>ERZ835880.1155-NODE-1155-length-23096-cov-3.908207_pt1 | contig 23096 bp, 25 predicted proteins | sample MGYA00519944_ERZ835880 | MGnify/ENA primary metagenome ERZ835880 (study PRJEB31850, sample SAMEA3708787) | human gut metagenome | biome: human gut; feature: human-associated habitat; material: faeces | place: China | collected 2014 ... | reverse complement strand
ACTTAAAATCCCTCGGGGGCAACCCCGTGCCGGTTCAAGTCCGGCCACCAGCAGTATGGCATGAAGAATCCCGGTTAGTTTGCCGCTGCTCGGGGTTCTTTTTCTTTGTAATTTGGTATGATTCCGGCTATCGCATTTGCGGATATAACCTTGTTCTTATAGTTCAGATGAGCATAGATATTCATGGTGGTGGAAATATTACTGTGTCCCAGCCATTCCTGAATTGCTTTCATGTCTATACCGCTGTCATATAAAAGCGTAGCACAGCTATGGCGTAAATCATGGAATCTTATATGCTTCAGCTCATTCTTGTCACAGATAAGCCTAAAGTGCTGTGTGACAAAATTCGGCTTAATTAAATTCCCCATAGGATCTACATTGATATATTCTCTGAACTCCTTGTTATAGGAATCACCAAACAGTTTTGCATTAAGCTGCTGATTACGCAGCAGTTTAACAAGTAGTTCTTCCAGCTGGGGCACCAGAGGTAAAGACCTGTTACTGGATTTGGTTTTTGGTTTGTCCTTCTTTATCATTTTCAGCTTGCCATCGATACAGGACTCTACGACGACGTGCTTTACGCTGATTGTTTTACGGACAAAATCAATGTTCTTCCATTTCAAACCAATAATCTCACTTCTACGCATCCCATAATAACTTGCAAAAATTACAATCTGTTCGAGAGGATCTCCGCGAAAAACCCGGAACATCTGATCCAATTCTTCAGCATTGTAAATACTGCCGACAAAAACTTCTTTAATAGGCTTTTTAACACGATCAGCGGGATTGCAGTTTATGGTTCCGTCTATATACAATTCCTGCAATGCCTTTCGTATATTTGCGTGTCTGTGGATTACAGTATTTGCAGATACTTTTCTGGTATCCATTAAATAATCGTAATAATCCTTTATCAGCTGTGGGTTTTTCTCAAGATCTGACAGAGTAAAACCTTTTTCCAAAAAATATGGATAAACGGAACTTTCAATGCCACATTGATAGCCAGCGAAGGTATCTTCATCTACCGAATGTCTCATGGATTTAAGCCAGAACAGCATATAATCACAAAATAAAATCTGATCGACTGGTTGTAGCATGAGATTAGGGTTAACGGGTGGAATTACCCGTTTTTTCTTATTTCCCTGTTTGTTCGTATTCTTGAATGAAGTAAGATTCATCACATCGGGTTTATCCATAGTGGTTTCAGAAAAACCATTCAGATTACGATTATCTGACTGATGTGCAACAACATCAGTATCTAAACTACTTAATTCTTCCGGATTCACTTCCCTTCCTTGCTCAGCAGCCATTTCAGGCGGTGTAAACTCTTGACGTGCTTGTTGGAGCATTCTTTCGGCATTTCTTGCATTTCCTCTGATTTTCAGGCCGGTAGAGATTTGTTTTGTCTTTCTCTTTCCATTTGCATCCTTATAACTCAGAATAATCTGGTAAATACCGTTTTGCTCCCTCAGATGACCTGCTACCATATATATTTCCTCCTTTTGGTAGTCTCAGCTCATCTGCCATGACAAGAGCATTATAGCATACCTAAAATGAAATTAGAAAGGTATCTGTAAATATTCCAAAACATAAATTTTTGGTATTTTATAGATACGTCCGATACAAACAGATTTAATCTGCTTTTCTTTCACAAGCTTATAGGCTGTTTTGGTGCTGATGCCGAGCATGGAAGCAAGCTGTTCTACGGTTACTACATCAGGGTAGTTTTCAAAAATAGATTTATTTGTATTTTTCATAGTGAATCCTCATAAATGATAGGTTATACACATATCTCCCGTCACCGCTTCCTGCGCCCTTTTAGGCCGCGTAGTATGGCTGTACTGTGTGCATTTAGTCTATCCGCAGTGATAGGACGGATAGCACCCGTATGCATGACGGTATATGCTATGAACTTGTCATGGAGCAATGACCCATAATACAGATCACTTGTAGAGTAAATACAGCAGATGATGAAAAATCCCTGAAAAATTTTTTGAATTTTGTCAATGGGCTAATAACATACAAACAATGTTATCAGAAGAAAGTTGGAATGCTTTGATTATTATAGCGAGTGTTAAAAGCCGGTTGACAGAGTAATCACAGATATGCTATTCTCAGCTTGTAATTGATTTTTGTGCATCCCAATCGGGATAGAAGCACACGTTGTTTAAGTTTGTACGTAAGTGTCGAAAATTGCCATAAGTAAAAGTGGCATATTTTTGGCACTTTTTTTGTTTCCGGAAAATGGAAATGAAAAATAAGTTTATATGTGGGCAATACCACACGCAGTTTAGGAATGGATTCATTGTGCAGCCATTCCTTTTTTGTTGCCAGAAATTGCCCATACAAGGGCTTAATCCGCAAAGCGGCTGGATAAATAACCTCGAATGAGGAGAAGAAAGGAAGGAAAACAAATGAATGGAGCAAGAGTGTTTGAAGACGCTTACAGTAGTGTCTTCAGGGAACAGGAGGATTTCTTTTCATGCCTGCATGAAATTATGGGAAAATCCTCTTGGATCCGACAAAAGGTCAGAAACCTGCGGTTAGTTCCCATTATTGCAGGGAGTACCTTTGAGAAAGAACTACGCAGTCAGTATACGGAAGATGGCATGGATGATGGCATCATAACGGATACGATTGCAAATACAGCGTTAATGCTCAAATACCGGGGAAAAATGTTACCGGTGAGGGATTGCGCCATCAAGAGCATTCTGGATCGTGCAGGTATCCAGGGAAGCGGCCTTCGCAGGGTGGAGAGAAACGTCTATGCCAGAATCTTAAATGACGTACTGAAAGTCACAAAGGGAGAGGCATTACTCCGCATCAGCGAAGGAAAGGTATCCGCAGTATTGAGCGGAGACTGCAATGATTACGCTATCCTTAACATGGAGGAGATATTCCTTCACACCGTGCAATATTTGCAGGAGGAATTTGAAGGCTGCAGGTATATGGCAGGCTTCTATGAGCATGACATGGTATCTGCTATGTGGAGCATTGATGAGTCAAGTCTGTTATCGGCATACAGCAAGGAACTTTCGTTGTTGGGTAAGACTGCGGAAGACATGATCCCCATGGTGCGGGTTACTACATCGGATACCGGAACCTGTGGAGCCAATATCTACCCTATGCTGTTAAACGTAAAGGATGGAAAGAGTGTCAACCTTGGGTCTCCATTAAAGCTTGTTCATAAGAACGGCAGCACAATGGCAGACTATGATGCACAGCTTAAGAAACTCTATGCAAAGTATCAGCTTGCAATCGGAAAGCTTACAGAGCTTTTAGAAGTGCGGATCGCCAATCCGGTGAACTGCATGAGCGAAGTAATGGCAAAGCTTGCAATTCCTAAGAAATATCAGGCAGAAGCACTGGACTTATTCAAGGCACAGTACGATGTCTGGTCCTGTACGGCACATGATATCTATTTCGCTATTTCAGAGATCCTTTTCATGCTGGAGTGCGAAGGAGCTTCGGGCAGCCGTATCGCAAAGATGGAAGAGCAGATCGCAAGGGCACTGTCAATGAACTGGGCAGAGTATGATTTCCCGGAAATGTAAATAAAAACAAAGGAGAATGGACAAATGGAAGAATTAAGAAAGAAACTGATGGAAGAATTAAAGAATAAACTGGGAGAAGGATATGAGGTATCCCCGGTAGACGTAAATAAGAATAATGGAACGATATTACATGGAATTTCTATAATGTTAAAAGGCAACATAGGAGGTCCTACGGTATATGTAGATAACTTCTATCAGAGATTTCAGGGGTCCAATGAAGAGATTGAGGAGATGATAGATTACATTCTGGAGGATATCAGAGCCTGCTATGAAATAGACGATGAGGAGCTACAAAGAAATGTCTATGAATATGACAGGGCGAAGGAACATCTGAGAGTTGCACTATGTAATTATGAGGCAAACAAGGAAACCTTATCAAGCAGACCTCATAAGCGGATCCTTGACCTGGCGGTCATTGCGTGTGTCAGAAATGACGAAGCTCCCGTGGGAAGAACGGGCTTTATCTATGTCACTGACAGATTATTGGAAATCTGGGGAGTTTCCAAAGAGGAAATGTTTACTACTGCCTTGAAGAACACGATGAAAGAGGCATTCTGTTGCAAACTGAGTGATCTGCTGGCACAACAGGATGACTTTGAGCTTCCTCCGGGAGTGGAGATTCCCTTGTATATCCTGACAACAAACTCCAAATATCTGGGTGCAAGCTCACTTTTAAATGGTCCGGCACTGAATCAGATAGCGGAGGAGTTACACAGTAATCTGTTTATCTATCCATCCAGCATCCATGAAGTATTGGTATTACCGGATGAAGGTACAAGAAAGCAGAGAGCAATGCAGAAAGAAATGGTGGAAGAGGTAAATGCAAGCAATGTTTCTCCGGAGGAAAGACTTTCCAACAGCGTTTATTACTTTGACCGCGAGAAACAAGAGGTCACCATAGACTATCTGGGAAAACCGCTCAGCGAACTGAACAGATAGAAACAGAATGAAATATAGAACAGTGGCAGAAAAGAGAAGGCATCCCCTTCTCTTTTTCTGTCGTATGGAAGGAGAAAGAATATGAGTCTTAACTTAAATTACAAGCCGGAAGCAGTTGTGGATATTTCTAGATTATCAAGAGAGGAATGGTTAGATTACCGAAAGAAAGGAATCGGTGGCAGTGATGCTGCAGCAATCATGGGAGTTTCCCCGTTTGCAACCAAAAGAGATCTCTTTTATGACAAAACAGGTATCCGTCCGGCTTTTCAGGAAAATGAGGATAACTGGGTAGCAAAGGAAGTAGGACACAGACTGGAAGATCTGGTAGCGGAGATCTTTTCCCAAAAGACAGGACTTAAGATTTTTCCGGTGCGCACGATGTTCAGACATCCGCTGTATCCCTTTATGCTTGCAGACGTGGACTTTTTCATCGAATTTGCAGATGGTACGTATGGAATCCTGGAGTGTAAGACAACCAACTACAACTGTCAGGAAAAATGGGCAAATAATACAATCCCGGTCAACTATGAGTACCAGGTACGGCACTATATGTCCGTCATGAACATTGATAAGGCCTATATTGCCTGCCTTTACGGGAACAATGCAGAGGAGTTCTTTATACGTCCCCTGGAGAGAGACCTGGAGACAGAAGAGGATCTTATTGCGGAAGAGAAGTACTTCTGGGAAGAAAAGGTGTTGAAGAAGGTGGAGCCGGATTACGTAGAGAAAGCAGATCTTGTGATCGCAAGCATCAAAAAGCATTATGGTCCAGCAGATCCGCAGGCCGCAGGTGTCATTCTTTCCACAAAGAATCTATCAGGGATCAAGACGTATCTGAGCCTGAAGCAGGAAAAAGCGAAGCTGGAAGGCGAGGTAAAGCGTCTGGAGGAGAGAATGAAGCAGTCCTATCTTGGTGTTCTGGAAGAATTAGGAGCAAGCTGCAGCGGCACGATCATGGATGGCACCACAAAGTATGAGGTGTCCTATAATCCGACCTACCGTACCTCCATTGACAAAAAGGGACTGGAAAAGTTAAAAATCCAGCACCCGGATGTCTATGACGATTACGTACAGACGACGGAGAACCGGAGATTTGTCGTAAAGGAAAGAAAGGTGGCGTAGTTGTATGGAGAAAAGAAAGGTTGTATTTATCTGTGCACCGTATGATGCAAAAGATTCCATCACTCACGCAAAGGAGATCGCGCTTGTATCGCATTTTCGGGCTCTTATAGAGGGATATGTACCACTATAAGACTTATGCTCCCGGAAGCTACCTTACCGGGCCTTCAAAGGAGGCAAAGGATTTCCGGGTAGAGATCGAAGATGTGATCCTTAAAAACTGCCATGCGATGTTTGTCTGTGGCGGGGAAGTGACAGGTGGAATGCAGTTACAGATTACAAAGGCGAAGGTATTAAATATCCCAATTTACCGGGTAGTGGAAGGCAAAAAGGGAGTGATTATTACCATGTATGTAGAACAGGAGAAAAAATATGTGTAAGGAAAGAAAGATACCAGAAATACTTATATGCTCACCTTGTGATGCGGTCACAGAAGAAGATGCAGAAAAGGAATATGAGCTCCGCAAGCACTACAAAAGAGTGTTCCGAAGAGGAGAGTCTAAGTGCTGTACTTTTCAATACATTGCTTTTGCGATTGATAACTCAAATATGTCGGATGCGCTCTTCAGGAAGAGCCTACAAAAATCAATGGCTAAGTCCTGTGATATCGTCATAGTCTGTGGAGATGTGATAACACCAAATATGAAAGAGCAGATTGAAGAAGCAAAACAGTATCATAAGGAAATATATCGAATGATAGAAAAAGAGGACGGCGCTTGTATCTTCTGCTATCAAGACAAGGAGGAAGCAGATGAAAAGCAGATTTGTCAGAACAGTTTATGAGAAGAATGGATTCTGCATCTATGCGTATCATACCGAGGATGCTTCGGTACCGCAGGGTGCAAGGAGCAGCTATTACAAAGGAGATGGCTGTGAATTTACCGCTATCGGAAATAATCTTCCGGCAAATAAGCTGTCGGAAGTAGATCTGCATGGTGACTGGGAGAAAAACAGCCACGGAGTGCAGTTCAAAGTAGATTATTTTGAAGAGATCCGCCCGCAGAGTGTGGAAGGAATCGAAAGCTACTTGGCATCCGGTATGGTAAAAGGGATCGGTCCTAAGACGGCAAAACTGATTGTCGAAAAGTATGGCACCAGAACGTTTGAAATTCTGGATGATTACCCGGAGTCCTTACTGGAGATCAAGGGAATCACCAGGAAAAAACTGGATAAAATACTTTCGGCATATCAGGATAGTCATGCGGTCAGGGATTTGGCAGCGTATCTTACTCCGTTTAAGGTAACACCTAAGAAAATCCGTAAGATCTATGAGCATTTCGGGAATGCGGCACTGGATGTCGTAAAGAACCAGCCGTTTGCCCTGTGTGAGATCAGTGGATTTGGGTTTCTTACCGTGGATGAGATCGCCAGAGCGAATCACTGCAGACCCAATGAGCCATTAAGGATCGAAGGCTGTATCGGCTACTGCATGGAACTGGAAATGCAGAACGGTAATCTCTATGCCGATAAGCAGAAATTCCAGAAGCAGGTGCATGGGCAGCTAAACAGAGGTTATGCAGAAGAAGTAGTTACCGAGATAGAGGTGTATAAGGTGATGTACCAGATGGTGCATGACAAAGCCCTTTACTATGAGGACGGTGCCCTGTATAGTGCCAAACTCTATCATTTTGAGACACAAGCAGCGAAGGATCTGGCTACACTCCTGGTGCAGACGTATATGCCGCCTGCAGGACTGGAAGATCTGATCACGCAGGCGCAGAAGGATTTGTTGCTGTTATTGTCAGACAAGCAGGTGGAAGCAGTAAAGAAGGCATTCACAAATCTGGTGAGTATTATCACCGGCGGTCCCGGCACCGGTAAGACTACGGTGCAGCGGGTTCTGTTATACATCAGCGAAAAGCTGGGAGAAGAAAAGATCTTATTAACTGCTCCCACGGGCAGAGCCAGCAGACGCATGGCGGAAAGCACCGGAAAAAGTGATGCATTGACGCTCCATAGCGCGCTTGGATTAAATAACGATGAGGAGTGTGAGGCTGCGGACGATATGTTATCCGAGGATTTTATCATTGCGGATGAGTTTACGATGGCTGATATGAGGCTGTCCTATGAGCTTTTCAAGCACATCGAAAAGGGTGTACGCGTGGTGATCGTAGGAGACGTAGACCAGTTACCCAGTGTCGGTCCCGGAAATGTGTTCCGCGAGCTTGTGCTGTGCGGCGTGATCCCGGTCACAACCCTTGACATGGTATTCCGTCAGGGAAAGGACAGCAGGATCGCAGCAAACGCCCATAAGATGCAGGAGAATGATACGAACCTGGATTATGGAGATGACTTTATTTTCTGCCCGGCGGATACTGCAGCGGAAGCGGCAGACAAGGTTGTGGAATATTACAGATCCTTTGTGGATGCGTATGGCGTTGACAATGTGCAGGTACTTACTCCATTTCGTAAGAAGGGAGAAGCAAGCGTTAATGCCTTAAACGACAGGCTGTGGGAGATGGTAAATCCGAAAAGCAGTATTGCCAGGGAATTAAAGGCCGGCAATGCGCTGTACCGGGAAGGAGACCGGATTATCCATAACAAAAATAAGAATGACATCAGTAACGGTGACATCGGGTATATCACGGATATCTATCAGGATGAGGATGGCGTGGATCTTATGCGACTGTCCTTTTCGGATGGAAGAATCGTGGAATACAGTGCAGAGGATGCAGACCTTATCGAGCACGCATATGCTACGACAGTACACAAAAGTCAGGGAAGTGAATACAAGGTGGTAATCCTTCCATGGCTTCCCATGTTTTACATGATGTTACGGCGTAACATCCTCTATACGGCGATCACCAGGGCAAAAGAAAAAATAGTCATTGTAGGCAGTAAGAAGGCTCTCTACCAGGCAATCCATAACACGGCGTGCGACAAGCGAAATACCCGTCTTGGAGAGCGGATTGTAAGGGAATACAACGCACTGCTTACGAAGAAAGCTTCAGCATAGGAGGATGAAAATGAATAAATATGCCGATGAGTTTTATGCGACATTTCAGGAACTTGCGAGGAAATATTCAGCAGAAAAAGTGTGGCAAGACGTGATTTATGCCTGCGCTTTAACGCAATCAGTTTTTTTACGGAGGCAGGATAAGAGCGGTCATGAAAAGATTGATAGGATAATGGAGCAATATTCCGAAAAAGAGCAGTATAAAATAATAAGTTTATATGCGAACATCATGGATGCACTGCAAGAAAATCCGGGGCAGGATTTTTTAGGAGAGATGTATCACAGGCTTGATTTGCAAAAGAATGAAAAAGGGCAGTTTTTTACTCCGTATGATGTATGCAAGCTGATGACTTTATTAAGTTTATCCACCGAGAATCTTACAGGGGAAATTTCCCAAAAGGGTTATGTTACAGTAAGCGATCCTGCATGTGGATCCGGAGCCCTTTTACTCTCTTTTTATGAAACGGTAAGAGAAATGGGAATTACAGGTTATCAGGTGTTGGCTGTGGCACAGGACGTTGACAGATCAGCAGCTCTTATGTGTTATCTGCAGCTTTCGGTGTTATTTATTCCGGCAATCGTAATTGTCGGTAATTCTATTACCAACCCTGGGATAGATCCTCAAAATGAGGTATGGTATACGCCTGCTTACAATGTATATCACTGGCATTATGAGCGTATAGGAGAAGGGACGGATCTTAAGACTGCAGTCAACGAGGAAAGTGGAGGAAAGGTATAGCATGAGCGAAATAGTAATGCCGGAGTGCATGAAACAAAGAAGAGCAAAGTTATTAAATGCCACGTATGAATATTTCCTTACTGTACTTGAGATGGACAGAAACGAGGCAGCACTGCGGTTTCCTATGGATGAACAGCTGATGTGGGTACTCTTTGGGTATGCAGACACCATGCTGGAACGATTAGGGTTCAACGTATGCTATCCGGACATCTATGTGCAGGATGGAAAGAAGATATTATGTAATACGACGCATTGCGGATGTAAGACCTGCCATATCAGGGAAGCATCCAGAATATCAGAACAGTTAAAAGATGTACTAGAAAATGCAGGGTTTTGCATAGTCAGCGAGGATATCACCGGGATAAAAGTACGGGATTCTAAGGATGACGAATGCACCATGTCTATTACAGCAAAGAAAAATTCATAGAAACAGGCGGGAAGGCGGTATTTATTATATATCACCTTCCCAAAATGGAAGGAGCAAAAAGAATGAGTGAACAGACCTATATGTATGAGCAGGAAACAGCCGTAGCAGCATTACACCAGGTGGAAGGATTCGATCCGAGAAAGTTTATGCGCCTGATACAGAAGGAAGACCAGTCATCCAGATATTACTTGGATGTAGCTTACCGTAAACTGTGGTTTCGCCTCTGCTATCCGGAAGGAAAGATCGTGAAAACGATCCGTAGCATCACGGAGAAGATGGCAATTGTGGAAGCTAAGGTGTATTTAAGCAAGAATGATCCGGAGGATTCCTATGTTGCCAATGCGTTTGCGCAGAAGTACCGTGAGGATTCAGAGATCGGTCAGAAGTATGTGGAACTTGCGGAGACGGCAGCTGTGGGACGGGCATTATCAGATGCAGGCTTCGGACTTCAGTTTGCAGACCGTGAAAAAGAGATGGATCCGGAAGTAACGGAGGCACCCATCGATGAAGAAGTGATGGCAGGAACCCCCATCTGTCCGGAGAACATTCCGGAGGAAGTTTTTGGGAGCAGTGTTGGAGAAAACCTGATGGAAGATATGATTCCGGGACAGTGTGGAATTGAGGATTATATCCCGATGCCGGATGAGATCATGCAGGTGGAGGAGGCTTCAAAAGAGGACGCACAACCGCCCAAGGCAGCACAGCAGCCTACGAAGAAGCCGGAGCAGACGCCACAGGAGCAGTTCATGCAAAATAATGTGTCTCCGGAGTCCACTGTTGGCATTACAAGGGATATGTCGGTAAATGACATCTACGGAAAGCTTACCAGAGACTTAGCAGTAAAGGTAGTAGTTTCTGCCGGATGTTACAAGGGTAAGACTCTGGGGCAGATTGCAGTAGAGAAGCCTGGATCCTTACAATGGTATGTGGATTCCTATAAAGGTCCTGATAACCTGCTTCGTGCAGCAGCAAAGTATCTGCTGGATCAGGCACTTGCACCTGCCTGCTAAAATATAGGGCCCCACATTTTGTGGGGTCGATAGAAAGGAGAGGTACAGCAATGCAGGATTTTCCATTTACGATTCGTGACGTGGCAAGTGTGATGAATCTGCGGATCAGACACCGGAATACGGTAAGCCTGGATGTGGACTGTCCACTTTGTGACGACCACAAAGGGAAAATGAATCTGAACTTTCAGAAGAATGTATTCCGTTGTAACCGATGCGGTGAGAGCGGAGGAATGCTAAATCTGTATGCGAAAGCATACGGGGTAGATCTCCAGACCGCCAGAAAAGAGATTATCGAAGCTACCGGTGGAAGTGCATTTAAGAGAGAGCAGATCCATAGAAGAGAGATAGAAAGCACCAGACCGCAGATTACAAATGCCGTCATGGCAAGTGACGCAGATAAGCACAAGACCTATTCTAAGCTGTTTGACATGCTGATCCTTGCAGACTGCCACAAAAATAATCTGTTAAAACGCGGATTTACCGAGGAGCAGATTGTAGAGAACGGGTATAAGAGCACCCCGGTATATGGCTTTCGGAATTTAACAAAGAGGTTAATAGAAGAGGGCTGCACAGTGGAAGGTGTTCCCGGTTTTTACAAGGATAAGGACGGAGAGTGGACGGTATATTTTAACCGTAAGAGCTCCGGCTTTATGATCCCGGTAAGAAATATCTATGGACTGATTACCGGCGTGCAGATCCGCTTAGACCACCCGTATGAGGGCAGGAAGTATATCTGGTTATCCAGCGTCAACTTTGAAGGAGGGACGACTTCCGGAAGTCCGGTGCATTTTGTAGGAAAACCTGGAGATAAGACAGTATTTGTAACGGAAGGACCCTTAAAAGGAGATCTGGCCCATGCGTTATCTGGTAGAACCTTTCTGTGTGTTCCCGGAGTCAACCAGTCAGCAAACCTGATGCCTGTCTTAAATGAGATGAAAGAGCTGGGAACCAGGTTCCTCTATGAAGCTTATGACATGGACAAGCTGCTTAGACCGGTCTGCCAGGGGGATTACAGTGAAAACTGTAAGGAATGTCCCTGCTATCGTAAGGACTGGAAGAACCAGCGTATTCCCTGTGAGAAAAAGCAGATCAAACGGGATAATATCAACCGTGGCTGCAATAAGCTTGCCGAGATCTGCAAGGAGCTTGGACTTCAGGGTAAGACACTTACCTGGGATACGGATACAGACGGTAACTGGGCAGAAAACGTGAAAGGCGTGGATGATTACCTGGTTTCCATTAGTAAGTCCAAATTTAGGGAAATTTAATTGCCCTATCCCTTTTGTATTGGAAAGGAAGTAGACAGGATGAAAATGGTGTATATAGTGATCTGCTGTTGCTGCAATGGGACGAATATTTTGAAATTGATTCTGTTTGGACATCCGAAAAGAAGGCAGAAAAGAGATGCAACGAATTAAATGAAAAAGGTGAGAAATATCTGATAGAAAAATGTGGATGCGGATTATACGAAGTACGGAGCGAAATTGTATGCACGTAAAGCAAATCCATGGTACAGAAAAAAGGAAATGTGACAGGCGAATTATACTTACGGTATATTTATACGGTAAGTAAAGTGAGGTATATTCATATCAAGAGTGTAATTCCTGGCTCGTGCACAACAGGTAATTGGTTGCGGTGGGTAACGGACCCATGCAGGAACCCTGTGGCACTCAAATAAAAAAGAGCTATTTTCATGTACGTTTCGGACGTTAGCCAAAGGATCTGATGTATCAGAGGCACTAGGCACATGATAGGCTCTTTTTTTATGGGTATAATTAAAATTATCTGTCGGAGCGAACTCCGTCAGAGCCTTCGTTTTTTAAGAGCGCATCAAGCATCCCATAAACGGAAGTGAAGGCTGGATACTGTTCAGGATGCTTACGCATTTCGTCTACTTCTTTCATGGCAGCTATTGTCTCATCATTGGGTAGGTTATTTACTTCAGGTAGTCTATCTGTATTCATCATACGTCCTCCATTTTGAATCATAGAGATATATTCATTGCGACAGATGATTATTCTGTCTCTGTTAATATGCCAAAAGCGAGTAATTGGACAACTCTTGGCTTCAATTTAACATGGATTCTATAAGAATTCAACCGATACAGCGATGTTGGTACACCTATTATTTGTAACGACAGTGTTTGGAAACTGGGCTATTTTAGATATTTAATTATATGATAATTTGGTTGTATAATAAATAATGTTAAGACATTTGTATGGCAGACATTACTATCTATTGATGTGCTGTATGGAAAGGTAGGTGAATTACTTGGTTACCAATTTATATGATAATCCACGAAAGCTGTATAAATATTTTCCTATATCAAAGGAATATGCTATTAAAGTAGTTGATAATGGGAAGTATGTTGGATTAATGTTTGCACCTAATCTTTCACGGGAGGATGCAAGTAGTGTAGGTAAAGTAATAGATAAATGGAGAGCAATAGCATTAGATGGATATATATTTTATACGTCCCCGCAGTTTTTCAATGATCCATTTGATACTTTGTTACCAAAAGCACCTGAAATTGTGCCTCCACTTGAAGAGAGAAAATATATCATTGACGTGCTAAGGAGAGCGGTCACAATAAAGAAGGATGAGGTAGATCGATTGCTTTATTCAGATGATTTTGATAGAGCATTGAGGATTGTATTAGACAGTAGACACTATGATAGAAGTATAAGTGAAGAAATATTTAAGGCTTATAAGATGGACAGAATACCCTATAAGGAAGAAGTAGCAATAACTTGCTTTTCAGAAGTTAATAATGAACAGCTAATGTGGGCGCATTATGCAGGTAGTTATTCTGGATTTTGTATTGAATATGATTTTAGTAAATCATGTGATAGTGCTTTTTTACGAGGCACAGCAAAAGTTGAATATACAAACGAAAAGCCATGTAAAGATCAATTTGATGATATGGGTGAATATGAATCAAAAGTAATGTTAACAAAATCGGAATGCTGGTCGTATGAGAAGGAATGGCGATCAAGAAAAATTGCAGAATATGGATTATGGAAATCAAAAATTTATCCTATAATAGATGCTCATAGTTGCATTACTGCTATTTATTTGGGATGTAATATGCCCGATGAGTATCAAAAAGTAATAATTGATCACTACAGAAATACAGAAGTGAAAGTATTCCAAATGAAATTATGTGATGATAAATTTGATATGTATTTTGAGCAGTGTTAATGGACTTTAGGTTCATGTTGTATAGCAAAAAGTTGGTAAGACTATTAGGATAATTTTTTAATGCCTGTAAGAAAACACATATCCTATGCGTATATATAATTATAGAATACGTAAAGGAGTGATGATATTATGACATATCAGAAAATTACGATCCCCCTGGATCATGGCAACCGCAACATGAAAACTGTTGAAGAAGTATTTACTTCCGGTCTTGCGGAGAGCGACTTAAAACCGGTGCTCGGAGAGTACCTGCAGTACAATGGGAAATTCTATTCCCTTACCGGAGAGCGTATCCCCTATATGAGGGACAAGAGCCTGGATGACAGATTTTTTATTCTTCCCCTGTTTGGCATCGGTAAAGAACTGGAGAGGCGCACACAGCCACAGAAGGATACCATTTATCAGGTAGAACTTCCGGTAGGACTGCCTCCGAAACATTATGGCGCTCTTTATGAGAAGTTTGGACATCAGTGGATTCACCTTAGATTATCTGCTGCTTCGGGAGGGCAGACCGGATCTGTCAGTATGCGATTCCCTTGAAAAAGGTGTCATTACGCTATATAACCGGATTATCTACCGTGTAAGCTCCGATTTCGATATGCTCCTAGAAGATACGGACATTGATACGATTATTCTTGGCAAAAACAGTGATTACAGCGACAGCGTAATCAGACTGGTAAAGCAGATGACAAAGCAGTATGTCGATGATTTCCTGGGGGCACTCCGGGAGAGAGGAATCGACTTGAAAACCGGATGCATTGTGTTTATCAGCGGTGGAGCAAAATTACTCAGGGAATACTTAGAAAACACGGACAAGATCGGAAACATTCAAGATTGTGTACACGAGCTTTGATATAAGGAGCTCCAATCAGCATTGCAGTTAATGCCCTGTGATTACCATCTCGTTCTACAAAATATTCATCAGAATCCGTATAATAATTAACATCGACGGGATCAATCTAAATAGCAAAAGATTTTCTCGTGGAATCCAAAGAACCGTATCGGGACAGTTCTCCAAAATATCGTTTAAATTTATCGCTATGACGTTTTGAGTCAGGTACAAAGTATACATTATCAAAAACACTTTGACCAGGAGTAGAACGAGTGGTACCTATTATTTTATCAGTTGGGATGCATGTAAAAGTGGTTTGGCGGTCAGGTAAAGGAGTATAGAGATCATTTGGGTATGCAGGACGTAATACTTTACTTTTTGCCAATGCAATGTCATTTGCATTCATACCAATTTGAGATAGTACGTCTTCAAGATTATCTGATACATGAATAGAGACCTCTGTTGAATAATGTAGTATCATTGTAACCTCCTTTGCTTTAGGTGAACTATACAGATAGAAATAGTGAGTTTCTCAAACATAGTACTTCGTCGGATGTAATATTTGTATAAATAATAAAAATCATTGTGGTGTTGTGTTGTTTAGAAACCAGTCAGGTGTATTAGTATTTCCCAAATTTTGATAATAAGCTTGTGGCGATGCACCAGTATATTTTTTGAATACACGGCTGAAGTAAAGCGGATCATCAAAACCTACCAAACGCGAAATATTGGTAATGGTCATGGAATTAGACAAAAGAAAATCTTTGGCTTTCTCAATGCGCTGGTAATTTAGATAATGCATGGGGGACATCCCCATACGATCCTTAAACATATGTGAAAAACTACTTTGACTTAGTTTGCAGTAATCAGCCATGGAAGCCACAGACCATTTGTTTGCATATTTAGAGTTTAATTCAAGGAGTAGCCTGTCAAAGGAAAAATCATTATCCAAAGGTCTGGAGATACTATAAAAGGAACGATGAATAAAGCATAGGAGAATATAAAAATTATGCAATACAATGTCTTCATAAGATATTTTTTTAAGTTGTAGTTCGGTGATAATATCCTGAAAGAGTAATTTCAAATATAGCCTTTCACCAATATAACAATTCTTTATATCGTATTGTTTTAATATATTTTCACATTCATTACCAGTAAAATGTATCCAGTAGATCTCAGGTTTTTCCTTTGCATAATAGGAATAATACTGAGGTATGCCGGGACGATATAAAACAATATTTCCTGCCGATAAGGTAATCCATTCATTATTCAAATAAAAATGCCCACTTCCGCGGTGAATGTATATTATTTGGTAATCCAGTCTGCCATTTTTACGATTGCAGAAGTAATCCTGTGTCTGAAAGACCTGCTTCCCACAACAATTCACTATCAGAGGAACATCTTGATCGTAATAACCTGTAATTTTTCTTTCTTCTCTTAAATGACCGCTAATATTTATCATATGACTACATCAACTCCATCCTTTATAAACAACGTAATCATAACATACAAATGCAGAAAAATCCATATTAAAAGCATTTATGTTAATAGTATGTAAATAAATATATGCTAATATATCTATATAAAACAGCGCAAATCCAGAAAAGGAGAGTGACCTTTTGAAAAAACAGATAATTCTATTAATGACAGATACCACAAGAAAAGACATGGTGGGATGTTATGGTAATAAAAAAATGTTTACGCCAAATTTAGATGCACTGGCGCAAGAGGGAATTCGGTATGAGAATGCATACACTTGTCAACCGGTTTGTGGTCCGGCAAGAAGTGCAATTTTTACAGGCACGTTTCCTCATTCAAATGGAATGGTAACGAACGGAGTTCCATTGGGGGCAAATGTAAAGACTATTGGACAAAGACTGACGGACAATGGTATTAAATGTGGATATATAGGAAAATGGCATTTGGATGGTGGGGATTATTTTGGATTAGGTTGTTGTCCCGAAGGCTGGGATGCAGATTACTGGTATGATATGAAATGCTATCTGAATGAGCTGAGTGAAAATGAACGTGTATGTTCGAGGCAACCAAATGAGTCATTTCAACCGGATTTTTCAGAAGAATTTACATATGCTCATAGATGTTCGGATCGCGCAATCAGATTTTTGGATCAATACAAAGAAGAAGACTTTTTCCTTACGGTATCATATGACGAACCTCACGGACCGTCGTTATGTCCTGCACCTTATAATACCATGTACAGAGGTTTTAAATTTGAACCTTCTGCTAAATTTACAGATGATTTGAAAAATAAACCTTTAATGCAACAACTGTGGGCCGGGGATAAGCTGACAGCAGATGAAAAACAGATTAACCAAAGTTCCGAAGGATTAGCATTATTCCTGGGATGTAACAGCTTTGTTGATTATGAAATGGGAAGAGTTCTGGATGTGATTAAAGAAAAGATGCCCAATGCTATGGTTATCTATACCTCTGATCATGGAGACATGTTGGGGGCACATAGGCTGTTTTCTAAAAACGCAGCTATTTATGATGAGGTGACTAATATTCCGCTGATCATTAAAGGTGGTGAAAAGGGAAAAGTAATTACAACACCGGCATCTCATATTGATATTGCTCCGACAGTGATGGACTATTTTGGATTACATATTCCGAAGTTACTGGAAGGAAAGAGCATGCTTCCACAGATATACGATACAACAATTAAGATAAACAGTGAAGTTTATACAGAGTTTACCAGATATGAGATAGATCATGATGGATTTGGTGGGGTTCAAATTATGAGAGGTGTCATTTCGGAGAACTATAAATTGGCAATTAATCTGCTTGACAAAGATGAGTTTTACGACTTAAAAAAGGATCCGGATGAAATGGTAAATGAAATAGATAATCCGGAATACTTGGAGATAATTCTGGAATATCATAGAAAACTTGTCACCCATATGAATGCAACTCGAGATCTTTATCGTGGTTATCAATGGTCTCTTAGACCCTGGAATAAAAATTTTACTCCAAGCTGGGACAACGAAGGGTTTACAAGACAACGAGAAAATGAGGAATATGAGCCTCGTCAGTTGGACTACGATACAGGGTTACCTATAAAAGAAGCTGTCAGAAGCAAGTATTTATATGAAATGGGGGGAGAACAATGACAAAGACAAAATATGCGGTCGATGCAGCAACAAGAAGAATTCGATTTAAAAGAAAATTAAAGTTAAATCTATGGTGTTGGATGTTTATGTCGCTGGCAGTTGGATTTTATATCTTATTCCAAGGGTATCCGATTATATGCAGTATTCAGTATTCACTGTTGGACTGGTCGGGAATGACATCTAATGCAACGTTTATCGGCTTACAGAACTATAAAGAACTGATGCATGATGAATTGTTTTGGAATGCTTTTATAAACAGTTTTAAGTACATGGTAATGATAGTTCCGTTAGAACTTGCGGTGTCTTTGTTCCTTGCATATCTGCTAAATGATGAAAAAATGAAAGGACGTGGATTATACCGTACAATGTATTTTGTTCCTGTAGTTACGACTGCTTCTGTAGTGGGAATTATCATGATATTCATTTTGGGAGTTCAGGGACCGGTCAATCATCTTTTGGTCACACTACATATTCTGCAAAACCCGATTAATTTTCTGGGAAACGCAAAGTATGCGCTGCCTACATTGGTAATCATTTCGCTTTGGAAGGATTGCGGAACATATATGATTTACTGGCTGGCAGGACTGCAGGGAGTTTCGAAAGATGTATATGAAGCGGCAACCATTGATGGTGCAAACAGAAGACAAACTTTCTTCCATATTGTGTTGCCTCTGATTGCACCCACAGGAGGAATTATTGCAATATTATGTGCCATAAATTCTTTGAAGGTATTTGATATTGTGAAAACAATGACGGAAGGTGGCCCTTATTATGCAACAGATGTAATCGCAACGTATGTATATAGAACCGCATTTTCAAGTGAGATTGGAATGCCAAGACTTGGCTATGCGAGTGCAGCAGCTCTGTTCTTTGGAGGCGCCGTTATAATAATAGGAATACTTCTGAATGCAATGAAAGACCGTCTACAGAAGAATGTACAATAGGGGGTGGAACAGATGAGCAAAGAAAAAAAGATTCATATCGTTAAATCTGTGATTAAACATGGTTTGCTGCTTTGCGTTGGATTTTTCTGGATATATCCTTTTTTATGGATGATTTCCGCCTCGTTTAAGGGCCAGAATGAGTTCTTCCAAAACCGTATGGGATTGATTCCGGTACAGCCGACAATCGACAATTTTATTCGTATCTGGCAGAAAGCGGATTTTGGCACTTATTTTATCAATACAATTATTGTAACAGCATTTTCGGTTATCATTGTGCTGATTATGACGATGATGGCGGGATATGCTATGGGACGTTATAAATTTCTTGGCAGAAACCTATGCATGGCAGTTTTCTTGGCCAGTATTGCTATTCCGCTGGTGAGTACAATTATACCGACCTATGAAGTAGTCAAAGGAATGAATCTGGTAGGTACCAAGCTTGGATTGATCTTATCACAGGCAGGAGGAGCGCATGTTATCTTTTTGCTTCTGTTTACCAGCTTCTTTCAATCTGTACCAAATGAGTTGGAAGAGGCATCTAAGATAGATGGATGCAATTATTTTCAGACATTTTTCTATATTATGATGAAGCTGTGTAAGCCTGTCGCAACGACAGTAGTCATTATGGAAACCATTTGGGCTTGGAATGCATTCATGCTTCCTTTGGTATTAACTTTGAATAATCCGTCATCTAGGACACTTGCGGTTGGGTTATATGCATTCAAAGGAGAAAATACTGTTGATTGGACAGGCATTGCTGCCGGAGGTTCTATAGCTGTAATCCCGGTTATTATATTATTTGTTTTAATGCAGAAGCATTTTGTGGAAGGAATTGCCGGAGCTGTTAAAAGTTAATTGAAAACAATAATTTATATCAAAGAGAGGAGAAAAAGAAATGAAATTAAAACGACTTGGTACACTGTTATTGACTGCTATAATTGCAGCAACAACCCTGGCAGGATGTGGTGCAATGCCCTCAACAGGTAATGGAAATGAGACAGGCGAAAATGCAAGTGTCATAGCAGCAACAGAAGAGGACCCCAATGGGCAAATAACACTTCGGGTTGTTGACTGGAGCGATGGATCTGCTACACAAAGAGAGGAGTTTCATAAGAAGTTCGAAGAAGCACACCCTGATATTAAAATTGAATATACTATGCTTACAGTAGATCAATTCAAAAATACTATTGTTACTATGATTAAATCTGGTGAGGGACCTGATTTGTTTCCGATTCCGGTGGGACTTACTTTAAATACAGCGGTAGAAGAAGGGTGGTTCCAGCCGATTAACGATTATGTAACCGATGAATTCCGAAATAAGTTTGATCCGGATGCCTTTGCAGAGGGAGTTACTGATATTGGGGATGACTGGTATACAGTTACAGAGCAGATGCCAATCATTCAGTGTTTATTCTTCTATAATAAGGATATTTTGAACCAGGCAGGTGTTACGGAGGTTCCCACAACATATTCAGAGTTTAGAGAAGCCTGTAAAAAAGTTACAGAGATGGGGAATGGCAATGTTTATGGTCTGATTGATGGCGGAAAACAGATGAACCGTATGGACGTTATGGCAAGATCCCTGGCTGCAGCAGCTGGTGGTAAGGTAGCTGCAACGCAGAAAGTGCTGACGGATAATGGAGTGGCGCCTTACGACAGCAAGGAAATGAATGATGCGCTTGGATTTATTAAAGGTCTGGTAGATGATGGAAGTATTCATCCGGATACTATCAATATAAGTGCTCCGGAGGCAAGAGAATTATTTGCACAGGGACAGGCGGCATTCCTCTGCCAGGGAATGTGGTGTGTATCCCAGTGGGATGCAAATTATCCGGATTTGAATTATGGAGTTATGGCAGTTCCTGTTCCTGACGGAGTAACAAACACTTATGTTCAGGCAGGTGAATTATCTCCGTGGATGGGTATCTATAAGCAGTCCAAACATCCCAAGGAAGCAGCTGAATATTTAATGGCACTGTATGATGAACAATATGGATATCAGCAGAGCAATGTGGAAAGTGGAAGTTTTGTGTCCTGTATTCCGGAAATCAATGAAAAATACATGACCAATGAGCATATGAAGCAATACTACACAATTGCAGAGGAAACATCCAGAGTAGTTCCTACTTTAGTAAAGAGAGATGAGAAAGCAAATGATTTTTATGCAGAAGTAAAGGATGTACAGCCTAGCTTAGGAGCAATTGTGCAGGGCATTATTTCCCAGAGTATTACTGACTATGACAGTGCATTAAAGACACTGGCAAATGATACAACTACAGAGTGGAAGCGTGCTTCGGAGGCAGTTGGAATGGATTATAGCTCATTGGAATTTCCTAACTGGGATGCGACGAAAGACTACACGGATGCGGATTACGAGACATTGAAGTAAGTGCATAAATTAAGAGAGTGCAGAAAATGATGCGATGACTTAGTTATAAAGGAAATCGCATCGTTTTCTGCATATAGGTAATGTAGTATTTTAAAATATATTGAGAGACCAGCCATGAAAGAAAAAAACAAGAAAAAAATGCTATTGAAACTGTTTTTATCTACCTTATATCTGAGCGCATTTACTTTTGGTGGGGGATATGTGATCGTTACACTGATGAAGAAAAAATTTGTAGATCAATATCACTGGATAGAAGAAAATGAAATGCTTGATCTAGTGGCAATCGCACAATCCTCTCCGGGAGCGATCGCAGTAAATGGAGCCATTGTTGTAGGGTATAAGCTGTCAGGCATTCTGGGAGCGTTGGTAGCAATCCTTGGGACGGTACTGCCTCCGTTTGTGATTTTATCAGTAATATCTGTATTTTATAAAGCCTTTAGAAATAACTGGTTAATCAGTCAGCTTCTGGAAGGCATGCAGGCTGGGGTCGGAGCGGTAATTGCATCCGTCACGTTGGATATGGGGATTCCAATCGTGAAAGAGAAGGAAGCCGTGTCGCTGATTATAATGGTAGGAGCGTTTGTTGCAGCCTGCCTGTTTGGTATAAATGTTGTGTATATCGTAATCGTATGCGGAATAATTGGCATAATCCGTACACTCCTGTTAAATAGGAGGAAGATGAAATGATATATTTACAGTTATTCTGGAGCTTTTTACAGATAGGGTTGTTCAGCTTTGGTGGAGGATATGCAGCAATGCCTTTGATACAGGGGCAGGTTGTAACCAGCCATGGATGGCTTACAATGTCGGAATTTACAGATCTTATAACGATATCTCAGATGACCCCAGGACCGATTGCTGTTAATTCGGCTACTTTTGTAGGACTTAAAATAGCAGGAATACCCGGAGCAGTAGTAGCAACGGTAGGATGTATCTTACCATCCTGCATTATTGTAACGATTCTTGCAAAATTATATCTGCGATATCGGAGCATGGATATGCTTCAAGGTGTATTACATTCGCTTCGACCAGCGGTGGTGGCAATGATCGCTTCGGCCGGAGTCCAGATTCTTATAACAGCCTTTTGGGGAAATGGAATAGAAATATCCCTATTTGGAACAAAATGGATCATGATTCTGATATTCGCAATATGTATATTGCTGCTGCGTAGTACTAAGCTGAACCCCATTTGGGTAATGGTATTGGCAGGAGTGATGAAGTTAGCTATGTCAGTATTAATATAGGAAAACAGACAGGAGAAATATATGCCACCGATTAGTGTACTTATAAAACCATCATCAGGATTATGCAATATGAAGTGTGATTACTGTTTCTACTGCGATGAAACAAAAAAGAGAGCACGGGAATCCTATGGATTTATGACAGAGCAGACACTCAAAAATCATTTTCTTGTAGGACTCTCTGTAGACGGCACAAAAGAGATTCATGATTGTTATCGACATACCAAAGATGGAGCATCAGCATTTGACCGAATCAGATCTGTAGCAAAGATTATGGATCAGTGTGGCGTAGATTATAATATTCTCACGGTGGTAACAAACTATCATATCCAGGTATATGAGTAAGGGAAAAAGCAATATATAAAAGCGAGTGGATTGTGCTTGCATAAAAATGCCATTTGGGGTGAGCGAGCACTAGAATTGGAAAGATTTTGGGAATGATTAATTTATTATATTAGGAAGAGGTATAAATGATGAAGGCAGATATCAGATGGCTGGATAATCCTGAGATTTTTAGAGTCAACAGAGAGGATGCACATAGTGACCATGCTTATTATGCAAGCTATAATGATATGGAGAAGAAATCAGACCGATGGGTGATGCTGCTGGATGGCTTA
>ERZ835880.1145-NODE-1145-length-23199-cov-6.358192_pt1 | contig 23199 bp, 17 predicted proteins | sample MGYA00519944_ERZ835880 | MGnify/ENA primary metagenome ERZ835880 (study PRJEB31850, sample SAMEA3708787) | human gut metagenome | biome: human gut; feature: human-associated habitat; material: faeces | place: China | collected 2014 ... | reverse complement strand
AGTATTAGATTTAAGGTTAACAAGGTTGGGAGAAAGCGTTCTCCCATTTTTTTTGCCCTTTACTGATTGCTCCGGAAACCGGGCGGTCTGCCGGTTGTTTCCGGAAATCTTAGATCAGTTTATACATTCCTCCTGCCAGTGTGCGGATCATTCCTTTTAATTCCAGTTCGAACAGAATACCGGTGAGACGGTTGATGGCAATGTTGCTGGCTACTACCAATGCATTGATTTGTATGCCTTCGGGCTGAGCGGACAGTAGACTGATGATTTTTTCTTCTTCGTCCGACAGGTCGGGGAAGAGTTGCCGCTGAATGGCCTGTGGGGGCTGTACGGAAGGGGTGTTCCAGTTCATGGCTTCTACAAATTGGGCCGCGTCTTGCAGAAGGGCAGCGCGGTTGAGACGAATGAGCTGGTTGCAGCCTGCCGAATAAGGAGCATCGATACGTCCGGGAAAGGCAAAGCAGTCGCGGTTGTAGCTTTCGGCAATTCCGGCAGTAATGAGTGAACCTCCTTTCTCGGCAGATTCTATCACAAGGGTGGCATCGCTGATGCCGGCTACAATGCGGTTTCGTTTTACGAAGTTTTGCTTGTCGGGATTGGTGCCGCTCATAAACTCGGTGAGCAGTCCGCCTTGCGAAAGCATATCGGCAGCTGTACGGCGGTGTACACTGGGATAGATGCGGTCTAAGCCGTGTGCCAGTACGCCTACCGTGTCGAGGCCGTATTGCAGGGCAGCACGGTGGGCGTGGATGTCGATGCCGTATGCCAGTCCGCTTACTACCAGTACATCGGGCAGGAGAGCCTGTAGCTCTTTCAGAAAACGGAGGCAGATGTCTTTGCCGTATTCGGTAGCGTTGCGGGTACCTACCATGCTGATGATGTGACGGCGGTTGAGGTCGGCTGTACCCCGGTAGAAGAGTACGAGGGGAGCGTCGTTGCATTCGCGAAGCCGCGAGGGATAAGCCTCGTCTAAGGCTGTCAGGCAGGTAATGTGGTTTTTCTCTGCAAAACGGAGCTCTGCTTCGCAAAGGCGCAATACGTCCGGAGCATCGAGAGCCTGAAGGATTCGGTCGGGAAGCTCCGGTATTCTTTCTTTCAGTGTCTTTCTTTCTTCAAACAAAACAGAGGCACTGCCGGCTGCCTGTATCAGCTGGTGGGCAGTGATAAGGCCGATACCCGGTAAAAGAGGGAGGGCCAGCCGGTATAGAAGTTCTTCTTGTTTCATTTCGATAGGTAAGGAGCAAATACGGTGTCGAAGAGTTCGCTGTTTCCTAAGCGGCCGTGTACTACACAGACGGTTTCTACGGTAGCTTTGATGACGACTTTCATGTCGGGAAGACGGAAGATGTCCTGATAAAATACGTATTTGATGCCTTCTTTCTTGAGATAGAGCTTGGAGACAAACTCATCGCCGCTTTTAAGTGGGGTCTTGAAGGCCATATTGAGGCGGGCTACTACGGGGTCGATGCCTTCGGTGTGGAGTTGGGCGAAACTGATGCCGGTAGCAGACAGAAATTCGTGACGGGTGTGCTCTATGTAGTGCTGGTAGTTGGCGTTGTTTACGATGCCCTGCAAATCGCATTCGTAATCGCGTACCTTCATTTTTAGTTCGTAAACGTATTTTTCCATGCTGTTTCTTGATTATGTGACTTTACAAAGTTAATGATTTTTGTGTCTATACCTACGATCTGCCTGAAATTCGTATCTTTGCCGAAAACAGAGGAAAGGATGATTACACTTTATGCAGCCCCTTTGCAGGGATTTACAGAAGCAGTGTGGCGGAATGCGCATGCAGAAGCGTTTGGAGGTATTGATGCCTATTACAGCCCTTTTGTGAGGCTGGAGAAGGGGGATTTCCGAAATAAAGACCGTCGGGATGTGGCTCCGGAGAATAACCGGGGGGTGCATCTTATTCCGCAACTGGTGGCTGGAGAAGTGGACGAATTGTGTAAGATAACCGATTTTCTGGTGGAACTGGGATACCGGAAAGTGGATGTGAATATGGGATGTCCGTTTCCTCTGATTGCGAATCGGGGGAAGGGATCGGGCATTTTGCCTTACCCGGACCGGGTGGGGGCGTTGCTCAAGGCAATGGAGCGTTATCCGCAGGTGGCTTTTTCGGTGAAGATGCGGCTGGGCTGGCAGGAGCAGGAGGAATGGAAAGCGATTCTTCCGCTGCTGAATGACTCGTGTGTGCATCGTATCGTGTTGCATCCTCGTATCGGGAAACAGCAGTATAAGGGGGAGGTGAACACGAAGGCTTTTATGGAGTTTTACAGGGAGTGCCGTATTCCGCTTGTGTATAATGGTGATTTGTGTGGTGTGGCTGATATGTACGAATGGGTGGACAGGGCTCCGGATTTGTGTGGGCTGATGTTGGGACGGGGACTGCTGGCAAATCCGTCGCTGGCAGATGAATTCCGTACGGGACATATGCCCGGGCAGACTGAACTGTATCGGAAGGTGGAGCATATGCACATGCTGATGGTGGAAGGGTATCGCCGTCAGATTGAGGGGGGAGAGGCGCAATTGCTGGGCAAGCTGAAGACAATGTGGGAGTATTTGCTGCCACAGATGGATAAGAAGGCGCGTAAGGCGATTGTGAAGAGCAACAGGCTAGATAGCTATCTGCTGGCTGTGGAAAATGCGCTGAGGGGATAGAACGGCAGCCGGTAATGAATCATGGATAAGGCGGGTAGGAACGGGCCGGCTCCGGCGGGAGATGAATGGTGTGACCGACCCGATGGACAGTGATTATTCTTTCTTTTGTTTCAGATATTCGTAGCCGATACGGCAATAAAGGCATTTCTTTGTATCGCAATAGTTCTTTTTCAACTGAATGAGGGCCTGACTGTCGCCGGCATGGGCGGCTTCCAGACCGCATTCTTTCCATAATCGGACAATGTAATTGTTTTCGGGCTTTAGTTCTTCCAGGAACTGGCTGGCACGCTGGCAGAGGAGTTCGTTGCCTTTGTGCTTGCCGTATGCATACAGAAAGGGAACGACTGTGTTGATGATGAGTAGGTCGATAGACGACTGGCTCAGGGTTTTGGGACGGGAAGGAGAAGGGGTACCGAAACTGTAATGGGTGAGCCAGTATGTGGAGGTGCCTCCTTTGAGCAGGTCGCGCAGGTCTTTCAGGGTGGAGAGTTCGAGCAGGCGCGACAACATTCCCTGGGAGCGGTGATAAAGACACGCCAGTTGGGCAATGCGGATATGGGGGAAGTTGCCTGGACGCATGCGCAGGAACCGCCAGTGACAGTCGGTAGAAGGCTGTAACTGGAATTTGTGTTGCAGATAGGTGTATTCCTTGATAAGTTTCTCTGTGTATTCGTCGTGGGGAAGTTCTTGCAGGAGCCCGGCTTGTCCGAAGAAGAAGGCTTCTATCTGGAACAGATTGTCGCGGTGTTTGTTGACGGCGGCAAGGGGGACTTGTCTGGCCCAGAACTCGAAGGTATCGCTGTTTACTCCGAAACCGAAGTTGCGGGCAAGGGTGATGAAGAAGGCGGTTTCCCAGTCTTTTCCGCAATGTTCCAGACGCTCGGCTATTTGCCGGGCTTTGTTTTCGAAACGCTCGGTTTGCAGCCGCGACATCCAGCTGTGCAGCAGGAAGGAAGAGAGTCGGGGAATGAGGGAGAAGCAGGCGGGATAGCGGTCGGTTTGCAGGAGTTCTTCGTAGTTCTCTGCCAGTTGTGGCGGACAGTGAAGCTCCAGTTGGGGTATCTGCTCGCCGTTGGTGCGGGTTACTGCGGTGTCGATATCGGAAGCTACGTGCAGGATGACAGAATCGTATGCTGTATCCTGATGATGACGGTGGCGGTACCAGTCGGAAGCACGCTGGTGTATTTCTACATTACCTACCCAAAGTACGCCTTGTATCTTGATTTTGGCATTGAAAAAGTCGGCTCCGGCATGTGGGTTGGGAAGTCCCGGATCGATGACTTCGATGGATTCTCCCTCGGGGGTGTGCAGATGTTGCAGAGGGAAAAGCTTGTGTTTCCATACATAGTGTAGAAGTTGCTCCATGTTAACGAGGTATAAATGTATCTCAAAAGTAATGATTAATAATGAGAAACACTATCTTTGTACAGAAAAAAGAAGATAATTATGAAAATTGCATTAATTGGATATGGAAAGATGGGCAAAGAGATAGAGAAGATTGCTGTTGCCCGCGGACATGAGATTGTAAGTATTATTGATATAAATAACCGTCAGGATTTTGAGTCGGAAGCTTTCCGTTCGGCAGATGTAGCCATCGAGTTTACAGCACCTGCTGTGGCTTACGACAACTGCCTGAGTGCCTTCCGCAATGGAGTGAAAGTGGTATCGGGCAGTACCGGATGGATGGGTGAACATGGAGAGGAAATGCGCAGACTGTGCGAGGAGGAAGGAAAGACACTGTTCTGGTCGTCGAACTTCAGCTTGGGTGTGGCTGTGTTTGCTGCAGTCAACAAGTATCTTGCCAAGATTATGAATAACTTCCCGAATTATGAGGTATCGATGGTGGAAACACATCATGTGCATAAACTGGATGCGCCGAGTGGTACTGCCATTACACTGGCAGAAGGTATTCTGGAAAATCTGGACCGCAAGGATAAGTGGGTGATGGGTACGCTGACTGCTCCGGATGGTACTGTGAGCGGAACGACTGAATGTGCTGCCAATGAATTGCCGGTGAGTGCCATCCGCGAAGGAGAGGTGCCGGGTATTCATACTATCCGTTATGAATCGGAGGCAGACTCTATTATTATCACACACGATGCAAAGAACCGCAGGGGGTTTGCTTTGGGAGCTGTACTGGCTGCTGAGTATACGGCTGCACATACAGGATTTCTGGGTATGAATGATTTATTCAAGTTTTAATTTATGATACAGGCTTCGCGTACGCAGTGGATCAAGTTCGGAGTAATTCTGGCCTTGTATCTCTTGTTTCTGTTATGGCTGAAAAGCTGGTTGGGACTGATTGTGGTTCCGTTTATCTTTGATGTGTATATTTCGAAGAAGATTCCCTGGACATGGTGGAAGACTGCCAAGAATCAGACGGTAAGAACCGTGATGAGCTGGGTAGATGCCATTGTCTTTGCACTGGTGGCGATTTATTTTGTGAATCTGTATTTCTTCCAGAATTATGTGATTCCTTCTTCTTCACTGGAGAAGTCGCTGCTGGTAGGTGATTATCTTTTTGTGAGTAAGATGAGTTACGGTGCCCGTATTCCTCAGACACCGCTTCATATGCCGCTTACACAGCATACATTGCCGGTTTTGAACTGTAAGTCGTATCTGGACTGGCCCAAATGGGAGTATAAGCGTGTAAAGGGACTGGGTACGGTGCAGCTGAATGATATTGTGGTGTTCAATTTCCCGGCTGGAGACAGTGTGGTGAGTGCCATCCCTAATGATGATTTGTATCGCATCAGTTATCAGTTGGGCAAGCAGCTTTCCAAACCGGTCGATATGGCTTCGCTGACTGTAGAACAGCAGCGTCAGGTATTCGACTTTTATTATCATGCCGGAAGGGAATACATTGACCAGAATCCGCAGGATTATGGAAAGATTCTGGTGCGTCCGGTAGACCGCAGAGAGAATTATGTGAAACGCTGTGTGGGATTGCCCGGACAGACGCTGGAGATAAAAAACCGCATTATTTATCTGGACGGAAAGGCCAACAAGGAGCCGGATAATGTGCAGTATCGTTATTTTGTATATACCAAAGGACAGTTGCCAGAGGAACTCTGTCACGAATTGGGTATCAGCAAGGAGAATCTGAGTATGTATTATGCCGATGAATCGGTGTATAACATGCCGCTGACAAAGAAAACGAAAGAGGCTTTGTTGGTTCGGAAAGATTTGGTGATTCGTATTCAGGATGTGGCTGATGATGATGCCGGAGGACTTTATCCGCTGAATAAGCTTACCGGATGGACGGTGGATAATTACGGTCCGATATGGATACCGAAGAAAGGGGCTACTATCGACTTGACTTTGGATAATCTGCCGCTGTACGAACGACCGATTGCTGCTTACGAAGGAAATACACTTGAAGTGAAGGATGGAAAGATTTTCATCAACGGACAGCAGACCAGTCAATATACTTTTAAAATGGATTATTACTGGATGATGGGAGATAACCGTCATGATTCTGCCGACTCGCGTTTCTGGGGATTTGTACCCGAAGATCATATTGTAGGTAAGCCTATCTTTATCTGGTTGTCTTTGGATCAGGACAGAGGATGGCTGAATGGCAAGATTCGCTGGAACCGTCTGCTGAAGTGTGTGGATAATATCAAATAAAGAACCGGATAGTGAAAAACCGTTGGGGCGTATGGCTGAGGCTGATGGCAATGACTGTTATTGCTGTTTTGCTGATAAAAAACCTGCTTATAACCTCTTGTTTCATTCCGTCGTCGGGTATGGAGAATACATTGTACCAGGGCGAAGGGGTTTTGGTAAGTAAGTGGAGTTATGGGCTGCGTGTGCCTTTCCCCTCTGTGTTCGGATATCATCGTATTGGAGAACAGCCGGTGAAACGTGGAGATATCGTGCTGTTCAACAATCCGAATCCGTCTGATAAAGACCGTAGAATAGAAAACCGGGAGTTGTTTATCAGTCGCTGTATCGGTACGGCAGGAGATACGCTGATGCTGAACCGGGAACTGATTGATACTGCCGGTAAGGTATTCAGTCCGGACAGTAAATCGCTTTATTGTTATCCGGCTTCCTGCGAAGATAGTGTACGGATGATGCTGGATTCGCTGGGAATAAGTGGCAATGCACTGGTAGGATATACACCGGAAGGAGCATATATACGGAGTTTCAGTCATTATGAATATTATCTGCTGACACAGCTTGCGGGAGAGCGTATTCCTTTCTCGCTGTATCAGGATGGAATAAAGGAAAAGGCGTATCCTTATGTGGTGCCGCAAAAGGGAAGGGCTGTAGAGGTGCATCCGTGGAACCGGGCGCTGCTGTGTAATACCATCCGTAATCATGAACATAAAAGGGCTGAGATTCGTCGGGATACATTGTTCGTAGAGGGAAAGCCAGTGAAAATGTATGTGTTCAGCAAGAACTATTATTGGATGGCTTCCAACAATCCGGTGAATCTGTGTGATTCGCGGCTGTTTGGTTTTGTACCCGAAGATCATATTATCGGGAAGGCTCTTTATGTGTGGTTTACCTCGCAGAAAGGGAGATTTTTTCAACGTATAGAATAAGGAATATAAAATGAATCAAATCATACTTAGTTCGGCTTATCTGGCTCCTGTGGAGTACTATGCCAAGCTGTTTGCATACGACAAGGTGTATGTAGAACGTTTCGACAGTTACATGAAGCAGACGTACCGCAACCGTTGTATTATTGCTTCGGCAGGAGGCCCTCAGGCACTGACTATTCCTACGGAGAAAGGGGAAGGGGCAAAGTGTCTGATGAAGGATATCCGGATTTCCGATCACGGCAACTGGCATCATGTGCACTGGAATGCATTTGTGGCTGCTTATAAGCATAGCCCTTTCTTTGATTATTATGCCGATGAGTTTCATCGGTTTTATGAGAAACGGTATGACTTTCTTTATGACTTTAATATGGAATTGTGTCATTGGATGTGCGAGCAGATAGACCTTCAGCCTGTAATGATACCTACAGACGATTATGTAGCTGTTCCGGAGGGAATGGACGACTATCGCGAGCAGATTCATCCCAAGAAGGTATATACCGAAGCAGATCTTGATTTTTCTCCAGTTCCTTATTATCAGGTGTTCGATGCAAAGCAAGGTTTTCAGCCTAATTTGAGTATAGCAGACTTGTTGTTTAATATGGGGCCGGAGAGTCTGCTGGTGTTGAGAGACAGCATCGTGAAATAAATCAGATAAAAAAGAATATAGCCGTGAAAGAGTTTTTTGCTTTTTCACGGCTATATTCTTTTATGTTGTCCTCACGTAAAGGCTTCACCTGAAGCTTTTTCATTTATCTTATCCTAATGAATCAGAGAGAAGGAGCGGTAGAAGAACGGAAAGGACGGTCGTAGTCTGAGTCAATCTGATAGTAGGTAACTCCCCATGACTTTAACCATTCCAAATCGCGGAATGCTTCCTCCAGTCCCTGTTGGGTAACAGGATGCTTATACGGACGGTTTACACAAGCCATAATCTGAATTCCGTGCTCCTGGCACCAGCGGATGAGGCGGGAGTTCAGTTCATCAATTCCGGCAAAGAGGAAATAACAATCTTTCGTCTTTTCTCCGTATTTCTGGAAGAATTCTTCTCTTTCGCTGATAAGCATCGTAATCTTTCCTTTTCCGAGAAAGAAGTTCCCGTGTCCGATAAAATAGGAGTGATTGATGAAACCGGTTTCTTTCAGAATACGGTATAGCTCTTCGTAAAAAGCCTGAGAAGGATGGTCGAGTTTGATGTCAAGCATCAGTTCAGTGATTTTTCCCTGTGCATACCGGCAGTATTCCTCTACAGAAACAGGAGCCTTCCCTTCCTTATGCAATGGCTTTAACTGCTGTATTTCCTCCCAGGTTAAGTCTGCACAACGTGCCTTACTGGCATAGTCACGTTCGAGAGTAGCATAATGATAAAGAAAAAGTACTCCGTCTTTGCTTTCTCTGATGTCTATTTCAACTCCGGTATATCCTCTTTCTACTGCTTCATCAAGTGCAGCCAGGCTGTTTTCCGGATGACAGCGGTTTTCTGTTACGCCCCCTCTGTGACCAATCAGATGGTATTGTTTATCCACATCAGCAGCCTGTATGCGCAGGCTGCTGAAGATAGATAATAAAATGCAAAGACAATATATTTGTTTCATAGATTTGGTTTTAAATTTTACATCGGAACGATGGTGAATCCCCATTTGTATTCCTGGTTGGCAGGAATCAGATATTGTGGGTCGGGCTGTGCTCCCCAACTGTCGTAACCTCCTACACCCATTTGTTTCATATCTAGACATACCTCTACGAAGTTGCGTGGTTCGATGTCGTTGATATGAGTATGACGGGGTTTCAGGTTGCGGGCAGTATTGATGTCATGCTTCAGTTCTTCTGCATCACGGTTGTTCCACTGATAATCGCGGTGTGTAGCTTCCTCACCGTCGAAGTCCTCAATAGAGTTACGCAAAGCGTTGAATCCTAAAGTCTGGTCGGCATAGATTGCCAGTCCCTTTCCGTTTTTCTTGCTCAACTTAATCCAACGTGTATCAGTATGATGTCCGTTTTCCTGCGGGCGAACATACGGATAATACATCTTGTCGGCTGTATTCTTATAGATACCTACCATAGTACCGTTGTTGCGGTCGCAGTAGTTTTCTTCTGGACCACGTCCAAAGTAAGTTACTTCGTTCATAGTAGCCGGCAGACGGAAACGTACTCCGATACGAGGCACTACCAGTTTAGAGCTTGCACGGCGTAATGCATCGTTGCCCGGAGTGAATGTTGCCATACGGGTAGCTTCCGATACTTCTGTTTGGGCAGCATCCATATCTGTTGAAGTGAAAGTATAGTCAGCTTTCACTACTCCTGACGGATAGATACGGTAAGTTGCGATGTAGAGGTTGCCGGCAGCCAGCAGATAAGTAGCTTTCAATACAGCCTCTTTACCTTCCATATTAAGTACGGCATCTACAACCTTGAAGCTCTTGCTCGACTGCTTCCAGATTTGAAGACGCTTCGGCATCTGATTACCATAATCGTTGTCGTTTGGTGCACGCCAGAAATTAGGCTGAATACCGAATCCTTCGTTGAAATACTCTGTACCCTTTACTTTATACGATGTCACCAGACCTGTCGATTTGTCGAAGCAGAACTGCATGCGTGAAGAGTGGACAGTAAACACATCGCCTTCTGTCTCACATTCCAAAGCAGGACCTGCAGTCGCAAATGTCTGTTTGGCTGCATCGATAGGCAGACGGAACTGTTCATGTGCAATTTCGTAGCCTTCCGGAATGAGAGGTTCAGCTTCTACGGTTGTAACAGCAAACTCTACAAAATATTCTGTACCGACTTTTTCTTTCAATCCACTCACATTCACTTGCAGCTCTTTGCTTCCCTGTGGTTCGATGTCGAGCGATACTTTCTGATAGCGGATTACTTTGTCGTTCGCCTTTACCTGATAAGTAATCATGTACTTTTTGAGGTTAGTAAAGTAGAAACGGTTCTTTACAAGGAAAATACCTTTTTCCAAATCGACAGCTTCGAACGCTATGTTCTGATGTGCATATTTAACTTCATTCATTGCCGGATGAGGAACACGGTCGGGGCCTACCAGACCATTGCAACAGAAGTTACCGTCGCTTGGCATGTTAGTTCCAAAGTCTCCTCCATATGCCCAAAATGTTTTTCCATTCTCATCGTGTGTCAGCATACCTTGATCCACCCAGTCCCAGATATATCCACCTTGCAAGTTCGGATAGCGGTAAATAGCTTTCCACTGGTCCCATAGACTTCCGGTGGAGTTACCCATGGCATGTGCATATTCCGATGGAACCACCGGTCGGTCACTTCCGTTCTTACCGATGCTTTCCAGCCAACCTGCACTTGGATACTGGGGTACATACATATCCGAGTTCCATTCCCACTGTGCACGTTCATAGTTGACCGGACGGTTCATAATATCTTTGTCTGCTTCCTTCACCCAAAGATAGGTCTGGTAGAAGTTATAACCGTTTCCAGCTTCATTACCCAAAGACCAAAAGGTAAGGCTGGGATAGTTCTTGTTACGCTCAAACATATTGATGGTACGGTACATATGTGGTTTCAGCCATTCCGGGTTATTTCCCAATGTACCTCCCTTACGAAGGTCGTAATACATACCGTGGCTTTCGATGTTGGCTTCATCGTATACATACAGACCATATTCATCGCACAACTCGTAGAAGCGGCGGTCTTGTGGGTAGTGACACAGACGTACAGTATTGATGTTGTTACGTTTCATCAGTTCAAAGTCTTTCCGCATCAGCTCTTCAGTCACATAATGACCTGTTTCCGGGTTATGTTCGTGAATGTTCACCCCTTTCAGTTTGATAGGTTGTCCGTTGATAAGAAGTACTACGTAATTCTTTCCGTTGGCAGCTTTCTGGTTAGTTTCTTTTATTTCGATGCGGCGGAATCCTACATTATAAGGAATCACTTCGCTCACCTTTCTGTTTTCTTTTACTGTCATATACAGTTTATACAAATTCGGTGCTTCCGATGTCCATGTAGCTACCTGTGGCAGTTCTTTGCTGAAGGATACCGTAGTAAGTTTGCCGTTTTCCACTTGTGCCGGTTGTTCCTCAGAAGCTACAGTCTTACCGTTTTTGTCGGTCAGTTCATAGCTTACGCTCAGATTTGCAGTCGATGTCCGATGATTTTTCAAGTCGATTTGCAGGCGGAAGATACCGTTACGATAACTATCGTCCAAAGTGGAAGTAATACGGAAATCCTGTACGGATGCTTTGGGCTGTGAGTAGATGAAGACATCACGTTCTATTCCACTGATGCGCCAGAAGTCCTGACATTCCAGATAAGATCCCGTACTCCAGCGGAATATTTTCAATGTCAGTACATTATTCCCCGGTTGCAGATACTCGTTGATAAGATACTCTGCCGGATTCTTGGAGTCTTCATTATAGCCTACTTCTTTTCCGTTCAGATACACATAACATCCCGATTTTACTCCGGCGATATGCAGATAGATATCACGGCCTTTCCAATTGTCTGGGATAGTAATGTCGCGGCGGTATACTCCTACCGGTGTATTCTCTGGAAGTTGAGGAGGTTGCGGATTACGAGGTTGGAACTCATAGCCATGGTTGGTGTAAATAGCCGTACCAAAACCTTGCATCTCCCAGTTACCCGGTACTTTGATATCCTTCCAGTCGGCAGTGCTGATTGCCGGGTCTGTAATATTTGCCGGAAGTTGGGTATACGATTCAGTGAAGTAGAACTTCCATGTACCGTTAAGCAATTGATAGTACGAACTCTTTTCATAGTCACCGGTAGCAGCCTGAGCTTTATCGGCATAAGTCATAAAAGCAGAGCGAGGTGCTTCGCGGTTGACAGAGACAGTCTGGATATCTTTCCAGTAAGGAAGGGTAGCGTTGTCTGCATATGCGGTTTGTGTAAATCCGGTCAGACAGGTTATCCCAACCAATGAATAACAAAGGTTATTCATGATGTTAGATAAGGTTGTCTTCATGTTTTAAATTAGTGATTAGATGATTGTTTCTGAACACAAAATTAGTTTTTTTTTTTGATTTGATAAAACTTGTAAGGCAAATTGTAAAAAAATATAAGAGGTGATAGTAAGAGAGAATAAAATTGTACTTTTGTGCAATTGATTAAAAAATACAATATGAATAATATTCCAGCAGTAACAAAAAATCTGTTAATTATCAATGCACTGTGCTTTTTCGGAGCTATTGTGGGAGAGCGCTATGGCATCAATGTTAATAATTGGTTAGGATTACACTTTTTTCTTGCTCCCGATTTTAATCCCGCACAGCTTATTACCTATATGTTTATGCACGCCAATTTCCAGCATATTTTCTTTAATATGTTTGCTGTGTGGATGTTCGGACGTGTGTTGGAACAAGTATGGGGTCCCAAACGTTTCTTGTTCTATTATATCCTTTGCGGAATAGGTGCAGGTCTTATACAGGAAGTTGTCCAATATATTGAATACATCGTACAATTCTCGCACTACGATGGAGTTAATACCGGTAGCGGAGTAATTCCGATGTCTGAGTTCCTGAATCTTTGGAATACCGTAGGAGCATCGGGTGCAGTATATGCTATTCTGTTGGCTTTTGGTATGCTGTTTCCAAACAGTCAGATGTTCGTTTTCCCGATACCAATGCCCATTAAAGCGAAGTATTTTGTAATAGGATATGCGGTATTGGAACTTTTCCTTGGATTATCCGGAGGCGACGGAGTCGCTCATTTTGCCCATTTGGGAGGAATGTTATTCGGATTGATACTTATTCTATATTGGAGAAAGAAAAATGGCAGCGGACGACTTTATTACTAATCTGAGAGAGAACTTCCGGCAGGGGAATATTGTGACCCGCCTGCTTTACATCAATGTGGGAGCTTTTCTGATCTGTTCTTTGGTCGGGATTATTCTGATGTTGTTTAAAGTCCCGTTCTCTCCCTGGATGAATGTACTGGAGCTTCCGGCTTGGTGGGAGAAGTTCATCCGTCAGCCCTGGTCACTGATTACCTATATGTTTATGCACGCCGATGTGTTGCATATCCTGTTCAATATGTTGTGGCTGTATTGGTTTGGAAAGCTATTCCTGAGTTTCTTCTCATCCAAACATTTGCGTGGCCTTTATCTGTTAGGAGGTATCTGTGGGGGAGTATTGTATATGATATCTTATCATATCTTCCCTTATTTTGAACATGCTCTTCCCACTTCTTATTTGTTGGGTGCTTCTGCTTCCGTATTAGCTATTGTTGTAGCTGTGGCTGTGAGAGAACCCAATTATCCTGTACAACTTCTACTTTTCGGAACAGTACGTTTGCGTACCATCGCACTGGTTATTATTTTACTAGACCTGATGCTCATTACTTCCGGAAATGCAGGAGGACACATTTCGCATCTTGGTGGAGCATTGGCTGGATGGTGGTTTGCTGCAGGACTTCGCAGAGGTACCGATGTAACGCGTTGGATTAATTATGTCATTGATTTCTGTATGGGATGGAAGAAACCGGTGCGTAAGCCTAAAATGAAGGTTTATTATGGAGACAAGCAGAAAGATTATGATTTCAATGCACGGAAAAAGGAACGTGAAGCAGAAGTCGACCGTATTTTGGATAAGTTGAGAAAGTCGGGTTATAGCAGTTTAAGTGAAGAAGAAAAAAAACGTTTGTTTGATGCCAGTAAAAAATAGCTTGTGAGTAAAAAGATGATATCTATAGGACGTATAATGCGTCTCTGTTTATTGGGAGGAAATATTCTTGTATCATTGGGCTTTTTGTGTTGTTCGTACAGCCCTTATATTTCTCCGGTAGAACATTCCATTTGGGCTTGTTCCGGTCTGTTGTTCCCATTTTTCTTTTTACTGAATTTAGCTTTTCTTCTTTTATGGCTGATTGCCAGACGCTGGTTTGCAATGTTGCCTTTACTGACCTTGTTTGTTTGCTGGAATGCGACATGGACCTATTGCCCCATCAACAAACCGATGGAATCGCAAAAGAGAACATTGAAACTTCTTACTTACAATGTCTTCAATTTTTCTGAAGGTAAAGATTCTATTCTGGCTTATCTGAATAAAAGTGAGGCTGATGTCATCTGTTTGCAAGAATGTACGCTTGATAAGCAGGTGAAGAAAGCTCTTTCTTCTTATCCTTACTACAAACATCTTGCGTTGGCAGGAGAAAACGGAATTGCATGTTTTTCCCGTTTCCCTATTTTGTCAGCCGAACGTATTTCTTATGAAAGCCTGAATAATGGAAGTATGCTTTATCGGCTGAAAGTAGAAAACGATACGTTGCTTGTTGTCAATAACCATCTGGAGTCTAATAAATTGAATAGCGAAGACAAGGAAATTTATAACCATTTGCTGAAGTCTCCAAATCAGAAAAATGTGGAAAAAGGAGGGAAACTGTTGCTCCACAAACTGGCAGATGCCGTAAAAATCAGAGCTGTACAGGCTGATTCGATAGCCGCTTTTATCTCCCGGAACAGTTCTCCTTTTATGCTGGTTTGCGGTGATTTCAACGATTCTCCCATTTCTTACGCCCATCGGGTAATCGGGCAGGGACTGCAAGATGCGTATGCCGAAGGAGGAAGTGGCCTGGGTATTTCCTACAATCGTGATCATTTCTATTTTCGTATCGACCATATCTTTGCCGGAAGTGCATTCCGGGTATTACAATGCAAGGTCGACCGCAGTATAATTGCTTCCGATCATTATCCGGTATGGTGTATACTGGAGTATTGACAAAAACCTTGGTGTTCCCATTCTTCTGTTTATCTGTCCTTTATCTTTGAAATTTACGTCCTGTTGTTTTAGAGGCTGTAGTTTGTGTTATTTTGCTTTTTCCAAGCCTTTAAATCTTGTCTTTTCATTCTTTTTTATTGTCTAATGTTTAAATATTTAGCATGCATTCCCTGTGTAAATGAAAAAAAAACTATATTTGCAACCTTGAATAAACGTATATTAATTAAAAAAGTAAATATCATAAATTAAAGTAACATGCAAAACAAAGGATTTGTAAAGGTTTTTGCGATATTACTGACCCTTGTCTGTGTGTTCTATCTTTCGTTTTCATTCGTGACCCGCTATCATATGAATAAAGCGGCAGAAGACCCGAAAGGTGCGGCACACTACCTTGATTCTATACAGAATGAAAAGGTTTGGTTGGGAAGTTATACGCTGAAACAGTGTCGTGAGATGGAAATCGGGTTGGGTCTGGACCTGAAGGGCGGTATGAATGTGATTTTGGAAGTCTCTGTACCAGATGTTGTACGTGCATTGGCCGATCACAAGACTGACGAAGCTTTCAACAAAGCGGTAGACGAAGCTGCTCGTCTTCAGGTAACAAGCCAGGAAGATTTCATTACCTTGTTCGTAAGAGAGTATAAGAAACTGGCGCCCGAAGGTAGTCTGGCAGAACTGTTTGCTACTCAGCAGTTGAAAGACAGAATTACTACCCGTAGCAGCAATGCGGAAGTAGAAGCTGTATTGCGTGAAGAAGTAAAAGCTGCAGTAGACAATTCATATAATGTATTGCGTACACGTATTGACCGCTTTGGTGTGGCTCAGCCTAATATCCAGACATTGGAAGGAAAAATGGGACGTATCATGGTGGAATTGCCGGGTATCAAAGAACCGGAACGTGTAAGAAAACTTTTGCAGGGTTCTGCTAACCTGGAATTCTGGGAAACTTATAAGGTAAGTGAACTGGGTTCTTTGTTGACTTCAATCGATAGCCGTGCATACGATGTGCTGAGCATGGATACTACCACTGTTGCAGCAGATTCTGCTACAGCTGTTCCTGCTACTGTATCTGCAAAAGACAGCCTGACTGCTGCTTTGAAGGGTGAAACAGCAGAAGCCAATGTGGATATGGAACGCATGAAAAAAGAACATCCGTTGTTCGCTGTTCTGAGTCCTAATCAGTATAAGGAAAGCTGTGTAGTAGGTTATGCCGACTATAAAGATACTGCTGAAGTAAACCGTATCCTGAGTTTGGATGAAGTGAAGAAAGTAATGCCTCGCGATTTGAAACTGATGTGGGGGGTAGTTGCTTCTGACTTCGACAAGACAGGCCGTATCTTTGAACTTTATGCAATCCGTTCTACAGAACGTAACGGTCGTGCACCGCTGGAAGGTGATGTGGTAGTAGACGCAAGCGATACATACGACGACTTCCACAAACCGGCTGTAAGCATGACAATGAACAACGACGGTGCACGTCGTTGGGCTACATTGACCAAGAAAAACATTCAGCGTGCCATCGCTATCGTATTGGATGGTTATGTATATAGTGCTCCGAATGTAATCAACGAAATCACAGGAGGACAGTCAAGCATTACCGGTAACAACTTTACTCCGGAACAGACTAAAGACTTGGCAAACGTATTGAAGACTGGTAAGATGCCGGCTCCTGCCCGTATCGTTCAGGAAGATATCGTAGGTCCGTCTTTGGGTCAGGAATCTATTAACCAGGGTATCGTTTCATTCGTAGTAGCTCTCATCGTATTGATGATTTATATGTGCGCTATGTATGGTTTCATCCCGGGTATGGTTGCAAACGGTGCTTTGTTTGTGAACTTCTTCTTTACATTGGGTATTCTGTCTTCATTCCAGGCTGCCTTGACAATGTCCGGTATTGCCGGTATGGTATTGTCTCTGGGTATGGCTGTGGATGCAAACGTATTGATTTACGAACGTACCAAAGAAGAGTTGAAAGCTGGTAAAGAACCTAAGCAGGCTTTGGCTGAAGGTTACGGAAACGCATTCTCTGCTATCTTCGACTCTAACTTGACTTCTATCCTGACAGGTATTATCCTGTTCAACTTCGGTACAGGTCCGATCCGTGGTTTCGCCACTACTTTGATTATCGGTATCCTCTGCTCATTCTTCAGTGCCGTATTCTTGACTCGTCTGGTATACGAACACTATATGGCAAAAGACAAATGGCTGAATCTGACATTTACTACCAAGTTGTCTAAGAACTTGATGCAGAATGTACATTATAACTTTATGGGTATTACCAAGCGTTCGTTCACTATCTGGGGCGTAATCATCTTGGTTTGTATCGTATCGTTCTTTGTACGTGGTTTGGCTCAGAGTATCGACTTTACCGGTGGACGTAACTTTGTCGTTCAGTTCGAACAGGTAGTACAGCCTGAAACAGTGCGCGACTTGTTGCAGCCTAAGGTAGGTGATGCCAATGTGCAGGCTATTGCGTTGGGTACAGATGGAAAGACCATTCGTGTAACTACCAACTACCGTATCGAAGAAGATTCTCCTACTATCGATGCTGAAATCGAAGAGTTCTTGTACAATGCTTTGAAAGAAGGCAACCTGTTGGGTAAAGGTACTACTCTCGAAATCTTTATCGACCGCGATAACCGTGCGGGTGGATCTATCATCAGCTCTCAGAAAGTAGGACCAAGTATTGCAGACGATATCAAGACTTCAGCTATCTGGTCGGTTATTCTGGCCTTGATTGTAATTGGTTTGTACATCCTGCTCCGTTTCCGCAACATTGCGTATAGTGTGGGTGCAACCGTTGCATTGGCTGTCGATACAGTACTGATTATCGGTGCATATTCATTGTGTTATGGTTGGATGCCGTTCTCTTTGGAAATCGACCAGACTTTCATCGGTGCTATCCTGACAGCAATCGGTTACTCTATCAACGATAAGGTGGTTATCTTCGACCGTGTACGTGAATTCTTCCACTTGTATCCAAAACGTGACCGTGCAAAACTGTTCAACGATTCATTGAATACTACTTTGTGCCGTACAGTCAATACCTCATTGAGTACTTTGATTGTATTGCTGAGCATCTTTATCTTGGGTGGCGACAGCATCCGCAGCTTCGCTTTCGCAATGATTCTGGGTGTGGTAATCGGTACATTGTCTTCTCTGTTCGTTGCAGCTCCGGTTGCTTACCTTACTATGGGTAACAAAATGCCGGAAGATACTAAAGAAGTAGAAGCATAAGCTTTTAGCTATATAAACAAATAAGGCTCAATCTTTGGATTGGGCCTTATTTATTTTGTTCAGTAGGATAGGATTATCATACTTCCTTTATCTATTGCCGTATAAATTTGCTCTTGCAATATGGAAACAAAGGAGGCAGGGTTTAATGATGACTAAACCCTGCCTCCTTTAGTTTTTGGTTTTATCGTTTTCTTACAGATCTTTTCTTGCTCTTAGTTTTTCTATCATATCACGTGTCATGCCGTCCAGATCGTATTCCGGTTTCCAGTTCCATTCTTCACGCGCACAAGAATCATCCAGTGAGTTTGGCCATGATTCGGCAATGCCCTGACGCAGACTGTCTACTTCGTAATCCATACGGAATTCAGGGATATATTCCTGAATCTTGTGATAAATGGTCTCTGGTTCGAAGCTCATGGCTGCAATATTGAACGAGTTGCGGTGTACCAGTTTGACAGGATCGGCTTCCATGATTTCGATGGCAGCACGCAGTGCATCCGGCATATACATCATATCCATGTAAGTACCTGCTGCAATAGGACATTTAAAACGTTCTCCCTTTACTGCAGAATAGTAGATATCTACTGCATAGTCAGTAGTACCTCCCCCCGGAGGAGTTACGTAAGAAATCAGTCCCGGAAAACGTACAGAGCGTGTATCTACTCCGAAGCGGTTGAAATAATAGTCACTCAGCAATTCACCGGTTACCTTTGTTACACCATACATTGTTTTCGGGCGTTGCAGTGTATCCTGTGGAGTCTGGTCTTTTGGAGTACCAGGACCGAATGAACCGATAGAACTAGGAGTAAAGACTGCACACTGTTTCTCGCGTGCTACTTCCAATACATTGCACAATCCGCCTACTCCGATTTTCCAGGCCAACTGTGGTTTGGTTTCGGCTACGGCAGAGAGCAGTGCAGCCAGGTTGTAAATTGTATCAATGTTATACTGTGCTACAGTATCGGCTATTTGCTGTGCATTTGTAATGTCTACTACAGCAGACGGTCCGGATTCTTTCAGTTCGCCTTTAGGTTCTGCACCTGGAATATAGCCGGCCACTACATTTCCATTATAGATATGACGTAACTTCATGGTCAGCTCCGAACCAATCTGGCCGGTAGAGCCGATAATTAGAATATTTTTCATGTTGGGTAGGTTTTTGTTTTAGTTATACAAACTTACGGAAAATCTCTGGAATAACCTTAAAAAAAATAGGGAATGACGCTAAACAACTTAATGTCAACTAAGTTATGGTATTAAATGATAACAGGTAGAAAGAATATACAAAAATGTAGAAAAAAGATCAATTTGTAAAGAAATGCTGTAAGAATAGATCTGTAATTCTCTCTTTTTTGTAATTTTACAAATAGACAGATGTAATTCTATTTAATTGCATAAAAAAGCGTTATGTTTATCTTGTATTGGAAAATGTAGGAAATTTTTAATTAGGTGCGAGGAATGCATAGTGGTTTTCACACTGCAGTGTGAACTGTTATTGTAACCTTTGCATGTAAGGTTTTCTATAATCTTCAAATAAGAGCATGATGTACAGTCTCACACTTTCTTGTTTTGGATGAATATTAACAATTATCATTAAAATAGTGGCTATTATGAAAAATGTTGTTACCTTATTATTTTGTGTTGCTATATTAGTCGTGACTTCTTGTACACTTTCTAACGAGGAGAAAGCAGAAAGATTGGTTAAAAAGACACTTAAAGATTATCTCTATCATCCAGATTCTTATGAACCATTATTAACAAAGGTCGATAGTATGTTCATTGATGTAACTACTATTGAGCCTATTATGGAAATTAGTAAGGAAATGAAAGATTTAATGTATAAAATAAATAGGTGTAAAGAAAAAATAGAGTCTGCCGAATCTGATATGGATATTTGGGCTCCTGATGGCTATTCTTCTCGATATTCTCGTGGAGAGTATGCACGAGCAAAAAAAGAAAAAGAAGAAGCCAAATCTGATTTGGATAAATGTAACAAGAAATTTTCAGAGCAACTTACTTCTCTAAAAGAAAATGTTGCTAAATTCCACAAGGGAGAATTTACTGGTTGGATAGTGAGTCATAGATTTAGGAGTCTTAACGGTATAGGTTCAATGGCCATTCCCGGAGAAATGATTTTCTTTTGTGATAAAGAGTTTACAACTTGTCTTGGTTATAGTGTTGATGAGTTCGAGAGTTTTACAAAAGTTTTAAAAGTTGTAGGTGAAGCAACTTCTGATGAAGATATAATGGATTATTTTAAGGAAAGCAGTTTTTTCTAAAATATAAATGAACTATTTTGTTGTGCTTGCAAAAAGATTGCGTTGTATGCATGGTATATTAATCTTATACAACTAAGTGTTATCAATGGAAAATTTGTTCCCAAGTATTCAGACTTTGTTTATCTGTATTATTGCTATTTTACTTGTTGTAATAGTAATGGTACGAATGCGTCTTAAAAAAAAGTCTAAAGAACTTTCAGAAAAATTGAGCCATGTATCTTCATATAGTGAAAAATCTAGTTATGAACAAGCGCACGAGAGAATATCTGCATTGAATAGTGAGACATTGATAGATATATATGCTGACCTAAATAATGTTTTTTGCGGCAAGCTAATATCTGCAGCGCAAGAAAAAGATTTTATAAATCATTATAAACCATATTTTCAAGAGGCTTATTCTCTTTTAAAGAAACTTGAAACTTTCAATATTACTCCATCTGAAAAAGTTTCAAATCTGGTTCGTGACTTTGGAAATATCAATAAGTTTGTCATACAACATAATGAAACGGTAAAAAATTCCTTACTTGAAATACATAAAGATTTTTTTGATCATTGTTTAAGATATCCATTAGACAAACAACAAAGACGCTCAATTATTTCAGAGGAAGAGAACTGTTTGGTTGTTAGTAGTGCAGGTAGTGGAAAAACTTCTTCTATTATTGGAAAAGTCAAGTATCTAACAGAAATAAAGGGTATTGCTCCTCATAAAATTTTACTTATTAGTTATACAAATAAAGCTGCAGCTGAACTTACAGAAAGAATGTCTACTAATGGTTTGAGAGGTTATACATTTCATAAATTAGCTATTGATATTATAGGAAAAGCAACAGGTACAAAACCATCTATTTGTGACAACACAGATTCTTTGTTTGTGGATATTTATCATACGTTATTGGAAAATAAGGGATTTAAGAATAGTATAGTAGACTATTTTGTTGATTATCAAGTTGATGAAAATGAGTGGGAGCAACGTCAGAGTGAAAGGCGGGAAAAATTGTCGGAGCAAAAAAATGTACGGCTAAAAGCAATGTTTCCTGATATGGACGGTCGAACCATTTATGTGAGAAGTGAGCAGGAGCAAAAGATATGTTTTGTTTTATCATCATTGGGAGTAAAGTTCAGATATGAAGAGCCATACGAATATCAATTAGCAGATGAAATGCATTCTCAATATCGTCCCGATTTTTCTATATATTTTGAGCAAAAAGGGGGTATTAAACGAATCTATTTGGAACATTTCGGAGTTGATGAACATAGTCTTGTTCCTGCTTGGTTTGCAAAAGACAAGAATATGACATACGAAGAAGCCAATCAAAAATATAATGATGGTATAACTTGGAAGAAAACTGCTCATGAGAAATTTGGTACTCAGCTTTTAGTGACATCGAGTGCCGATTTTCATTATTATGAGATAAGGGATAAACTCAAAAAAATGTTAGAGGATGTAGGAGTGCCAATTCAAGAAAAAACAGATGAAGAATTATATGATATGGTTTTGCCTAAAGGTAGTAGGCAAGAAAAGGCGTTTATACGGCTTATAGTTACTTTTATAACATTAGTAAAATCAAGTTGTAAATCGGTTAAGGAAGTCTTGAAGCAAGCAAAAAATGCCGGCGATGAACGAAGTCTTTTTATTATCAAAAATATATTTCAACCTGTATATGAACGTTATATAAGTGCATTAAGCGATAGAAACCAAATTGATTTTACTGATGCAATTCTTCAAGCCACAGAGATATGTCGTACTATACAGCCTGTTGAATATGATTATATCATTGTGGATGAGTTTCAAGACATATCAGTTGACCGTTATAACTTCTTAAAAGTGTTGCGAGAGGGAAATCCACCTGCAAAGTTATATTGTGTAGGTGATGACTGGCAGTCCATATATCGTTTTTCAGGAAGTGATATGGCTCTTTTTAATCAATTTTCTGAATATTTTGGAGCAACTGAGATAAATAAAATTGAAACTACATATAGATTTGGAGAGCCTTTGGTCTCGTTATCCTCTCATTTCATACAGCGTAATAAAGCACAAATGCAAAAGAACATACATTCGTTCAGCTCTGAAGTGAAAACAGAATTGGAGTTTCATTCCTACGATAGACGGGATTATTGCAATATGATAGGACAATTTGTCGCTTCTATTCCAATAAATAAATCTATATTTTTATTAGGACGTTATTCTTTTGATGATTATTACCTCTCTTTTATGTTTCAATCCACAAGAGAGGGTAATAGGTTCTTCTATATAATAGGAGGACGAAAAATCGAGTTTTTGACTGTGCATAAGTCGAAAGGTCTTGAAGCGGATTATGTAATACTTTTGCAATGCAATAAAGATACATATGGATTTCCTTCTCTTGTGAATGACGATCCAGTGCTTGACTACGTACTCACTAAAAGTGATCAATTCCCATATGGGGAAGAGCGTAGATTATTTTATGTAGCAATAACAAGGGCAAAGATGAAAACTTTTGTATTATATGACAAACGTTTTCCTTCTGTATTTGTGGATGAATTTTTGCATCCGGAAAAGATTTCAGAAGAAAGTTATGTGAAGCATCCCAATGCTAATAAAAGGTGGACAAGAAGTGCAGACCAGTTCTTATTGAAATTACATAATGAGGGTAAGAGTGTCAAATATATTGCTACGAAAATGGGCAGAAGTCAAACTTCAATCATAATGCGCTTGAACAAACTAAAACGTAAGCAATTAGTAAACCCCGTCTTGCAAGGTCTATAAACATAAAGAGATGCCTC
>ERZ835880.1143-NODE-1143-length-23329-cov-4.206582_pt1 | contig 23329 bp, 16 predicted proteins | sample MGYA00519944_ERZ835880 | MGnify/ENA primary metagenome ERZ835880 (study PRJEB31850, sample SAMEA3708787) | human gut metagenome | biome: human gut; feature: human-associated habitat; material: faeces | place: China | collected 2014 ... | reverse complement strand
CGGTGCCTTTTGCGACATCGGCTGCGGGGTCCCGGCTCTTCTTCCCATCGACTGTATGTCCGTGTCCCGTATTCAAAGCCCGGCCGACCGTGTGCACGAAGGCCAGGATATCCTGTGTGCCGTAAAAAGCCGGGACACCGAAGGGCGTATTGTGCTGACGATGAAAGAGCTGCTGGGCACCTGGCTGGAAAACGCCAGCCGCTTTTCCGAGGGGGACACGGTGCGGGGCACTGTCCGGGGTGTTATGGACTATGGCTGCTTTGTGGAACTGGCCCCCAACCTCTCCGGCCTGGCAGACGCCCGAGAGGACCTGCGCCCGGGGGACGGCGTCTCTGTCTACATCAAGTCCATCCGTCCGGAGCGGATGAAGATCAAGCTCCAGGTGATCGAAAAGCTGCCGCCCTTGGCAGAGCCGGAGCCGCTGCGCTATCAGATCACCGACGGGGTACTGGATCGCTGGGTTTACTCCCCCGCCAACTGTGAGCGGTCCCCGGTGGTCACGGAATTCACTGAGATTCCTTGATCTTCTCCCAATAGTTTTTCGCGGCCTGCTCGGTCTTGTTGTCGCCGTAGTGATAATAGCGGGCGTTTTTGATGGCGTCCGGCAAATACTGCTGGCGAACCCAGTGGTGGCCGTAGTTATGGGGGTACTTGTAGCCCTGTTCCCGCTCCAATCCTGCGGAGTCGGCGTGGACGTTCTGCAATTCCCTTGGCACGTCGCCCCCCCGGCCCGCCTTCACATCCGCCCACGCGGACATGATGCCGGTGCAGACGCTGTTGGACTTGGGGGCCGTGGCAAGCAGGATGGCGGCCTGTGCCAAGGGGAGCTGTGCCTCCGGCAGGCCAAGCTGCATGGCGGTATCCACACAGGACTTTACAATGGTGATGGCCTGAGGATAGGCGAGGCCCACATCCTCACTGGCGGCGCACAGCAACCGGCGGCAGGGGGTGATGAGATCCCCGGCCTCCAGAAAGCGGGCCAGATAGTGCAGCGCCGCGTCCGGGTCGCTGCCCCGGATGGACTTGTGGAGAGCGGAGGCGGCGTCATACATGGCGTCGCCGCCCCGGTCATAGCGCATGGCGCTGCGCTGGGCAGCCTGGGCGGCGTCCGCCGCCGTGATGCGCAGACCTCCGTCCACCGGCCGGGCGGCCTGGTCCAGCAGCTCCACGGCGTTGACGGCCTTGCGCACGTCGCCGCCGCACCCGGCGGCGATAAGCCCCGGCACCTCCTCCTCCCAGGTCAGGGGCAGGGGACTGCGGCTGCGGACAATGTCCAGGGCCCGCAGCACGGCGGGCAGCGTCTCCTCCGCCGTCAGGGCCTTGAACTCAAACACCGTGCTGCGGGACAGCAGGGCGTTGTACACATAGAAATAGGGATTCTCCGTGGTGGAGGCGATGAGGGTGATCTTACCGTTTTCCATGAACTCCAGCAGGCTCTGCTGCTGCTTCTTGTTGAAATACTGGATCTCGTCCAGGTACAGCAGCACCCCGTTGGGGGCCAGCATGGTGTCCACATCGGCGATGATGGCCTTCACGTCCTGCAGGGACGCCGTGGTGGCGTTCAGGTGATACAGGGCCTTCTCCGTGCGCTTGGCGATGATGGAGGCGATGGTGGTCTTGCCGGTGCCGGAGGGGCCGTAGAAGATCATGTTGGCGGAGGTCCCGCCCTCGATGAGCCGCCGCAGCAGGGCGCCGGGGCCCAACAGGTGCTTCTGTCCCGCCACCTGATCCAGGGTCTGGGGCCGTATTTCGTCTGCCAATGGCCGCATGGCGGCAGCCTCCTTTCGTGTGGCCCGGGGCGCAAGGCCCCTGCCGGGGAAATCCTCAGGTATTATACCACACTCCGGCGGCTTTTGCACCCCCGATTTGCATTTTTCCCGGGGGTCTGGTACAATAGGGGCGAGGTGATCTGTTATGAAATCTCCCCAGGAGGTGGCCGCCATCATCCGGCGGCTGAAGGAGCTGTACCCCGACGCGGCGTGTTCCCTGGACTATGGGAAGGACTATGAGCTGCTGTTTTCCGTGCGCCTGGCGGCCCAGTGCACCGACGCCCGGGTGAACCAGGTGACCCCGGCGCTGTTTGCCCGGTTTCCTACCCTGGAGGCCTTTGCCGCCGCCAGCCCGGAGGAGGTGGGGGAATACGTCCACTCCTGCGGCTTCTGGCGGGCCAAGGCCCGGGATATCGTGGCCTCGGCGCAGATGCTGCTGTCGGATTTCGGCGGCCGGGTGCCGGACAATATGGAGGACCTGCTGCGGCTGCCCGGCGTGGGCCGCAAAACCGCCAACCTGATCCTGGGGGACGTGTACGGCCAGGCGGGCTACGTCTGCGACACCCACTGCATCCGGATCACCGGCCTGCTGGGGCTGACGGACGGGTCCAAGGACCCCCTGAAGGTGGAGCAGCAGCTGCGGGCCTGCATCCCGCCGGAGGAGTCCAGCAATTTCTGCCACCGGATGGTGCTCCATGGCCGGGCGGTCTGCCGGGCGCGCAAGCCCGACTGCCCCAACTGTACCCTCCGTCCCTGGTGCGATCACTTTCAAAAAAACGCATAGTCATCTACTTTCTTGGCACACCACGGTTCCCGTGGTGTGCTTTTCCTTTCCCCACCTTAAATAGAGGAGGGCCTTTTAGGGCCCTCCTCTGGCAAAACAAAATTTGTGCTATTAGACAACGTCGCCGGGATTCTCGGAGGAGTTGGCGTCCGACCACTCCTTTTCCAGGGCCTCCCAGTCCCGAATGGGCAGGATCTTGGTCCACACCTCATACTCGTTGCCCTGGGCGTCCTCCTTCATCTGGTACTCGTGGGAGTTGGTGGCCTCCTGGACCGCCAGGTAGAACCAGTCGCCGGGGTTGCAGTCCGGCCAGGTGTTCATGCCTGCCGGCAGATCGCTGTTCTCCTCGGGGATGCGGTTCAGCACCCGGTTGATCATGGTCATAGCCTGGGCACGGGTGATGTAGGCATCCGGGCGGAAGGTGCCGTCCTCGAAGCTCTTGATCCAGCCCAACCCGGTAACTCGCCGGATATACTCCTCAGCCCAGTGTCCGCTGATGTCGGAGAAGGTCTGGGTGGTGCCGCCGGCACCGGTATCAAACCGGGCGCAAATGGCGGCAAACTGAGCCCGCGTGATGGGGGCCTCGGGATCAAAGGTAGTACCGCTATGACCCTGCACGATGCCCAGACCCGTCATGGTGGAGATGGCGGTATTTGCCCTGTTCGGCTTTCATTTTCTCATAAAGGCGAGCATTGTAATCTGTTACGCTCATAGCGAACACCTCCTTCAAAATAGAAATAGCCGCCTGATTTCTTTGAAAACCAAGCGGCTATGTATGTGGTTTATTCTGCTGTTAAAACAAGACGCAGGGTGCAGATCGGCGGGATCAATCCATATCGTTATTATCTTTAATGCCTTCGTTCATTTTCTTGATCTTCCTTTTCCACACAGAATACTGAGTTACCCAAGCAGCGAGGAAGATCGCTACGAATATGCCTACATAAGACAGAATTCCAGCGGTCGAATGGGGCATCCAGTTGGCAAAATAAGAGATAGGGAACATAATCACGCAAGCAATTGCGAAGTAAATCCCGCTTTGCTTTGCAAGACTCCACGAATCGATCTCCCAAATAACCGAAGCCATTGCAAAGCCTGTGCCCATTATTCCGCTCAGACCGGTTTGAATGAGAATCGCATTTAATTCGCTCCCCATTTTATTCACAAGCTCCGGATTGACCGGATGGAAGAAGCCATCCCCAATGCAGATTGAGATAATCACCGTAATGACATATCCGATTGCAATGCCAACAGGGAAACCAATTACTCCTCGTCCAATCAGTTTTTTCTTCATTTCTGCCACCTCACATTCCTAACAGTTGTTTGATTTTGGCGACGGATCGCCGTGAAACATAAGTAACCGTACCGTTTGAAAGCGTGATGCAAATTGTCCCGACAAAGCTCAAATCAAAGCTCTTGACCTTTCTCAGATTGATAATATCCGAGTTTGATATTCGGACAAAAGTCTTGCTGTCAAGCCGTTGTTCCGCCTCGTATAGCCTCAGGCGGAGCGCATACTCGCCGTGATTTGTCTCGGCAAACACCTTACCTGATTCGGCAAAAACACGGTAGATTTCAGACGGTTCCAGAACCTCGACCACATCCTCCCTAAATCCGGCAATGACCTGTGGTTGCTCATCTGACAATCTTTTTATGATTGCATTGACTTCATCGGTCATTTTGTCCGTCATCACGATGATTTTTGGCTCTTTGCATTTTTCGTCTATCTTGATTTCAATTTGCATCGGTTCACCTCCTCGCTACGGTTACAGTATAGGAAAATCAAGAACCGATTTCTACCGATTCTCGATAGGTGGTTGTTTTAGGAACATAGGTGGTAATTTTTACAGGAATCTCATATCGGTCTGTATGGGCGGCTGATAAGTATCTGCGGTATGGGGATGCTCCCATACCGCAGACGGATCATCCTTCCGGCTCATTTTTGCGCTTTGTACTTCTCTGAACCGGAATGGAGAGCAGCTCTCTTGTACGCTCTCCAAGCTGTTTTTCAATGGCTGTCAACCGCTGCTCCGCAAATTGAGGGACGGATGACGGGTGAACTTGAAGTCCACCATTCGCCGCAGCTGCGCTTTCTGCTTTGCACCCATTACCTCTTTACACACATCCTCATAGGAAATGCGGTAGGGATTGGAACGGGTCTTTGCGTACGCACTCAGGTTCTTGAAATCATCCGGCATTGCATAGTTGAACAGCGACAAGCCGTTATCGAAGATGGGTGCAGGGGCGATAATTTCGCCCGTGTGATTGTTCCGCAGCAAGCCGAAGTTGCCGAAGTGTCTGTCCTCATTGTAAATCAGGGCATCGAAAACCAGCATACTGCAAAGCTGCTCGTAGAACTCGTCGCCCAAGGTCTTGTAATAATCAAGGCAGGCTTTCAGCGTCGTCTTGCGGAGAATACGCCCGATAGGGACGAAAGAGGTATCAATATCCGTGAACAGCCGGCACTTGGAGGCAAGGATACCTTTCCAGTTTTCCAAGTCGTACTGTACGCAGCCGATGCCCATTTTGTCTGCGATCTGACAGGCATAATACTCGCTGTACGGCTCGTTTCCGGTGTTCGCAGCGCCCTCCGTGCCGCCCTTATACAGATAGATGCCGTCATCCTCCACGAACCGCCAAGCCTTCCGCAGCATACCGTTGGTAGTCAGCTCCGGCGAGGTGGAGAATGCCTCCCGGCTGCCGCCCACACCGGTATAAGCCACCAGCGACAGCGCTTCGGAGAAGCGGTTTTCATAGAGGTTATAATCGGCATACTTGCCGTCAAAGTCGGCGGGGACGACCCAATAGCTGTCGTTGAGGGACAGCCCCATACAGACATCAATGATGCCCTTCGTGTTGTTTACGCTCAGCCCCAGCGTCTTTAAGATTTCATCTACAAACTGCCGGTTCTTCGGAATTACACGCCGTTCCAGCCACTTCACAACGCCCTCGTTTGTCAGCTCCAAGTCGAGGGGAAACAGCTTTTGCTTTGCCGTTTCGGTGTGAAGAATTGTCGCCTGCAAGCCCTCCAAGCCTCTTTCCTCCAGCGTGAAGGTCAGCAGGGTTTCATCATAAAGGCGCAGGCTATATACTTTTTCCATTGTGCTGCTCCTTTCCTCAAGCATTACGGACACATCCTTGTCAAGCGCTTCTGCGATCTTGATCATCAGGTCAAGGGAGAGATTTTGTGTTCCTTTTTCGATGCGGCAGATGTTGGAACGCTGGGTTCCGATGCGCTTTGCAAGCTGCTCCTGCGACAATCCTTTTTCCAGTCTTGCTTGCGTCAGCTTCTGCACGATGCTCTGCCTTGCCGCCAACAGTTCCTTTTCGGTCATACAAAACCCTCCCTTCCAGTCCATTATAATGTTATCATATATGATAACGATTGTCAAGAGGTTCGGCTATCTTTCCAAGTCCCTCGGTTTCTTTTCGGGCGGTTCTTCACCCTCATCGGGTTCACCGCCGACGATTTCGTTCTCACGCTTATCCACATTGAGCAGAGCATTGAGTTCATTCAGCCGGTCGGTCTTGGCTTTCAATTCTTCCTCCTGCGGGAACGGTCTTTCCACATCGACCTTTGCAGTTTCAAACTGCTTTTTGAGGTTATCAAGTTCCATTTCGTTCATCTCCAAGCGCTTTGGAAGTCCCTCCAGCGCATTGTCCAAACGGGTGATGTTGCCGAAGGTGTCCGAGCCGAGAGTTACGGGATAACCAAGCTCGCCCTTGAGCCGCACTTTGTATTCTCTTGCTTCAAAGTACAGCTCCATCGTAAAGCCACGGTACTCACCGAGGGGGATGGGGTCGGGATTCGTCATTGCCTTACACGCCTCCAAGATGGCGTTGCCGGCATCCGCTTTCTCTGAATAGAAAGCACCCTTGACCGTCATACCAACAAAGGTTTCATCAGACGGCTTCGGGTGTTCTGCTACTCTTTCCATATCGGATTTTAATCCCGCAATCACATCAGAGCGCCGTGCGATCTCCTGCGGATAGAACTTGATGATCTTATCTTCCAAAGCATATTTTTCGGAAAGGAAGCTGGACTTTAAGAGCCGCAGCTTCTGAACCTGAATGTCCAAGTCCATCTTCTCTTTGATGTGGGGATTGCCGGTCGCCAGCATCTTGATTTCAGCGTAAGACAGTGCGGTTTCGTCAATATCCTCACAGGATCGCACCGGCGATTTACTGGTCATTATCTGCGAAGCGAACTTCTGCTTGCCTTCCACGAGCTGATACAAGTAGGCATCAAAGGTTTCTTCCGTCACGAAACGGTAGATGTGAACCTCTGCATTTTCGTTGCCTTGCCGGATACTTCTGCCGAGCCGCTGTTCCAAGTCAGAGGGTCGCCACGGGCAGTCGAGATCGGAGGATGCGGCAAGTTTGTTCTGCACATTCGTACCGGCTCCCATCTTCTGCGTACTGCCCATCAGGATGCGGACATCCCCTCGGCGTACCTTCTTGAACAGCTCCAGCTTCTTTGCTTCGGTATCTGCTTCGTGGATGAACTTTATCTCATCGGCGGGTACGCCACGGGCAATCAGCTTCTGTCGAATGTCGTCATAGACATTGAAGGAGCCGTCGTTTTTCGGCGTAGACAGGTCGCAGAAGAATAGCTGGGTCAACCGTTTCTCACTGCCACGCTCCCAAGTTTCAAACATAGCGTCCACGCAGGCGTTGAGCTTGCTGTCCTCAAAATCAGGGAGCAACGGATTGATAAGCCGCTGATCAAGAGCCAGCTTTCTGCCGTCGTTTGTGATCTTGAGCATATTATCCACTCTTGCATCAACCATACCGTTCCGCACCCTTTCGGCTCTTTCCGCAAGCCCCGCAACCATATCCCTTTGGATTTCAGAGGGCTTCACCGAGATGTTGTGAAAGACCGCTTTCGGCACTGGCAGGTCAAGCATATCCGCTGTTTTGATGTCTGCGATTTCCTTAAACATCGCCATCAGCTCCGGTAAATTGTAGAAGCGGGCAAAGCGTGTTTTGGCTCGGTATCCCGTTCCTTCGGGTGTTAGTTCTACTGCCGTAATGGTTTCTCCGAAAGTGGAAGCCCAGGCATCGAAGTGCTGCAAGTTGTTCTGAACAAGGGTGTTGTACTGCAAGTACCGCTGAATGGTGTAAAGCTCGACCATCGAATTGGAGATCGGCGTTCCTGTCGCAAACACTACCCCACGCCCTCCGGTCAACTCGTCCAAGTACCTGCATTTCATAAAGAGGTCGCTGGATTTCATCGCTTCGGTTTGGGCGATGCCGCCTACATTCCGCATCTTAGTAAAGAGGAACAGATTCTTATAGTAGTGGCTCTCATCAATGATAAGTCTGTCCACACCCAACTCCTCAAAGGTCACTGTATCATCCTTTTTGGATTGGTCGTTGAGCTTATCGAGCTTCTGCTTGACAGATTTCTTTGTGCGCTCCAGTTGTTTTACGGAGAAGTTATCTCCACGGTTCTTTTTCAATTCCGCAATGCCCTCCGTTACCTCATCAAGCTGCTGTTCGAGGATCGCCCGCTGCCGTTCAATGGACATCGGTATTTTCTCGAACTGCGAATGCCCGATAATGATGGCATCGTAATCGCCGGTGGCAATTCTGCCGCAGAACTTTTTGCGGTTCTTGGTTTCAAAGTCTTTCTTCGTTGCCACCAAAATGTTGGCTGAGGGATAGAGCTGTAAGAACTCCGATGCCCACTGCTCGGTGAGGTGGTTGGGTACGACAAACAGGGATTTACTGCACAATCCGAGCCGTTTGGACTCCATCGCCGCCGAAACCATCTCGAAGGTTTTCCCTGCACCCACGGCGTGTGCAAGCAGCGTATTCCCGCCGTATAGGATGTGTGCCACCGCATTTCTTTGGTGTTCCCGAAGCTCGATTTCCGGGTTCATACCGCTGAAAACGATGTGGCTTCCATCGTACTCACGGGGACGCAGGCTGTTGAATTTATCGTTGTAAAGGCGGCAGAGTCGTTCTCTGCGCTCAGGGTCAGACCAGACCCAATCCTGAAAGCCCTGCTTGATCAGCTCCTGCTTTGCCTGTGCGATTGCCGTTTCCTTCTTGTTCAGAATGGCTTTCTTTTTGCCGTCTGCGTCCTCTACATAGTCGAAGATGCGGACATCCTTCAGATTCAGAGTTTCCTCGATGATCTTGTAGGCGTTGATGCGCCCCGTACCGTAGGTACTGTATGCCTTCACATTGCTGCGGTCATAGGACTTGCCCTCAATATTCCACTCGCCGGTGTAGGCAGAGAAGTGAACCTTGATGTTCCACTGTGCGTACCTCGGTGTTCCCAAGAACTCAAACATAAACTGTTCGACAATTTCGGTCGGCAGCCAAGTAGCACCAAGCCGAACGGCGATCTCGCTGGCGGTCAGGTCTTTCGGCTGTACCCGTTCCAGTGCTTCCACATTGACGGTGTAATCTTCGGGGTAAAGCTCCGCCGACTTTCGGGCGAGTACCAGCTTTTCCCGGACATTGCCGGAGAGGTATTCGTCTGCCATCAGATACTTTGCCTGCGTGGAATTGCCGTACCCGTGCATTGGATTCAGAAAGATAACGCCCTTTAAGTCTGCAAAGATTTCTTCCTCGGTCTTGCCGGTCAGCTCGCACATATAATCCATATCCACACGGGCTTTTTCGCCCATAGAAACGGCAAGTGCTTCACTGGCGGTATCTACGGAAGTGACCGGGGTATGTGGTTTGATGGTTCGCTTGTAGAATATATCCGCCTTGCGTTCAAGCTGCCCTTCATCGCCCAAGACCTCAAGAGCCGAGAGCAAAGAAAAGGAACTGTCCTGCGAAAATGCGGAGATGTTGGCACGGCTGTTTATAAGTCCGTACTGCTTGGAAAAGGTATCATAAAGAGCGTTTAATCGCTCCTGCTCCGCTTTGATTTCCGAGTCTGGGTAATCCTCCGTCTGCAATTCAATCAGCTTTCTGACCGAATCACGGATGCGGATCATACCCTTTATGCGGTTCTCTGCGGTAGCGGATACCTCCACCGGAGCCATACGGCTGTTTTCTCGGAAGTAGATTTTATCGTCCAGCACCGTATAGGAGAAGTTGCGAACGGTGGGATCTGCGGGAATGGAATTGTCCTCCTCTGCAAGCTCATCCTCCACCTCATATGCGGTCAGCTCACCGTGAATATTGGAGACGGCTTCGCTGAGTTGCTCGGCAAGGTCTGCCCCCTCGTAAGGGACGCAGGTGGCTTCGGGACCGAAACGCCCCGACACCATTTTCATCTCTCCGAGTATCATTTCGGGATGTTCAACAAAGTACCTGTTCATCAGGATACCGTTTTCATCCGTGCCGAGCTGTACCCAATCCGGCTCTATATCCACAATGCGGTCACGCTTTTGCAGAATAAGAATGTCTGAAACGACCTCCGTTCCGGCGTTACCCTTAAAGGTGTTGTTCGGCAAACGGATAGCACCAAGCAGGTCAGCTCGCTGAGCAATATACTTTCGGACAGCGGAGTTTTCCTTATCCATCGTTCCCTTGCTGGTGATGAGCGCCATTACGCCGCCCGGACGGAGCTTGTCCAAGGATTTGGCGAAGAAGTAGTCGTGAATGAGGAACTTGTGCTTGTCGTAACGCTTGTCAGGAACCTTGAAATCCCCGAAGGGTACATTCCCCACAACGGCATCAAAGAAGCTGTCGGGGAGGTTGGTTTCCTCAAAGCCCTGTGCGGCGATAGAGGACTTTTGATATAACTGCTGTGCGATGCCGGCAGAAATTGTGTCCAGTTCTACACCGTAAATCTTGCTTTCCTTCATTTCTTCGGGAAGCATACCGATAAAATGCCCGATGCCGCAGGACGGTTCCAAGATGTTGCCCTCACGGAAGCCAAGCTGTTTCATCACCTTATACACGGCATTGATAACCGTTGGCGGCGTGTAGAAAGCGGTCAGAGTGCTTTCTCTTGCGGAAGCGTATTCCTCCGGTGTCAGGATGTTTTTCAGCATCCCGAACTCTGTCTGCCAAGAACCTGCTCTCTCGTCAAAGGCTTCGGGAATACCGCCCCAGCCAACATACTTGGAAAGAATGATCTGCTCGTCCGGTGTGGCGAAACGGTTTTCTTCCCGACACCTTTTCAGAACGGTGATCGCCGCATAGTTGCGGTGGAAACGCTCCTTTTTGTTGACCTCCTCGACCTCGTGAGAAGCAAGGTCAAAGGTATGCCGGTCTGCCATTGGGATTTCAGGGTGAATATCAAAGGTCTGCACCCGGCTTTTCTTCGGATGCTCCCAAGCGGGTGCAAGAGGTTCTTCCACCTGTGTAAGTTCTTCCTCGGAGAGATAAACAAGGTCGTCAAATGACAATGCTTGCAGTCCTTTTTCGGTCAGTTCTTCAATGGACGAATACTGCACACTGCGGACGACCTTGCCGTCTGCAAGAGTTTCGATGCGGAAATCCACAAGGTTGACCCTTGCCTGTATTTCGTGCTTGTCATCCTCTGTGGTGGTGTAGGCAATACCTACATTGGTAAGATCGGTGTAGTCCGCACCATCCTCACGCTGATACTCCTCACGGCAAAAATCATCAATGAGATGCTTCGCCTTGTCCAGAGCATTTTCCGGCAGATACGGGCTGTCGATGATCTCAAAGCCCTTGGGCGGTGGGTCAAGCTGGGTGATAAAACTGTGCGGAATGGTGTTGCCGTCCTTGTCCTTATACAGAACAATACTCATCGGGACACCGTAGTAGTTTTCCTCCTTGATGTCCTTCTCAAAGCTATACGGGCTGGTGTACTCGATGCTTTCACCGACCTTGCCGTCCGTGCTGAGATGGTCGATCCTGCCGATAGGTTTGGACTCTACCGGAGCTTCCTTTGTGGTGGAAACCACGGTACGGGTACTGCGTTCGCCGTCCTCCAAAGAGTTGACCTCAACATCGTACCCTCTGTCGGTCAGCATTGTAAGGTAGGTTTCCAAGCGGTGCTGCGGAAATCCTACCATTGGGACACGCGTGTTGTGATCGACGGCACGGGTCGTCTGCGTCAAGTCAAGAGCAGACCCGACGACCTCTGCATCATCAGCATAGGCTTCAAAGAAATCACCCACCTGATACAGCAAAAGGCTACTCGGATTGTCTGCTTTGGTTTTAAGATACGCCTGATAGAACTCCGGCAAAGCAGCATCCTTTGGCTTTTCTCTTTCTGCCGTCTGTCTGATACGCTCCACAACGCTCTGCGGCAAGTCCTGCACATAGAAGGTGATCTCACCTTCGGGGGAGATATGGGCAATGTTCTGATAGTCCCCATTGACCTCCACGGCACGATTCCAAACGGTCAGTCCGTTGCCGAGATAGCCCATCCCGATGTCGAACTCGACCGCCTTTTCTTCGGACTGTTTATTAGCGACCTTCAAATGGTCATTCAGCGGGTTCTCCTGCACCTTGCTGTCGAACTCAGCTCTCGTCATTTCCTTGTTGAAAAGCGGGAACTGCGTATCATAGAGCATTACACGCTCATCATCAAAGGACAGGATTTCATACTCGTTTGCGCCGAGATAGACGGTGCTGCCGAGATGGTATTCGTATCGCTCGTTTTCCGGCTCCGTCTTTTCGGACGGTGCGGTAGACAAGATTTCTCTGTTTCTTCGTTCCTCGGTAAGTGCTGCACGGCGTTCCTCCTGCTTTTGCAGCCACTCAGGGTACTGTGCCTTTTCCTTGGGGTTCAGGTAACGGTCGAGTTTTATCAGCTCGGCAATGCGCTTCTCTACCTGACTCCATTTCAGGTCGATATGAGGTTTATCGCTTCCGATGCCTTTAGAAATACGGATACCCTTGCCGTCGTGCTGCTCATCAATACCGGCTCCGACGATTACGGGATAAGAGCCGCCCCAGCCGTATTCATTTTTTAGGAAATCGGCATTTTCCTTTGCAGACAGGCTCTTTTGGAACTGCTCATAGATTCGCATTTTCCCCTCAGAGATGCCGCTGCCACGGGTGAGAACAGCGTCGATGATCTCCTGAGAGAAAGTAAAAGCAGAGGGCTTTCGTTCCTCTGCTCCTGCTGTCATCAAGCTCAACTGCCCGTCGATGGACGGCAATGGCTTCATCGTGTCCTGCAACTCACCAAGCAGCCGCATCGCTTCAAAGTGCTGGGCAATTACGCCCCAGTCATAGAAGCTCTGCGCTGTGCGGGAAAGATAACTGCCTTCCCAAAGCTGCAACACATTCTGATAGGTCTTATAGCCCACACGCCGTCCGTCGCTCAGAATGACCTCGGTGTAGTCGTTGTTGAAAATGCTCTTGATATAAGAAGTACGGGCATCCCTATCAGCGGTTGCTTCAAAGAATGCCCGTATCTCGTCTTTACTTGCTTTCAGGTGCGGCGTAGTGCCGAGGATTTCACGAACGGTGTCGTCGCCGCCAAAGAACGGCAGGCTTTTATCCTCGTGGCTTCGGTCGTAGTAGTCTAAGCGAAGATTACCTCCGACATCACGATTTCCTGAACCCGGCTCTTGATGCTGTTCATCTTCCGAACCCAGCTCATCATATCCGTCGCTTTCAGATTCTCCGTCACGCCCTCCGACGCTGCCATCTGCTCCGTCAGCATCTGTTCCAGCTCGTTCGCTCTGCGCTCCGTGTCGTTCAGATGCTCGTTCAGGGCGCAGCTCGTCAGCAGGTTGTAGTAGCGTACCTTGTGATGCTCCTTCAGGAACTTCTTCCGCATCCGGGCGTACCTGCCCATCGACAGCTCCGGCTGCTCCGGCATTGTCAGATTGGGGAGCAGATAATCCCCCTGCATCGTGTAAGTGATCTCGTTCATCGTCAGGACTCCTTTCGGTTTTTTCTTTGCCTACATTGTAATCGGCTTTGGTTTTCTCTGCAATTATGCGATTTTGACGGTCGAGGGCAAGAATGGTACGGGAAATCTCCGCAAGTCCCATCTCCGCAATATCGCTGGTGGCATAGCCGAGGGCGTTCAGCGTGGCAGGCGTCGTAAAATTCACCACATCCCGAAGATCATCGGGTTCAAAGTATTCTCCGGCTTCAATGCCCAGGCGGGTCATTGTCATATAGGCGATGCTATTTCGCACCGCCGTTTTGAAAATGTGGGTGATTTCTTCTTCGGATACGCCGTCCAGGAAGCTGTCTTTCACGCTGTAAAGAAGGTCGGGGAGATAGTCGGGGATGTTGTCCTCTACGGCGTTTCTTGCCGCCGACTCGATGGCAACGGCAAGGGTTTCCTTTTCGTTCAACTCCCCGAAGGTGCTTTCCAGCGTGTCGATCACTTCTGCCGTGTATTCGTCCCGCATTTGCCAAATGGGAACTCTGCGGGAAAAGCGGCTGGGATGCGTGTCGGAAATATCGAAGTAGTGGACAAGCCGCTGGCGGCGTTGGTCGGCATCCTCAAAAACGGCAATGCCGTGCGCCCCACGATTGACCCATCGCCCAAACTTTTGGTTCCAGTCGTCGATCTGAAGAACGGCGGTGGCGTCCGGTCGCTGTGCGTGTACCAAAAGCTGCTCGTCAAAGCGCAGACGGTAGTTGTAGCAGGCAGAGCGCAGAAACGCTTCCCAGCTTGCGGGGTTTGCAACAACCGTTTTACAGGTTCGGTTATACAGCTCCGAAATGAAGTCGTATTTTCGTGCCATCGGCGGACACCTCCTTATCGTTCATAGTCTTTTGGCTTGATGGCTTTGCCGTTCTCATCATAGCTCTTGGGTTTGGCGGCAATGGAGTCCCACCGGATCATAGAACCGGCAAGCATCGCCTGCTCCTGTGCCTTAGTCACGCCCAACTTTTCATTGAACTTGTCTTTAATTGCTTCGTTCTCCGCACGGTTCCCGTCGTTAAAACTTGTGGCGGTGTAGCCCTTTTGCCAGCGGTCGATTTGAATGACTTCGCCGGTAGACGGGAGTATGGAGTAGCACATCGGAGGCAAGGGCGGCTCCATAGGAGCGTAGGTACAGCCGCCTTGCTCCATACGCTCGGCAAACTCGCAAATGTGAAAGAGATTGCGTCCGACCTCTGTGTGATAGTTGTCAATATAGCGGCAGGGATAGCTTTCCGTCTTGCCGTCACGGTCGGTCACAATGATGCGCTCTCCGTCCGGGATACGGAACAACTCTTTATAGTGGCTGTCAATAAAGCGAATATCCCGGTTGGCTTCTTCGATGTGCTTGTCCAGCCATTCCTTTACATAGCAGAGGCAGTAGAAGTTATAGTCGCCCCTCGTTGGATTACAGCGAAGCACGAACGCATATTTCTCGGTATCTGCTCGGAAGCCGAACTCAGTGGTATAAGCACCCTGCATTTCGCTTTCCTTGTTCTCACGCCCATAACGCACCATCTGAGAACGGCTTTGAAGCAGTCCGTACTCCTCGGAGCGCAGGGCGTTGATTACATCATCCAAGTCCCGCTTGAACTCATCGCTTTTCCATTGCGGTCGGGTATCAAACCAAGTGGTATAAAACTGATCGCCGCTTGAGCCGAAGTCCCCACGCAGATAACCGATATTGCCTGTCTGCCCTTGAAGCTGCGAGCTTTGAGCGTAGGTGTATTTGCGTTCGGGAACGGTCAGCGGTCGCAGTGTGAAATCTGTCATTATCTTGCGCCCCTTTCTTGCGGTGTTCGTTGTTTCGGGATGTCAAAGCCGTAAACGGCGGCGATCTCATCCCCAAGTCGCCGGGTCAGCCGGGTAATATCGGCTCGTGTGGCTTTGCCGTGATAGATTTTATCTCTCAGGTTCTCCATCTGTGTTTCGGAAACGCCGTCTTTGAACACACGGTAGAGATAATGATTTGTACCGTCGTGATGAGTTGCATCGGCACGAAGATCGCCGTACTTGTCTACATACCATTCGGTATAGTCGGTGTCGGCATACAGGCAATCTCGGATGTTGCCGGAGGGGATGTCCTTGTAGCCCATCACTCTGCCGTTCCATCTGCCGATGTCGCCAATGACAATGATCGGCTGGGAAAGCTGAACATTCAGGTTGACTCGCTCATCGGAGAGGTAGTCGTAATTGGTTTCCTCCATCCACTCATAGAGTGCCTGCTCATCATTCGGGTCGTCGTCCAGCTCGTTGGCTTCAAGGAACTCCTTGTAGTCCTCTCGCCAGTCGTCCACATCAAGGTTTTGGTTGCTCCAAATGATGTGGCGGTCATTCGGTCGTGTCGCTTGGCTCATCTGTTCCACCTCCCAAGTATGAGAAAAGACGATTCTTTGCGACCTGCTCCTGAAGCTCGGTGATGACCGTCATATCCGGCACGGTCACATCGGGGATTTTCAGAATCGTCGGCAAGGTCAGCGCCTTCAAGTCTTTTTCGGTTTTACAGCCTGCGTCAAAGAGCTTTGCCAGCACCTTCATTTTCTGCTGCAAGCCCTGTTCGGCTGCGGTTTTCTTTGTTGCCATAGAAATCTGCCTCCTTATCGCTCGTGGTCTTTTCCTTGAATTGTGCGGCTAAAAGCAGCCGCTTTTTCTTTTGCCCAATCAGGCATACGCTCCGGCTTTACTTCACCCAGCACATCCATACGCTCATAGCGGGTATCCTTACCGTCATAGAGGTTTCTGCAAAACACAGCGCTGCCACGGGCATTTGCCGAAGCACCAAAACCGCCGGTCACAAGATAAAGCTGCCGGTCAGCTCTTTGATACTCCGGCTTGAGGATTGCCGGGTTGATGGCGATGATTTTGCCGTTGATGTCGTTCTTGTAGTGATCAGGAATACAATCTGCCTGGGTGATAACCGTCACAGGAATATCCAGCTTTTCAACCTCTGCTCGGAACTTTTCGGCGTCTTGCTTGATGCGTTCTGCAAAGAACAGGGTAGCATCAATATAATCGTCGCCAACAGCGCATTCGGTAAACTTCTCAAATATGTCGTTGCGCTCTCCGTAGCAGCATAGGAAGCGTTCACCGCTGCTATCCTGCTCGTTTTCGGCAAGGATGATTTCACGGGAGCCGACATTCACGGCGCAGAGGACGGTGTAATCACCGACCTTTCTCTTTTCATTTTCCATAGAAATCACCGTCCTTAATTCATAACATAGTTGGAATAAAGATGCTGCATCCTCTTTCGAGCTTTTCGGCATTCGGGAGAACAAGCCAATTCAGGGTGCTCAGACTGGATTTTTGCTCTCGTCCTACGGACACTTTCAAAATGGGGTAGTTCGAGTTCCTTGTAGTTCTTCATCACGACCTCAAAAGGCATTTTTCCAACCGAGTTTTCATTGCTGTAAAAGCTGTTACACACGAGAAGATACAACATCATATCGTCGCTTCGTGCGTCAACATTGGTTTTGAGAATAGAAATAACTCTATCCTCAATCTTTTTGAGATGGTTCATTGCGTACCTCCTTGTGATATTGAAAAGGGGCGGAGTTTTTGCTCCGCCCCTTGGATGATTGGCTCACTTCTTGTTTTTCTTTCTGACCTGCAAGAAGATAAAGCCGCCGATGATAAAGGCTACCAGAACGATAGCCACGATGGTTTTAGGTTCCATTAGTTACGATCCTCCTTCTTCTTTTTCTTAAATCCGATAACGCCGCACACAGCGATGCCCACAGCGGACAGACCTGCAAGGGCATAGAGCAGCGGCAGATTGGTGGTATCGCCGGTCTTAGGCGTATCACGCAGAACATTGTGCATCTCCACAATGGTAGTGGAGCCGAGCTTGACCGTTGCCTTCTTGTCAGCAGGGATGACATACATCGAAGAAGCCGAGTTGCTTACCTCAGAAATGGTGTAGTCCCCGATGCGAAGCCCGTCAATGAAGATCTCACCCTTGTCGTTGGTTTCAAGGATAATGTCATAGCCATTTGCACCGGTAATGCGGAAAGCGAAGCCCTTGACCTTGCCGTCAGAGGAGGTCTTGACGATTTTCAGGTTGCCTCGCATAGCATCATTGATGAAGCCGACGCCTGCCTTGTTCTCCACCTCGTAGGTCTTGCCGTTGGTGTCGATCATCACTTCATACACGCCGGTATCAAGAACAAATCCCTCCGGTGCTTTGGTTTCCTTGACGAAGTAGCGACCGTAGAACAAGTCGTTCATACTGTATTCGCCCTTTTCCTTTTCGGTCAGTGTGCCGAGCAGTTCATCACCGTTGTCCAGCTTGCCGTTTGCGTTACTGTCCTTGTAGACCTCAAAGGTCGCTCCGGTCAGCTTATTGTCAGGATATTCGGAATCCACCTTGGTCAGATGGATGTTGCCACGGACATATTTGTTGACGATTTCAATCTCCACGACCTGACTGTCTGCGCCGATGGTCACGGGATAGATGGTATCGTCCAGTACGAAGCCGGTGGGCTGTTCGATCTCACGGACATACCAAGTGCCGTAAGGAATATTCTCAAAAGAAAAACTGCCATCTTCAGCAGAAGTGGCAGTCAGCAGAGCGTTTTCCTTTGTAAACTCGCCGTCATCCGTGCGGAACAGTCCGATGAGCGCACCGCCGAGGGAATCGCCGTTTTCATCGACCTTTTTACCGGAAACAGAACCGTAGATCAGATCATTTTCGATTGCCTTGCCGTCGTTAGCGGCAATCTTGACAACTGCCGTATCCTGACCGGCATACCCAAAGGTTACGGGATACTTGGTATCGGACAGCATATAGTGACTGTCGGTAGCAAGCTCCTGCACATAGTAGCTTCCAAAAGGAAGGTCAGTCTTGATTTTTGCCGTTCCGTCCTCATTCAGAGAGATGATCTCAACAAGACCATTTGCGGGAATGGAAGTGCCGCTGGCAGATACGATCTCCTCGGCGGCAAACAGCCCAAAGGAAATGTTCTTCATTTCACCGTTATTGCCAATGCCGAAGCGCTCATTCTGCTCGATGGACTTTACAAGGCTGATCTCCACCTTCTGACGCTCGTTCTCGAACGAAGTCGCCGTTTCGGTAACAGCAACATTCTGACTGGCGTAGACAAGCTCGACACAGTGGGGTTCCGGGTTGAGCACCATCCCGTGGGGTGCTGTGATCTCACGCACCTCATATTTGCCAAGGTAGAGTTCACGGCTCACCGCTGCGCCGGTTGCATCGGTTGTAACAGTGTCTACGACCTCGCCCTTCTGATTTCGGACAGTGCCGTCCGGCGTGATAATATCCTCTGCGGCTACGATCTCATAGACCGCACCGGGAAGTCCACGCTTTTCATACTGCGGCTGATAGATGGTGGGCAGTTCGTTTCCGCTTTCATCTACGCCGCCGATGACGGAAACGCCGAAGAACACCTCGCCGGTTTTTTCCACGGTGATGGTGCCTTTCTGTGCCATATTGGGCTTATCCACTTTTACTACCGTAACCCCGCTTTCTTCTGTGGAATTATCCTCCGTGACATCGAAGTACACGGGCGTTTCATCGAGGACATAGCCGTAGGGAGCCTGTACCTCGACAATAGAGTATCCCTTTCCAAAGGACAGCTTTTCCGGCGTGACAAGAGAACCTTCTGCATTGGTGTAGAACACATCAATGGTGGTGGGCGTCGGGTAAGTGAAGGTCATTGTTACGGGGTTGCCGTCCGGGTCATAAATCTTGAAGCCTGCACCGGCATAAGGGATGGTCTTGCCGGTTTCTGCGTCCTGCTTCACGATTTTGATGAAGCTGTTAAAGGGTGCGTTGTTGATAAGGTAGCGATAAGTCGCCCCATTCTGAGAAATGAACACATCAAAGTCGGGCATCTGCTCGCTGCCCTCCCAGCCGGATACCTGATGGACGGTGTAGATGCCGTAAGGCATATCCTTGGTCTGTGCAAAGCCGTTTTCGTCACAGGTGAGATAATCACGCTCAGTGTCCTCGGCAACCTCGTAGCTGCCTGCGGCTTTCAGATACACGGCAAACTCAGCACCATTTTCGGGTGTTTCGATCTGCGTATCACCGTTATCGGTGTGCTTGATGATGGCGATATTGCCCTTTACGACCTGCTCAGTTACATCATTTGCCGTCTGATTATGCTCCACGGTATAGAGCTGCGGCTCTGCGCCGACCTTATGGACGGTGGTATCAAGCAGATAACCCTCAGAGGGAGTGATCTCTCTCACCGTCCAGTCGTTATCGCAGATATACTCCTTGGTAACGAACTGCCCGTTTTTGTCGGTGGTGTAGGTATCCACAAGGGTTTCGCCCTTATAGATGCCGTAAACAGCACCGGCAAGAGAAGCATCACCCTGCGCTGTGCCGGTTTCAGCGTCGCTCTTGGTAACGGTCACGGAAAACTTCTTCAAAATATTGAGGAAGCTACGGTTCGTGACCTCGTTCCAGTTGATAGGCGCAGACTGCGCTTCGGGAACAACATAGCGAACAGCAGTATCCACTTCCTCTACGGTATAAGGAGCAGAACCGGAAATGAGGACATCTTCAAAGGTCGCCACGCCGTTTGCATCGGTTACGGCATACTCGTCCACGGCAATGCCGGAGAGTGAAGTGCCGTAAAGGTGGAAGGTCACACCCTCGTTGAGATTGTCCTCCGAGGACTTCACGATCTGCAAATCTCCACGCTTGAGCTTGTTGTTGAAGGTCACGGTAGAAACCTGACCGGAAACCACCGTCAAACGGCGGGACTCCTGCGGCTCATACTTGTCGTAGTCCATTTCGGTCACGGTGTAAACGCCGGGCATCAGGTTGTCGATCTGAATCTCGCCCTTGGAGTTGGTCTTGACGGTCTGATTGATGCCGTTGCCGGTGACGGTAAAGGTGAGGTTATCCACCTTGCCGTCCTCCGAAGCCTTGACGATCTTAGCAGAGCCGTAGGACACCTTCAGATTGAGGAACGCCTGCACGGGGTCACTGACCGACTGTGCGTAGGTAATGACATCCTGCTTGCCGCTTCCCTGATTGAATGTTCCGTCCGTCCAGGTGATGACACCACGACGGGACGAGCCAACCTTATTGGCGGTAATTCTTACGCTGTCAGAAGGAGCATCCGTTGCTGTGATAACAAGCTGGTTTCCGCTGACGCTGAATGAAATGCCATCCTCATTAGCGGAAAAGTTGTAATCGGAAAGCACTCGGTTGTGGTCTGTCAGGGTAGCGGTGTAACCGCTACCGTCCCATTCCAGTTCCACGCTCTGCGCTCTGTTCGGGTTTTTGGACATAAAGCTGGGGATGGCGGAGTGACGCTGAACGCTTGCTTCAATGCTGTCATAGTAATCGCAAAACAGGTCATACAGCGGATGGGCAGTGCTGATAACACCCTTAACAGCATCGTAGCTACCGGGGCTTACATAATCGAAGTCCTCGTCACGCTCACCGACAACGGTTTCCCAAATGAGAACCTGTGTTGCCATAGCTTCCGCCAGCGTTGCGGCATCAGCAGGGTTCTGTGAACGCCACAAGGTGCTGATGGGTCCCGTGTAACCGTACTGCATAATACGCCCGATGAACAGCTTCATATCATAGGGGGAAATAGTGCTGTTGATGTCTGAGGGCAGGTTGTCCCAAAAGGTTTCGTCCTTACTGGTATAAGTGTCGCCGGTATCCTGCCGCACTCCCGGCTCAATGCAGTAACAGATGTTACCGTCATACGAGTGCATTGCTCGAATGGTAGTGTACTTGGACTCACCGGAATGCCAGCCGTTCATATACTGGAGATTGGGATGCCCCCAAGTGCCGCTGTAATCAATATTAGCATCGCCGCTTCTCGGAAAAGAAACAAGGTAGACCTCTGCTCTTTCTCCTGCGGCATAGGCAGTGGTTGTGCCAATCCCCACAAGGGCTGTCAGGCACATCACGAGGGAAAGCAGTCCCGCCATCCCTCGCTTGAAAAGGTTCTTTTTCATTGTGTTTGTTACCTCCTTGAAAACGAAAAACGCACCGTACAATGACGATGCGTTTCGGGTGAAATGTGTTTTGTTGTTATGCGTAGCCGATATAGATTTCATAAGAGCCGCTTCCGGTCTGCTCATACCAAATCCACACATCGGTGATGTCGCCGTCCTTGGCATATCGGTCGAGATAGCCACGAATATCCCGTTCGGTGTATTTGCATTTTACACCTGCGGCGATGGGGTTATCCCAGCAATACACGGCTCCGCTGTCAAGTGCAAGTCCGATGCTCTCAGCGTAGCTCTTGGCAAAGCTGATCCAGTAGTCAATGTCAAAGACCGGCTCAGTAGGTTCTTCTTTCGGCGGTTCCGGTGGCGTAGATTCCTCAGTTGCCGGAGGTGTGGGCTGTTCTTTTTCAGTCGGGGCAGCGGTTTCCGGTCGGCGTTCGGACTCGTCTGTTTTCTTTTCAGGTTCGCTTGGCTGTGGCAGCACTGCCGTGCTGTGGTCAGCCTGATCGGGAACCTCTGTTGTTTGGGTGTCACTTTCCGATACGCTTGCCGGGAACTCTGCGGCACGGCTATCCGTTTGCGATTCTGTGCTTTGGGGACGATCAACCTCCGTTTTCTTTTCTGCCTGAGCGGTTTCGGATTCGCTGGGGACGATGTTACTGTCCGAAGAAGAAATAGGGTCAGGCGTTTCTGCAATATGCAAGGCGTTGTTGCATCCCGTAGTCAGACACAGAAACACGGCGAGTAGAATAACTGCGATTTTGGATTTCATACGCTTCACTCCCTTCGACTACATTCTACCCGATGAGAACTGCTCCGACAAAGGTGCGTTTTGAAGCGCAACTTTTCATCATACCGCCAAAACGCAGTTTTCCGAATTGTGCGAACTCCGTTTGCTCTTAGATAGATTTAACTTAGAGAGATAGAGATAAATCAGGAGATAGTTTATTTCGGATAGTCTGGTAGTTCTCAGGGGTTGGAGTGTGAGGAAGGGGACAGTAGGAAACATACTCCGTGTACCTATCGGCTGTCACGCTCTGCCCGCTGACGAAGAAAGCGGCTGTAATGTTCCAATGCCTTGACCACATAATCCTCCGTTTGGCTTACGGGGATATTTTTCGGGATCAGACTTCGCACCTTGTCCCCACGCAGGACGATCTTCTCACGCTGATTTGGTTTTTCCTCGCCCATAATGGCAGATACTACTTCCGGTGTGAGTTTGCCTTCCGTGAAGAACTTCCGCATACGAATGGTCTGATCGTGGGACGGGGTGCATTGGTTCAGGTCGATTTCATCAACCACCGCCCGCTGGCTGTCCTCGTCCAAATAGGAAAGCTCCACCGCAGGGCGCATTTTAATTTTGCCCTCGTCCACAAGGTCGAGTAGTTCAGGCACAAGGTTTGTCAGACGGATATAGCGGCGAATCTGTTCACGACTTTCGCCAACTTCGTTGCCCAAAATCTCATTAGTCCGTTGACCATCTAAATCTGACACCACTGGTGTCGGATTTTCTTTTCGTGGTCTACCGGCTTGCCTGTTCATCGCTTCCAGCCGCATTTTATAGGCAAACGCCTTTTCTGAGGGAAGTATCTGCGACCGCTGGTAATTGCTCTCCACCATCAGGACGGTGGCGGCGTCACGGTCAAGGTCTACGACCTCGCAACGGAGTGCTTCAAACCCGGCAAGCTCGCAAGCTCGTTTTCGCCTGTGGCCGGAAATCAACTCATATCTGCCGTCCTCTTTCTGACGCACGGTAGCCGGAGTAATGACCCCTCGCTCTCCACAAGCTGTATCATATCCTCGTCGTCCCGCACCTTAAATGGGTGGTCGGGAAAATCATCGATCAACTCAAGGGGAATGTCTCGGATTTTACTGAGCTTGGCATCGTCCCGAAGCTCCTGTGTAGAAAACAGGTCATCGAGCGTCGGCAGAGTGAAGTCGCTCTTTCTTCCTGCCATCGGCAGACACCTCCTTTGCGAACTCAGCATAAGCCTTTGCAACAGGACTGCTCGGCTCATACTTGTAGATGCTTACGCCCTTGGAAGCAACCTCTGC
>ERZ835880.1142-NODE-1142-length-23329-cov-6.749936_pt1 | contig 23329 bp, 17 predicted proteins | sample MGYA00519944_ERZ835880 | MGnify/ENA primary metagenome ERZ835880 (study PRJEB31850, sample SAMEA3708787) | human gut metagenome | biome: human gut; feature: human-associated habitat; material: faeces | place: China | collected 2014 ... | reverse complement strand
AAAAACGTATGGGAACGTATGAATTTACATCTGTTTTTGAAAATATCTTAACCGATCGTGGTTCTGAATTTGGTGACCCAGAAAAATTGGAAACCGGAATTACCGGCATACAAAGAAGCAGCATTTATTATTGTGATCCAATGCGTAGCGTGCAAAAAGGAACCATCGAGCTATCACATACCCTGCTCCGCATGATATTGCCCAAAGGAACGTCCTTTGAATTTCTAACTCAATGGGATGTCAATCTTATTGTGAATCACATAAACTCTACTCCAAGAGAAATCCTTGATGGACAAACGCCGTATGATGCTGCCCTGAAAACACTTGGAAAAGATGTTCTTAAAGCATTTCAGCTCAAGCCGATTTCACCAGATGAAGTCAATTTAACACCTAAGCTGATACGCTTTAAGAAGTAACAAATCAACTGATCGAAATCTGCTGTCTGACTGGAATTAAACATTTCACATTTTTTAAATGTGGCTGGTGGAATTTAGTCTAGCACACCGAATTCCAGCAGCCTGTTTTTCATGCCATAAAATCAACAAATTTTCAATAAGTTGGCTTAATTATAACAGAAAGCAGGAGATTTTGTTAAAAAATCCCCTGCAAAATCAACAAAATTTAAAAGCCAGTGGAATTTACTCTTGCACTGGAATTTACTTTTTCAAGTTAGCAAATTATAAATCTATTTCCATCTTATTCATGCGTTTCATACTTGTCTCTAAACAACTCTAACATCTCCTGATTTAAAGCGGCCTTATCAAAATTATTACTTACATAATTTCTAAGATAATTAACTCTCGACTCATAACACTTTTCAAATATTCTATCATTTGCCTCATCACCATTAATATAATAATGCTCTGTACCATTTGAAATGCGCACAAACAATTCATTTTCCGTTCGAACGGCTCTAAATGCCATAGACGCCTCTAAGCACTCTCTTTCAATATAATATCTTATCGCTGTCTTATTAAAAATTGCCGTCTCCTGAAAAAAAATCATATCAGAACAAATTTTGTCTTGATTATAATCCTCACTTAATATCGCCTTAACAAGCCTGTTGAAATCAAATAAACTAAATACTTTATTATATTTTACATTAGGAATATTTTTTCCTGTCACAAAACATAATACATGTGTAGTAACATCATGATATATAGGTAAAGTTCCAAATCTTTTCCCATGATCGCTCATAAATATTTTTATGGTATTTTCTCCCAAAAAATTCATATAATACTCTAACTGCTTATCCCAATATTTTAACGAAACATCAGCTTGTATACTCACACATTCCTGTGAATCTCCCTGAAAATATGGCCATTCATACCATATGGGAATATTAAGATCTGCACTCAAATATGGATTATGAGTCTCCACCAATGCATGAAGTAATATGAATAATGGTCTTTTGTCACAAATTAATTTTTGAAGCATCTCCAATGCTCTTACATTAGAACTTCCATACGTATATTTAGTAATTACATCTACATTAGCAAATAGACTACCATCAGATTCATCTCCTATATAAACAAAATTGTATCCAGCATCTTCTACTCTTTTTAAAAATTTACTATTGTCATAATTTATTTTAGGATACTGATTTGTATATATATTATCATCCAATGACTTAAGATTCTGAAACATTTCCATAAATACAGGATATGTAAATGGAGTCATCGTATATGCCTTTTTGAAAAAAAGAGACTTTTTACTCATTTTATAAACATACTTCATTTTTGGTAATTCAGAATATCCAACCTGATCATTCCAAATCATTACAATATCTTTACTGTCTCTTGCTTGAATTATTTCCTTAACTTTAAAAAATAATTTTTCAACTTCATGCTTTGCATTAAAAACCTCCTTATATCCCTCATATTTATTGTTAATATATATATTACAATAATTATAAAAATTAATAAAATCACAGATATCTACTGAACTTTTAATCACGGATTTTAGATTTTCTGGCGTATTTTCTTCTTCATATTTATTTCTGTAATAAATAAATGATTCATATGATTCTCTTGTAATTTTAAAAAATGGTTCATTAACACAAAAACCATTATTATTAAGTATTTCATAAATATCTATAATTTCTATACTTTCATCTAATTCTTTTATTTCGCTTGTCATTTTTTTTCTGTGAGCAAACGATGAAATAATCACACAATCAATATTATTTACAATATTATCAGGTTTTAGCTTGTATCTTTTATGATTAATTATACATTCTTCTTCATCTGATACATTTCTATCAAAGATATATTCAACTTTTAATTCAGGCACAAGTTTCAATAAATTTGTTGTGTGTTCACCTGCTCCTCTAATTGCAACTTTTTTATCTTCATTAATCATTCTAAATATAATACTACGAACTTTTTCATTTATAATATCCTGATAAGTTTCTCCACTTATCTTAATATTATAACTATCCAATATATTATTTAATGTTTTAAATATATTCATTTTTTACTTTCTATGATAACCCCCAAAATTAATTATCATATTTCCTCCCTTTCAATATTTTCGAATCACTTTAATTTATATTATAAACTTTTATAGTCACTAAAAATAATATTTTTCTAAATAATCATAAATTTTAGGAATCACTAATTGTTTTATTTTGTCATATTTATTTTCTTTCATATATTTTCGTACTCTAGACGCGCTTATAACATCACCATACTTTTCTATTCGCTTTATTTCGCAAAAATCAATTCCATATTGTGGCAAAATTCTTTTCATTTCCAAATTATAGTGCCTAGTAAATGGGTCATTAGGTTCTTCTCCAGCAAATCTTATTGATATATCCATTTCTTTAGCAATTACACCGGCAAACAATTCTAAATCCTCTGTAGCATCAAAATCTGCATAAGGCTTTTTTTCTTTCTCGAAATAACCTGGCAAAGTTTGTGTAGAAATTATGTAATGTCCACTTGGAATTACAATAACATTGTCAATATCAGAAACACCCAATTTTACCATTTTCATTCTATCATCAAATTTAAAAAATGATTTATCTTCTTCAACAACAAAAATGTATAATACATCCACCTGCTTTTTAGCTTCTTCAATTAAATAACGATGTCCTTTTGTAAATGGATTACAATTCATTACAATGGCACCTGATTTTTTAGCATTATTTACCTTCTCCTTTTTTATAGTTGAAAGCCACTGCCTTAATTGTTTTGGCACTAAAATAGAATTATTTTTTTGACAAAAAAATAATTCTTCATCAACTTCTTCATAATTTTCATCTTTTTTAAAAATATTTTCAGATTCACAAATACTATATATTTCATTTGCCACATATCTAGTTGCTAACTTATCGCAATGTAAAAGATTATCCCACACATGATTTTGTACATTAGGAATTTTTCGATATGCATCAATAATACTATACACTTTAATATCATTGCGTATATATATATCCTTATCAGAAGCAAACAAAATAACAATGTCTCCAAATTTATACGACTTACTACGCATTAAATAATTCATAGTTATCCATGTATTACCATAATTCCTAATACTATATTCTCTACTTATTTTTTTTCTTAATATGCTACCTAACGTATCTCTATCTTCTACATAAGCCCCCCTTACAATGCAAGGTCCAAATAAATAAACACTATTACTTGAATTTTGTGGATTTCCACATGTATATCGCTCACTATCAATACAATTTACATATTTCCCTCTAAAATTAGGTAACTGAATAAACCCATTTTTAATTACAGGCTGCATAATAAAATTTAATTCTTCTGCTAATTGTTTATCACCTCCAATAAACTTTGTAACTGCATCCATATTACTCCATGAAGGTTCTCTTAAGCTTATATCCTCTGTAAAAAATTCTTCTATCTCTCCTATTTCATATCTAGGTGTATTAATAACAATAACCTTGACTCCAAATTTTTTAAAGCGAGGAATAATATTGTACGCAATATCAGCACAAACAGCTCTGCTTTCAACAACAAGTCCTTGTAAATACTTCAAACTCAGTATAGGAACCAATTCACCATTTATTATTATATATGGATTACTTGTAAAACAGGATAATGTAAAAATACATTCTACTCTTAGTTCATTTAGCACTCTTAGCTCAAAACATTGCTCCTTTTCGCTCCATTTTAACTTATCACTTTCTATAATTTGAGTATCACATTTACTTTTTTCCGCAAAACTGTTTAATACATTATCTTTTATATCCAATATTCCTATAGAATTATACATTTTTGCTCTTTCAATAAGAAACTCTGTTACTTCTTTCTGTGATTCATAATCCCATATTACATATTCCATATTATATTTCTCATAAAACACTCTTCTTGCCTCTGAACTTTCAAGACAAAAATCTACAATTCCAATCTCTTTATTCTCTCCTAATTCTTTAATTAGTTCTAATTCCATTGAATCATCTAATATTAAAATATTTTCTCCAAATGCTTCCAATAATTGCTTTGCATATTTTGTTACTATAAATGCAATCTTTTTATAATTTACACTTAATAATATGGTCTCACGTACAATTTGGCATATAATATCTTGTGAAATGCTCCTTTTTTGTTTATTAATATTTGTATAGAATTCTTTTACAAGTACCCCCTCATTATTTACAACTGGAATAGATGTAACTTTTTCTTTCTCTCTAAGAAATTTTATTGCATCCAATTCATACCCCTCTTTTACTTTAAAAAAATTTCGATTTATCAATCTTTGATTTTTTAACTGATTCCTTTTAAAGTCCCCCATAGTAACTATTCCTACTAATTTACACTCTCTACCTGATTCGTTGTTAACCACATAAACCGTCCTGTTGGGGTACTTCTTAAAAACATTATATAACTTTTCTATATTAATATCTTCTTCATTTATCGTCAAAATTTCACTAATTTCATGTATAAATATTTTTTCCATTATATTCTTCCCCTCACTCTATTTCAAACTTAGTTAAAAACTCCTCCTGATCCTGCTTTGAATAAAAATAATTCATATACTTATTGTTTTTATAATATAAATCTATATACCACTTTGGATATCGCATATTTTTTTTAATCACATTATATATATATTGGTACTCTTTATCATCTGCCATATTTGTGTTATGCAACTCAAAATCAGGTATCTCAACAAATTCAGCTATAACCTTAACTAATGAATTAAGTTTTTCCATTTGCATAACTAAAATTTCAATATTATCTTTTTTTATAATTGTATAACCTTTTTCTTGATTAAATGGATAACTTAATATATCTACTCCAAAAAGTTGTTTTATTTCATATTCAAACCATTCAAAATATCCATAATTTTTTCCGCCTAACATACACTGTATATTAAATTCTTCATACGAATCAAATTCATCTTTCCACTCAGCTTTTTCTCCCCAATTTTTCGTTATATGTTCATTATATAGTGTATAAAAATCTGATTTAAACCCTTGATACCACTTCCTATATGGTTCTCTCAAATAATTAAAGAATAATGATAAATCATGAATAATAGGCTCTCTGACTAACGTAATAATTTTTATATTTTTTTTCTTAATAAAACCTGAGAATTCATCGTAAATCTCTTTTTCATTTTCACGGAAATTAGGATACGGTAATAATTGATGTCTATGTAATGCATTTAATCCACTCATTGATAACGATTGGTCTATAGATGTAGATGCAACCTTACAAGGATGTAAAATAATTACATTTTGCTTCTGAAATCCCCCACATGCCATCCAATATCCTACTTCATTTAAACGTTCCATAGAGAAATATCCATTCTTATTTTGCATTTCTCTAGTTTTTTCTTCCCATTTTAATCTATATTCATATTTTCTTATAAAATCTTCTGAAAAGTCAGCTGTCTTATAATTCATTCTAAAGGCTATATCAACAGCAAAATTCGTATAAATATCCCCATTAAATCCTAACTCTTCTAAACATTTTATTATGTCACTAAACCAACTTGATGCTACAATAATAGCGATGTCTCCATCCATTTCTATAATCTGTTTAGGTGAAAGTATAGATAATCCATCTATTATTTTTCCAGCTTTTCTATTATCGCTATCTCCATATGCAACAATAGACAACCCCGCTTCTCTAAAAAATTCTAGTTGTTTTCTTCCTTTTGATGATGCTCCGTATAAAACTATATCCTTTTCTTTTAACAATTCAAAATTTGATAATAATTCAATATCTCTAACCATTGCAATCCTCCATTTTTTTATATTCATCGATTATTTTTTTTCCATTGCATGAGCATAATCTATTAGATAATAATTTTACATATGAACAATATTCTTTATTGTAATCCTTCCATTCAGCTTCTGCAAAGCGATTATTATGCCATAAAATATTCAACACTCCTTCAAACTTTTCGACTATTTTATAATATTCTTCAAATTTTTCTCTCAAAATTGTTGTTGAATATTTCTGATAATTTTTCAATGTTACATCCATAAAAACTAGAGGAATCTCCCATATATTCATTTCTCTTCTCAAAAAAATATTCCAATGCTTAAACGGATGACATGTCCCACACCTAAATCCTTCCATATCAGCAAATGCCAGGGTGGTATCATATAAAATTCCTTGTTGTTCTAATGCTAAGAATGTATCTGGAATTTTATTTTTTAAGTAATGCTGTCTTGAACCTATAATCTTATATTTTTCTCCTAATACCTCTCGTAAATTCTTAATTTCTTTACTATATAAATCCATATTATCAGAAGTATTAAATCCGGCATGATAACCAATTTGATGTCCTAAACCACATAACACATTTATTTTCTTTTTCAATTTTTTATTATTTATACTATAATCTGCATTATTTTCTTCTTTGACAGGTATAAAATAATAATCTGCACTAATATTTTTTTTATACTCCCATCTTGCAATTTTTAATAAATTATCATATGGATTTTTTCCTAAAATTAATTCTTTAAAAGATATTTCTTTCTTATACATACCTAAAACAGCTTCAATCCAATCAGAATATCTATTTAATGTATCAACATCGTGTGTAACTAATAATTTAGGTTTTCTATCAATAATTTGTTTAGCAAATATACATCCACTATTGACAATATATTTTTTTATATAAAATGCCCACTCATCTACAATTGGTCTATTTAAAAAACCAAACTTATATGCGATTGAATCTTTTCCAGAAAATCTTCCATATTCATCCCTAGGTGTCGGATTAATATCGAAATATTCTTCATATCTAGATAGCATAAAAAAACAATCAGCAATTATATCGTAATTAACAACATTAATATCACTAGTATAACTATTATCATTTTCCCTATATAATGAAACAAACTCCTTTAATATAATTGGCTCTATACAAATACTTTCACTTTTCTTAAAATTAGTTCCAAATAATTTTTTAGAGTTTCTTATTCCAAGAATATTACATGGTACTCGTGAATACGCAAACTTATCAAATCTATCCCCATATATTATAACAAAATCTTTTTTTTTTAAATTTTTTAATTCCGATATTTCTATCCATCTCCACTTTAAATTCATAATTCTAAATAAACTTTCAGCAACATATTTAATTTCCTTTTCAAATATGCTACACTCTGTTCCAAAATATAACATTTCTCTTTTCCTCTCTTTATTCAAAAAACAATATTATTTGTTTTAACTAGCTAATATATTCCATACACTATATCTTCTAATGATAAAATTCTACATGCAACTTTCGGTTGTATAAGCTCCTTTATTTCATCAAAAGCAAAAAACGGTGTTACTACTATCGCATCTACCTCCATTAAATTACTTTCTGGTTTATATACCGGAATTCCTTCTATTTCTTCTACATTCTGATCAATAGCATATAATATGTCAATGTTACTTTTTTTCAACTCCAGCAATAACTGCGTTCCTATTTCTCCCATACCATAAACAGCAATTGTTCTTATATTTTCTTGTAAAAAATACTGCTCTAATGATTTATTATTATGAACTAAATCCATCCATCTTATAAGTAACTCATAGTATCCATTTAAACGCTTTTCCCTTTTTTGTAATTTCTCATAAGCAGGTATTATCCTCTTACAAATTATATTCACACCTGTACAAAAACTAACCATAGCAATAATCAAAGTTAACAAACTATAAACTAATTTTTTCATAATGTTCCTCCCGTCACTTTATATTTAATACATAATTCGATCATAATTCCTTGGCATATTTGTTAATCAAATAGTTAACAACCTGTTCTATCTGCTTTTTTCCCATATACGAATGTATAGGAATTGATAATACTTTTTCTTTTATACAGTTCGTCTGAATATACTGCTGTTCAAATATATTATTCCTCTCAAATGCCTTTTGTTCATGCATAGCTTTCGCATAATACACCATACTCGGTATATTATTTTCTCTCAATTTTTTCTGTAAATCATCTCTTTCTTCTCTATTTTCTAACTGAATAGTATATTGTGCCCAACTTGAATAAAATCCCTCTAACACCATAGGAACCTTTACTATATCTTTCAATTGTTCTGTATAAATATCCGCAATCGCATTTACTTTTTCAAGCTCATATTCTTTAAATGCTTTAAATTTAACTTGTAATATAGCAGCCTGGATAGTATCTAAACGAGAATTCATTCCAATTCTTACATTATCATACTTGTCTTTTCCTTTTCCATGAATCTGCAATGATTTTATAATTTCCGCCCATTCATCATTATCCGTAAAAACGGCACCTCCATCACCATAGCAGCCTAATGGTTTTGCCGGAAAAAATGAAGTTGTTGATATATCTCCAAAACTACATGCTCTTTTACCATTTATTGCTCCACCAAAGCCCTGTGCGGCATCTTCTAGTATTAATAATCCATATTTATCTGCAATTCTCCTTATTTTAGGGAAATCAGCTGGTTGTCCAAATAAATCTACTGCAATTATAACTCTCGGAACAAGTTTACCTATTTTTATTGTTTCCTGTATCATCTCCTCTAAGCTATCAACTGATATATTAAATGTATCCTTATCGACATCAACAAAAACAGGTGTTGCGCCACAAACCGCCGGTGCTTCTGCTGAAGCAAAAAATGTAAAATCTGGGACAAATACAGCATCACCTTTACCCACCCCCATTGCCATTAATGCCAAAGTCAACGCATCCGTACCATTACCACAAGTTATACATTGTTTTACACCTACATATTCTGCCAATTGTTCCTCTAATTGTGTTACTTCTTGCCCTGATATAAAATTAGCATTTGTCATAACTTTAGTAACCGCCTTATCAATTTCTTCCTTTAATACCTGATATTGTGTTTTTAAATCTCTAAATTCCATTTAAATCATCTCTTTTCTGCATTTTGGACAAATCTTTGTATTATATAATACTTCTCCACATTCGCATACAAATCCAACCTGTTTTGCCGGCATTCCCTGCATTAGTGCATTATCTGGAACATCTTTTGTAACTACTGCACCTGCTGCTATCATTGCATTACATCCAATAGTATTTCCACATACTATCGTTGCATTAGCTCCTATTGTCGCACCAGTTTTTACTATAGTTTTTTTATAGTTTTCTCTTCCCTTAGGATAACATGCCCTTGGATTTAAATCATTTGTAAATACACATGATGGACCGCAAAAAACATTATCCTCTAATTCTACTCCCTCATATACAGATACATTATTTTGTATTTTAACATTATTTCCTACTCTTACATTATTTGATATGTTTACATTTTGTCCTAAAACACAGTTAGAACCTATTACAGCTCCTGACTGTATGTGACAAAAATGCCATATTTTTGTTCCTTCTCCTATTTTCACATTGTCATCAACATAACTACTTTCATGTACAAAAAAACTCATATAATTTCTCCAAACTTTCTAAAATTGACCTTTCATCTGAAGAGTATCAAAATCTGTTAATGGAAGTTTAACAACACATTTTTCTTTTTGACTTTTATATATTGCCAAAACTAACTCTAATGCTCTTTTTCCGGCATAGGCATCTACATATGGTCTTCTATCTTCCTTTATTGCCTGTATCATATCCATAAATAAACTCGTATGTCCATTTCCATATACATTACTTGTAACTTCCTCTAAGCCTTTATTTGACATATCTTCTTCTGTTTCGTCAGCAAAGTCCCACACATCAATATTATTGGTAGATTTTCCACCTATCTTTACAGTACCTTTTTCCCCAAATAAGTAAAGTGTTTCTTCTAAATTCTGTGGATAAACATTTGTTGTTCCCTCTATCGTTGCAACTGCACCATTTTTAAATTTTACTACTGCCATTCCTATATCTTCTGCCTCAAGATAATCATGAAACTGCCTTCGTGTCACCCCATATACTTCTTCTATATCATCACCCAGCATCCAACGTAATAAATCAATACCATGTATACACTGATTCATTAATGCTCCACCGTCATCTTTCCAAGTTCCTCTCCATTTCGCCTGTTCATAATAATCTCTATTTCTATTCCATCTTACATGTATAGACCCATGAGAAATCTTTCCAAATCTTCCTTCTTCAAGAGCTTTACGCATTTTCTGAACAGCTATGTTAAATCTATTTTGATGACATGCCGCTACTTTTACATTATATTCCTCTGATAATCTTATTATTTCATCAGCGTCCTTAATACTCATAGCTATAGGTTTCTCTATGATTACATTTATTCCATTTTTAATACAATAAATAGCTATTTCAGCATGTAGACCACTTTCAGTTGCTATACTTATCAAATCTATATCATTATCTGCAATCATTTTTTTATAGTCTGAATATCTTTTTATTGACTTATTATTTTGTAACTCATGTTTTTCTAAAATATTTTTCATATTTTCCGGAACAATATCACAAATTGCTACAATCTCGATATTGTTGTTTATAGCTGCCTTAATATGATTTGTTGATATTCTTCCACAACCTATCAATGCATATTTCATTTTTTCTCCATTCTATTTCTGTTATTTAATCGTTTTTACCATAATTATAAAACTTCAATATTATCTCTATTTTCCAAATTTTTCATTACATTTTTAGTGTCAAAAATCACTTTTGCATTTTTTTGCACCATTTCATAGTCTACGTTAGTATGTGCCGTAGTAATCATTATTAAATCATAAGATGAAATTCTTTCAGCATTTATTTGCTTAAGCCCTTCTTTTTGAATACCTTTTTGACTATATTCTGAAATCCATGGATCATAAAATTCTACATCAGCACCTACCTTATTCAACTCATTTATTACTTTTATGGCAGGACTTTCGCGATAATCATCAATATCCTGCTTATATGCTATTCCAAGTACTAAAATTTTTGCTCCATTTATTGCTTTTTTATATTTGTTTAATATATGCATTACTCTTTCAACACAATACTCTGGTTGTCCGTCGTTAATTACCATACTATTTTCAATCAATGTAGTATGAAATCCATACTCCCTAGCCTTCCATGTCAAATAATATGGATCTAATGGTATGCAATGTCCACCAAGACCTGGTCCTGGGTAAAATGCTTGAAAGCCATAAGGTTTAGTCTTAGCGGCATCAATAACTTCCCATATTGATATTCCCATTTTATTACACAATCTGCTAAGTTCGTTTACTAATCCAATATTTATATTTCTATATGTATTTTCAAGTATTTTCTCCATTTCAGCTACCGCTGGACTTGATACTGTATATACATCACTTTCTAATACAGCTTCATACATAGCTGATATAACTTCACCCGCATCATCACCAATTGCTCCAACTACTTTGGGAGTATTTTTGGTTTTATAAATAAGATTTCCCGGATCAACTCTTTCTGGTGAAAACCCCAAATAAAAATCTTCTCCACATCTCAATCCAGAACCCGCTTCAAGAATAGGCTTTACTAATTCCTCTGTTGTTCCCGGATAAGTAGTAGATTCTAATACTACCATCGTACCCTTTGATAAATATTTCGCTATCTGTTCTGTTGAGGATTTCACATAACTAATATCCGGCTGCTGATGTGCATCTAAAGGAGTAGGAACACAAATTGCAATAAAATCAACATCTTTAATAAATGAAAAATCCGATGTTGCACTTAACATATTATTTTTCACAAGATATTCCAAATCGTCATCTACTACATCACCTATATAATTGCAACCCTTGTTAACCATCTCAACTTTTTGTAATTGAACATCAAAACCAATTGTTTTAAAACCAGCTTTTGCTTTTTCCACTGCAAGTGGAAGTCCAACATAACCGAGACCAATAACCCCTACTTTAATGTTTCTTTCTTTTATTTTTTTTATTAATCTATTTTTCATTTATCTTTTCTATTCTCCTAAATACATTTATTAAAAATAATTGACAAATTTTGTGTTAAGTTTTCTCTTTCAAATATTCTAATTTTGTCAATATCAAACTTTATATTTTCATTTTTCTTCCAAGAAATATAATTTTTTAAAATATAATTTTCAATTCCACATATGTCAGCGTAATCAAAATTTTCTGCATATCCCAAATATGATGCTAATTTATCCAAATTACCATTTTTTTCAGATAAAAATAATAATGGTTTTTGCAAACGCATATATTCATAAACCTTCGCTCCACCTGAACCATACAAATTTGCTCCACAATAAAATCCAAAATGTATTAATATATTTGCATTATATGCTAATTGCAAACTTTTTTTATGTTCTAAATACCCATTAAACTTTATAACATTATATTCATCCAGTCTTTTTAAATCCGCCTTAACACTGTTATCAATCTCCCCTGAAATAGTCCACTCTATATTATCATCCATTATATAATTTTTTCTAATTAAGTTGTTTATCGCTTTAATAATAATCAAATAATTTTTTTCATCTGAAAATCTATCGTCTTTTTTATAAATTTGACCATTATAACATAAAATAAATTTATTATTGTCTTTTAATAAAAGTTCAGTGAAATCTTCCTCGTCATAGCCATTAGTAATTGTAGTAATTTTTTCTGAAGCTATATTAAAATTACTAATAATCTGCTTTTTTATATTTTCATCTACTGTTATAATATGAGTCGCAAAATTTACTATTCTCTTTTCTACTTCATACTGCAGCACATACATCACATCAGTATAATGATATCTTTTTTGGGCAATATATTTATCCGCCGTCCATGAATCCCTATAATCCGACACCCATGGAATTCCATATTTCTTTTTTAAATAATATCCTATAATATTTGATGAAAATGGATTTCCTGTTGTATACACAACATCTATATCTTCCACATCAATCAAATTATCAATTTTATCTATAACATTTTTAACCCAAAATAGCATCCCATCATTAAACAAAGCTTCTTCATAAGACTTTATTGACTTATCAGAAACCATTTCTATATATTTTCTTTTCCATTTATCATCAACTTCTATTATATTAAATAAATCAAATATATCTTGTTGCTCCTTTTCTGATAAGGCTATTGCTGAAACATAATTATTGTCTATTCTTATAATTTTAATATCTGAAGGTAATTCTTTTAGTAAACTATAGTCATGTTTATATCCAAATTTATCATTTCCCACTGTAACTACAATAGGTTCATACCCGAATTTTCTTAAATACTTAACATATTTTAACGACCTTTGTGTTCCTCCTAATCCTAATGGTGGAAAATAATATGCACAAAAAAGGACATATTTTTTTTCCCGAAAATTATTCACTTTTCTTTTTTCAGATTTAGCAATATTAAATAAATTCTTTTGATTATTTAATTTAAGATTTTTAAAAAACAACTCTGGGCTATATTTTATTAAAATATAGTCTTTTGAATCATATATCTTAAGATTCCATTCTCCTGTAAAAAAAAACACTTCTACATATTGACATCCTAAATTTATTAATTGCTTTCCTATATCATTATATGCATGACTGGCAATAATTACTTTGTATTTATTTTCGTATACTTCTTTTGCTGAAATAATTCTCAATCCGTACATATCTTGCTTTTGTCTTTCTATATTATTATCAGCAAACGCAACTATATTATATTTATTTTTTAATGTATTAAAAGCAATAGTTCCATAATCTGATGCACCAAAAATAATATATTCATCCTCTTTATTTGACATACTGTTTATCCCTTTCTAACTAACTAGCTTATTACCACAAAAAGAAAGCCTTTCCAACTTTCTCCCCAAATCGCTTCCTACACATCGTTACAATTTCCTGAGCATTATCAATTTTCATATTTTTTGCCTGTTCTGAAATACTTTTTAAAGCACTATATAAATCAATCAATTCCTGTCTAGTATCAACTATGCCATCCTCGTAAAAACATTTACATATTATTTCTAATTGCGGCTCAGATACTTTAAATCCATTAGTTTCTATAGCATACTTTTTAATCTTTTTTAAAGCTTTATATCTCATATCTGAATGTTTTCCAATCATATTAAAAGTTTCATTTTGACCTGCAACTCTCCATAACAAAAAAACATTATCCAAATTTTTTATCTTTCCATGTAATGAACATTCTACCCAAAACATGTAATCCTCTGCTCCACACATGTTATCTTTATATCGAATATTATTTTTTTCTATAAAATTTCTTCTAAACATTGTAGAACCATTAACTACACAATTATTAAATAATAAATAAGCTTTCAAATAATTAGGATTTAACGGAACAGACCATTGCTTATTCAAATCATTGCCTTGTCCATCAATCTGCCTCTGATGTCCACCAACCACGTCTATATCATGATGTGCATCTAAATATTCAATTTCTTTTTCTAATCTATATGGCATAGCTATATCGTCATCATCCAGTAATGCAATATACTCCGTTTGCGCATTTTCTAATCCAACATTTCTGGAAAAGGCTATTCCTCGGTTTTTATCATTGCATATTAGTTCTATTCTGTCATCATCATATGACTGAACAATATCTACACTATTATCACTTGAACAATCATCTATGCATAATAATTTCCAGTCTTTAAATGTTTGATTTAATATACTGTCTATAGCTGATCTTATGTATTTTTCTCCATTATACACTGGCATTATAATTGTAATTCTAGCCATTTTATATCATCCTCTCAAATACATCCAAATAGTCATCCTGATTACATTTTTCTTTAATAATCTGCATACTCTTATTTCCAAATTTTTCAAGTTTATCTCTGTCATCTTCCAGCAATTTAATTCCACCAATAAGCTTTTCTATATTCTGTACCTCACTAATATATCCATTTGTGCCATCTGTCACAAATTCATCTACACCACTGACATTTGTAACAACAGGTACAACTCCCAATGCCATAGCTTCAAGCATTGATACACTTGCCCCCTCAAAATCTGATGTACTCAGGAATATGTCCTTATCATTCCAAAATTCCTGCATTTTTTCTCTAGGAATCTTCCCAAGTATTTTTACATTATTTTTATCCTTAATAATCCCTTCTTTCATCTTTTCAAAGTAACTTCCATCTCCAGCTATCTCTATTTCAAAATTAACCTTTTTCTCATTAAGCCTATTTATAAGTTTCACAAGAAGGTCAACTCTTTTTTGTGCTTTGCTTATTCTTGCTGCAAAACCAATTCTTATAGGTTTGCTCTTATCTTTTTGATATAAATGTTTATTCACCTCAAATTTTACAGGCGTTTCTTTATAAGCCACTTTTTTTGCATCAACATTATATTCTTCTATAAAAGTTTTACATATTTTTTTGCTCACACAAAATATAATATCCGTATCTTTTTCCATAAACTTTTGTCGTCTGTATAACACTTTCTTATCATTATGTATTATGGAAATAAGTTTTAATTTTTCCGGATACATTCTTTTAACAAGAATCGCTGCAATCATAACCTGACTCTGCCAGTTTGATATAACTGTACATGGAAGTTTTTTTATGAGTTTATCTATAGTCTCCTGTATGGATTCTTTATATCTTTCATAATCATAATTTATTTCTGTTGATACTTCTTTCAAATCTTCTGGTATGCTCTGTACCTGTTCTCTAAGCCATAAACTGACATTATATTTTCTATTTTTCAACCCTCTTGTCAACATCATTGCCCATGTTTCAATTCCACCAAGACAAATTCCTGCATCTGCAAGTTCAATTATTACATTTTTCTTTGATGTTTCCTGTTCTATATCTTTTATATAATATTTTTCATACTCTGACTTGTTTTTATCAAAATAGTCAAATATACATTCTTCCTTTAATATTATTCTATTAAGAATTCCCCATTCTGAAAGCTGCTGTTCTATTTCATCCTGATAATCACTGGCAATAAGTATTCTATCTGTGGTATCTTTTAATACTTCCGGACTCTTAACTTCTTTTCCTTCTACTATTTTACCCCATTTATTTTTGTCATTATCTACAAAATATTGAAAATCTATATCTAAATTTCTTAGCGTGTGTGCAACTTTTATTGCACCTCCTGAAGCACCAAATATCACAATATTTTCCATGCTATTCTCCATTCTTGTTTAACTTTATATGTGTGAAATTCTACATTTTCACATTAATTTTAATCTAATATTTTATACAGAATATATCTTCGCCACTCTGTCAATCCTGCTATACTTTTCTTTTATAAATTCACTTATCTCACTTATAGAAAACAAAGATGTAACTATATAAGTATCATTTTCTTTTTCCATGGCTTCGTCAAGTCCCATAACCGGAATTCCTTCTTTTCTGGTTCCCCATATTGACTCTTTTCTGTCTATAAAAGCATTTACCTTTATATGGTAAAGACAGCATATAAAATAAAATTGTCTGCCATTCTCTCCGGCTCCATAAAGTGAAACTTCAGTAACTCCGTCCGATTGAACTTTTTCTACCACTTCCTGCATAGCTTTTGCAATTTCATTTCCTGCACCATTTTTCATTGCACGGCGTACATAATAGTATTCATCACCTAATGTTACAACTCCCTTTGGCCATACAATATTACTTCCTTTATAAGTGTAACTGACATTACATTTATCTATAAAATCTACTCCCTTTTCTTCTAAAAGTTTTAGATTTTCTTCTGTAATAATAGTTTTCTTATATTCTGTTCCAAAGTTTGTATCAGCTTCCATCTGCTGTATGAGTTTTGCTTCTGAAAGTCTCGGCATATCTATAAGCCTGTGAAACAACATCAAACTCTCACGTCTGTTCTTCACTACCCTTGCAGCTTCAGAAGGTTTTTGTTTTCTAAATATATGAAAACTTCTTTGAAAATCAAGTATCCCATCAAATGATGCTTTTGTAATTTTTTCATTATTCACTGCAACCGATTTTTCAGGTACTATTTTGTCATCTATTTTTTTATAACCAATCGTACTTCCTTCAGTTACCGAAATAAACTTTTCAAGAATATCTGTAGTTCTATGTATCGTTGAAACTAAATCTGAATTTTCTGCAAATGTACTATAATACCCCTCAAAATCCATGCCATCATAAATCTTATCTCCCGTAACACCAATGGCAAGAAAATGTTTCATCTTATATGGAACTTTTTCTATTTTCAATACCTGCTCCATCCACATCTGTATTCTTCCAAAAAAGCCTATATCAATAGTAGCAATATTCTGCATATCCCCAATTTCCTGTTTTAAATATGCCACAAGCAATTTCCGTTGTTCTGAAACATATCTTTGCATTTCCTCTATATTCTCTTTTTTCAAAAATATATTTATAAGATATTCTTTTAGTGTAGTTTCACCATAAGATATAGTATGTGATTCTTTCCATCGAAGATTGCCATATTTATTCAAAATTTCTGATTCAATACTGTCAGGCTTTAACCCTATCAATCCTAATGATTCATTTATCGTAAGATTTCTGGTACCTATCATATTTTCTATCTCTTCTCTGTCTATCTTTGCAATAGATGGTATATATGACACTTTTCTTGATATGTATATTGGTTTTACTTCAAGTTCCATATTTCTTGAGGCAGCCTCTTTTTGAAGTAATTTTCCTAAAATATAACCCTCTCTCATAAATGGATATATTCTTTTTATTCCCGACTTTTCAAGTCTGTCACATACATAATTTATATATGTTGTCAAAAATGGCCCTACTATAGACGAACCAATTTCATATGCCTGTCTTTCAGAATCATCTGTATACTTTTGCATCCCATGATATGATGTAACTTTTCTCAATGACAATATTTTTTTCTGCGGTATATCATGTCGTATCTTTTCATAATCATATATGCTGTTCAGCCTGTCCGGTACAGCATCATAATGAACTGCTGAAATTCCAATACTAAGAGGTTGTGTATAATCCGCATTTCTATTATCCCCTATATGTACTACATCTTTTTTTTCAATATTTCCAAATTTTGATAACATTACGTTAAATAATTCACCATTCTGTTTTGAACATTTTTCCTCACATGATATAATAATATGTTCAAATATAGATGTATCAATGCCATTTGCTTTTAATATATCTACTAAATCCGCTTTTTCAAGATACATATCTGATAATAAAACAAGTTTTTTCCCGGCTTTTGAAAGTCTCTTTACAACCTCCCACATAAAATCATTTCGATAGCATACTCTTTTTTCTGTTTCAATTTCAATTTCTTCAAGTTTTTCTACATCAGAAACTATAAATTTTGGAAATTCAGCATATATATCCGACAAAGTAACTTCTCTATTAAACTCTTTTTTATTATTTCTAGCCCGTCTTTCCATCTCCATACGAAGCTTCATAAACTCTTTTTTTGAAATATCTGTAAGTTTTATATCTCCTGCCTGTTCCCATACCTCTTCAAATACATCTCTAGGATTTGCGACAGTTCTAAGAAGTAATGTATCAAATATATCAAAACTTATAATATTGTATTTATTTAATTCTCCCAAAATTTCCATCACATTACCTCTTTTCTAATTTAATTTCAATCACTATTTACAAATTATTTATTTTCTAAAACCAAATAACCCAATATTTACTATATAATATTAAAAAACAAAAAAGATGACCAATTTCCTTGATAAATCTGCTAATTTATATTCTCAAGTATTATTGATCATCTTTCTGTCTTTAACCATATTGTTTCCTCCATGAATATGTTTCCACTCTTTACAGCTTCCATGCTGTTTTTATTATATTATATATCGACATATTTTTTATTTTGTTTAATTCTTTTAAGACTGCCAATTTTATCCTATAAACATCTTTGCCACTCAAATATCTCCCTTATTTTTTAAGTCTTCAACCACCTTTTTTAATCCGTCTTCCACTTTTGTCAACGGCCTCCATCCCAAAGCAACAAGCTTTTTATCACTCAATATCTGATATTCCGATACTGAATATCCTTTTTTTTCTTCCTCCTCAGGATACTCAATCACAAGTTTCGTTCCTACTTCTTTAGTAAGCAGTTCTGCAATCTGTTTTATACTGATTTCTGATGTATGATTTCCTATATTATATACTTTTGCTTTTTCTCCCTTTTGTAGTATCGTTATTATAGCATTTGCCGTATCCACTACATAGCACATGGATCTTTTCTGATTTCCGGCACTTTTCATTACAATATCTTCACCATTAACTGCATTTCTTATAAACTGCGCTGCTACGCGACTGTCTCTTTCTGTCATGGTCTGACCATATGTATGACATGGTCTACATCTGACTACATTCACGTTATATTGTTCCGAATAGCACACACATAAATTTTCTGCCGCTCTCTTACTTTCAGGATAACATGAACGCATTTTGTTAAAATCAAGTCTTCCAACTCCTTCCTCGACATACGCTTCTGTTTTCCCTGTATAACCATAGACTTCCCCTGTTGATACAAACAATATTCTACTATTATTTTCTTTAGCATATTCCAACATATTCATTGTACCCTCAAGATTTGCTCTTATCACTCCTACCGGATTTTTAACAAATGCTTTTGGGTCTCCATAACCTGCTGCATGAATTATATAGTCTGTTGCCGGATATTTTTGCTTTTGACAGACATCTCCTTTTATCAATGTTATACTTATATCTGACTTTGCATCTTTTGTCATGCTAACATTCTCAGAATTGCCACATATATTTTTTTCTGCATACAACTTACTTGCTTTTTCTAAATCTCTTACAAGAATATATATGCTAATCTTTATGCCATACATCTCTCCTGCCATATACAACATGTCAACAACAGTTCTTCCTATCATTCCTGTTGCACCTGTTACAAAAATTTTACTGCCCTTAAATTCGTTCCAATCCACACTTGAATTTTCTATAGCCTTTTTTAAATCACTATTATAATTTTTCATATACTTTTATATTAATTCATATACCTTTCAAATATATTTTTTTTCTAATATGCTTATCCAATCAACACTTTCTTTCCTTCAAACTTCTTTTCTGCTACTTCAACCATTCATCTTTTTTAGATACAAGCAACGCCTTAAATATCTCAATATCATCTGTAGTTGTAAGTTTTATATTTTTTTCCGAACCGGTTGAAAAACATACCTTTTCTCCAAGTTCAATCATAAGTGTACAGGTAGCTATAGAATTTGTTATGCCACGCTTAGCGGCTTCTTCATGTGCCCATACAAGTTTTTTTAAGAAAAATGCCTGTGGCGTCTGCGTTCGTGCAAGTCTGTCTCTAAGTATCGTCTGTGTTGATGACTGTCTGTCATCCGACAAAAGCATTGCCTCTGCACATGGTATAACCGTAACTGCTGAGCCATTTGTACGGCATTTTGATATGCAGTCAGATATTATCTCCTGAGATACCATCGGTCTTATAGCATCATGTATAAGAACCATATCTTCCATAGAATAGCTTTCTTTTATTGCCATAACACCATTCTTAATTGACTCCTGACCGTTTTTTCCACCTTCTACTACAAAACTTAATTTTGTTATATTAAACTGCTTTGCATATGCCTTTAATATTTCCTGCCATCCAGCAAGGCAAACCACACCTATCGCATCTATATTTGGATGTCTTTGAAAAGCCTCCAGTGTATAGACTATAACAGGTTTGTCATTTACATTTATAAACTGTTTTGGTATATCTTGATTCATACGCTGTCCACTGCCACCTGCTATCAACAATGCTATATTCATAATATTCCTCATTTCTGCACAATTTTTTCCTCTCAAAAACTCTTCATCAAAATCGCAAACATTTTTCATTATTTCACAAACATTTGTTTAAGCTTTTTACATATACGTTTACATGCAAATCCATCTGACTTTTCAAAAATTCTATCTCTAAGTGCAATCCTGCCATCTTCATAATCATCATGTTCAAATGTATATTTTATCGTATCCATAAATTCCTGCATTGTATATGTCTTTTTTTCAGGCATATAATCATCATATTCAAAATAGCATTCTCTCGTATCCTTTGAGTATTCCTCAAAATCATACGGAAAAAGTACTGATGGTCTATTCAACATAAGATAATCAGAATATATAGACGAGTAATCTGTTGTAAGCATGTCACAATATTTTAAAATTGTATATGTGTCAACTTCGGGATTTATATCTATAATATTTGAATATGATATCTCAGAAAACTTGTCTTTTAATTTTGATTTTGGATGAAGTTTTGTGTAAAATACAAATTTATTTTCTTTCAAAAAATCATTAAATTTCTCCAAATCCATAACATCAAAAAACATACTTTCCGATGCTCTGAATGTCGGCATATAAAATATTATTTTATTTTTATCCTTATGTCTTTGTTCCAATTGTTCAATTATCCGTTTTTCCTCATCTGAAATAATGTTTTTTATCTGTTCATCCTCAAATAAAACATCATTTCTAGGATAACCATCTTTAATGATATGTTTTAAATCTGTATTAAATGCCGAAGTAAATATATCAGCCATCATATCAGACGTAGCCAGTGTATAATGATGCGGTTTTTCATCTGAAAGTCTTCTTGGAAAAGTTTTAAATTTTTCCCAATTATTTTTAGGATGACGTACCTTGTCGAATTTGTTATCATAATTTGTTTTCTTATTTCCCGAACCGTGCCAAAGGTTAAATTTAACCGCTCCCCCTGACAACCAAAAAGAAATATCTTTTGAATAATTATCAAAAATATATATTCCTGCTCTCAGACATTTACATATCCCCTTAAATGAATGATAATAGTAAGCCTCATAACCATTTCTTTTTAAAAGTTCAACAATGTCTCTATTATGCGATATCCATATTGCTCTTATATCCATTTCATGCTGATTTGTATACAGGTACAAGTATTTTGGATTATCTGCAAATCTTCTTCCAAATGTACTGCCAAATAACCATATTTTTTTATTTCGCGGTACTAAAAAAGATAACCAATAGACCGGCAACAGTAATAACTGTCCCCAATATTTTAGTCTATCAGTTATCTTATTTATCATTACTATTTCCTCCATGAAATGTTTATTTGTCTGTTTACAGCTTCCATGCTGCTCTACTTAATTATATATCGACATTTTTTTTATTATGTTTAATCTTTTAACCAATCAACACCTCTTTGCCTTTAAATGCAAAACCATAATGATGTATCTTTTCTGCTTTCATACCTCTTTTGATTAGTTCTGCATCATAATTTTTTTCTTCTATCTGCTTTAATGCTGCGGCAACTGTTTCTTCAAGCGTTTGTTCTTTTCTTAAATTTATCACTTTAAATTCGATTACAATGCCTGGTAGCTTTTCATTTGATTTGTCTATCGGCTCAAGCATTATGTCATATCTGCCAAAACCACTTTCACGGTTTGATGTTATGATGTAGTTTTCTGTCTGTTCTACTATAAGTCCAAGTACAAAACCATGGTAGAAATTCTCTGGAGCCTTTTTTTCGATGTATGTTTTCCTGAGTCAAATGAACTAAATGTCTGTAATGCTACATCATTCATGTACTCATTCATACTTTCTATGTCACCACTTATAAGAGCTTTTATAAATTCATTTGTTTCCTGCTTTGCAGGGCTAAACCACATTAGTATCATTTTTTCAAACATAAGTTTTATCTCCCTATTTGTAAGGGCAAGAGTGTACATAACTACTTTTGTACGATCTCCTGTAAGCTCATCTGAAGAGATAACTTTAAGATAACCGCTCGCAAGCATCAGGCTCCACACTGCATCCTCCGAATAATCAAGTTCTGAAAACACTATCTGTTCATCTATCGGAACATCTATCGTTTCCCCTTTAAGTAGTGTTTCCATCATCATTTTTATATATGAACTTCCCGTTTTCACTAAAATGTTTATAAGCCCATTTGAACTTGAGTCCGCCCAATATGTTGTAAATTTTTTATATTTAAGATAGTTTATTATTGACCATGGATTATATATGTCCCTGCTGTCACCGAATG
>ERZ835880.1115-NODE-1115-length-23678-cov-99.804132_pt1 | contig 23678 bp, 29 predicted proteins | sample MGYA00519944_ERZ835880 | MGnify/ENA primary metagenome ERZ835880 (study PRJEB31850, sample SAMEA3708787) | human gut metagenome | biome: human gut; feature: human-associated habitat; material: faeces | place: China | collected 2014 ... | reverse complement strand
TTAAAGTACGTTCTTCAGTTCCTTCCGGAAGTACAATGCGCTGTTTGTTTGCTTTTGCGCGTTCAACAATTTGACTAATTAAATCCATGATTGATATGTTAATTATGTGATTTTATTTTTGTGTACGATAACATCCTATCCAATTCACGATGCAAAAATACTCATTTTTGTAATATCTAGTTTGCAAAAACCAGTTTTTTTTCTTCTAAAGTATGTAAAAAAAATACCGTGTCTGTTCTCGAAAAAGAAAAACTCGGGTTTTTATATCCGCTTTATGCCCGAATCCATATCTTTGCAGTCGTTTTCAAGATAATATAATCAATAGGTATGATACGTCAATGCTTTATCCTTTTCGGATGCCTGGCGTTGGGTGAACTGATTGTTTACCTCACGCACATACAGCTTCCTTCGAGCATTATAGGAATGCTGTTATTGACCCTCTTCCTGCAATTAGGATGGGTAAAACTGCAATGGGTGCAGGGACTTTGTGATTTTCTGGTAGCTAACCTGGGCTTTTTCTTCGTACCGCCTGGAGTCGCGCTGATGTTGTATTTCGATATCATCGCCGCTGAGTTCTGGCCGATTGTCACCGCCACACTTGTCAGCACCGTATTAGTATTAATTGTTACCGGATGGGTTCATCAAATTGTTCGAAAATATGGATTTCCTAGAAAATAAATTCTTTTTGCTGGCCATTACATTTGGCTTTTTCTTTGTTTCCAAACTTTTGCAGAAAAAGACCGGCTGGGTCATCATCAATCCCATACTGATTGCCATCGCCCTGCTGATCTGCTTTCTGAAGGTTTCGGGTGTATCTTACGAAAAATATCAGAAAGCCGGAGAGCTGATTGAGTTCTGGCTGAAACCGGCCGTAGTAGCACTGGGAGTGCCCTTGTACTTGCAGCTCCGCATGATCAAGAAGCAGCTGATGCCGATTCTTATCTCACAGCTGGCAGGATGTCTGGTGGGACTTGTCTCGGTGGTCATCATCGCACAGGCAATGGGGGCCTCCCCCGAGATCGTTATCTCACTGGCTCCAAAGTCGGTCACTACCCCTATCGCCATGGAGGTATCGACTGCCACTCACGGTATTCCTTCACTGACGGCAGCCGTGGTGATTGTAGTCGGTCTGTTCGGTGCCATCTGCGGGTTTAAGGTACTGCAGGTTGGTCACGTAGGCAGCCCCATCGCACAGGGATTGTCCATGGGAACGGCCTCACACGCAGTAGGAACCTCACGCGCCATGGAAGTGAGCGGCAAGTACGGCGCCTATGCCAGTCTGGGACTGACACTGAACGGCATACTTACGGCACTGCTTACGCCTACCATCCTGCATCTGCTGGGACTGTGCTGACAAACGGAGGAATTCCGAAAACAAAAGTGCAAGTGAAAACGTTTTTTCTACAGTAGTTCTTAAGACATATCCACACTTTATGATCTCATTTCACCCCATAGCAATCGAAGACAAACCCCTGGTAGAGAAGTATACCCTGCAGGGGAAAAGACAGAACTGCGACCTCAGTTTTGCCAATCTTTACAGCTGGCGTTTCCTGTACCGCACGCAAGTTGCGGAAAAAGACGGATTTCTGCTCTTCCGCTTCTACGTAGACGAGGAACTGACCTACATGATGCCGGTGGGCGAAGGTGATCCGTGTCCGATAATCGAAGAACTGATAGAGGACGCTCAAAGCAAGCACGCACGGTTTCGCATGACAGGCATCTGTGCCAACATGCTTGAGATGCTGAAAACACATTTTTCCGGCCGGATGACTTTTACTTCCGGCCGGGATTATGCCGACTATATCTATCTGCGTACCGACCTGGCTACGCTTTCGGGGAAAAAATACCAGCCCAAGCGCAACCATGTCAACCGTTTTAAGAAGAGTTATCCCGACCATTCTTACGAGCCGCTCAGCCAGGAACTTGTGAATGAGTGCCTCCGGCTGGAGACACAGTGGTGCAAAGCCAACAACTGTGCGGAAAACGAAGCGCTGGAATCGGAGCGCCAGTCGATGACGGATGCCCTGAAGCACATGGAAGAACTGAACCTGCTGGGAGGCATATTAAGGGTGGACGGAAAAATTGCAGCCTTTACCTTCGGAGCCCCTATCAACCAGGAGACTTTTGATGTCTGTGTGGAAAAGGCCAATACTGAGATTGAGGGAGCCTATGCGGTAATCAACCAGGAATTTGCCAGCCGGATTCCGGAACAATATGTGTATGTCAACCGCGAAGAAGACCTGGGAATTGAAGGACTGCGGAAAGCCAAACTGTCGTACCAGCCGGAAATCCTGCTGGAAAAATATACCGCCGAACTGCTATGAACCTGAAAGAAGCTACCCGAAAACTCTGGGAGACGTGCTTCGACGACAGCAAGGAGTTCACGGATCTCTATTTCTCCAGACGGTATACCGATGAGGTCAATCATTTCATCGAACTTGACGGACAGGTGGTATCGGCTCTTCAGACTTTGCCCTACCCGATGTCGTCCGGTTCTTCTCTGATCAGGACAGCCTATGTATCCGGAGTATGTACACATCCGGACTATCGGGAAAGAGGACTCATGAAAACGCTCATGCAGCAGACTCATCAGGCCCTGTATCGGGAAGGAGTGGTACTGGCTACGCTTATTCCGGCAGAGGAATGGCTGAAAGGATATTATGCCCGTTTCGGGTACGGTATCAGTTTCTTTTATCAACAGCGTTCCGAAGTTATCAACAAGTACACACAACCTGTTAATAACTTAGAAAGTCATCTGATAATAAGAGAGATAGACCAGTTGAAATCGTGGAATAAATCTCTTTTCCACTTTTTTGAACAAGAGAATCTGAGAAGAAACGCTTACCTTCAACACACGTATGAAGATTCGCTGGACATACTGGCAGACCACCTGCTTTCAGGCGGCAAACTCTACGTGGCCTATGCCGGCGAAGAGATAAGAGGTATGGCATGGGGTATCCTTCACGAGGGCCAACTGACACTGAAAGATTTTTCTTTAGGAGAAGGAGTGGAGAAAGACCAGCTGTTTACGGCATTGGCCATCCACTGCGAGGCAAATGAAATCAACTATATGCTTCCCGGAAAAGCTCCGGAAGCACAACCTTTGGGAATGGCACGGGTCATCCATGCAGAGAAAGCGCTTTCTCTCTTTGCCCAAGAAGGGATTCTGACAGTTCCCGGCATACAGATCAGCGGAGACAAGGACATTCCTGAAAACAACGGATATTACCGCCTTGAGAAAGGAAGGTATATCCGTGTGGGAGAAAAAGCTCCTTCCGGAGAGGAGGTGCCCTGCTTCCAGCTCAGCGAACTGATTTCCGGCCTGTTCAACCGGATGCATCCTTACATGAGCCTGATGTTGAACTGACAGACAGACATAAAAAAATCCTGAATGTCCGGTTGCCCTACGACAAACAGACATTCAGGATTTTCTATTTTTTTAAAATACTATTTTACTTCTTCGCAACCGGAGAAACAGTCAGAATTTTCCGGTAAGCCTCCGGATTGGTCAAGGTTTCAATCGCCTTCTCCAAATCAGCATCGTCTTTCAAACGCTCCATAACTGCTCCACGCTGATAGAAGAACCGGGTAGCGATGTCCTGGGCAATCTGCTTCTTGATCTGCGGTGCAAAATGATCCAGGTCGCGGTCCAGATTATGATTCAGTTTCTGCTCCAATGCCTTAAACTCTTCGGAAGCCCCTTCCATATAACCTTCGAATTCGGCTACCTCCTTCAATGTCTTCAGCATTTTCTCGCTCTGACGGTCGTACGTAAAGTTGCGTGATTTCACCAGTTCCTTAAACTCCTTGTAATCTTCGTCAGTAATCCGGATGGAATCAACCGAAGCAAGTACCGGATGCTTGATGCAATAACGGGTCACATAGTCGAAAATCAAATCATCATTAAGCAGATAAAAGAGGATGTTCGGGAAACGGTCTTCCTTCACCTCAATATCCGGACGGATACCTCCGCCGTCGCGTACCTCACGGCCGGCAGCCGTATGGAATACGTGTGTCAGACTGTCGGGAGTACGGGCAACTGTTCCATCGGCATTCTTCTTTGCATAGTCGATAGCCTGAATACAACGCCCGCTCGGAATATAATATTTGGAAGTCGTCACCTTCAGCGTACCATTGTAAGGCAACGGACGGGTGGTCTGTACCAAACCCTTTCCATAGGTACGGGTACCGATAATCACCGCACGGTCGAGGTCCTGCAGCGAACCGCTCAGAATCTCCGATGCCGAAGCGGAAGAACCGTTTACCAGTACAGCCAGCGGAATTTCCACGTCTACCGGTTCTTTGGAGGTCTTAAACGAACCTTCTGCCTGACGCAGTTTGCCCTTGGTCACCACAATCTCCTGACCCTTCGGTACAAACAGGTTCACGATATCAACCGCCTCCTGCAACGAACCTCCTCCGTTATCACGTACGTCAAAAATCAGTCCTTTGGCCCCCTGCTGCTTCAGTTCGATAAATGCCTTCTTCACATCCTTGGCACAATTATCCGTAAATCCTGTCAGATACAGGTAGCCGATGCTGTCACGAAGCATGCCGTAATACGGTACCGGATTGGTACGGATGCTCTTACGGGTAATCTTGAATTCCATTTCCGTACTGTCATTTTCCTGCGGACGAAGCACTTTCAGGACAAACGAGGTTCCCGGTTCGCCGCGCAATGCCTCGCTCACCTTGGAAGAAAATTCCTGTGGCGACATCGAGCCCCGGACCATTTCCTTTCCTCCAACCGAAAGAATGATATCCCCAGCCTTCACACCCATTTCTGCGGCAGGCATTCCCTCGGTAGGTTCCACAATGGCAATACGGTCTTTCGCCTTATAATAACGGATCGCAGCCCCAATTCCCCCGTATTTTCCAGTAATCATCTCTTTCAGACTGCTCATCTCCTCTTCCGGATAATACTCCGTATAAGGATCGGTCAGCGCCAGCATGCCGTTGACCCCGTTCTGTATCATCTTTTCAGGATTGATGGTATCCACATAGAACATATCGAGTTCCTTGAATATCGCATTAAAGATATCCAGATTCTTTGCTTTCTGAAAACTGCGGTCGTCTTCCGTAAAAGAGGAAAATCCCAGTCCCAGCAAGACCACCAATGCACCTACTATCGATTTTCTGACTTTCATATTTTCAAACATTCATTTTTATTTACTCAAAGAAACACATAATTCCGGTTACGGATGCAGAATCGCCTCAATATTTAACTTTATTTCGTTCCACTGCTCCTTTGACAGGTCGGTACCGGTTACCTGAATGACGTATCCGGCCAGGACCGAACTGATTCTGGCACATTTCTCCAGAGAATAACCGCTGGTGAGACCGTACAGGAAACCTGCCGCATAGAAATCTCCGGCTCCCGTAGTATCGACCACATGGTCCACCGGCAGAGAAGCAACCGTTACCACCTCTGTACCTTTCTTTACCATCGAACCCTGCTTGCCGGTCTTGACCACTGCAATGCTGCACTTTTTACCGATTTCAGTAAGGGCTTCCGCCGGTTCCTTACCGGTGTAAGCACGCGCCTCACTCTCATTGGCAAATACAATATCCACGTACTGGTCAATCAGCATATCAAAGAACTCCCGCTCAGATTCCACCACATTGTAACTGGCCATATCCATACAGATCTGCAGACCGGCCTCTTTTGCCAGTTGCATGGCACGCAGCATCAATGCATGGTTCTGCAGCAGATATCCTTCTATATAAAAGTATGAATACCCTTCGAACATTGAGATTGACAAATCATCGGCGCTCAAGGTTCCGGATGCACCAAGATAAGTGCCGAACGTACGCTCTCCGTCGGGAGAAATAAAGGTAGAAGCAATACCCGACACATGTTCCGGTGTCGTCAGCAGACAAGTATTAACTCCCTGATTCTGTAAAGTCTGACGGAAAAACTCCCCAAACTCATCTTCACCCACTTTTCCAATAAATCCCGGAGACATCCCCAGGTTACCCAATGCACAAATGGTATTGGCCACCGATCCGCCACTGGAACGGTGATACACGTGTGCAGACTGTATATGCTGTATCCGAGTCAGCATTTCCTCATCGATCAATTGCATGCTTCCCTTGGGCAATTTCAGTTCCGCCAGAAGAGAATCATCCTCCATTTTCAACAAAACATCGACCAAAGAATTGCCAATTCCTAAAATTTTATCCATTTCGCTATATTTTTTTTGCAAAGATATTGCATATTTCAAAATATCCTACTACCTTTGCATCGCAATTGAGAAAAAACCTTCTTCAGTAGCTCAGTCGGTTAGAGCATCTGACTGTTAATCAGAGGGTCGTTGGTTCAAGTCCAACCTGAAGAGCACTTCAAATAAAAAACAATCATTCTTCAGTAGCTCAGTCGGTTAGAGCATCTGACTGTTAATCAGAGGGTCGTTGGTTCAAGTCCAACCTGAAGAGCACTTCAAATAAAAAACAATCATTCTTCAGTAGCTCAGTCGGTTAGAGCATCTGACTGTTAATCAGAGGGTCGTTGGTTCAAGTCCAACCTGAAGAGCAGAAAAGTTCGTGTAAAAGCGAACTTTTTTTGTATCCGGTACACACCTCTTATCCGTTCAACCCATGCAACACTCCGTTTCTTTATCCTTCAGACACTCCGAAATAATTTTTTCTTGTGCAGAAATGTCCGCAAGGTCCGAAGAACCAGTTTGCAATACAGCACTTCACCATCCGGCCGCACACTGCAGCCACATCATTTTCATCAACCTGTCATAAACTCAGCCCTATGAAGTACGGAGTCTCACGGAATACCCTGTTCATTATCGCCGGCCTCGTCTGGATTATCGCCGGATGCAATATCCTTCATGTCGGAATCTCCTGCTGGCTGAAAGACGAGCAGTCGCTGCTTTCCAAACTCACAGAAGCCACACTGGTCTTTCTGTTTTTTGCCGTTTTCATCTTCCGGAAACTGTACCTGAAACACTCCCGGCGCATTGCACAAAAAAGTGACAAGAACTGTCCGTTTGCCTTTTTCGACCTGAAGGGATGGGGCATCATGGCATTCATGATTACCCTGGGAATGACCATCAGAGGGCTTCATCTGCTTCCCGACTCCTTCATCACGGTATTCTATACCGGACTTTCCCTGGCCCTGATCATCACCGGCATACGATTTATCGCATACCGGAAAAGACATCTGTAAATGCTCTCCAGACCACCGTGAGCCATCTGGCCGGAAATAAAACCCCCTTATCCCTCCACGACCACACAAAAGCCCTTGCAAACAACTAGATATAATCTTTGTATTTTTCATAAAAAGAAATATCTTTGTTAGATATTTAATATACTAAAACTTCAACACAATGAAAGACTTTTTAAAATACATGCTGGCCACCATACTCGGACTGATTGCCACAACCACCCTGTTCGTTATCCTGGGAATCATCAGTCTGGCCGGCATGGTAGCATCCTCAAGTTCCGCACCTGAAATTCAAAAAGAATCGGTTTTCGTACTCGAACTGAAAGGTAATATCATAGAAAGATACCAGGCCAGTCCACTGGACCAGTTCCTGGGAGAAGAACTTCCCACATACGGACTGGACGACCTGCTGGCTGCCATCAAGAAAGCCCAGGACAATGAAAAGATTTTGGGAATCTACCTCCATCCGCAGGTATTTGCCTGTTCACCGGCCTCCTTGCAGAGTATCCGCAGAGCATTGGTGGACTTTAAACAAAGCGGCAAATTCCTTGTAGCCTATGGAGATTCCTATACCCAGGAAGGCTACTACCTGGCCAGTGCTGCCGACAAGATCATCGTCAATCCTTCGGGAAGCATCTCATGGCACGGACTGAGCGTACAGACCATGTTCTTCAAGGACCTGCTGGACAAACTGGGAGTAGAAATGCAGATTTTCCGTGTAGGTACGTATAAATCAGCCGTAGAACCATTCATCTCCACTCAGATGAGTGAGGCCAACCGGATGCAGAATCAGGCATTTGCCAATTCTATCTGGGGACAGATACTGAACGAAGTGGCAACTTCGCGCAACCTTCCGGCCGATTCACTGAACCGTCTGGCCGACCGGAACATGGATTTCCAGTTGGCAGAAACCTATGTGCAGAACGGCATGGCAGATACGCTGATGTATCAGGATCAGGTATTGAGCTATCTGAAGGAAATCACCGAGACCGACGAAGACAGCAAGTTGCGTACCGTCAGCCTCGACGACATGATCAATACACAGACCCTGACACCGAAAGACAAGAGCGGCAACATCATCGCAGTGTATTATGCATACGGTGACATCGACGGAAGCACCTCGGCATACGACGGCATTCACTCGGAAAAAGTATGCAACGACCTCCGCAAACTGAGAGAAGACGAAAGCGTGAAGGCAGTAGTACTGCGTGTCAACTCCCCGGGAGGAAGCGCTTACGGTTCGGAACAGATATGGAGAGAAGTCACCCTGCTGAAAGAACAGAAACCGGTAATCGTTTCTATGGGCGACTATGCGGCTTCAGGAGGATATTACATTTCATGTGCCGCCGACTGGATTGTAGCCGAACCGACTACCCTGACCGGTTCTATCGGTATCTTCGGTATGATTCCGAATGCCCAGAAGCTCGTTACCGAGAAAATCGGTATCCGGATGGATGGCGTAAAGACCAACCAGCTGGCCGACATGGGCAACCTGACACGTCCTTTCACTCCGGAAGAAGCCAACCTGATACAGCAGATGGTAAACAACGGTTATGAACTCTTTACCCGCCGCTGTGCAGAAGGCAGAAACATTCCGCTGGATGAGCTGAAGCGCATCGCAGAAGGAAGAGTATGGACCGGAGAAATGGCAAAAGACATCCGCCTGGTAGACGAACTGGGAGGACTGGATGCCGCGATTGCCGTAGCCAAGGAACGGGCAGAGGTAGAAAATTACACACTGGTAAGCTATCCTCAAAAAGAAGACTTCCTGTCTCTCTTGCTCCAGACCAACACAGAACGCTATATCAGCCAGAAACTGCAGGGACAGTTAGGTCAGTTCGGAACCTGGTTCCACAGCCTGTCATTGCTGAAGAATCTCGGAGAACGCGATTACCTGCAGGCCAGAATACCGTTTGTACTCAATATCCATTAATCAGGAGGAACCGGCATGCATCCTTTGCAAAAGCCTCACATATATACGATTCTGCTCCCGTTCGCTTGCCTGTACCGGGCGGGAGTCACCTTGCGCAACTGGTGCTTTAAGCGGGGAATACTTACTTCCCGTTCTTTTGCACTGCCCGTTATCTGCGTAGGAAACATCAGTGTGGGAGGAACCGGAAAGACCCCTCATACCGAATACCTGATCCGGCTACTGTCGGATACCTTTCAGGTAGCCGTACTGAGCCGGGGATACAAACGGAAGTCGAAAGGCTTCGTACTGGCACAACAGGGAACCGGCATGGAAGAGCTGGGAGACGAGCCGTTCCAGATGTGGGGGAAATACCCGCAGATAAAAATGGCCGTCGACAGGGACCGCTGCCACGGTATTGAGCAGCTGTCTCAACTCACCCATCCGCAGGTAGACGTCATTGTACTGGACGATGCATTCCAGCACCGGTACGTGAAACCCGGTCTGACCCTGCTGCTGATTGACTACAACCGGCCGATTTTCCGTGATGCCCTGCTGCCCGCCGGCAGACTCAGGGAACCTCAGGAAGGGAAAGAACGGGCCGACATCATCATTGTCAGCAAGTGTCCGGAACACATGGGAACGGAAGAGCAGAAAGAATGGTACGACGCCATCTCCCCTCTCCCCCATCAGCAAGTCTATTTCACGACGTTCAAATACCGGCACCTGTGCAATGTCTTCCAACCGGAAAAGACCCGTGCCCTGGAAAGCCTTTCTTCGGAAGCACACATTCTGCTTCTGACAGGAATAGCCTCTCCAGTCCCCCTGATCAGCAAGTTGTCGGAGTACACCCGCCACATTACACCGCTGTCGTTTCCCGACCACCATATGTTTACGGAAGAAGACATACAGCGGCTGACAAAGGTATTCCAGCGCTTGCCCGAAGGAAAACGGATCATTATTACGACCGACAAGGACGCGGTCCGCATCAGAAATTGCCGGAGTCTCTCCCCCGCACTGAGAGAGGCCCTTTATACACTTCCCATAGAAGTAGGCTTTCTAAACGAAAAAGAATCATTGTTTAACCAAAACATAATGGAGTATGTTAGAAAAAATTCAAGAAACAGCTGCCTTTCTGAAGGCTAAAATGCACACTCAGCCCGAAACCGCCATCATCTTAGGTACAGGGTTAGGAAGTTTGGTACATGAAATCACTGACAAATATGAAATCAGTTACTCGGAAATCCCCAATTTCCCGGTATCAACCGTAGAAGGTCATAGTGGAAAACTCATTTTCGGAAAATTAGGAAACAAAGATATCATGGCAATGCAGGGACGCTTTCATTTTTATGAAGGCTACTCCATGAAAGAAGTGACTTTCCCGGTACGCGTCATGCGTGAACTGGGTATCAAGACCCTTTTTGTGTCCAATGCGGCAGGAGGTACCAATGCAGCCTTTGAAATCGGCGACCTGATGATCATCACCGACCATATCAACTTCTTCCCGGAACATCCGCTGCGCGGCAAAAACATCGACTACGGACCTCGTTTCCCGGATATGAGTGAGGCATATTCCAAGGAACTGATTCAGAAAGCCCTGGAAATAGCCAAGGAAAAAGGCATCAAGGTGCAGCAGGGAGTATACCTGGGTACACAGGGACCGACTTTCGAAACTCCGTCGGAATACAAGATGTTCCACATTCTGGGAGCCGATGCGGTAGGTATGTCTACAGTGCCCGAAGTGATCGTGGCCAACCACTGCGGCATCAAAGTGTTCGGCGTATCGGTAATTACCGACCTGGGCGTTGAAGGAAAAATTGTAGAAGTCTCACACGAGGAAGTACAGAAAGCTGCCGATGAAGCACAGCCTCGTATGACAACCATCATGAAAGAACTGATTAACAGAGCATAAAAAGGAATCATGCACGAAGGTAACAGAACAGAAATAGCCACTCTTGGAGAATTTGGCCTGATCAAGCATCTGACCGAAGACATCAAGTTACAAAACAAAGAGAGCGTATACGGCATCGGTGACGACGCAGCCGTACTGGATTTCTCAGACAAGCAGGTACTGGTCACTACCGACCTGCTGATGGAAGGAGTTCATTTTGATTTGGTATACACACCGCTGAAGCATTTGGGATACAAGGCAGCGATGGTAAACTTCTCCGATATTTATGCCATGAACGGTTGTCCCAAGCAGATAACCATCTCACTGGCATTGTCCAAACGGTTCTGCATCGAGGACATGGAGGAGTTTTACGACGGAGTAAAACTGGCCTGCCAGCTGCATCATGTGGACATCGTAGGCGGAGATACCACTTCATCCGTTACAGGACTCGCTATCTCCATCACTTGTATCGGAGAAGCAGCGAAAGACAAGGTAGTTTATCGCAATGGTGCCAAAGAAACGGATTTGATCTGTGTATCGGGCGACTTGGGAGCTGCCTACATGGGTCTGCAGCTGATGGAACGCGAAAAAGCGGTTTTCCAGGGAGAGAAAGAGGTACAGCCGGATTTCGCCGGCAAAGAGTACCTGCTGGAACGCTTCCTGAAACCGGAAGCCAGAAAGGACATCATCGAAAACCTGGCTGCCGCCGGAATCAAACCGACGTCAATGATGGATATATCCGACGGACTGTCTTCAGAACTGATGCATATCTGCTCACAGAGCAATGCCGGATGCCGGGTATACGAGGAACGTATCCCTATTGACTATCAGACTGCAGTCATGGCAGAGGAATTCAACATGAACTTAAGTACCTGTGCCTTAAACGGCGGAGAAGATTACGAACTGCTGTTTACCGTTCCTCTCACCGACCATGAGAAGGTTTCGCAGATCAAGGACGTAAGAATCATCGGCCATATCACCAAACCGGAGTTGGGCTGCGCACTCATTACCCGTGACGGAAATGAACTGACCTTGAAAGCGCAGGGCTGGAATCCTTTGAAAGAATAAAAAAATCCGATAATCAGATGCCTTCCAATGCCTAGAATCGCACTTGGAAGGCATTTTTCAACTTTTATTGAATCTTTTTTATCCAAATATTTTGCAGATTCAAAAAAAACACATACCTTTGCAACCGCAAATGAGAAACAAAGCAACACTTTGCAAATGGTGCCATAGCTCAGTTGGTAGAGCAAAGGACTGAAAATCCTTGTGTCCCCGGTTCGATTCCTGGTGGCACCACAGAAAAATCCTGATTTCAAGATGAAGTCAGGATTTTTTGTTTTACCCTCGCCCGATATTACTTCAGCCGACACCAGGAGTCAACGGAGGATCAACGTAAAAACCTGAGGGATTCTCATATTACGCATAAATTTTCGAGAGCCTAAACAGAAAGAAAGCTCTATCCTTCACTCCCCTGAATTGTGAGCGAAAGTTCTTTATTTTAGCATTAAAGGACTCAGAAGCTGCGTTCGTAGAACGTCGCTCAAAATAGTTTATTATTTCAAGATAATGCGTCTGGATTGACCTTGCTACTCTTCCTAAGGCAAGGAACCCTGATTTATCCACCTCGTCATACCATCTATATGTCTACATTGGTGATAAATTGAAACTATTGAATTCCTCTAATCTTGACTTATAATTCACTTTGTACTCTTTGCTGTAGTTCATTATCTCTACTACTTCTTCTCATGTCATCATAACTTTACATTTTGGAAGTAAAGTTAATAACGGAAGTTTGAGAAAAAATACGTGGTTTACCGAATACTTACAACTATTCAATATACCATCTCCTTTGTCACATCTATCATGACAGCATCCTACGGTTTCTCTCCCAAATCAAGAGTCCTCATCGATGAAACTTCAATATTTTCGATACAAGAATCGTTCAGTAACTTCCGCATGGCGGTTTCTGCGAAAGGATCACGACAGGAATCACCTGTGCATAAACCTATTTATACTATTCATTGTTTAGGTTTGCCATTATTTGTTCAATTTGCCTGTAAGATACCAGGGTAAAGTTGTTGTTGTCAACACCTATGTCATATTAGTTTACCTGTAACATAGATAATAGTTCCGAGCTGATTATGTTGCAATTATGCTGATTGGAATGAATAGGTCCGAAGAATTGCCAGGTCCGGCGTGTATCACCCTCGAATGAAAGAAAGGAAAATAGTTGAAATAAATTTTCTTGCCTTTTTCATTGGACGTAATTGGGCAGCTATTCCTTCAAAATAAATTGCTATATCTTCAGTGATATATTCCACATCATGATTCCCCAAGATAAAATATATTCTACCTTTTAATCTTTCGAGTATATAAATCCATTCATCGGCTTTGTCATAACAAAAGTCTCCGAGATGAAAGACTATATCATCTTTATGCACGGCCGAGCTCCAGCGGGTTACCATCTCCTCATTCATTTCTTCAACACAAGCAAAAGGTCTAGACAATATTCAATGACCCGATTATGAAAGAAATGCATATCGGAGATGAACCAAATCTCATTGGAAGAAAAACCTCTCATCAGTTCTACTTGTTCTTTTATTCTCATGTCTGTCAACATTCAAAGTTCCGGTTTACATCAAACAAATGCTTCTTACGTCTGTTAAACTCTGACTCATAGTTAGCAGGCAAACCTAACAGTTTCAATTCATCTGGAGAAATCGCTTTCATGACACTGTTAAGTCTTGTAGCGATGTCTTCACATCTAAAGAATTTCTTCTCTACATTTCGATGTCCCTTCATTTCCGGTACGTCCTCAAAATGGACCAAGGGATGCAGTACATAATAAAGCGCGATGGCAATATCAGTACGATGCCTTCCCATAGCACAGGAAATATAGAAATTACCTCTGTCCATCAGACCAAACAATGTGGGCAGTGAAGCTATTATCTGCTGTACATCCGTCTTCCTACTATCAATTGGTATATTATGATATTCTAACCCCACATCTGCTACACTACTGTCGTAGCGGTCAGTATGATCGGCAGTACGAAGATCTATTATTACCTTAACGCCGGATTCACGCAACTTTTCCAACAGCCATTTGCTTTCGCGCGCAGATAAAGTACGTCCCCTAACTCCTCGGTCATAAACAGGGGCAAGATCAACAATAGGATATTGCCTTAATGTCTCATACAGAACATTCGGTTGCTTAACAAATAAAAGATTCTGTGTCATGGTTCTAGCATCCGGTTTAACCTTATTTCTGCTGTTTTTCCCGATATGCCACCCATCACACCAGACACATTTATATACAGAGAAATGAACACCATATTTTTTACTCATCACATCGGCCGCTTTCTGAGCATCCATTTTCGAAGGATACATCATTTTCGGTTGGCCTGTACTTCTTGAAATATGGCTATATCTGCTGAATATGCCAAATGCATCGTGCGTAATGAAAATATTACGCCATACTTGGGGACGTAACAGTTGTTCACAGACAGCGTATATCAGGTTCTTTATTTCCATTTTAGTGAAGTTTTATAAATAATGGAAGTTGCAATAATTAAAATAAGCCGCAAATGTACATCATCCATAGCCAATATTTTTGACGGAATATCTTGCAACATTACATTCTCATCCAGTAATAAACGCAGGCGTTCTGCCAACTTTACATTTTCCCTGTCCAACTCCTCCTGTGAGGTATTAATATCATACAATAAAGCCTCACTCATTTCTGTAACAATTATGTCGGTAAACAGACAATGCAGTCTTTCCTTCTCTGCAAACAGATTAGCATTGCACCACATCCCCACAATATAAAATATGACAGATCTCTTTTTTACTGTTATTTTGTTCGAGACGAGTATATTCAATCCCTTCATAAAGAATAGAAAGTATGCTTGCTGTTTTGTCTTTCAGGTGGATGACTACTATAACCATCTCCTTGAGTATATAAAATATAATTGTTATTCATACTATTAGCATCCGTTAAATCAGGACACTAATGATTCTGTCTTTATTTAAATAACTTCTTTCATACTTGTACAGCTACTTCTATCATTTATGAATAGGTGAAGTCTTTCAGTTCATAACCTCTAAATTGAAATCTATTTGTTCAATACAGTCGGGACATATAATCATGTATCCAGCACGCCCACACAACTTACTCCAAGTCCAATCGGGTGACATAAAATATAATTTTATCAACTGTCCACTGCATTTAGGGCATCTTTCATCATTCACCGTGGTAACTTTTTCAGGATACTTATACATACTGGCCAATACGTCCTCCCATGGATACAATATCAGTTTGTTGAGTCTTGCGTACTTATAACCTTCCTGATTTGCCTTTTTAATAATATTCTCCATTGAATCTGACAGATTGAGTCTTCTTTTTATATCCTCAATCAGATTCATTACCATTTGTACGTTATTGTCTGATTTATTCATAGAAATTCTTTTTATAAGTAAAACTATGATATTATTCTATATAAGCCAGAATAGCTGTATAGTTATCATCGCCATTCTTCTCGCAAAGGAAATTAAAAGTATCCAGAATATCTTCAGGTGATTTGTTGTCCATCATCCGTTCCTGGAGAATATATGGGTATATACTTTTATATAATCCATCGGAACAAAGCAATATGCGGTCTCCTGCTTCTAAATGAAGCTGTACCATATCTGGAACATGATTACTGGCATTGTATGAGAATAAACATCTGGAAAGAGTTTCCCAACCCAAAAACTGATTCACATGGTCTTCTGTCTGATATAGCAATCCACCATCTTTACGTAGAATATAACACCTGCTGTCACCTATATGTGCTACTGTTACAATATTACCTTCTATACTTGCCATTACCATTGTTGTGCCCATCTCTGCATGTTTTAAACTATCAGCACACTTATTTAATTCGTTGTATGCAAAGAGACAGGCGTTATTCACTTTATCTTCCGTATCTTTTTCTTTATCATTCTCCATCCAATAGTCGGTGAAAGCTTTTATAACCGTTTCACTGGCTACTTCGCCAAAAGCATGACCTCCTAATCCATCGCATATAATACCAAGCCAACGAGAATTATCATCTGACTGAATAACATTGAAAGCATCCTCATTATTAGAACGTTTTCCAGTCTTGCTTAATGTAGCATATTGTATATTCATATTTCTGTTGTTTTCGTTTAACATATCCATTATCAATCGTCACAGGTAGTTAATTTTTTGTCCAATTCCTATTTCTTATATAAATACGAGATAACGGAATACCAGTCAGGATAATTTCCACTACCGAACCTAATCCATTCACCTTCAAATTCTGATGTTCCATTATTTTCTGGGCCGTCTATCAGATAATCACCTTTACACAAGTTTTTCTACAATTATGATAATACGCTCTTTAAACATGCCGCCAAAAGTGTGTGCAACCCACTTTCCCTTATCTGCCGAACGGAAGGAATATCCTATGAAGCAGTAACCGGAATATACCAGTCAAAATACTCTTGCAGTTCAGATACGGCATCAATCGCTCCTAGTATTTCATCAATCCGACCTTGATACATCTTAAGGGTTCCGTCGCCTTGCTTTTCTGCTGCTACATGAAAGTTTACCAGTACATGGTCTAGATTAATGAAAACACGCTTTTTACATTTCGACAGATTCTTGTCACGTTTTTCATAGGTATCTCTGATATCTGTCAGTATGCTACAGAACTCTCGTGAGGTCAGAATCATCCTGTAAGGACATTGTCGGGTATATTATTATCTTCCTAGTTAATTTGAAGACTATTTATCTTAAAAAAACAGATTCTCCCATATTAATATTTTTTTCATCAACGTCAAATAATTCCAATTTATCACACGCTACAAAAGCATAATCTCCTATACTGTTCAAAGATTGTGTCATAAACACATTTTCCAATGCAACACAACCGCTAAAAGCTTTGATCCCTATTTCTCTAGTATTTCTAGATAAACTGATTTTTTCAAGATTAATACAACCGGAAAATGCATAATCTTCAATCCTTATTACACTTTCTGGCAATATTACGCCCTTCAGCTTCCTGTCAATACACTTAACAACGACTGTCCTGTCCAAATTATACATAATTCCATGGTCAACAGATGTATATTTCGCATCAAGGAGAACTGCAGTACTATCAAATATAAAATTACTGGAATCAATATATCTGATATTAATACCGGACATTTTTATCTTTTTCAGATTCTTACAGATATGAAAAGCATATCTACCTATATATTCTATAGTATCAGGTAAAATAATCTCTTCAATATTTCTACACCAGTAAAAAGCAAAATCGGATATATATTTCACACGGTCCGGAATTCTTACAACTCCATTAACTACTTTTGAACACATAATTATTTTTTGCCTGTCACCGGAATATAATATAGAATCTTCAAATGTATAATCCACTTCATCCATCATACTGACTTTCATCTACAATATATGAATCAAATCACAAACATATATCTATAATCCTTGTGATTCAAAAACACATTCACGCTGGATTATTTTCTTGATATTATTTACTCAATATTCACACTATGAGCTTCATCTACTCCATCAATACTATCTATAAGGGCAACAATATTATCTAATTTCCCTTTTGAATGTGCTTTAAAATCAATGTAACATTCTACTATCCTATCTACAGTTTCAGTGTGCAGACAATCTATAAACAGTTTAAGTTTATCCGTAATACATTCCACCACATCACTCATCTATTCATAAAGGAAGATAAAAAATATAATATCTTCAGAAATTAATCATCCATAGCGTTAAGATTTACTCTCATTGTCTGCTTTACTTTTTCTACATAAGAAGGATTACGTAACATTTCTATGCACTCAGATTTTGTTCCGGCGAAATTCAAGCATGAAATCTTATATCCGCTTTTTAATGTTCCAGAGACTTCAAGATATCTTTTATCATTATTCCCGCCCTCAATATAGATACTGCAGACATTCAATTGCCAATATGTTATATCAAGTACTCCAGATTTATCCTTAAACTCTACTGATTTTTTGGGGAATAATCCTGTTTCGGGAACATCTCTTTCCGCTTCCAACGCTAAAGATTTTGCCACAGCACTAATATCTTCAGTCATCTCCTCAATATATGGCTCACATCTTTCACTATACATAAGATTATAGATTTTGTAGCTTAAACGATACTAATATTCCCTCTTCCTCAGCCTTAAATGAGATATCACTACAGTGGTTTATCAACTGATTAAAATTATGGATATCCATATTCTCAGCTATTTTGTCAAGATGAAGTATAATGATTTTAGTTTCTTCGTTCCACGAGAGTAATTGGGAGTTGTCAATAATATTTCCTAAAAATTTTCTAACACCAGAGAATAACATTTCCATACCTAAAGACATGGTATATTTCAACTTAATATCCATTCCTTGTATTTCCTCTATTGTTATATTGACTTTAATATCTTTTTCTATTTGTCCCAATAGAGGTATTCTGACAGACAAAGTATGTTTTACGGTCACGGTTCGTTCATCTTTAAATGATAAAATTATATTTTTACCGGTCTTCGTAAAGACAATATCCTGGATTTCAGGATAAGAGATAAATGCTTTCATAAAATTCTACTATTAACTTTTTAATCTACTAATTATTGGTTTATTATCTCATATTCACATCCGAACCATTCATCCAAAGTCTGATTGACTTTCATTTCAATATCAGGTGTGATATTACTTTTTATTTTATTATATACAAACAGCATTGCGGCACCTTTATCAAGAATACCCAATAACTTATATACAGCACTTGGAATCAGACTTACCGGAGAGACTGTATATATAATAGCCGTATAAATCAAAACTCTATCCAATGTTGTAGTCTTATCATCCGATAATACGAAATAAAACTGCAACAAAGGCTTAGCAGCTGTTCGACCTACCTTTTTAGCATAAGGTTTTAATTTTTCATACAAATCATTACCTTTCTCTTTCCAATCTACTTCCTTTACCTTTTCCAATAAAGAATCAATGTTTTTACCCATAATCAATTAGGCTAAAATCGTAATACAAATAATTGTTGTCATAATTATAAGGGTTTATATCATTTTACTAATATTGAGCATAACAATTCAAATAAACTATCATTACGCATTCTAAAATTATTAAATTAATCTGATGCAGCTGACTTGTGACACAAACTTTATAAAGGAACCCACTGCTGTCCGGAGAAAATTCTCCAAGACAGCTGTTATTAATTAATAATAAGTTAGTTACGAGGTTAATATTTTTTTGATTAGGAATCATAGTTTTGCAAGAAGGTATAAACAACCAATTTTGCAAACTATGAACAAAGGAAAAACAATATTTGCCCAGGTTATGTCTCTTATAAACACATATGAATTTAAGAAGTGTGTCAACCGTTATAAGGGTGACAAGCACGCCATCAAGTTCACTTGCAGTGACCAGTTCATAGTAATGAGTTTGCTCAGTTCACTGATAGGTCCGGGTTGAGAGACATAGAGACTACACTTAACCTTTGTCTCCTGTCTTAGTCTAAAAAAGGTTGACTATTTTTACGTTAAACCTGAAGTCTGTTGGCTTCTTTATTTTATCCCTATAGTTTGTTGCCATAAAGTTTCCTATTACTATGAGGAAATGACAAACTCAGTAGAGTAGCCACCGATGCTTTATAGGACAACTTATGCTCCCCCAAATAGGCATTTATTTAAAATGATGTTCTCTGTTTGTAGATTTTTTATTGCAATATCTCTATAACTGGTCCATCCTTTCTTTATTCCGCGTGTATGAGTGGTTGCCTCCTGGGGTGTCATCATATTGATACTCATGTGAGGTCGTGCGGTATTATAGAAAAACACAGCTTTCTCCACAGCCTTTGTAACCTCCTTGATATCATAAAACACCTTATCCTTAAGCAGTTCATTCTTCATTGTATTAATAATCCTTTCGGCCTGTGCATTATCTTTGGGATTTCCATTTTCGTCATACTGATAGTTATACCATACTCTTTCAGTAAAGATGTATATTCCTTACTGGCATATTGACATCCTCTGTCAAAGTGATGAATGAGTTCTTTTCCGGAAGTATCATCCACACGCTTGAAATCCATACGCAATGCATAAATACAATGACTGATTTCAAGTGTTTCACCGACAGCCCATCCTACAATCTCCTTACTGTATGCGTCCAGTATCAATGACAGATAACAGAATATATGCTTGCTTTCACTGACATATATAGGTATGTAAGTTATATCACAGTTTATAATTATAAGAAATTATGCGAAAGATACTGACGGATTGTTTGCCCGAATAATAGGAAAGATTAGTGCACTTACAATCCTACAATACATAAACTATAAAAATAATATACCCATCGACAAAGTTATATATGCGCTGATTTAATTCCGCCAACGGGTTATATGTAATCATATATTGATATTTATGCCAGAAAAGTGTTTTTTGGGGTCAATGAGATTAACTGTGTTTATGGAAAGCTAAGATAATCTTGTTATTTCGTAAATATATTAAAATACCTTGAACAACAAATAGTTATTTTTTCTATATTTGTAACTAAATATAAATAATATACTCTCAGAGTTATGGATATAGATAAATACACCGATCAAGAAATAGTTGATGCTATTTTAAATAGGAATGCTCATATAACTAAAGAGTATTTGTATAAAAAATGCTATCCTTTATTTCATTCTATCTATAATAAATATTACACTGACTGTGAAGACACGATTGAACTTATCAATCAGATATATTTATACATTCTTATTCCTAATCGAAAAACGGGAAAAAGCAAATTGGATAATTTCGAGTTTCGTTGTACGCTTATAATGTGGCTAAAAATTGTTACTGAACATTACTGTCATCAGTTATTTACAAAAAAAAGCGAATACACAGAAATTAACATTCTGGATGGTGATAGAAACATAGTATTAACTGATTCTTTAGAAATAGATATAAGCAATTTAAATTTATCAGATGTGCAACAGATTCTTCAAATGATGCCAAATGAGAGATATAGAAAACTTATTGAATATCGTTATCTATATGAGAAGTCAAACGAAGAGACAGCTCAATTGTTATCATTATCAATGACTAATTATTATAATGTACATTTGCGTGCAAAAGTCCAATTTAGTTCACTATTAAAGAAGGAGGGTTTGATATGAATTATGACGATATAATTAGCCGTTTTGATAGCATTCAAGAACTTCCTATATCAGAAGAAGACATTGGAGCATATTTTGAAGGTGGTTTAGACAGTGAAAATGGTCAACGAGTACATGATTATATAAGTTCAGATTTGTTCTTGACAAATTTAGAATATGACATAAATGCGCAAGATAATATTGACTCGTGGAATATTAGTCCCACTGAATCACTAGCAGTTAATGAAATGGAATTGCCTCAATTAGCTGTAGATGATAATTTGTCTTTAAATGAAGAACTGGAAGATTATAAAAATGTTTCTCATGAAGAAACTTCATATGGCTTATTAGATGTTGAAATTGAATCTGGGGATGAAGATATAACTGATGATATAAATTAAACAATATACTGAATAATTTTTTAGGCTATTGGATTATCAGTATGCCTGTTTTTACAAAACTCAATTAATTATTTTTTATGAAAGATTCTACGAAGTTTGTAGTACCACCGGCAACGGCATTTGCTTTATATAAAGCATACCAAAATGGTACTTTAGGAGATATTAAGGATATGATATTTGGAGATAAGCATTTGGACAACTCTCAAAATATTTCGTTGTCTCAGAATGCAGCACTAGGAATGTCTAATCCTAATGAGTCAATAACTATAGAACAGGCAGATACTATATACGGTCAACCTGCTGAAAATATTTCTTTTGACCCTAATGTTTATCAGTATTATGATGATACCTGTGCTATTCAATCCCAGCATCTGATTCTACAGCAGTTTGGTATTAATGTAACGCAAGAAGAGATGATTGCAATTGCTAAAGAAAATGGATGGTATGCAGAGGGATATGGAACGCCTATAAATATGGTTGGGAAACTACTAGATTATTATGGAATTGAAATCAAAGGTTCAGAGGGAAATAACATTTTTAACCTCTCAAATGAATTAGCTCAAGGACATCAAATAATTGTAGGAGTTGATGCCGATGAATTAGTTAACCCAACTGGTTCTTTTGGGCATGATTTTCTATTTGGGGAATCTGCTAATCATGCATTGGTCGTAGTTGGTATTGATACAAGTGACCCTAATGATGTACAAGTAATCGTAACGGATCCTGGAACAGGTAATCGGCAAATGGCATATCCTGCAGAACAGTTTATGGACGCATGGAAAGACTCTAATTGTTTTATGGTATCAACAGATGCTGTTCCTACAGTTAATCCGATATATTCATATACCCCAATAGATAATTTTGCTGGTATTCCTATGGATACTTTGGATAGGTTGGCAGGAATGGATATTAATATGGATAATAAAGAATTATATACGGATTTCGTTGAAGATTTTCTTGAGAATCCGCTTGATCTTGATTATTTAATTTGTCAGTACGAAGATTTATTCACTCCTGACCTTGATGAAATAGACTCATGAATAATACAACGGAAATATTGTCTTATATAGAGTATTTGGCGAATTCGCAAGTGAATACTAATACAAGAAAGATTCGTTTAGGTATAGTGAGATCGTATGGTTCAGGGGAAAGTTGTTTTATAAATTCTTTGTTAGAATCCAGTTTTCCGTCTTCCCATCTTCTTTCATATAAGTATTCTATTTCGTTCGGTAAAGAATATTCTGAAACGAAAGATAAAGCAGGGAGTATGCGGATTATTCAGTATAATAGTACATGGCTTGAGAAGTACAATGTAGAGATTCAGAGTATTGACGATTATCCTTGTTCTTCTAAGTTAGATGCATGTATTTTTTTGTGTAATGCAGCATCAGGAATCAATTCGTATAGTAAGATTCATTTACATGTACTCAACGAATACGGGATTCCAACCATTGTAATTTTAACAAGAGCGAATTTAATATCTGACGATGATTACATGCATGTTTTAGAATATACCACTACTGTCCAATAAAAGTTGGCTAATCGGTCTTTGAAATTATTGAAATACAGTCTTTTAAGCAGTGTTTTAGAATGAAACGGATTTGAATTCGTAGTTTAGCGGTCAAATTGAAGGCCGCTTATGAACCAAGATAAATACGTATTCGCTCAACTTACCGCTTTCCTGAACAGAACTCAGTTCAACAATTTCGTTCGCAAGTATGATGGTAATCGCTACGTGAAGCAATTCACTTGCTGGAATCAGTTACTTGCTATGATGTTCGGACAACTAAGCAATCGTGAGAGCCTTCGCGATCTAATTGTAGCTTTTGAAGCGCATCGGGCCAAGCAATATCATCTTGGTTTGGGACGCAATCCAATAGCCAAAGCCACTCTCGCCTATGCTAATCAGAATCGTGACTACAGAATCTTTGAAGACTTCGCATTCTATATGATGAAGGAAGCTTGCGAAAAGCGAGCAACCAATATCTTGGAAATTCAAGGAAATAAGTACGCTTTTGATTCAACAACCATTCCGTTGTGTCTAACCACATTTCCATGGGCGAAGTTCCGAAGAAAGAAAGGAGGCGTCAAAGCTCATGTCTTATATG
>ERZ835880.1096-NODE-1096-length-24008-cov-13.437732_pt1 | contig 24008 bp, 19 predicted proteins | sample MGYA00519944_ERZ835880 | MGnify/ENA primary metagenome ERZ835880 (study PRJEB31850, sample SAMEA3708787) | human gut metagenome | biome: human gut; feature: human-associated habitat; material: faeces | place: China | collected 2014 ... | reverse complement strand
CAGACCAGAGTATGTCATTTATGAACATGGAACCCATTTCGTTTTTCCAGAGAGTATGTTAAAGACAATGCTGCCAGTTGGTTCTGGAGTTTTCATGAAACTGGCATTTAAGGCAGCAAGAAAATATCCGAAAGAATGCCAGAGAGCACGTTTGGATATTGACAAACGGGTTAGAAATGCCGTTGAAGAATGGAAGCAAAGCCAGTTGTAGAAGAGAAGAAACACATTACAATTGAATAAATATTGTTATACAGGGCGCATCCGAAAGGGTGCGCCCGTGAATTGTAACGGAGCCATCAGGGACAATAAAAGAGCCATTGCCCCTGTCACTCTGGATCAAATTCCATATTCGTTAAATAATTTTGTCCGAAATGTTGGATCAGCAATAGCTTTTGGAATTTCAGAACCTCTATTTTCTTGTAACAATCTCTCATAGAGCGCATTAACACGCTGCTCACCTAAATGTACCCCTTGTTGTACTCCGTCCTTTCTGGCTGAGTTTATGGAATCATTCCAGTCGCGGATTGCTTTTTCGCGGTTTCGATACATAGCCATTAATGTTTCATCGCTGCTAGCTTTTTTTAAACGCTCATATGCTTCCTCAAATGTTTTATTTTCTTCAATCAATTTTTCATACACCTCCTGTTGACCAGAGTTAATAAATAGTGCCCATTGATCTCTTGCAGTTAAACCAGAAAGCTCAAAAGTTTCGACTTCTTTTGTTTGAGATAATTCGCTGACTGCTTTGCGCAGCTCAAAGAATGAAATCTTGAAAGTTTGTCTGTATGTTTCATTTGTTTCTTCATCTTTAAGAACAAAGCTTCTGTAGTAACGGGAATCTTTGTATAAGTCAAAACACAACAAATTTAATCCATAGACAGGTGCAGTTTTAGAATAATCATCTCCGGTATGCAATTGTTCTGTACAAAGTTGGCATGTATAATACAAGGCACGCTTCTCCATATTGTGGCGATTCAATACTTGAATTTCGATATCGTGGCTTTTTTCTTTTGTACCTTAAAGTATTCCTTTCTATTATGAGAATATCACGAGGGTGATATTTTTGCAAGTGTTTGTCAATAAAAAAATAGAAACATATAGGTCGCATTAAATCCGCAATTTTTCAGCAGGAGTTTCTAGGAATGAAGTAGTAAAAAAGAGCCATTGTTCCTGTCCCTCTGACTTAGTGAGAAAAAAAGTCCAATAAGATAGCATGTGTATTCTTGACAATATCGATAGATAAAATTAATATAACCGTGTGATATAACACTGTTATATTTTTGACAGCATTGGAGGATGAATCATATGTCAGTAAAGGCAGAGAAAACCAAGGAAAAAATATTGGACACAGCACTTATACATTTTTTAAAAGACGGATTCAGTGGAGCATCTTTAAGGAATATTGTGAAAGATGCAGGACTTACAACAGGAGCATTTTATAAGTACTATCCGACAAAGGAAATGCTCTTTGATGCACTGACAGATCCCTATATGGAACATATTTATCAGATTTATGACCAGATCGTTGAGACATTTGAAAAGCTTTCGGCCAGTGATCAGACAAGGAATATGTCGGATACATCCAGTGATGGGATGGAGCAGATGGTTGATTATATCTATGATCATTATGATAATTTCAGATTATTGTTGAAATGCGGAGACAGTGGAAAATTTGAGTCATTCATACACAATATGGTGGAGCGGGAAATGAAGTCCAGTCGGAAATATATAGAAAAAATGAAAGAAAACGGGGTAAAAATACCGGTTGTAGAGGAAAGCCTTATGCACATGATCTATACGGGATTTTTTTCATCCGTATTTCAGATTATTGAGCATGATATAGACAAAGAAACTGCAAAGAAAAATGTAAATCAATTAAGAGAATTTCAAACTGGTGGCTGGGAGCGATTGTGGAATATTGAGTTTCCGGTATAACTGATGCAGGAATTTTGAATAGGTTATATGTGCAGCAGGTTCAGGATTTCTGACTGAGGTTTCAATCAGGTTATAACATCAGGTGGCGAATGCCGGTAAGCCACCTATTTTATTATATACAAGTTAGGATAAACTAACGAAAGAAACAACAATAAAACGAAAGTGAGGAGTGTGTTTACATGAAAGAAAAGAAGAGGTCTGCGGCCAGTTGGATACTGGAGTGGGCCGGACAAAAAAGAAGTGCTTATGTATGGAGCGTCGTGTTTGCGGCAGGAAGCGTTATTTTTAAAGTAATTCCGTATTTTATGATTGCGGATGTGGTCAAGATGTTTCTGGATGGTAACAGGGAGTTCAAGGCGTATCTGGTTAAGGCAGTATGGATCGCATTGTCTTTTATCCTGGCAGAACTATTACATTCGATTTCGACAGCACTTTCGCATAAGGCCACATTTACAGTGCTTGCAAATATAAGAAAGACCTGTTGCGAAAAACTGGCACGGGTGCCATTGGGATACGTAAAGGATACATCCTCCGGTACATTTAAGAATATTCTGGTAGAAAGAATCGACAGTATTGAAACGACACTGGCACATATTGTGCCGGAATTTACTTCCAATCTGCTGGCACCGGTCATTATCCTGATCTATTTCTTCCTGACAGACTGGAGGCTGGCACTCTGGTCCTTAGTGCCAGTTGTAGTTGGATTTCTTTCTTATTTTGGCATGATGCTCGATTATAAGCCGAGTTTTGAAAGAACGGTTCAGACAACAAAAGATCTGAACGATGCGGCAGTGGAATATATTGATGGAATCGAAGTGATCAAAGCATTTGGAAAAACGGAAAGCTCTTATGCCAAATTTACAAAGGCAGCCATGGCATATGCAGATTCCTTTATTTCGTGGATGAAACGCTGCTCCATTTTTCATGCCCTGATGATGGTTGTGACGCCTTATACCTTGCTTACAGTCCTGCCTTTTGGAGCACACTATGTGGAAAACGAAACACTGACGATCCCCAATTTTGTTATGTGCATCATTTTATCCCTTGGAATTGTAGGTCCGCTTATTACAGTCGGTTCTTATACGGATGATCTGGGCAAAATTGGTGTGATCGTCGGAGAGGTAGTGGGAATCCTAGAGCAGCCGGAACTTAAAAGACCTGCAGAGAGTACAGCGGTTCCAAAGGATAATTCCGTTACACTTACCGATGTGAAGTTTGGATATCACGACAAAGAAATCCTGCACGGAGTAACTATGGAGCTGAAAGCAGGAACGGTCAATGCAATCGTAGGACCATCAGGAAGCGGAAAATCAACCATTGCGAAGCTGATCGCTTCTCTATGGGATGTAAACAGTGGAAGTATAAAGATTGGCGGCACAGACATAAAGCAGCTGTCGCTTACAGATTTTAACCGAAAAATCGCATACGTTGCACAGGACAATTACCTTTTTAATGAATCAGTCCGTGAAAATATCAGACAGGGAAATCCAAATGCCACGGATGAGCAGGTTATTGAGGTGACAAAAAAGAGTGGATGCTATGATTTTATCATGCAGCTTGAGAATGGATTTGATACCATTGTAGGTGGAGCAGGCGGACATTTATCGGGTGGTGAGAGACAGCGTATCTCGATTGCAAGAGCCATGCTTAAGGATGCTCCAATCGTGATCCTTGATGAGGCGACTGCATACACAGATCCGGAGAATGAGGCAATTCTGCAGAACTCCATTGCAAAGCTTGTTGCAGGGAAAACACTTATCGTGATCGCGCACAGACTGTCTACCGTCAAAGACAGCGATCAGATTTTCGTCATAAATGAAGGAAATGTAGCAGCACACGGAACACATGAGGAACTTCTTGCATCGTGTCCGCTTTATAAGGAAATGTGGAATGCACATATTTCTGTAAAAGATACAGCAAAGGAGGACGAGTGATATGTTTGAGATTCTGGCAAAGTTTTTTAAATTTTCCGGCAAAGAAAATGGAAATAAATTCAGGCTGTCTATTGCAATCGGTCTTGTAGAGGCACTTGCATCTGCGATGAAGATACCGGCGATTATGTATATATTGAGCGGACTGTTAAGCGGGGAAAGCATGGGAAAATACATCGGCGGATCGATCGCAATCATGGGAATTGCCATTGTGACCGATATTATCTGCAAAAGATTTTCGACTGTGCTGCAGACGGAAGGCGGATACAATGCAAGTGCATTTATGCGGATAAAGATTGCGGAGCAGCTTCGTTATCTGCCGATGGGATATTTTAATTCCAACAGCATCGGTGAGATTTCTTCCGTTACAACAAATACCATGGAAATGCTTGGTGACATTGCAGCGAGAGTAGTGATGCTGACAACCCAGGGAATTTTAGAAACAACGATGATTGTTCTTATGATCCTCATTTTTGACTGGAGAATCGGTCTCATCGCAGCGGCTGGTGTAGTCCTTTTCTTTATGATCAATACGGTCATGCAAAAGGCAGGAAAGAATGATTCAATGGAAAAAGTCCGGTGTGATACCGAGCTGATCAGCCAGATCATGGAATACATTCAGGGAATATCGGAAGTGAAGTCCTATAACCTGCTTGGGAAACAGGCAAAAAGGCTGAATGATGCAAACGAAGCGTGTGCTAGGATCAACACAAAGATGGAGCTTTTGTTTGTGCCATATCATTTCCTTCAGGGAGCAGTGACAAAGATCACTGGAGCAGTCATTGTGATCTGCAGTGCAGCGTTTTATATCCATGGAACGATGAGTGCTGTTTATGCGATCGGTATGACCATTGCAGCATTTATGCTTTATTCAAGCCTGGAGTGTGCAGGAAACTATTCCTCACTTTTACATGTGGTAAGTGTGTGCGTGGATAAGGCAAATGCAATTCTAAAGCTTGATACAATGGACATTAACGGAAAAGAGATCAAACCGCAAAAATATGACATTCAACTGGATCACATTTCATTTTCCTATGATAAAAGAAAAATCATTGATGATGTATCGCTTTCCATTCCGGAAAAGACAACAACAGCAATCGTTGGTCCATCCGGTGGTGGAAAATCCACCATCTGCAATCTGATCGCCAGATTCTGGGATGTAGATGCAGGTGAAGTCACACTTGGCGGAGTAAATGTGAAGGATTACAGCATGAACAGTCTGATGAACAACTTTTCCTTTGTGTTTCAGACAGTCTATCTGTTCGCTGATACAATTGAAAACAATATTAAATTCGGTCGTCAGGATGCAACTCATGAGGAAGTTGTAGCGGCTGCAAAGAAAGCATGCTGCCATGACTTTATCATCCAGCTTCCGGATGGTTATAACACCGTGATCGGAGAAGGCGGAGCCACACTTTCCGGTGGTGAGAAACAGCGTATTTCGATAGCCAGAGCAATCATGAAGGATGCACCTATCGTCATTTTAGACGAGGCAACAGCCAACGTTGATCCGGAGAATGAGAAGGATCTGATGGATGCGGTAGATGCACTTACGAAGGAAAAAACGATCATCATGATCGCCCACAGACTGAAGACAGTAAGGCATGCAGATCAGATCATAGTCGTCGATAAAGGTCAGATTGTCCAGAAAGGAACGCATGAGCAGCTGATGGAGCAGGAAGGTATCTATAAGAGATTTGTGGATGCAAGGCAACAGGCAGTGAGCTGGAAACTGGCACACTGAAGATCATTCTGGCTTCCAGCTTTTTATAACGCAGATATATTTTTTAAAATGAGCAGAATTGTACTTTTTCTGGTTAAAATAGTGCAAGTTTTTCAGGGGAAAATAATATAAAATAGATTGGATAAGTATGAACAGAAAAAGGAGATAACTTAAGATGAAACAGCTCACAAGACTTTTTATCCCAATCTGTCTGGAAACACTATTTTATATGCTGTCCGGTATGGTTGACACTCTGATGTTATCCGCAGTTGGAGACTATGCAGTCGGGGCAGTGGGAACGGCAAACAGTTATATTGGAATTTTTATCATAATGTTTTCTATCATATCTTCCGGCATGGTTTCGGTCATGACGCAGAATATTGGCGCAGGCAGACCGGGAGTTGCCTATCAGGCAAGGCAGCTTGGGTTATTATTTAATGCTGTTGCAGGCGTGCTTATGGCAGTATTTTTATTTTCGGGAGCAGGAGCGATCCTTCGTATGGTAGGAATTGCGGATGCATTGTATGAACCGGCGTTGATTTATCTTAAAATTGTCGGGGGTGGGTGTATATTAAATGCGGTCATTCCTATCTTTTCAAGCTATCTGCGCGCATTCGGATATACAAAGCAGCCATTATATGCCACGATCGTTGGAAATATCGCAAATTTTGTGATGAATGCAGTATTTCTTTTTGTATTGCACAAAGGTGTTGCAGGTGTCGCCACAGCAACTGTGATCTCCAAGATCCTGAACCTGTGTATTGTACTGTATTTTTCACATAAGCTGATCTCTGCAAAAAACAGTACAGAGAGGATCGCAAATAAGACAGTCTTAGGGCAGATCGTGAAAGTCGGACTTCCATCTGCATGTGAGACGGCACTCTATAATGTTGCAATGATGCTTGTCATCCGTTTTCTGAACCAGATGGATGCAGAAGGGCTGAATGTGACAGCCAGATCTTATACGGCAACAATCAGTAATTTTTCCTATTGTGTCGGTGCAGCACTGGCACAGGCAAATGCGATCATGACAGGCTGGCACATCGGTGCTGGGGAACTCGAAGAGTGTGACAGAGGGACAAAGAGGGCAGCATTTGTCGGAGTATGTGTGGCAGTCTGCATGGAGACAGCAATTGTGCTTGGTTCCGGGTTTATTATGCCACTCTTTACAGACAACCCGGAAATGACTGCGCTGGTCCGCAAGCTGCTGGCAATCGATATTGTACTTGAGATTGGACGCGTGACGAATCTTGTGTTTGGACAGGCCTTAAAAACAAGCGGAGATGCAGTGTTCCCGGCAGTGATCGCAGCCGTTTTTATGTTTGTCTTTGCGGTGGGAGGCACATGGCTGTTTGGAATTTCCATGGGACTTATGGCTGTGGGAGCGTATATTGGTCTTGCAAGTGATGAGTGTGTGAGGGCTGTCGGCATGGTATGGCGCTGGAAAACTGGGAAGTGGAGAACAAAGAAGCTTGTGTGAGCAGGAAGAATATCAGCAGAAAACAAAAAATCAGCTTCGGGAGATACATATTTATGTGAATGTAGTCCACTTTCACAAAATCTTCACAAAAAATTAGCACTCTCCTCTTGACAGTGCTAACAAACGGGTGTATAACATAGTCAGAACAAAGGAAGAGAACAAAAGAAGAACCAAGAGATCAGAAAAGATTTCAGAAGTAAAAGTTCTGTGAGTTCTCCGGACATCCCAGTTCCAAAGAAACAAGGTAATAAAGCATGAGATATCCACGAGAAAGCGGATACCGTAGAAAAAGGAGAGATGACTTATGTTGATGCCTAGTATTTTTGGAGAAGATTTATTTGAAGATTTGTTTGATTTACCATTCTATGATGACAGTAAGGTTGAGAAGAAATTGTATGGCAGACATGCAAAGAATCTTATGAAAACAGATATCAAGGAAATGGACAACGGCTATGAGCTGATTATCGATCTGCCTGGATTCAAGAAAGATGAGATTAAGGTATCGTTAGACAATGGATATTTGTCCATCGCCGCTGCAAAAGGTCTTGATCAGGATGAGCAGGAGAAAGATACCGGAAAGTACATCCGGAGAGAACGTTATGCAGGTTCCTGCGAGCGTAGCTTCTATATCGGTGAGGATATGACAGAGGAAGATATCAAGGGCGAGTTCAAACATGGTATCTTAAAACTGTTTGTTCCAAAGAAAGAAGCAAAGGCAGCAGTATCGGAACGTAAATTCATCGCAATTGAAGGATAATTATTTTGCACAGAAAGTAACCTACAGATCGGAAAGCCTATAGGCATTGGAAAGGAAGGATACATTATGGCAGACAAAAATCCAAAACATATGTTAAAGAAAAAACAGGTAAAAGCAAAAGACAAGAAAAAACATATTTATGAATAAACAGTCAGAAATGAGCGGAAGGCATCACACTTTGGTGTGATGCCTTTCTTGCTTTGCAGGGAAAAGGAGGACAAAATGAGAGAAAAACAGAAACAGCCAGCATCATTTCAGCCGGACAGGATTTTGTCCTATTTTAAAGCAGAATGGCAAGTACTTCTGGCGGTGACAATATCCGGTCTGATCTATAATGTAGGACTGCTTGCAGGACCGTGGTTCGAAGGAAAAATGACCGGCTGTCTTGTGGACATTTTAAGAGGTGCCGGACAGTTTGGCGATATGCTGATTCTTGTGTTAAGCTATGTGGCAGTGATCGTGATCGTGCAGAGTTCGAGATATATCAAGCGTTTTTATGTCCGCCGTTTTGCCAATAATGTAAACCGCAGGATGAAGGAAATCCTCTATGGAAGCCTTGTCAGAAAAAGCAGGGCGAGCCTTAAGGAAGAGGGCGAAGGCAATGTCATAACGAAAGCGATCCTCGACGTTGATGACTGTGTGGAGGGAATGCGGAAATTTACGACGGAAATTTTTGATACAGGTGTGGCACTGGCAGCCTATGCCGGAATGCTTTTGTGGTATGACTGGCGGCTGGCGCTCTTATGTATGCTGTTTCCGCCAATCTCTTACATGACCGCAGAAAAAATGAAAAAAATGATCCAGAGAACCGGGGCTGCCTACAAGGAACAGTCCGGCGCGCTGAGCGCAGCGACGTTAGACCGGGCAGAAAATGCAATCACATACCGTGTTTTCGGGCGTGAAAAAGAAAGACAGAATGCATATGAAGAAAATTTGTCTGCGTATGAAAAATCAGCCGTGAGAGCAAACATCTGGAACACGGCAATGCCACCGGTGTATCGCGTCATCTCCATGGCAGGTGTGCTGTTCATTTTGTATTTCGGACAGAAAAATGTATTGGGAACCGGCTGGCGTGCATGGGGCATTGCGGCGTTTACCACATTTTTGTCGTGCTTTGTGAAACTTTCCGTGAAGTCGTCAAGCGCTGCGAAGCTGTTCAATGCGGTACATAAAGCACAGGTTTCATGGAACCGTATCAAACCACTTCTGACACGAAAAGATGAGAGAACTGCGATCGAAGATCAGACAGCAGAAAATCATGGCAAGGAGTGTAAGGAAAAAAACGACACAGTCCCAGCAGGCAAAACAGAGACAACAGTGCAAAAAATACAGATCAGTCATCTGAATTTTGCTTATCCGGATGGAAAGGAAATTTTAGACGACATTTGTCTTTCCGCAGAAAAAGGACAGATCATCGGTATTACCGGGGCGGTCGCATGTGGCAAGTCAACGCTTGGAAAAGTATTTTTGTGTGAATATCCTTATGAGGGACAGATTCTTGTGGACGGCACAGATTTGCAGGCTATGGACGAGGCAGACCGCACGAAGAGGATCGGTTATCTTGGACATGATCCGGAGTTGTTTTTTGACAGTGTGGAAAATAATATTTTGCTCGGTGAGAAAAAAGAGGCAGACGATTACTTAAAGGCAGTGTGCATGGAACAGGAAGTTGCAGAGATGGAGGATGGAAAACAGACCGCGGTTGGAAATGGCGGAGTGCGTCTCTCCGGCGGTCAGGCAAAGCGTCTCGCACTTGCAAGGACACTCTGCCACAAAAAGCCTGTTCTGATTCTGGATGATCCTTTTTCGGCATTGGACAAAAACACGGAAAAACAGATTTTTGCCAATTTGAAACAGCAGACGAAAGACAATATTGTTTTCTTAATTTCTCACCGTTTATATCTGTTTCCTCAGATGAATCAGGTCATCTGGATGGAAGATGGAAAGGCGGTGGCCGGTACACATGAAGAAATTCTGGAAAAGATACCGGAGTACCGCAGTCTGTATGAGACACAGAGCGATGAAAGAGAGAATGCGAAAGTGGAAACGGAAAATAGAAAAACAGTTTCTGAACATACAGAGGAAAGGAGGAGTGGCAGATGAAACAGAAAAGACAGGTAAAAAGTGTGATCCTGGAAACAATCAAAAAACAGAAAATGCTGTCTGCCGGAATCCTGACCGCAGTGATCGGAGCAGTTGTGGCAGCGCTGATTCCTCCGCTGATCCTTGCAAAAATCATTGATACAGTGACAGCCGGTAATGAGGCGGCGTTTTCTGTGATCCTTCTCTATTTTGTCCTGCTCGCACTTACCGGAATATTGGAAGCTGCGAGGGAAGGACTCCTGACGGTGTTTGGCCAGAAAATCACACATGCACTAAGAAGCAGCCTGATGGATAAATTTGTAAGTCTGACGGCAGACAGCGTGAATAAGCAGGAGCCGGGAACACTGGTGTCACGGTTTGTCGGGGATGTTGACACGGTGGAAAATCTGTTTACCTCCGGGATTATCAGTATGTTTGCGGATGTATGTAAGATTATCAGTATCCTTGTCGTGATCTGGTTTCAAAACCGTGGACTGACGCTGGTATTGCTGGTGTTGCTGCCGTTTTTATTCTGGTTTACCAGACATGTCCAGAAAAATATGCTGGCGGCGCAGATTGAAAACCGAAAGGCTGTCGGACGGGCATCCGGTCATGTGCCGGAGACGCTTCACAATATCCGCACAATCCATTGTCTTGCAAAGGAAGCATACATGGAAGAGCGTTACGACACTTATATCGGGGAGAGTTATGCAGCGATGGAGCGCACCAATTTTTATGATGCGGTTTACTCCCCGGTGATACTGATATTGAATGCGGTGGTTGTCGCAGTTGTCATGCTGCTTTCCGCGTCCGGAAACCACACGGTACTGATCTTCTTTGGAATGTCTGCCGGAACTGCGGTTGCGGTCATCAACTATATCTCACAGATATTCTCCCCGGTGGAGAGCCTCGGAATGGAGATTCAGACGATTCAGTCTGCGATTGCCGGAATCCACAGGATCAATGAATTTTTTGCACTTGAGGAGAAGCAGATAGTGGAAAAAGACAGCGAGACAGTAGCAGAAGAATGCGTGGAACAGATGGCTGGGGGACACTCAGAAAATAAAACAGCAGATGTTCCGTTTGTCGAGTTTCGGGATGTGACCTTCGGTTATGATGAACATGTCGTTTTAGACCATTTGAATTTAAAGGTCATGGACGCGGAGCAGGTAACACTCGCAGGACGAACCGGGGCAGGAAAAAGTACGATTTTAAAACTTCTCTTAGGACTTTACGAACCGCAGGGCGGAGAGGTTTTGATCCACGGAAGACCGGCAGTGACAGTCCGGGAGGAAGAGAAACGGAAACTGTTCGGCTATGTAGAACAGATCTTCCACATGGTTCCGGGAACGGTGCGCGATCAGATCACGCTGTATGATGAAACCATTCCGGCAGACCGCGTAAAAGCAGTGGCAGAGCTGACCGGGTTAGACGATGTGATAGAAAGCTCTGAAAACGGATATGACACGAAATGCACGCCGGAGTTATTCTCGCAGGGACAATGGCAGCTCTTATCCATTGCAAGAGCCGCAGTGGCGGAACCACAAATGCTGCTGTTTGATGAGATCACGGCGAATCTGGATGCAGAGACGGAAAAGGCAGTGTTACTGGCGTTAAAGCGTGTAGCGAAAGACCGCACTGTCATTTCCATCTCACACAGAACTTCAGCAGAATTAGGACGTATTATTTATCTCTGATTTTTCTTCACAAAATATCCAATCAGGTAGCAGACGACAGCAACCACCATGCCATTGATGGAGGAAATCCCCCAGTTTAATACATTTAACCAGTTACAGAAGTTATAGTATAACCAGACGGATAAAATCGTTCCAACGATACCGGAGATCAGTACCATAGGTTTTTTCTTCTGATGGAAGATATTAGCAAGTCCGAGTCCGGCGGTATATAAGGCATTGTCGTTTGTAGTCCAGATATTCAGACTTTGCGAATCGGGTAAAGTTTGGAGTTGCAGTACCACCGGATACAAAAGAGCCGATGACAAGTCCGGCACCGCCAATCACCGTTAAGGAACCACTGGATACTGCCAACTATTATAGCTTGTGTTGCGTGGTTATGCAATGAAATCTTTCTGTCCCTGGCGCATTTGTTTCTGGTATTGTTTGGGAGAAACATGCAGGTATTTGGTAAACTGTTTGATAAAGTAACTTGTGGTACAGAAACCGACCGCAGATGCAATCTCCGTCACGTTCTGGGTAGTTGAGACTAACAGCTTTTCCGCTTCCCGGATGCGGATCTCATTCAGGTAATCACTGAAATTCATATGCAAAAGCCGGTTGAAACTTCTGGAAAAATAGCTGTAGCTCAAATTGCAGAGTTTTGCCATGTCCGCTGCGCTGATAGATTTTTCATAATTGGTGATCATGTAGGTCAGGGCTGGGGAGAGCTGCTGTTTTAACTGCTGGTTTTCAAAATCTTCGAGAAGCGGTTCTTCGCCATTTGCATGCCAGTAGCGCAGCAGCCAAAGAAAAATACCGCCAATGTGATTTTTGATCGCAAGCTCGTAGCCGTATTGTTTTTCCTCAGATTCCCGGATAATCTCGTTCATAAGTCCGGGGATGGCAGAGTGTTTTGCATTTAATATGGAAGAAGAAATTACTTTTTCATAAATGCTGTTTTCGGTGATAAATGGAAGCAGATATTTTAACTCAAAGTGGCTCTGCGTCATGCCGTCGTAAATGAGTTCCGGAAGAAAACGAACCACGATATAAGAGCCGCCCTCTGATGAGAGCGCGTCGATCTGGTGCACTTCCCTGGAATTGATCAGTACAAAATCCCCTGCCGCAAATTCGTGGTAAATTCCGTTTAAATAAATACGGAAATGACCGGAAAGTGCATAGAGCATTTCAATATAATAATGAAAATGAGCGAAAAATACATTGCCCGGTTTCTCTGCTTTTTCAATATGACAGAGATACTGGCAGGCGATGCCGTCAATATATTGTTTTCTTTCCTCCGGATAATCCATAGAAAACCTCCAATGACAAAATTGTTATATTTTTGAATAGAAAAATTATAGCATGGAAGAGAAGATTTTACTAGAATATGTGATGTGAAAGAAAACATTTTAAAATAAAAATAGAAACGTATTTGGAGGAAGCAGATGAGTATGAGTACAATCGGAGTACCATTGGAAGGATTTGGAGCATATTGCAGGGCGGCAGCCGCAGAGGGAGCCGTTTTATTGAAAAATGAAGGTCACATGTTCCCGTTGAAAAAAGAAGAGATGGTGTCTGTGTTTGGAAGATGCCAGTTTGAAACTTACCGCAGCGGAACTGGTTCCGGCGGAGCTGTCAACGTGCCTTATGCGGTGAATATTTATGATGGAATGAGAGAGAGCGGCAGCTTTACTTTGAATGAGGAGCTGACAGACATTTACAGAGCGTGGTTAAAAGACCACCCGTTTGACAACGGCGGTGGCGGCTGGGCAGCAGAGCCGTGGCACCAGAAAGAGATGGTTATCACAGAGGAGATTGCGGCAGCCGCAGCAGAAAAATCAGAGAAAGCGATTTTTATTATCGGACGTACTGCAGGCGAAGATAAGGATTATGCAAATGAGGCGGGCAGTTACCTTCTGACGCCGGAAGAACTTGAAAATCTGAAGGTTCTGACAGCGCATTTTGAACAGGTCGCAGTACTTTTGAACGTGTCGAATATCATAGATATGAGCTGGCTTAAGAATCCTGTATACAAGGATCATATCCGTTCCGTGCTCTATATCTGGCAGGGCGGCATGGAGAGTGGAAATGCAGTTGCGGATGTTTTGAGTGGAAAAGTGTCTCCAAGTGGAAAACTGACGGACACGATCGCATGTTCACTGGCAGATTATCCGGCGGCGAACGATTTCGGAGACACTGTGCGCAATTTTTACACCGAAGATATCTATGTGGGATACCGCTATTTTGAGACATTCTGCCCGAAAAAAGTCATGTATGAGTTCGGTTTTGGACTTTCCTATTCGAAGTTTGACATTGAAATTTTAAAAGCAGAGACGGTTACAGAAGAATCCGAAGTCGGAGGTGCCTGGGGCAGTCACGGAGTATCGATTGATAATGGAACATGTGCAGGAAAAGAAGTGCAGATTACCATCTGTGTGAAAAATACAGGAGACTGCAGGGGAAAAGAGGTCGTACAGGTCTATGTGCAGGCACCGCAGGGAAAACTTGGAAAACCGGCGAGAGAATTAAAAGCATTTGCAAAGACAAAGGAGCTGGCTCCGGGAGAAAAACAGGAAATGACACTGCACATTCCGGTAAAAAATCTTGCTTCATATGATGATTCCGGTGTGACAGGCCACAAGTCCTGCTATGTATCAGAGGCAGGTGCTTATGTATTCCATGTGGGAAATAGTGTGCGGAATACGAAAATCGCAGATGTCGATGGAAAAGGAGCATATATCGTAAAAGAGCTTTGTGTGACGGAAGCCTTGCAGGAAGCACTCGCACCGACAGAAGCATTTGAGCGCATCCGTCCGGGACAGAGCCGGGAGGATGGAAGCTATCAGCAGGAAAAGGAGGCAGTGCCGCAGCAGACCATCCGGTTACAGGAACGGATTGAGGCGCATTTACCGGAGCAGCTTGCAATCACCGGAGACAAAGGAATCCGTTTTTCGGATGTTGCAGAGGGAAAAGCAGATTTGGATACATTTATCGTGCAATTGACCAAAGAGGAACTTGCCACGATCGTGCGCGGGGAAGGAATGAGCAGCCCGAAAGTAACACCGGGTACGGCATCCACATTTGGAGGTGTCAGCGACCGCCTGTATGAATATGGAATCCCGGCTGCCTGCTGTGCAGACGGACCTTCCGGTATCCGTATGGAGAGCGGATTGAAGGCAACACAGCTTCCAATCGGAACACTGCTTGCATGTTCGTTTAACATTCCAATGATGGAAGAACTTTATGTGATGGAAGGAAAAGAGCTGGTTGCAAACGAAGTGGACACTCTGCTCGGACCTGGAATTAATATCCACCGCTATCCGTTGAACGGACGCAATTTTGAGTATTTCAGTGAAGATCCTTATGTGACCGGATGTTTTGCGGCAGCAGTGACAAGGGGAATCAAAAAAGGCGGCTCTTTTGCAACGGTGAAGCATTTTGCGGCGAACAACCAGGAGACGGCAAGACATACAGTAGATTCTGTTGTGTCAGAGCGTGCACTGCGTGAGATTTATCTGAAAGGATTTGAGATTGCAGTCAAAGAAGGGGAAGCCTCCTCTATTATGACATCTTATAATCCGATCAATGGACACTGGACATCATCCAATTATGATTTAAATACCACGATCTTAAGAGGAGAGTGGGGGTATGAAGGCATTGTCATGACCGACTGGTGGGCAAGTGTCAATGATGTTGTAAAAGGTGGTAAGCAGGATCATCATGCACTTTCTTCAATGGTGCGCTCCCAGAACGACCTTTACATGGTCGTCAACAATAACGGCGCGGAGATCAATGCCATGGGCGATGATATTTTGGAGGCACTGGACAATGGAAAGCTGACCATTGGGGAGTTGCAGCGCTCTGCAAAAAATATCTGTCGGTTTATTTTAAATGCTCCGGTTATGAAACGTCCGTTAAGACCGTTGGAGGAAGTGAAGGCATATGAGCCGTTGCAGGGGGCTGGATCAGAAGGGGCAACTGGGGAAAGCGATATAAGCATTGTTCCGGAAGATAAAGTGTCACAGAAAATTTATGTAAACCAGTCTGGTGTATACAATGTTGTTGTAAAATTTATTTCTCCGCAGTCAAATCTGGCACAGGCAGCCGCAAACCTCTATCTCAACGATGAATTATTCTTCACATTGCAGACGAGCGGCACGGAAGGCAGACCGAACACGCAGAAGATTTGCCGTGTGGAATTAAAACAGGGATACTACGAGATCAAAACAGAGGTTGTGAAACCGAAGCTTGAGATGGAGTGGGTGGAGATTCGGAAATAATCAGAGGATACCGTTCACCAGGCAGTAAATGTGAACATTCTGTTTCTACATATGTTTCGCCGTCTTTTTTGTGAACCATATAGGAGGCGAGAAGTGCCATGCCCCATGCGCCGCCTTCCCCGGCAGTTTCCATGACGGAAACCGGTGTGTTTAAAGCGGCGGCAAGGATGTTCATGCTCCCGGGGCGGACATATAAACTGTCGTTACAAAAATTGAACTGCTACGCTTCCACAAGCTGCAGATCGTACAATTTCCGGTACAGTCCGTTCTGGGCGAGAAGTTCCTGATGGGTGCCGGCTTCCTTGATCTGTCCCTGATGCATGACAATGATCTTGTCGGCATGCTGGATCGTGGAAAGTCTGTGTGCAACCATGATCGTAGTTCTGCCCTCCATGAGTTTTGCCAGAGCACTTGTGATAAGAGCCTCGGTCTCCGTGTCGATATTGGCAGTTGCCTCGTCTAAGACAAGGATGGTCGGATCGTAAGCCAGGGTTCTCGCAAAGGAGAGTAACTGTCGTTGTCCGGCGGATAAGGTGCTTCCGCGCTCTGTGACAGGGGCATCATAGCCGCCCGGCATTTTTTCGATAAAGGAATCCGCGTGCACGATCTCTGCGGCACGTTTCACGTCCTCAATGGAAATATTCTCATTGTCCAGTGAAATATTGCTCTTAATATCCCCGGTAAAAATAAATACATCCTGCTGTACCTGCCCAATCGCGGCGCGCAGCACATCAGTGTCGATGTCTTTGATGTTGACGCCGTCGATCAAAATCTCACCTTTCTGGATGTCAAAGTATCGTCCGATCAGATTTAAGATAGAAGATTTTCCAGCTCCGGTAGCACCGACAAATGCAACTTTTTCGCCCGGTTCGATGACGAAACTGATGTCTTTTAAAATATAATCGTCCTTCTCATAGGCGAACCATACATGACGGAATTCGATGCGTCCTTTGATGTTGACTTCAACCGGGTGCGCTGGTTTTACAATGTCCGGTTTCTCGTCTAAAATGGAGAAAATTTTTCCGGCAGAGGCGAGAGAGGACTGCAAGGTACCAAACTGTTCTGCAAGTTCCTGGATCGGATCAAAAAACGAGGAAATATAGGTGATAAAAATAAACAGCGTTCCGAGCGAGAGCGTCTGGTTTAACACCCCGGCACTTCCGGTTCCAATCACAAGCATCATGGCAAGCACGGACACCAGATAAATGGATGGACGAAAAATCGCAAATGTCATAACCTCACGCCAGTTTGCCTTGTATAAATCTTCGGATTTCTTTTCAAACTGTGCATATTTTTCCTCTTCCCTTGCAAAAATCTGGATGAGCTTCATGCCGGAGAGGTGTTCCGATAAAAATGTGTTTAAGTCGGTAATGCGGTTTCTTGTAAGCTCGTATGCCTTCCTTGACATAAAACGGAAAAAGAAGGTCAGCACTGTGACAAGCGGCAGCAGTGCAAAGGATACGAGAGCCATTTTGACATTAATGGAGAGCATGACAACGGCATATCCGATAATTTTTACAATGTTTTTAAAGAGTTTTACCAAAATGGTGGAGAAAAGTTCATTGACCGCTTCGGTGTCGTTGGAGACACGGGTGACAAGTTTTCCCACAGGCGTATTGTTGAAAAAGTTTAACGATAAGCTGTGAATGTGGGTAAATACCTCCTCACGCATCTGGTAAATGATCTCCTGTCCCATTTTCTGCAAAATCCAGGTGTCTAATGCATTTAAGACAAATCCGGTGAGCAGAAGCAGCAGATAGAGGGCGGCCGCTTTCAAAATGCCGGCAAAATCATAATGCCGCAAATCTTTTAAGTCGTCCCTTGTGAGAGGCGTTGCACTTTGGTTTACATAAGATGAAAGTGTGGCGGCATCTGCATTTTTTAATGCATCACATTCTTCGGATGAAAGATTTTCTGCCATATAATATTGATTATTATATAGAAGAATCTGATCGTAATTCTGTCCGTCTGCCGCTTCAAAATCTCTTGTCAGGTAAGTGTCATGATAAGGAACAGCACCCGGCGCATCCGCAGTGGTTTCGATGTACGGTGCGTAATAGCCGTTGATATAATCATCGATCGCATCACCGATGACGATCGGGCGGTAAAGTTCTACCACGATGATAAAGAGGACGAGGACTGTCGCAGCAGTCATAACCCATTTGTGCGGTTTTAAATAGGCCAGTAAACGTTTCATAGTTATGCGTCCTCCTTTCCTGTTTTTGCAGCTGGATGATTCTGTCTGATGAGCGCTTTTCCGGCTTCACCGTGGATGGCTTCTAACTGCTGTTTTTCAAACATATCGTAATAAATCCCGTGTTTTGCCATAAGGGAATCGTGATTTCCAATCTCGGCGGCAGTGCCGTCCTCTAACACCATAATGATATCTGCATTCTGGATCGTCGAGATGCGGTGCGCAATGAGAATGGTCGTCTTTCCTTCACGGTTTTTCTTTAAATTGGTTAAAATGTGTTCCTCGGTGTCGGTATCGACAGCGGAGAGGGCGTCGTCTAAAATCAGGATCGGTGCATTTTTCATCAGAGCCCTGGCAATGGAGCTCCGCTGTTTCTGACCGCCGGATAAGGTGACACCGCGCTCACCTACAATTGTCTCATAACCGTCCGGGAACTGGACAATATTTTCATGGATGCAGGCAGCGCGTGTTGCGGACTGGATGGCTTCCATATCATCATTTTCAGCGCCAAATGCGATATTGGATTTCAATGTGTCCGAGAACAGGAAATTATCCTGCGGAACGTATCCGATATTTTCACGCAGTGTTTTTAAAGGAATGGTGTTAATGTCCTTTCCATCAATGAAAAGCATGCCCGGTTTCGTGTTGTAAAGGTGCAGCAGGAGATTTACCAGTGTGGATTTCCCATTTCCGGTGCGCCCGATGATCGCAAGCGTTGTTCCTGCCGGCACATGCAGGGTGATGTCGTTTAAAGTCGGTTCGCTGTGACCGCGGTGGATGAACGTGAGGTGATTAAATTCAATCTCACCGTTGATCTCATCCACTTCTTTTGTTTTGTCGGTGTCTGCAATCTCAGGCTGTTCCTTGAAGATTTCCTGGATTCTCCGGATCGAAGCAGCACCCTGGGAAAACATATTGACGGAATCACCGCAGGCTAACATTGGCCAGACAAGCATGTTGATATACTGGTTGAAAGCCACAAAACGTCCTAACGTGATATCACCGATCAGTGCGAGATAACCGCCATAAATTAAAGTAAGCAGTGAAGAAAGACCGATGATGACATCTAACAGTGGAATGACAATGGACTGGATCTTTGCAATGCTTAAGTTCTTTTCCATCGTGTTTTCGTTTTCTTTTAAAAAGTGATAACGCTGTGCTTTTTCGCGGACAAAAGCCTTGATGACGCGGATACCGGAAAAACTTTCCTGCACATAGTCGGTCAGGTCAGACACGGCTTCCTGTCTTGCGGTAAAGCGTGGACGGATGATTTTTCCATAATAAATCTCGCCAAACAAAATAAAAAGCATTGGAATGACTGCAATGAGTGTCAGCTTCACACTGACATAGTACATCATCTGGAAAATGACCATAATGGTCATGACAGAAGCGTCAAACACGCAGATGACGGCAGGTCCGATCGCCATACGGATCGCGTTTAAGTCACTCGTAAAACGTGTCATCAGATCACCGGTCTTGTGCTCGTTGTAATATTCCACATCCATTTTTTCGAGGTGGGCAAACATATCATTGCGCAGTTCCTTCTCAATAGAGCGGGAAGCACCAAAGAGGAAGTAACGCCAGAAAAAACGGCCGACCGCAAGCAGCAGTCCAAGCAGAAAAAGGTAAAGCAGATTTAATCTGACTCCGCTCCAGTCAAGGCTGTGGGCGGTGAGTCCGTCGGTGATGACACCAGTAAGTTTCGGAATAAAAATATTGGCAAAGTCTACCACAAAAAGCGTGATGATACCAAGCGTATACTGGATTTTATGCCGTTTGATATACTGAAAGATAAATTGGAAAGCGTTCATAAATAAATCTCCCTTAATAATGTCCTGCGGTAAACGGTTTTACGGAACTACCATAAAACCGCAGAGTATCTTCTATTCTATACTTCTTAAAGCAAAGTTGCAACCTGCGAAAATAAAATGATATACACGGAAACAGAAGAGTTACTGTCTGGATCCGTAAGAAGCCGGGGAAAGAGCACATAAAAAAAGTTTTCCTGCAAAAATCCTGAAAACAGATATTTCTACAGAAAAACCTCTTTTTTATTTATACATCGCACAGATCAGATTGTATCACAGGAAACAAAATACTTAATCGCATCCGAGCAGAATGTCGACCGCATGCTGCAACTCAGGGCGGTTGCGGTAGGCGTAGATGATCTCACGTTCATGATAAGTCAGGGAAGCTGCCGGATCATCGGGCTGGTCGTAACCGAAGGAGTTCAGGATGTCCGGGATTTTGTATATCTCGCACAGTAAGAGCAGTGTGTCCGCCGTCGGCTGTGCCTGTCCGCTTTCCCAGCCATAAATCGTCTTCGGTGCAACATCAATATCATGTTCCATCAGCCTGATCGATACGTCTTTCACTGAGTAATGATTTCGTTTTCTATATTCTTTTAACACCTTTGGAATTAATTCATTTCGCATAAAAATCCCCTGTTTCTGAAATTTAAAAAGTTATTATGGTTATCATATCTCACATATTTTAGACCGTCAATTAATTCTGATTATATGGGAAAATATGGTTGAAAGTCTTGAATTATAAGAATATAATGTGCGTAAGCAATGAGCGGTGCCAATCGAGAATATGTAGACCGAACATGCTTGCATGATGAGGTCTGCATATATCGGGAAGAACACATGAGAAAAGGAGTGGAGCGCATGAATAAATCCAGAGTGACAGAATATATCCTTGCTTATATGCAGGAAAAAGGAATTTCAGCATCTGAGATCTCAGAACAGACACAAGTTCCGGAAGAAAAACTGCATCCGGATTATAAAGAACCTCTGCTTGCCGAAGAGTTTTTAGAGCTTTGTGTTTTTTTACAGTTATCACCGGAAGCGATTGCAAAAACGATAAGAAAATGATGAAAAAGAGAATAAGAAAAACTTCCCTGATCCATACTAAAAGAAAAAGAAAGTGTGGATACGAGTATGCAGAAGGGAAAACAGAGCCTCTGTTTTACAGAGGCTCCTTTTATTATCAGCACGGCAAATATTGTTGGAAAAAAGGAGGGAGAGGGACCTCTGGCAGGTCATTTTGATGTGATCGGTGAGGACGATAAATTTGGTCAGAATACATGGGAGGAGGCAGAGAGCACGCTGCAGAAAGAAGCTTTCACCATGGCGGTCGGCAGAGCCGGATTAAAAAAAGAGGACATCCGGTATCTTTTCGCAGGCGATCTTTTGGGGCAGACCATGGCGACCTCGTTTGGGGTGCTGGATTTTCAGGTACCGCTCTTTGGACTTTACGGAGCCTGCAGTACCTGTGGGGAATCGCTGTCTCTCGGTGCGATGTGTGTAGCGGCCGGCTATGCGGATCACGTCGTGACCATGACTTCAAGCCATTTTGCCAGCGCAGAAAAACAATTCAGATTCCCGCTCGAATATGCAAACCAAAGACCGAAATCGGCCACCTGGACAGTGACCGGAAGCGCGGCTTTCGTCCTCGGAAAAGAGAGGGGAATGGCAAAAATCACAGGGATCACAACCGGAAAAATTGTGGATTTTGGGATCAAAGATTCCATGAACATGGGGGCAGCCATGGCACCAGCAGCCAAAGAGGTCATCAGACAGCATTTTGAGGATTTCGGGCGAAGTGAAAAAGAATATGACAGAATCATTACAGGAGATCTCGGAACGGTAGGACAGAAAATTCTCATTGACCTGTTGTTAAAAGACGGTTACGATATCAGTAAGATACACTCGGATTGTGGAATTGAAATTTTTGATGCTGAAAGCCAGAATACCGGGGCAGGTGGTTCCGGATGCGGCTGTTCAGCAGTGACGCTAAGCGCTTACTTTTTAAAACAGATCGAAGATGGAACGTTAAAACGGATATTGTTCGTGCCGACAGGCGCATTGCTTTCAACGGTGTCTTTCAATGAAGGAATGACGGTGCCTGGCATTGCACACGCAGTTGTCATCGAACATGCAGATGCATAGACAATGGATTTTCAGAAAGAAAAGAGGATGAAAAATGGATTATATCAATGCATTCTGGGTAGGCGGACTGATCTGTGCACTTGTCCAGATTCTTATGGAGAAAACAAAAATGCTTCCGGGCAGGATCATGGTTTTACTCGTATGTCTTGGGGCGGTGCTTGGCGCATTGCAGATTTATCAGCCATTCATAGAGTTCGCGGGAGCCGGTGCAAGTGTGCCGCTGCCAGGCTTTGGAAATACACTCTGGAAAGGCGTAAAGGAAGCAGTGGACGAGAATGGATTTATTGGTATTTTTATGGGAGGATTTAAAGCGAGTGCGGTTGGTATTTCCGCAGCACTGATTTTTTCCTATATTGCAAGTATCATTTTCCAGCCGAAAATGAAAAAATAGTAACCGGAATGGAGTGGTGAAAATGGATAAAGAGAAATTGAAAGCCTATGGCGTTGATTATGAAAATGCAGTGAAACGTTTTGCGGGAAATGAAGCTTTATATGAAAAATTCTTGAAAAAGCTGACTGAGGACGATCATCTTGCAATCGGGGAACAGGCAATGAAAGAAGAACGGTATGAGGATGTGTTAGAGGCCGTTCACGCCTTAAAAGGGGTTGCAGGAACCCTTGGAATGACGGAACTGTTCCAGGCAGCATCAGAGGTAGTAGCTTCCATACGGAAAAATGAAATCAGCCATCTGCAGGAGCAGATGGCTAAGGTACATACAGAATTTGAAAAAGCCTGTGAGGCGGTTTCCTGAACAGATAGCTATGCTGCCCGCCTGTGTGCGAAAGTGTGCGCCTGGCGCACACTTTGTTCCATATTATTTAAAATAACACCGGGCGTGTGGAATCTAATTCGCGGAGCAAAGCGGCAAAATCGGCATGATCTTCCGGGAGTTTCCAGCAGAGGATGGAAGGGTGATAAGCGTTCTGCAACACATATTCTGTGAGCAGATTCCTACAGTCCTTCTCATCTGCAGCAATGTCGCAGAGTTCTTTTAATTCCACACAGGCAAAACTTCCGTCCTCGTCCATATCGTCATAGACAAACGGATCAGATTCCAGGGTGCGGATGAGATCCTTTTCCGGGACACAAAGGCCGTTTACGAGGACAGAGCCGTTTGATTCCATGGACAGATCGCGCAGCCCAAAAGGAAGGACAATCTGATCTTCTGTGGCACCATTAACGACCAATCCTGCCACGATCACATAAAGCTTTGGAGAGGTTTTTCCATTCCAGAGGCATGGGTTTGTCAGATGGCAGATATACTCTGGTGCAGAGACCGGAACACTTTTATTTGCAAGCATTGTTCCTGTAGTAGTAAGCACAGTGTAAGAGATCATGGCATCTTCCGGAAGGTTTTTTGCATGGGCGGTGATACGGATACTTGCAGAGGAGGTGGAAATCTCCTGTGGGATCACGGTAAGTCCTGCATCACCAAAGTGGTCTAATGAAAAATGGTGTTTTCCGACAACGATAAGACTTGCGTCTAAACAAGGAACTTCACTGTCACAAACAATGTCTAATTCGTTGTCGCCATTTACGATCTGATCGGTGACATCCACGCGGTAAATCGTATAGCTTCCGGTGTGATCTCCGATTTTTTCCTGATTCACAAATACTTCCATGGAAGGTGCAGCTCCTAACAGTTCCAGATAATAGCAGTATTCGTCTTCCTTATTCAAAGGAAGGATCCTTTTGTGGACAGCTTTGCCGTCCGGAGTCTTTTCCGTGGATAATATCCAGTCAGAATTTATATTCAGAATATTTCGCATGTAAATTCTCCTTTAAGATAAAAATTCTTTACAGTTAAAATTATTATAATGTAAAACCTGCCAAAAGAAAAGAAGAAACCGGAGTTTCACTTATGAACTGCCGTTTACAGGTAGGTGTTACGGATTTCCCTAAGATTATGTTGTATTGCATGCCAACAAAGTATTTATAAGCATAAAAAATAGAACTGTTTGTTTTCAGGAGCGCTTCCGCTTGTTGTCGCTGGCAG
>ERZ835880.1090-NODE-1090-length-24141-cov-4.050652_pt1 | contig 24141 bp, 16 predicted proteins | sample MGYA00519944_ERZ835880 | MGnify/ENA primary metagenome ERZ835880 (study PRJEB31850, sample SAMEA3708787) | human gut metagenome | biome: human gut; feature: human-associated habitat; material: faeces | place: China | collected 2014 ... | reverse complement strand
CTCCTGATTCAACAGCATCACCTACTGCCACATCAATGCTGGCAATAGTTCCTGCTTCCGGGGCAACAACCGGGATCTCCATCTTCATGGCCTCGATCACGATTACAGTATCTCCAGCCTGTACACTCTGACCAACGGATGTAGGAATCTGGAATACTTTTCCGGCTGCACCGGCTTTTACCTGGATACTTCCTGCACCTGCTGCCGGAGCTGCTTTTGGAGCTGCCGGAGCAACAGCCTTAGGAGCTGCAACTGGTGCTGCTGTCTGAACTGCACCTGCACCATTTTCTTCAACTGTTACATCATATACATTTCCGTTTACTGTAATTGTATAATTCTTCATTTTCATATCCTCCTGATTAATTCCATTTATTTGATTTTCTTCTCTTGATAGAACGAACTACGAAACCATCTGTAGAAGTTCCTTCTGAAGCTGCGATTGCTGCTGCAATAACTGCTGCAAGTTCGCCGTCATCCGTACCTGCTGCCTGTGGTGCAGATACTGCAGGTGCCGGAGCTGCCTGTACAGGTGTTTCCTTCTTCTCTTCTGCAGCTTTTCCTTTACCGGAAAGCTTCTTCTGAAGCTTCGGAATGAATCCAAGCAGATAGATAATAAATGAAATGAAAATCAATACAACAAATACAGTTCCCATTCCAAGGATTGTATTTAATCCGGCTTTTTTAAGGATTTCTCCTGTTGTATAATGTGCGGATACTGTCATGCTCTCCATATCGCTCTTCTCATTGAATGTGAAAGCAATCTCAGCATCTCTGTCCTCAAATTTACCTTCGGATGAAAGTGTTGCACCATCATGGCTGACTTTCATTGTCCAGTCACCATGCTCAATATAAGTGCCACATTCTTCCTGAGAAGCCTTCCAGCTTTCGATCATAGTCAGGAAATCCGATCCATCGATCGGTAACTGTGCCTGTAAAAGAGTAATATCAAGATTCAGATCTCTCAGATTCTCGTAATAATCCATATCTTCTTCAGACATAGAACTGAATGCACTGATGATTGTATCTGCATACTGCTCCATTGTCGTCTGATCATACTCTGTCGTCTCAGACTTACCACATCCCGTAAAGCTAAGGACGAGAATGAGGATAAGTCCTAATAAACTGATTTTTTTCTTCACTTCGCCTCACCTCACTAAACCGTACCGTGCTTTTTGTCCGGACGATTCTCTCTTTTTGTGAACAGCATTTCAAATGCACCGATCACATATTTTCTGGTGTCTGCAGGTTCGATGATGGCATCAACATATCCTCTGGCTGCTGCTGCGTTCGGACTGGACTGCAGTTCTTTATATTTTGCTGCTTTTGCACTCTGAGTATCTGCATCAGCATCTGGATACATAATCTGTGCTGCAAGTTTTGCATCCATCATACCGATTTCTGCTGTCGGCCATGCATATACAAGATCAGCACCAACTGATTTGCTGTTCATTGCTACATAAGCACTTCCAAATGCTTTTCCTACGATCACATTTACTTTCGGAACAGTCGCATTTGCAAATGCATAAGTCAGTCTGGCAACAGCCTTGGCCATGTTCTTCTCAGACTCTACAGTTGCAGCAAAGCCTGCTACATTTGTCAGCGTCAGAACCGGGATAGAGAATGCATCACAGAAATTAACGAAATCTGCTGCTTTTGCACATCCGTCAACAGTAAGTCCAGCATCAAATTCAGCCTCTGTCTCAGCATCAGCTCCGTATACTTTGGAACGGTTGGCAACGACACCTACAGTCTGTCCATTCAGACGGATAAAGCCTGTAACCATCTCTTTTGCATAATCTTTCTTTGTCTCTACAAGAACGCCATTATCAGCAATCTGTGCAAGTGCGATTGCTGTATCTTCTGATGCATTTGCGATATCAGCACATACACGGTTCAGATCATCTGTACACTCTTCATAAGACATATCGTCTTCATAATTGGCAGGAATCATGCATACAAGTGAACGAATCTGTCCGAGAATCTCTGCCTCTGTACCGATACCATCTACAAGACCAGCCGTCTTGCTCTGATAAGCGGCACTGGCTGTATTACATCTGGAAATTTCATTTCCTTCCAGTGCATTCGGAGAATTAACAAATAATTTTCCATCTTTTTCTTCCATAAATGTGAAGTCTGCAAGACCCGGCACGATTGCAAGTCCGCCTCCGCACATACCGAAAATAGCTGTTACCTGCGGAATCACTCCGGATGCCATAGAGTTGCGCAGGAATATCTCGGCATATCCGGCCAAAGAACGTACCCCTTCCTGAATTCGTGCACCGCCCGAGTCATTCAATCCGATGATGGGTGCTCCCATCTGCATGGCCATGTCCATCACTTTACAAATTTTCTTAGCGTGCGTCTCCGAAAGAGCTCCTCCAAATACGGTGAAATCCTGTGCGAATACATAAACCAGGCGCTTGCCAATCATACCATATCCCGTCACCACCCCGTCTCCGGCAAATTTCTGCTTTTCCATACCGAAATCGGTACACCGATGGGTTACCAACTTATCCAGTTCGATAAACGAACCTTTCTCCAATAATAAATCGATGCGTTCACGGGCGGTCAGTTTGCCCACAGAATGTTGTTTTTCAATGCGAGCGTCTCCGCCGCCTTTTTCTGCTTTCCTGTTCAGTTCTTCCAGGTTGCTAATAAGCTCTTTCATAGGCTGTAATTATTAAAGTTGTATGTGTGTGTAAAAATAAACAGTAATAAATGAAATCATTGTCATATTGATTACACAAAGGTACTTTTATATAATGAACGCATCATGCGTGGAAATTGTTAGCATTTATGCCTTAAAACATCTTTATCCATTTATTTAGGGAGCTTTTTTTTGCAGGTTGCGACAACAAACTTCCCCGCTTTTCTGTTTATCGCTTATCATTTTTAATAAAACCTATACCCTAACAAAATGAGAACAATTAAAATCTTATTAGCAGCCGGTTTCCTGCTCGTGTTCGGTACAAGTATTCATGCACAGGTACAACGGAATGAAACCTATCTACCCCAATTTGCCATCAAGACCAATGCTCTCTATTGGGCCACTTCTACGCCCAATTTAGGAATCGAAGTGGGATTGGCAAAGAAACTGACTCTCGACATATCCGGTAACTACAATCCGTGGAAATTTGGTGACGACCGTCAAATCAAGCATTGGCTCGTTCAGCCGGAATTACGCTATTGGCTCTGCGAACGTTTCAACGGAAGTTTCTTCGGTTTGCACGGACATTACGGAGAAATGAATGTCAGCAATCTGAATATATTCGGAATGGGACATGACCGTTACGACGGCAATCTGTACGGAGCCGGTATTTCCTACGGATATCAATGGATCATAAGCAAACGATGGAGTATGGAAGCTACCATCGGAGTGGGATACGCCCGTCTGGAATATGACAAGTATGCTCGTGGTGACGGAGGTGAAAAGTTGGGACATAACACCCGCAATTATTTCGGTCCGACCAAAATCGGTCTTAGTTTCATTTATGTCATCAAATAATCGAACTCTCTAAAACTTACAATGATGAAAAGAAAACTTATTTATCTATTTATAGCTTTTGCAGCCGCCATCCTACCGGCTCATGCACAAAAATTCCTGAACGATGCGCTCACTCTCTCGAACGTATCTTTATGGCAACAAGGTAACTCTCTTTATGTCGGCATGACCTTCGACATGAAGAATCTGACAATAGGTTCCGCCCGAAGTTTAAGCCTTATTCCCCTGCTGACGGACGGACAGCATAATGTACCCTTGCAAGAAATCATCGTCAATGGTAAAAGACGCGAAAAAGCATATATCCGTAGTCTGGCAATCACTAAGCAAGAACCTACCGCCATTATCGTTCCTTATAATAAAAGGGAAACTTTTAATTATACGCAGGTGATTCCTTACAAACCCTGGATGGCTAATGCCAGTTTGCAACTTGTAGAGAATCTATGCGGATGCGGCAATTATCAGGAAATGAATGCACAGGAACTGATTACCAATGATGTATCTACCGAAGCCAAACGTTTAAGTGCCATGTCTCCTATCATTGCCTATATTCAGCCAACCGTAGAAGTGGTCAAAAACCGTAGCGAACAATATGAAGCTCATCTGGATTTTCCGGTCAACAAATCGGTGATCCTTACCGACTTCATGAACAATCATGCTGAATTGGTGAATATCCATGCCATGTTTAACAAAATACAGAATGACCGGAACCTGACTGTAAAAGGTATCAGTATCGAAGGTTTCGCCTCGCCGGAAGGACCTCTTGCCTTCAATGAACAGCTTTCCAAAAAACGTGCGGAAGCTTTGAAGGATTATCTGGTTAAGAACGAAAAAGTGTCTTCCAAACTATATAAAGTGACTTTTGGTGGTGAGAACTGGGATGGATTGGTAAAAGCACTCCAATCTTCTTCGATGAAGGAGAAGGAAACATTCCTGAACATCATCAAAAATACGACTGATGATGCCAAACGTAAACAGGAAATCATGCGCGTAGGTGGTGGAGCCCCTTACCGTACCATGTTGAAAGAGATTTATCCGGGACTGCGTAAAGTGAATTGCAAAATTGACTACACCGTTGTTAACTTTGATGTTGAACAAGGACGCATCATTATACGTGAAAATCCGAAGTATCTTAGTCTGAACGAAATGTATCAGGTAGCTAACAGTTATCCGAAAGGCAGCAAAGATTTTGTTAATGTATTTGATATCGCTGTACGCATGTATCCTACTGACGCCGTAGCCAACCTGAACGCAGGAGCCGTCGCATTATCACAAAAAGATTTGAATGCAGCAGTGAAGTTTATGGAGAAAGCCGATCACAATACCGCCGAATTCATAAACAATACCGGAGTCTACAATTTCCTTAACGGAGACATTAACCGTGCCATGGCTGCATTCGAGCAAGCAGCAAAGCTAGGTAATGAAGCTGCCCTTGCCAACTTAAAACAATTACAACAAATTTTAAGTGTGAAGATGAAATAAACAGAAAAATCTATTTATTCAACCGACCAAAGTGGGGCGTTCGTTTGTTATATCAATAATAAACGACGTTCCACTTTTTAAATCTGATAATTATGACCTTGATCCTTGCTGTTATTCCAGTGTTACTGTTGATTATACTGATGGCATTTTTTAAAATGTCAGGTGATAAAAGTAGTATCATTTCTCTGATTGTGACGATGCTGATTGCTCTTTTCGGCTTCGCTTTCTCGGTAGACAATCTGTTTTACTCCTTTTTATATGGAGCATTAAAAGCTGTCTCTCCTATCTTAATCATTATTTTGATGGCTATTTTCAGTTATAATGTATTGCTGAAAACTGAAAAGATGGAGATTATTAAACAGCAATTCGCTTCTATTTCTACCGACAAAAGTATTCAGGTGTTATTACTGACTTGGGGATTCGGAGGTCTATTGGAAGCTATGGCCGGCTTCGGAACAGCAGTAGCTATTCCAGCGGCAATTCTTATCAGTCTGGGATTCAAGCCTATCTTTTCGGCAACGGTGAGTCTGATTGCCAATAGTGTAGCTACTGCTTTCGGAGCAATCGGAACTCCGGTATTAGTATTGGCCAAAGAAACGAATTTGGACGTATTGCATCTTAGTACGAATGTCGTATTGCAATTATCCGTTTTAATGTTCCTGATTCCGCTGGTTCTACTTTTCCTTACTGACTCCAAACTTAAATCACTCCCGAAAAATATATTCCTAGCTTTATTGGTAGGCGGAGTCTCTTTAGCCAGCCAATATGTGGCAGCAAAATATATGGGTGCTGAATCTCCGGCCATAATCGGCAGTATTCTTTCTATTATCGTAATCGTTATTTATGGAAAACTTACTGCATCCAAAGAAGAGAAAGCACGAAAAAGTCATCTGAAAACGAAAGATATATTAAATGCATGGAGCATTTATTTACTGATTCTGTTTCTGATTATCCTGACCAGTCCGCTCTTTCCGGGATTGCGTCATACTTTAGAGAACAATTGGATTACGAGAATCAGTCTGCCTATCAATGCGTCCACCGTCAATTATACTATTTCCTGGCTGACTCATGCCGGAGTATTGCTTTTCATCGGTACTTTTATCGGTGGATTGATTCAGGGGGCTAAAGTAAAAGATCTGTTCATCGTTCTTTGGAATACCGTGAAGCAGTTGAAGAAAACATTCATTACGGTTATCTGCCTCGTGGGGTTATCTACTATTATGGATAGTTCCGGAATGATCGCCGTGATTGCCACAGCACTGGCTACGGCTACCGGAAGTTTATACCCGTTATTTGCTCCGGTTATCGGTTGTTTGGGAACGTTTATCACCGGAAGCGATACATCTTCCAACATCCTTTTCGGAAAGTTGCAAGCAAGTGTGGCTGGGCAAATTCATGTCAGTCCGGATTGGCTGTCTGCTGCAAATACAGTAGGTGCTACAGGGGGTAAGATTATCTCTCCACAAAGTATTGCCATTGCTACTTCTGCCGGAAACCAACAGGGAAAAGAAGGTGAAATACTGAAAGCAGCTATTCCTTATGCGTTGGTGTATGTGGCGATTACCGGAATTATTGTTTATATTTTCAGTTAACAAACCCAAAGTGCATAAAGAACAAATAGAGATATGAAGCAAAAGCCATTTATCCCTTCACCCCTTCACCTTTCCCTGTTCATCGGTGTTTGCGGGTGAAGGGCAGCCCTTCACCAAGAGTTCACTCCCGATTTCATTATAGCAAATCGGAATATGCTTATAGCTAAATGCAGTATGCTCATAGCATTTATTTTTCTTCCTGATAGTTGAAACAAACATTGGGATATTTATTTTAAATACGCTAAATGATTGAAACAAACTCTTTGATTTTTGTAAAGCATCGCTTTAAGTAGGCTAAAGCTATGCTTTGCATACTCTAAAGCATAGCTTTATATTCACCAAACAAGTACACGGGGAAAGGGCGGGTGAATCAGCTATCCTTCACCTTGTATATACCTATTTATCAGCCTTTACAACAAAAGATGAAGGGGACAACATCATACTCTTTTTTGTATATCGGTAAATGAGTAAGGATATTCTGTATTCATCGTATTCATATATTCGACACTGAATTTTAAATATTGCACTTTTGCCTCATTTACCATATTCATTTTTGTCAGAGACTGAATTGCATAACAAAGAGCCTCATCATTTATAGGATCAATATAAAATAAACTCTCACAAAGTGCAACAACTATCTTATACGCTTCTTTTTTAAAACAATTTTCGATCTCAATCAATAATACCGGTTCTAATTTTTGCTCAAGATTTCCTTTGAAAGAATCGAACTCTGGCATATCAATTGACCGAAGAAACTTCCCGCGAGATACAATTCCAATTAGTTCTGTCGCATTTCCTCCAGTATTATTTATCATCAAAAGTTTGACGCAAGCAAGATAATCACAATAAAATTCATCCGTGTATTCAATCCTGAACAAACCTTTATCATATACAAGTTCAATTCCATCAATTTCTTTTAAGATTCCTCTTACATGATTAATGGCAACCCCACGTGAATTTTTCACCTTATCTTCAGATTTACCGGGCCAAAACAATTCACTTAACCTCTGTGATGAGATACCTCCTTTAGGGCTATATTGAAGAATTGATAAGAATACCTGTTTTAATTTGGTACTAAACATATAGGTTATATCCTTATTTTGCCTGTCACGTACCATAAACTCCCCAAACAAATAAACGCTATTAGCTTTTACTAAATTTTGTTCCAAGGAAGTGGAACATTTTACATTTACTGGATTTATAACAGTTTTTTTATCATTTGCTCCTTGTTTCTCATGGGAACGACGTCTGATAAAAAAGATCAAAGCAGATATAATTACTATAACTAATAATATAAGTAATGCTATCAATATTTGGAAAGTAAATTCACTATTTCTACTGTGAGGTATGTATGCACTCAATGACGCATGACTTATCGGAGGAAAAGCCAATGAATACACACCCACACTGGAAGATATATCATCGTCGTCAAATTCCTGAACCACCGCAAAGAGTTTATTGAGTTTGTCACTATAATACAAATTAGCTTTCGTTTTTATCTTTTCGGAACGTATAGGTATAGAGTCACCCAATATTTGGAAAGTTCCGTCTTTGAATGCAAAACGATATAATTTGAGATAAGTATTAGAACAATGTTCCGGATAACAAAGCGTATAAAAATAAGAATCATCCTGAATAACCATTTCTCTTACAGGAACTATGTTTTCTCTATTCCATGGTATTTCCCACAGCTTGGAAACCGTGTTATTGTTCAAGTCTACTTTATGTAAATCATAAAAATATTGACGTCCCACTATTTGTTCGCCTGATTCATTACCCATACCTCCATATATATAGAGAGAATTGTCATCCTTACGGTATCCCATTGATGAAAAATAGCGTGGTTCTATCCGGTCTCCTTTCAAAACGACCGAGTCCAGTCTGTTTTTGTTATAATTATACACATACAATTCTTTACTATAGTATATGTCTCCAAAACCGCCAAATATGAAATGCCGTTCATTCTCCCGATCATAAGCAACACTATGGTGATGAAGTTGCATGGGTAAGTTTTCATTACTCACTACAGTCCATTCTTTCGCTCGCAAATCCAAAGTTGCAACTGTTGGTTTGCCAGCATCATCTACATGAACTTCATATACATAAAGTTTATTAGCCCCACTATTCCAAAAATTTGTTCCCAGAAAAATATCGATAGGACACTTATTTGCAAGACTATTACATATTACGTCACCCGAGTACAAATTATAGGTAATAAGAGTATCTTTATTAAATATGTAGATATTATCCGTAAGATCATCAAAATTATAGCCTGCTACACTAGAAGATGTAAACTTATACTTCTGTACCCAATTATAAGACTCATTTATAAGCCATTTCGGATTACTAACTTGTCCGAATACTTTTCCCTCAATAGAGTAAACCTCCTCTCCTTCACTTTCATCTAAGGGAAAATTGTACTGTTGTTTATCATCAGAAATTATAAGTTGTCTTATTGAGAAAACTGGCACATCAATCATATAATCACTCTTTCCAAAATATATGTCTGGAGTCCATTTAGAAGGTAACTCAAGGTTGTGTACAAAAAATTTTTGTTGTTTGATTGCAAGACATAAAGAATCTTTTTGTAAATCAAATTCCATCGATACTTGAAACCAACGAGATGCTACTAAATCCTTAGTCTCAAACTTGGCAGCAATAAGACTATTCTTTCCTTCTTCGTTTAGTTTAAACACAGAGAATATACCATCGTTATAATAAGATAAATTATAAATCTTATTATTTTCATTCTTTATCCTAACGATATAACCTAAACGAGAAGGACGCGTTAATGACATTTCAAAACTTATATTAAACTTATCCGAAAACTGAATAGGTGTATCATTAAAAACATTATAAGATGTACGCTCATCAATGGGATAATCATTCCCTTTAAATTCTAATCCTTGCCCGTATAAGGTCGATGATAAGAAAAGTATACTTATTATAGCTATGATATGGCAAGATGACAACTTCATAATATTTTATTTGTGTGTTTCTAATCAAAGAATTGAATGCAAATTTAAAATAAAATATCAAATTACAATAAGCTTAACACCTTTAATATTCATTTTTTTTTCAAAATTATTCTCCAAGAAGAAATAATCATAACTAGCATCTCTCCTATTTTTAAATAAACCACTATTAAAGAAGCGCTTAGTTCCACAGAGATATATCCAGGTATCATATTTATAGAAAAAAACTTCTGTATATGTTTACATTAATGAAAAACAATGAACTCTCAACATTATTGATATATCAAAATATTGACTTTAAATGGCAAAGATTAATGTATTTCCTAGATAAATAACCGCTTTTTAACCTATAAATTAACCGTCATACTCTTTTTTTGCCAAAAATTACACAACGAATTATAATGCATATAAAAATCGAAAAAAAGAAAAACACATTTGACAATTCCGGTAAACTTACAATACATAGATATTTAATTATGAAAAACAAAAAACTTTATTTTGAATTGCGTATGAAACTAATGAAAAACTTACGAACGTTTACGTTCTTTATGTTAGTGGGAGCTATCGCTTTCACAACTAGTTCGTGTAGCGATGACGATGATTCGACCAAGTCTGACTATGGTACTGTAACAGGTATGGTAACTGACGAAAACAACACGCCTATCAGTGGTGTTGCAGTTACTATTTCTGATGTCGAAGGTTCTACAGCTACTGGTGCCGATGGAAAGTACTCTTTCTCCAATGCACCTATGGATAAACGTACCATTACATTCACCAAAAAAGATTATCTGACTACCAGCGCAACTGTTTTAGCCAGCAAGTTCGATGCTAATAAAGTAGCATCTATAAGTATTCAGATGCTAAGTGCAGCAGCAAAGGTGATGGGTACTGTAACTGATGCTAAGAACAACAATGCTCCTCTTGCAGGGGTAACAGTAAAACTGGGTTCATTGACTACAACTACCGCCAATGATGGTACATACTTATTTGAAAGTCTCATTATTGATGATTATTCTATTACATTTAGTAAAACCGGTTATGTAGCAGTTTCAAGGGATATCAAGAAAGCCCAGTTTATAGATAAGATAACCACTCTCGATATTCGTCTGGGTGGAGTAGAAGTATTACCAGGTTTAACAGCTGATGATTTGAAAGAGGCTGATAAATGGCTTTATAATGAATACAGAGGCGGAAAAAATGCTGATAGCTATCCTCATTGGGATTGGTCAACCGATTATATGTGTACTTTGAGTTTCTGGGGTAATATGGAAGAACAGAATGAAGGAAGCACTTTAAGGATCAGAAATACAGGTGACGAACAAAAAAATCCGGCTAATCTGGACGCATTTGATTCTTATACTTATGGTAGCAAGAAAATCACGGAAGATAATAAGATTTTGTCATTAAGAATCCGCACCCATAATGCAGATGACAAAGCACCGGCGTATTTTGGAGTGCAAGTAGTAGATCTTTCTGCTGCAGAACCTGTAGCTGTGAAAGTGGGAGAAACCAAAACCTGTGGTTCGCAAAGTTATACAGATTATGATTTTGACTTAAGTGACTATGTTGGAAAAGAAGTTATTATAGCTATCGGAATCTATCGTACCGCAACAGGTGATTATTGGAAACAATTGGTTCTTCGCGCTATACGCTTCGCTCCACAAAAAGTTGAAGGATGGAACTGGTTGCCCGGCACCGCTATCACAGGTTTGGAAGAATGGAAGTTAACTGCAGAAATGGTCCGTTCAACAATGGTTCAAACAACTAAATCATTCACTGGAATAAGCCCCATTCGCGGTGGTAGCGGCGATTATTATGCAGCATACCGTGAGTGGCGAAATGTAAATCATATAGCCTATTGTTGGGCATTTATGCCGACAGTAAAAGACCCAGAAGTATTCCCCAGTGAAGGTTATCTGATAAAAACAACAGGGAACGGAGCCGCTAATACCAATAAACCCGAGGCCTACTTCTATGCTAAATTTGCAATTGCAGAAGGAAATAATAAATTAACGTTGAAAACCCGCACGTTTGGTGATCAATGGACATTCTTTAAACTTACTGCTATCAAAGAAGACGGAACATTCGTCAATCTAAATCCAATATCTAATACGGCCAAAGAAGCAGCTGCTGCAGAAAATGGTTGTTGGAAGTTCAAACATGATGCAGGAGGTCCGGACAACCCGAATACCTATGCTACATTCGTATACGACCTAGCTCAATTTAACGGCAGTAATGTAGTGTTAGCCATAGGTGTATTTAATGGAGAAAAGAGCAGCAATGAAAATAAGCTGGTATTCCACAGCGTCGAATTAAACTAAAAAAGACACTGTTCTTACTCGAATCTTTTGCTTGTTTGCCTATTCAGGCTAAAGATTCGAGTAGCAACCAGTTCATACTGAATAAAAACATAACTAAATTTTAATAATTATCATTATGATGAAAACACAACGTGCAAAAAAAATGCAATATCTGTATTCTTGCATTCTTATGGTGTTTCTTCTGACTTTGAGCTCACCATCATGGGCGCAGAAAAGAACCATATCAGGTATTGTTACAGATGAAACCAATGAACCTGTAATCGGGGCTAATGTTGTAATCAAGAACACAACCGTAGGTACGATAACCGGTATAGATGGTCAATATCGTATTGAAGCTCCAGATAATGCTACTTTAGTATTCTCTTTTATAGGTTATAATTCTATAGAAGAAAAAGTGAATGGGCGTACACAAATCAATGTTTCTATGAAATCCAATGACATCACTCTTAGTGATGTAGTGGTTGTGGGATATGGTGTACAAAAAAAAGTAAGCCTTACTGGTGCAATAGCAGGAGTGAGAAGTACCGACCTATTGAAAACAAAAAATGAGAATCCGCAGAATATGCTTACCGGTAAAATCTCCGGAGTACGCGTATGGCAAAAAAGTGCCGAACCCGGGTCTTATAGTAATAACTTTGATATTCGTGGATATGATGCTCCATTGGTCATCATTGACGGTGTTCCTCGTGACGTGCAAGACTTCCAGCGTTTGAATGCTAATGACATTGATGATATATCTGTACTGAAAGATGCCTCGGCTGCTATTTATGGGGTACGTTCTGCCAATGGTGTTATATTAGTAACTACTAAAAAAGGCTCAAAAGAGGGAAAAACAAAAGTCTCATACAATGGTTCCTTTACCATCCAACAGCCATCTGACATGCCTAAACTGGCCGATCCGTATGGAACAATGACTTTATATAATGAAAAGGCGATGAATAAAGTAGATGGTGGGAATATTATATACGGTGAAGATCAGTTCGAAGCTTTCCGCAATGGTTCCCGCCGAGCTACAGATTGGAATTCATTAATATTTTCAGATCACTCTCCTCAAACTCAACACGATATCAGCATCTCAGGAGGAAATGAAAGAACCCAATATTATATAGGTATGGGATATTTCTATCAGGAAGGATTTTTCAAATCAGGAGATTTGAATTATGAGAAATATAATATTCGTTCTAACATCTCGACAAGAATTCTTAAAGGATTGACTTTCGAACTCAATCTTAGTGCTTTCCTCGATGAACGAAATTCTCCTTATTACAGTTCAGTCGATATTATTCGCAACTATTGGTCACAAGGGGTATTGTATCCTGCGTATGCCGATCCGAAAAATACAATGCTAAATTACAAAGGATTAGAATTGGAAAATAATACGGTTGCCTTCATGACTTCCGATGTGTCAGGATACAAAAAGAACAAACAGAAAAATATCCAATCTTCAGCATCACTCAATTTTGATTTTGGAACAATAACACCAGTTTTAAAAGGCTTGTCGGCAAAAGCATTGTTTAGTTACGATTACCGATTGGACAACAATGAAAGTTACCGTAAGGAATATTATCAATATGCTTATGATGATTTGACTGATACCTATACTCAAAAATTATACAACAACAGTTCTCCGAGCAACCTCCTCCGAAAAATGTACGATAAACAACAGACTCTGGCTCAGTTGATATTGAATTATAATCGCACATTTGGAGAACATTCCATAAGTGGATTAGTCGGTTGGGAAACTCAGAAACGTCAGGGAGATAATTTCTATGCCCAACGCAATCTTGCCTTCAGCATTCCATATCTTTTTGTAGGCGAAGACACTGCCCAACAAGGTGGAATGTATTCGGGTAACTCCGATCTTTACGAGGAAGCTAATTCAGCTTTAATAGGTAGAATAAATTATGCTTACGGAAGCCGTTATCTACTTGAAGCTCAATTCCGTTATGATGGATCTTCCAAATTTGCCAAAGGGCATAAATGGGGGTTCTTCCCTTCCATATCAGCAGGATGGCGTATCTCTGAAGAACCGTTTTTCAAATCAATATCTGCTCTTTCTTTTGTGAATCAGTTGAAGGTACGTGCCAGCTATGGTGTATTGGGAGATGATTTAAGTAATAATTGGAATTATGAATGGGCACAAGGATATAATTATCCTGCTACCGGCGAAAACGCAGAAAAAGGGTATTATAATCATTACGCTCCGGGATTTGTTTTTGGTGATAAATTCGTTTATGCCGCCTCACCGAAACCTCTTCCTAATGAGGGTATCTCATGGTACGAATCAAGAACATTCGACATTGGTGTAGACTTTGAGGGATGGGATGGTTTATTCGGTTTTGTGATTGATTACTTCGACCGCCGCCGTAAGAACATGTTTGCCCGTAGTAGCGGAGATTTACCAACAGTTGTAGGTGCTGAAGCTCCATTAGAGAACGTTAACAGCGACCGTCAATTTGGTATAGACCTGGAGCTTACACACCGGAATAAAATAGGAGATTTTTCTTATAAAGTAAAAGCAATAGGTACTATTACTCGCAGAAAACACATGACTGCAGTCGATAAAGGTCCTTGGTCCAGTTCTTATGACAGATGGCGCAATGATAATTTGAACAACCGTTATCAAGGCGTTCAATTCGGTTATAATTCAGCAGGACGTTACACTGATTGGAATGATATCTGGACATACCCTATTTATAAAGACAGAGATATACTCCCTGGAGATTACAAGTATGTAGACTGGAATGGAGATGGTGAAATCAATGGTCAAGATGAACATCCTTTCGCATTCGATCAAACACCTTGGTTAAATTACAGTTTGAATTTGGATTTCGCATATAAAAATTTTGATCTGAACATATTATTTCAAGGTTCTGCCCTCGGTTCTATGGAATATAAAGAACCTTTATACAATATATGGGGTGAAAATGGCGGAGGTGCTTTGGAGCAATTCCTTGATCGTTGGCATCCGACAGACCCTTTGGCTGATCCCTACGATCCGAAGACTCAATGGGTAAGCGGCCACTATGGATATACGGGCCATTATCCAAAAGGGAACTCTGAATTCAATCGCGTCAGCACAGCTTATTTACGTCTTAAGAGTATAGAAATTGGCTATACCCTTCCTCGGATAAAAGCTTTGTCGACCATGAACCTTCGCATATTTGCCAATGCCTACAACCTGTTTACAATAACAGGCGTGAAATTTGTCGACCCGGAACATCCTGACGACGATCTGGGTAGAATGTATCCGTTAAACAAAACCTACACAGTAGGAATGTCTCTTTCTTTTTAAGGTTTTGGACAAAAAAATAATTTAAAATATTATCTATATGAAAAAGATATTTATATTATCATTGTTTAGTATCTTATTATTCAGCGGTTGCAATGATCTGGATATTGCTCCCAAGAATCTTATTACCGATAAAGACTTAATAGGAAGTGAATCGGGAATGGATATTTATATGGCACGAATGTACAGTAATATGCCTTTCGAAGATTTTAAATATATGGCAAAATGGGGATTTGATTTCAATTCCTGGTTAGGTGCATTCGGTATTGAAGGAACAGGTGAAGCCGTAGGCAGAGATAACATCTGCAAGAGCTTTACAGGAGAAGATACTCAATACTGGGGAAAATCATTTCCTTTGTTGCGTGATGCCAATTTTTTAATTGAGAACTTGCCGAAATACGAAGGAAACTTTGCTGGTAATGTTTATAATCACTATATGGGTGAGGCTTATTTCGTAAGAGCTTTTGTCTTTTACACGATGGCAAAGCGCTATGGTGGTGTGCCGCTGGTTACGAGAGTGATACAATATCCGGCTGACGAAAATACGCTGGAAGTTCCCCGCTCATCGGAGGAAGAGACATGGAATCAGGTGTTATCTGACTTTGATACAGCCATATCACTATTAAGTAACAAACCGTTAAAGGATGGCTATTCAAGTAAATACATCGCATTAGCATTCAAATCTGAAGCTATGCTATACGCAGGGTCCGTTGCTAAATATAATGAAACAGTTCAAGGACGTCTTACAGGATTAGGACGCAAAACAGGCGTACGTGTTATCGGATTCGACGAGAGCCAATGGGAAGATGCATCCAAAAAATATTTCACTGAAGCTTATAAAGCAGCCCGTGAAGTAATGATAAATGGTGGTTATGATCTTTATAAGAAAAAATGGGCAGCAAACGATAAAGAAGCTCAATACCAGAATATGGTAGATATGTTTAGCGATCTGACTAGTCCGGAAAATATATATGTAAGAAAATACATATATCCAACCATCACACACGGATATGACGCTTACAGTGCTCCACTAATATTCCGCGCTCCGCTATCATCTGAAACGTGTCCAACTCTTGATTTTGTAGAATTATTTGATGGCTTCGAACATTATGCTGACGGAACAATGAAAGTAACTGACGGTGCTTCCAACACCGATGGCAACTATCTGCTGTTTAATACACCGATGGATTTCTTTAAAAATGCGGAACCTCGCTTACGTGCCTATGTAATCTTCCCCGGTGACATGTTTAAAGGTAGAGAAATTGAAATCAGAGCGGGAATATATACCGGAGCAACTCCAATCAAACCTTTTTTCAATGATTACTCTTTTGCCAATGCTGACACTCACTACCAAGATTTAAATGCATATACCGGCAAGCCCAAAACATTATATCTCAGTCCTAAGATGGAAAATCAAGAAGTTGTAAAATATGACGGTAAAGATATGACTGCAGGAGGAGAAAATGGTCCGTTCTATGACCAGGGAGAATCGGCAATAACCGGATTTTATGGACGTAAATGGCTGAACCCAGATCCATCGTTTGCGGCAGGCGAAGGAAAATCAGCTCAACCTTTTATATTGATGCGTTATGCTGAAGTTCTGCTCAATGCGGCCGAAGCAGCAATAGAGTTATCTTTAGCCGGAGTAACATCTCCTGATGGAGAAAATCTTCTCCAGCTGGCAACCAAAGCGGTAAATGATATCCGTGAACGTGCAGGAGCTACTCTGTTGACAAGTAACCTGACAGCTACAGAAGGAGGACGTGACATCGTACGGAAAGAACGTCGTAAAGAATTAGCCTTTGAACATAAGACTAAATGGGATTTACGTCGTTGGCGTGTACAAGACTACAATAATAGAAGCGGATTCTGGGGTGAAACAAGAGATAAAGATAAGTTTAGCAGTAATTCCCGTTATCGTTTCCGTGGATTATATCCTTTCTTCTCAACCCAAGCTGGTAAGTATTTCTTTGACGCTCGTTTCCAATGGACTTCAAACATAACTGCCGATTACAGTACTATTGACTACTACTTCGGAATACCAGGTGGACAAGTAACTAAGAGTCCGGTAATCGATCAGCAGCCTAATCGATAAAAGATAAGTGATATAAAAAAAACTAATTAAGAAACATAGAATATGAAAAAGATAACATTTTGTACTTTATTGTGTACACTGTTCACTTTCGGTTCCTGTGATATGTTCAGCGTTGACAATTACGACGAACCGGCGGAAACATTGCAAGGTGAAGTGATAGATATAGCTACAGGAGAAAGAATACTGACCGACCAAGGTAGTGAAGGTATTCGCGTACGCTTGACCGAACTTAGTTGGGGCGATAACGTCCAGCATAACCCTGACTTTTATTGTATGCCTGACGGTACATTCCAGCATACAAAATTATTCAAAGGCACTTACAATATTCGTATTGACGGTCCATTCATCCCCTTATTGCGGGAAGACGGCTACGGAGTACCTTTAGCTGATGAAACTATAGAGAAAGAAATATCAGGCGTAACAAAAGTCCGTTTTGAAGTAGAGCCTTTCTTAAAAGTAGTTCTCGTAGGTGAGCCGACAATTAGTAATGGTAAAATTACAGCAAAAGTAAAAGTGACAAGAGGTGTCAGCAAAGAAATTTTCAAAGAAAAGATAGAACCTCTAGGGAAATACAATGACAGCTTCGTGAATATGACTGATATACAACTATTTGTAAGTTATTCTTCAACTGTGGGGTATAGAGCAAGAGACGATCGTTGGTCTAACAAAATAGAATATACGGGAACAGACTTTGAACCTCTTTTCGGAACAGAAGTTACCATTAAGTCCAATGGCACAATACCCTCAGGCAGGACAGTATTTATACGAGCTGCCGCCCGTATAAACTACGCAACAGAAAGTGTCCGCCGCTGGAATTACAGTGAACCAATGGAAGTATTGATTCCGTAATTACTGGTGTATAATTTAGATTAAAACAATCCTATTTTGAAAAGAGGTTATTATCCTCTTATCCTAACGAGGATAACCTCTTTCATTAATTACATGTATAAAAAAAGAACAGTTATGAATAAAAATAAAACAATAATCGTTTTCAGTTGGATGCTGATGGCTATGTTATTCGGATGTTCCGACTCCGATGCCAATGACAACAACAATTCCGGTGATCAAGGATTCACATACAATGATGTAATTACAGCTTACGATTCATTCAATGAAAACTTGTTCCAAGATTCCCGCAAAGTCTATCGCAGAGATGCAGGAGGCGGAACATCAGACATTGCTGTAGGTTGGACACAAGCCACAATGTTTGATATGATAATGAACGCCTACAAACTCACAGGAGATAATAAATATCTAGATCTGATGCAAAAGCACTTCGAGGGATGTTCTAACGAATTCACATTCGATTGGTATGATTATTCCCACTGGGATTTGAACGATGATATGATGTGGTGGATAGGCTCACTTGCCCGTGCATACCTGCTAACTAAGGATAAAAACTACCTTGATATATCAGAAGAGGGTTTCAAAAGAGTATGGTACGGCAAACCGATAGAATTATATCCAGACCGGCATCCTAGAGATACAGGTGGGTATGACCCTATAAACGGAGGTTTGTACTGGGGTTGGAAAGATGATGCTCTAGGAAAAATGGCATGTATCAATTATCCAACAGTCATAGCTGCTATGGAATTATACAAGGCTACCAACAAATCCGACTATCTGGATAAAGCAAAAGATGTTTACCAATGGTCTACAACACATCTATTCAATACGACAACAGGGGCGGTAGCTGACTCTGAGCATCCTGACGGTGTCGACTGGACCACAACTGTTTATAACCAAGCTACATGTATGGGAGCGGCGGCAATGCTTTATCTTGAGACAAAGGATCAGACTTATCTGAATCATGCAAAAGCTGCTATGGATTATATTATAGCAAAAAAATCAACAGCCAATAAAGTATTAAGACCGGAAGGTGATCCAACACAAGATAAAGTAGCAGACGAAAAAGGTATTTATAATGCCATCTTAGCCCAATACATACCTATTTTAATTAATGATTGCGGGCAAACCCAATACATCGAATATATAGAACGCAGCATCAATCTCGGCTGGAAAAACCGTGACAAGGAACGTAATCTGACTAATAAGTTCTTGGAGCGAGTTCCATTATCAACATCACCCCTGTCTTCTTATACAGCTTCCGGTATTCCTGCACTAATGCTAACTTTCCCGAATGTAAAAGACCGGAAATAAAGAAGTTTCAAATATATATCCCTGTATGAGGGAATCAATAGGTAAATTATAATAATCATTTGTGCCTTTAATGTCTGTCTCATTAAAAGGCACAAATGATTTTCTTTATAAAGATAGAGGAACTTACTGAAAAAGACCAAAAAACACATATATTTGTCAGTGATTCCAAAGATTCAAATAGGTTATAATATAAAAACAGCATGAAATTACTTATTCAAAAAGCTATATTAGCCAATATTCTTCTTTTTATAGGCTATTCACTTTCAGCAGGAGAAATCAAAATAAAAATCGATAAGAGATATTTAAATATCCCTGTTTCTCATAAAGAGGACCGACATAAAATGACCTTTGAGGTAAAAGGCCAACCTGCCCTATCGGTTGTTATACGTCTTGCTCACGATGAAGCTGATTATTGGGTATTTAAAGATGTTTCCAATCTGAAAGGGAAAACATTGACAATCAGCTATGAAGGAAATGAAAAAGGATTAAGCAATATCTATCAGGATGACAATATTAAAGGAGAGGACAACTTATATAAAGAAAACAACCGTCCTCAATTTCACTTTACAACCCAAAGAGGTTGGATCAATGATCCTAACGGACTTGTATATTATGACGGAGAATATCATCTTTTTTATCAGCATAATCCTTTCGAGCGAGAATGGGAAAATATGCATTGGGGGCATGCTGTAAGCAAAGATTTGGTACATTGGGAAGAATTGACAGATGCTTTATATCCCGATCATTTAGGTGGAATGTTCTCCGGTTCGGCAGTCATAGATTATGGTAATACTGCCGGTTACAATAAAGGAGACACTCCGGCTATGATTGTTGCATATACGGCCGCCGGACTTGACAAGCAAGTACAATGTATTGCATATAGCCTCGACAAAGGACGCACATTTACAAAATATACAAATAATCCTGTGATAGACTCCAAGCACATCTGGAATAGTCACGACACACGAGATCCTAAAATTTTTTGGTATAATCCCGGGAGTCATTGGGTAATGGTGTTGAATGAACGTGATGGACACTCCATATACACTTCCGCTGATCTGAAAATCTGGAAATACGAAAGCCATGTTACAGGTTTCTGGGAATGTCCCGAACTTTTTGAGTTATCAGTAGATGGAAATTCCAATAACAAAAAATGGGTAATGTATGGAGCTACAGGTACATATATGCTAGGTTCATTTGACGGTAAAACATTTATCCCGGAATCAGGAAAGTATTTTTATACCAAAGGAAGCCTGTATGCAGGACAAACATATACTAATATACCCGACAGTGACGGGCGTCGCATACAAATTGCCTGGGGACGTATTTCACACCCAGGTATGCCATTTAATGGAATGATGCTATTGCCCACAGAACTAACTCTTCACACGACAAAAGAAGGAATTAGGCTATTCAGTAATCCGATTAAAGAAACCAAGCAATTATTTACCCCTTTGAAAAAATGGGCATCTTTGACATCTGATAAAGCAAACGATCATCTTAAAGAATTTCGCAATGCCGGAACTTTGAGAATCAAAACGACTTTCAAACTATCTCATGCTACAAGTGCCGGCATTGACCTTTTTGGTCAGCGAATCTTAGATTACAATATGAATGCAAATACAATCAACAGTGTGTTTTATTCTCCCGAAGACAGAAACAGTATGGAACTTACAGCCGATATATACATAGACAAAACTTCCATCGAAGTATTCATAGACGGAGGGATATATTCTTATTCTATGGAAAGAAAAGCGGCAAAAAACAATCAGGATGGAATCTGCTTTTGGGGAAATAATATTGATATAAAGAATCTGGAGATTTTTTCTGTAAAATCCATTTGGAATTAAAATGAGGTTATTCAATAAGTCTTCTAAAATGAACTTCCTCTTGCTGCAATTGCTTGTTGCAAGAGGAACTTTGCCATCCATATAGACGCATCGACTCATCTATTAATAATAAACTTTCTTTTGCTTACTAGTAAACTTGTGTTTAACCAATACCAAACTTGCAATGCACTAACAGCAAACTATAAATAAAGCTTTCATTTATATAATTAGAAGCTTTGTTTTTATAAATGCCAGTTCTGTTTATAAAAACAGAACTGGCATTTATAGATTTCAACTAATGAAAAATAACTTTCCTCCCTATCCTTTAGAAGTTTATAATTAATAGGAAGGAAGTTTTCCCTTAATGTCCTGCAAATGGTTTGTAGTTAGTTAGCGAATGACTTGAAAAGCCGTAGCATAGAAACCTTTGCTTATACCACATGATATACCACTTCATGCGCTTCTGTCAGCAGTGGAACCTCCAGTTTATCCAACATCTTATCCAAAACAGATTCAGGAAGTGCATATTCCCTGCTTTTATTTTGTTGACGCCAAGTGTGATAGGGCTGTTCCAGATAGACTATCTTCACTTTTGCACCATAATCAACAAACAAATCAATCAGTTGGGCACGCATCTGACGAGTTATGTTAGTAGCATTCCAAACAAAATCCTGTCCTTTGCGAAGATACGTCCTGGCTTCTTCCTTCGCCATTTGCACTACCCGTCCATTCGCCGACTTATCCGTGGGACTCAATTTGTACTTGCGACGAATGGCATCCAAACTCACCACCGGTATATCCATGCCAGCAGACTGAATATAATAGTCTTTCCCCATTCCCGGAAGTCCTGACAACATTGTCACTTCACATTTAAACTGTTCGTGAGGGATATAATCAATATAACTGCCTTCTGCATGGAAGTAATGAAAGCGTGCATAATCTGTGGCAAACTCTCTCGGTTTACTCCAACAATCTTGTTCACGGCAGAAAATCTCAAACAGTTCCACTGCTTCCAACAACCCATTCTTATCTTCACAAATACGTCCTCTGACATCAGCTTCAGCCAACATTTTCAGTAATGAAGTATCTACCCGTAAAGAAGCTTCACAGAGTTTCTTTACAGAATCCGACTTCTCCATCAGCCAAACAGGCAATCCGTGATACCGGACTAAAGACGCAATCTGTTCCCGGATATGGAACGGAGCAGGACAATCCCGGTATAAAATAGTACGGGTAGTGTACTCTCCTTTTCTGGCGTGCCCTTTAGCAGATACCCGCCCCTCTCCTTCATCCACGGAAGTCGAACGTTTTTCAACATCATGCAACAATGCAGATGTCCAAATAATTTCTTTCTCCAAGGTGCAGAGAGTCTGATAAGCAGAAGACTGCTGCAATGCTTCCAACACCATACGGGTATGCTCGGCCACACTTCCCTCCGCATGATAACGAGTATCCTGCGGGACGACATTCATTTCTCGTACCCACTCGAACTGCTGTTCGAGTGAGCACCATGATTTATCTTCTATCAATTTCCAATTCATCATTATTCTCCTTTTCATTACTCAATTCCCAGACAAGCGGGGCACGTTTCCAATTACGCGTCCAATGCTCATCTGTTTTGACGTGTCCTTTTCGCACATACTTAAACACATGATGCGCAAATTCGCTTACCGGATATTCCTCGATATTGCGGCTGACTACTCCTTCACGAGTACAAGCCACTTTCGTCCACGGATCACATGAACCGAAAACAGACGGGTCTTGTGACATATCAATGATTTCCTGTTTTAAAAGCTCCGGCGTTAAACCGGAAACAGGTTCTATCTTCAACTCCGGAACAGTAGGCAAGTCAAATAAAGCTGCATAAAACTTCACTTCTTCCCATGACAACCATTGATCCATGCAACGAACCGCAAAGATATAAAAATGCGTTTCTAATCGCTGATATTCAATAGAATGTATGGCGTATAGATTTTCTCCAAAGATTTCTATATCACCCAAATCATTCTTTATCAATTCCCAACGTTCCCGCAGTTGCCTCGTCCAGGGTGAAGTGGTGGGAGCCGCATGCGAACGGGCAAAGACACCCCACTGACTCAAACAATTATTCTCTCCATCCAACTTCTCGGTATGCACCAATGTCTTAATCCGTTGGATATCTTCCCAATACGTATGATTAATTCGGTCATCACTAGTCGTTCCGGGAGAGAACGGATAGTGATAGGTACGACCATATTTCTCTGATATCATCTTCTTCTTTTTTTTTAATTAAATACTCATTCTTTTTTGCACAGCTAAACAGCACTAAAGCCACTACCCGGCAACATTCCGCAGGTCCTCTGCCGGAAGTAATTTGTAAATAGACTTTTTCTTTCATCGCATCATTCCTTATTCATTCGTACAATGCGAGGCATAAATTTGCCTTGCACTTCCACTAGTGTCTCCTGCGTATACATCACTCTGTCAATGTCCTTGTATGCCAACGGCATTTCTTCCACGCTCCCACCAATCAAAGTTACTCCTGCTTGCGACAGTAACTTCTTCAAAGCTGATTGCGTAAAACTATCTTTTGCCTTTTGGCGGGACATTGCCCTGCCGGCTCCATGAGAAGCCGAATTCAACGCTTCTTCCACCCCTTTGCCACAAACCAGATACCCCGGAGTAGCCATACTTCCGGGAATCAATCCCGCTTGTCCCTTTTGCGCCGGAGTAGCCCCTTTACGATGGGCGATTGACATACGCCCCGGTATTATTTCCTCTTTCCAAGCGAAGTTATGATGGTTATTGACATTAGCGAGAGGCTTCAACCCTAAGGCTTTCGCCAAATTCAAATGAATCCGTTCATGACAGGCACGGGCATAATCACCTGCCAGATTCATACTCATCCAATACTCCT
>ERZ835880.1089-NODE-1089-length-24148-cov-3.297348_pt1 | contig 24148 bp, 21 predicted proteins | sample MGYA00519944_ERZ835880 | MGnify/ENA primary metagenome ERZ835880 (study PRJEB31850, sample SAMEA3708787) | human gut metagenome | biome: human gut; feature: human-associated habitat; material: faeces | place: China | collected 2014 ... | reverse complement strand
TAATTAATATTCTAAAATAGGAAACATCTGGCGTCGACAGGGCGCCCGTAGAAGAAACGGTTCCGGAGCCAGCGCAAGCTGGATGCGGAACCGTTTCTTCTACGGGCGTTGTGCCGGGGCCCGGGGGGCGGCTCGCCCCCCGGACAGGGGCAAGGGGCGGTAGCCCCTTGCCGCCGGAGGCCTCAGCCTCTCTATTCCCCCGTAACCGTTTCCAGTATTTTCCGCGCCTGATCGGCGTCCTTTTTGATCTGGGCGACGAGGGAGTCGGGGCCGGTAAAGGTGACTTCGCCGCGCAGGCGTTCGACGAAGGCGACTTCAAGATGCTTGCCGTAAAGATCCGCGTCGAAATCAAGCAGGTGCGTCTCGACCGTGAGCACGCCCGGCCCGAAGGTCGGGTTGTACCCGATGTTCGTCACCGCCGGATAGGTGTTTGGGGTGGGGTGCGCCGGATCGAAGACAAAGGGGAGCCCGCTCCCGGCGGATTCCGATGGCGTGGCAAGCGTCACATACACGCCGGGCTTGGGGAGCATGGTCGGCGTGGGGGCGAGGTTCGCCGTGGGGAATCCGAGCAGGCGCCCGCCCCGGTTTTTGCCGTGGATGACTTCGCCCTGCACGCTGTACAGGCGGCCGAGCAGGCTGCTGGCTTCCCAGACCTGCCCCTGATGCAGCAGCTCCCGTATGCGCGTGGAGCTGACCACTTCGTCGTGCACGGAGAGCGCATCCATCCGATCGACGTTGAAGCCTTCGGCTTTGCCGAGCTGGGCGAGGACTTCGGGCGTCCCGGCGCGGCCCTTGCCGAGGGTGAAGTCGTAGCCGAGGAGCAGCTCGCGCATGTTCAGCGTGCCGAGAAGAATCCGGCGCACGAAGGTTTCCGGCGACATGGCCGCGAATTCGGACGTAAAGACCACAAGCATCACAAGCGCCATGCCGGAGGCTTCCAGCAGTGCAAGCCGTGCCTGCGGGGTCGTGAGGCGCGGAGGCGCGTATGGCGTCAGTACTTCAAGGGGATGCGGGTTGAACGTCATGGCGACGGGAAGCGTTCCCGTCGCGGCCGCGCGTTCACAGGTCATGGCAAGAAGCGCCTGATGCCCCAAATGGACGCCGTCGAAATTGCCTACCGTCACAGAGGTCCCCTGAGAGAGGTCCAGCGGCAGCGGCAGATCAAGCGCATCGGGATTGCGGGTGATGATCATGCGTTACTTCTGCCCGGACGGAGCGGCCTGCAAGGCCATGTTGATGGCTTCCTTGAACAGATCGGAAGACAGCGCGCCACGGGCCACAAGGTTGTTGATGAGGAAATACGGGGTCCCCTGCACGCCTATGCGCTGGCCTTCGGCAATGTCGGCGTCCACTTCGGCGCGCACGTCCTTGCGCTTCACGTCGGCGGCGAGCTTTTTCATGTTCAGCCCGGCGTCCTTGGCGGCGTTCACGATGGCGGGTTCGCCGTCCTTGAGCACGTCGGCGCGGCGGGCGAAGAGCAGGTCATAAAACTTCCACGCCAGTTCCGGATCCTGACGGGCGGCGGCGACGTGGTATTCGGCGGCGAGGCGGGCGACGCCGGTGGTTTCCAGCGGGAAGTGCTTGAAGACGTATTTGATCTTGCCTTGATTTTCCTTGAGGACCTTTTCCATCGTCCCGGCGGCCTGCTGGCAGTAGGGGCAGGTGAAATCCGAATAGGCCACGATGGTCACGGGCGCATCGGCGGCCCCGCGGAACGGGCGGTCCTTGATGTCCACTTCTTTGGGCTGGTTCAGCTCAGCCTTCCACTGGGCGATCAGGCTTTTGTGGCGGCGCTGGTTGGAGCCTTCCTGAGCGATGTCGAGTACGGCCTCGCTGTTTTCGCGCAGGACGCTGAGCAGCAGGTCAGGGTTTTTCTGGAGGGTTTCGCGCAGCAGTTCCGCAAAATTGTCCGTGGTGACGGCGCTTGAGGCCGCGTAGGACGGGGTGGCGGCGGACGCCCATTTGTTGGACAGGAACAGCAGGTAGGCGGTCAGAATGAGCCAGATGATGAGAAAAGCCCAGAGTATTTTGCGTTTCATGGAGGTTTCCTTGATAGCTGGATTCGAAGAGAGAGCGTGCATACGAACTTCCTTGTTTTGCCGGGCAGTTTACCGGGACAGAGGAGCTGTGGCAAGGGCACGATAAAGGCAAAAAAAGACGGGGAAAAGCGAAAATGGAACGCTTTTCCCCGTCCTGCGTCGTTCGAAGGGGAGGCCCCTCAAACCGTCTTTACATGTTGTCGCCGCGCTTGATGAGCGCCTGCATGCCGCCGAGGGCGTTCACCACGTCGGTCACGCCGTGGTTGTGCAGGTACAGCATCACTTCGTAGGAGCGCAGGCCGGTGTTGCACACGAGGGCCACCGGGCGATCCTTGGGGATGGAGTCGAACTTCGCTTCAATGTCTTCCAGCGCGATGGCGTGCCATTCGCCGGGATACTTGGCGGCGGTGGCGTTGCCGGCCACGGCGGGGCGGGCGTCGGCGAAGAAGACGTTATTGTTGGCGCGATCCTTCCAGAGTTCGCCGAATTCCTTGGAAGAAATGGGCTTAAGCTGGCCGGAGAGGATGTTGTCGGCCACGTTGGCCACGGCGTTTACGGCGTCCATTGCGGAGGCGAAGGGCGGGGCATAGGCGATTTCGGCATTGGCGAGATCGTCGATGGTGGGCTTGCCGAACTGGAGCATGGTCGCCACGGCGTCGATGCGGGCCTTGAGGGCGTCGCCGTCTTCGCACACGCCCTGAATGCCGAGCACGCGTCGGGTTCCGCGTTCGACCACGAGTTCAAGGGTCATCATGTGCTTTTCAGGGTAGAAATGGGCGCGGTCGAGCTGTTCGAGGCTGGCGGAAATGGCGTCGAACCCGAAAGCTTTGGCACGTTCGATGGTCAGGCCCGTGCCGCACGCGGACATCTTGAAGATTTTCACGCACCACGTGCCCACGGCGCCGTGGAAGGCGGCCGCCTTGCCATTGTCGCTGGCGGCGTTGGTGCCGATGACGCGGCCCTGCCGGTTGGCGAGGGAGCCGAGCGCCAGCACGAAGGGCTTGCCGGTGATGAGGTTCGGAATGGCCACGCAGTCGCCGCCCGCATAGATGTCGGGATCGGAGGTCTGCATGTATTCGTTGACGAGGATCGCGCCGGTGCGTTCCTCAAGATCGAGCCCGGCGGCGCGGGCCAGCGCTGTGTTGGGCGCGAAGCCGGTGGCGAAGATGACCAGATCGGCGTCGAGGGTGCGCTTGTCGGTCACGACGCGGGCCACAACCCCGTTTTCACCTTCAAGGCGCTGCACTTTTTCGCCGGTATAGACGTCGACGTTGTGTTCTTCGAGGTCATGCCTGACCATATCGGACAGGCTGGCGGACATGACGCCGGGCATGGCCTGCGGCATGAATTCCACCACGCTGGTCTTGATGTCCCACATGTCGGCGAGGGCCACGGCGATTTCCATGCCGATGAACCCGGCGCCGATGACCACGGCGTTCTGCACGCTGCCGGAAGCGCAGGCCTTGCGGAGCGCGTCGGCGTCCTCAAGGTTGTTCGCGCCGCCCACGTTTTTGAGGTCGCGGCCTTCGACCGGGGGCACTTTGGGAGTGCTGCCGGTGGCGATGATCAGGCGGTCGTAGGGGAGCGCCTTCTCTTCGCCCGTGACCAGGTTCTTGGCCGTCACGGTCTTGGCGGCGCGGTCGATGGCGGTCACGCGGGTCTGGTTCAGGGTATGCACGCCCTTATGCTCGAAATACTCGGGGGTGCGCACGGTCCCGTAGGTCGTGGAGCGCAGGGCGTCCAGCGAATTGATTTCGCCGGAAACATAGTAGGGGATGCCGCAGCCGCCGAACGAAATATTGATGTTTTCGTCGATCATGGTCACGTTGGCCGTGGGATCAAGCCGTTTCAGGCGGCTGGCCGCCTTGGGGCCGAGGGCCACGCCACCGATGACGATAACGTTTCTGGACATATTTCCTCCCTTCCTGAAAACAGGGGTAAAGGTACAAGAAAGTCGGTTTTTGGCATACACGCTTCCCTGCGAATGCGCAAGGCGGGGATAGAATTACATCGGTTCCGTACTGATTGCGGCAAGAAACCTCTGCTCCCGATACGTTCCGAAGCCGTTTTCCCCCGGCGGAACCAGCCGGGGATGAAGCTTTCCGCACTCAAGGGGCAGCCCAATGAAACGGTTTCAAGGCCAAAGCAACGTCCGGAGGCCATGCCCGTACGGAGCGCATTCCTTGAGGCGTCCGCCCCGGAGAGACGGATGCCGTACTTCCTTTCAATAAGGCGTTTGCGGCGAAAGACAACGGGACGGCATCCATCAGAAAAAGCGGAGAGAAGAGTGAACGCGGATCCGAGGCGTATGCCCGCTTTTTCGGCGGGTTCCGACTTGATCGGCCCCGCCGTGGGCTTCAACCCGAGAAATGAGACATTGCAAAGGGATGGCATGTTTGGCATAATCTTCCCACAGTATTTCACTGAGGGGGAAATATGTCGGATAGGGAAACTCAGCCGGGGAGCATTATTCCCGGCGTTGATTGGGAATCCGGCGTCAAGCGCCTGATGGGAAACGAACAGCTCTACCGGAAATTGCTGGCGAAATTCGCCGCGTCGTATGGGGATGCGGCAGGGCGGATTCGTGATGCCCTGAGTGCCGGTGATCGCCAGACGGCTCATAATGAACTGCATACGCTTAAGGGCGTGACCGCCAATCTTTCCCTCGCTCCTCTGGCCGATCTGGTCCTTGCGGCGGAACAGGCTGTCAAGCACGACGATACGGAACACGAAAACGAATGTATCGACGCCATGAGCCGTGAGCTGGATGCCGTCATCAAGGCCCTGAGCAAGCTGTAACAATTTGACCTTTATGATAAATACAAGCCCTCGACCGAACTTTCCGGAGAGGGCTTTCTTTCTCTCTCCCAAGACTTTCGACTTTATCGAATCCCTCATGCCGTCTTTCCCTGTGCACGGAGAAGGCGGTATGTTTTTTCTTTATTTGCTTGTCTTGTTTTTCTTGCTATCTTTACGAGCTTGGATTTTTTCTTGGCAGGTTATCTGAAAAAAGTGCTGGCTGTTGTTTTGTCTAAAATGACGCAGGCACAGAACTCCCCACCGGTTCCCTTCTCCTCCCAAACCGCAATATCATGCAAGACACAAAGGCAGGGACGAGTAGCATAGGCCCATGATCAAAGAAACACGAACCATACACTACGACGCGGAACTCGCCATCGAAGCCTACTGGCTCCAGAACGTGCTGGAGCCCTTCCCTGATCATTTCCACGACTACTACCTGATCGGGTTCATCGAGAAGGGCGCGCGGGAACTGACTTGCGGCGGACAGAAATACATCACCACCGAAGGCGACCTGTTCACCCTCAACCCCCACGAGCCGCACGGCTGCCGCTCCTATGACGGAAAACCGTTCAGCTACCGGGGCATCGGCGTGCTGCCCGACGTCATGCGCGCGGCCATGCGGGAAATCACGGGGCAGGCCATCCTGCCGCGGTTCCGGGAGCGCATCCTGAGCCAGAGCGAACTGGCGTGTTCGCTGCGCGACCTGCACGCCATGATCGTTCAGGAAGACAAGGAGTTCCGGAAGGAAGAAATCTTTCTGATGCTTCTGGGGCAGCTTCTGCGCGATAACGCCGGAGAAACGCCCCTGCCCGATGCGTACAAGGACGAATCCGACATCGGGGCCGTATGCGCCTACCTTGAGGAGCACTCGGGCGAGCCGGTTTCGCTGGATCAGCTCGGAGAGGTCGCGGGGCTGAGCAAGTATTACCTCCTGCGCTCGTTCACCAAACAGAAGGGCATCTCGCCGTACCGGTATCTCGAAACCATCCGCATCGCCAAGGCACGGAAACTGCTTGAGAGGAACGTGCCGATGATTGAGGTGGCGCTCCAGACGGGCTTTGCGGACCAGAGCCACTTTTCCCGCTTCTTCAAGCGGCTCATCGGGGTCACGCCCCGGCAATACGCGGAAATCTTCGGCGGCAGGCAAGCATGAAAAACGAAACCGCACTCGGCCATGTGCTGACCCTCATGACCATCATCATATGGGGCACGACCTTCGTTTCGACAAAGGTACTCCTTGAGGCGTTCACTCCCATTGAAATCCTGTTTTTCCGGTTCACCCTCGGCTACCTCTCGCTGTGGGCCATCTATCCGCGCAAGGGCACATACGGCACGCTGCGGCAGGAGCTGCTCTTCGCGGCGGCGGGGCTGTGCGGGGTAACGCTCTATTTCCTGCTGGAAAACATCGCGCTGACCTATACGTTCGCGTCCAACGTGGGGGTCATCATTTCGATCGCACCGTTCTTCACCGCATTTCTGGCGAATTGGCTGCTGGACGGCGAGCCGCTGCGGAAACGCTTTTTCGTCGGGTTCGCCGCCGCGCTGACGGGCATTATCCTCATCGGTTTGAACGGCAACTTCGTCCTCAAGCTCAACCCCGTCGGGGACATCCTCGCCACGCTGGCGGCGGTGGTCTGGGCCTGTTACTCCATCCTCATGAAGAAAATCGGCGCGTTCCGCATGAATATGGTGTTCTGCACGCGCAAGGTGTTCTTCTACGGCCTGCTGTTCATGCTTCCCGCGCTGTTCATCTTTGACTGCCGCCTCGGGCTCGAACGCTTCGCGTCCCCGGTCAATACGCTGAACCTCCTCTACCTCGGATTCGGCGCGTCCGCCCTCTGCTTCGTTACGTGGAACTGGGCGGTCAGGATTCTCGGCGCAGTCAAGACCACCGTGTACATCTACCTCGTCCCTGTGGTGACGGTCGTGTCTTCGGTGATCATCCTTCACGAGACGATCACGCCCCTCGCCATTGTCGGAACGGCCCTCACCCTTACAGGGCTGATCGTTTCACAACGATAAGGGAACTCCTAGGAGAGGGGGGAAGCCGGAGAAAACGGCCCCTCCTTCACCTAACACTCTTCCTTTTCAGACAATTTTCCTTTATCACATCATCAAGCCGCTTTTTCCTATAGGGAAAAGCGGCTTGATGATGTTCCGAAGGAAGAAACACATTTTTTTACAACAAATTTATTGGAATTATTGATTCATATTGTACAGGCAGGAAAAAATAAGCCGCTTTCAGCCGTGCCGCCTTCTCCGGCCCTTGACAATGATTCGATATCGAACTAAAAGTCTCTCCATGAAGTACAGCGCTATTTTCTCCCATGCCAGCCGCCTCCGCGAATCGGGCAACCGCTTCATCCTTGCGGAACTCGAAAAGGTCGGGCTCAGCGACATCGCCCCCAGCCACGGCGACATTCTGGTGCGGCTTCTGGCCTGCGAAGCCTGCAACATGAGCGAGCTTGCCAAGCAGGTACACCGGACCAAGTCCACCGTGACGGCACTGGTGGAAAAACTGGAGCGGAACGGTTATGTGCTGCGCATACCGGATCCGGAGGATTCCCGGGGGGTGCTGGTACGCCTGACGGACAAGGGGCGCGCACTGGAACCGGCTTTTGAAGCGATTTCCAACGGCCTGCAGCGGCTGATCACTGACCGGCTCAGCGAAGAAGAAACGGCTCTTCTGGATCGGCTTCTGGACAAGTGTGTGAACGGCTAGGGGCAACCGCCCTTTTTTCGGATTGATTAGTTCGATATCAAACTAAATAGGAGACGAATCATGGCTCAGTACAAACTGGCGCATATCGACATGAAGGGAAACCGCGGCGAACTGCACGACCTCCTAAACCTCACGGGCGCGGAAGTGTCCTGCAACACCCTGCCCGCCGGGGCCAGCGTGCCCTTTGTGCATCACCATACCCAGAATGAGGAAGTCTACCTCATCCTTGAGGGCAAGGGGATGCTGTACATCGACGGGGAAGAATTGCCGCTGAAGGAAGGGGATTGCTTCCGCATTGACCCGCAGGGGGAACGTTGCCTGCGCGCGGCGGACGACAGCGCCATGCGTTTCATCTGTATTCAGGCCAAGGCGGGCAGCCTTGAAGGCTTCACCATGAGCGACGCGGTCGTGACGGAATCCGGCAGCAAACCGAGCTGGCTGTAAGCCGCTCCATCGCCGGGCCGAGGCCGCATCACTGCAACGCCGCGACGGGGCCTTCGATGCAGCCAGAAGCCTTGAAAAATAAGGGAGGGGAACCTCCCGTGGTCCTTTGCTGAAAGGGCGGGAGGCGATCCCTTGGGATCGCCTCTCCTTTATGGGGCAAAACAGCCCGCCCGCATCAGCCCAAGAACAGGCGCAACGCGGACGCTCTGGAGCCGGAAGGCGGGGTCAGCGCTTCCGGGCCGACACGAGCAGCATCATAGGACGGCGGAGTTCATCCCGCATGATTTCCGGATAGGCTTCCAAAAGGCCAGGTTCCGGTTGCGGCTCCACAAGTTCCAGCAATTCGAATCCGTTCTGGAGAAGTCCGTTGACGTAGGCCGTCAGGGTTTTGTGATACTTCATGACCTCTTCGCCGAGGAAACCGGCCTTGCGGACGCCCTCGGAAAAATAGCTGTCCACGGGCCAGTGGAGATGATTCCCCTGCGCGTCGCAATACCATTCCTGCGATCCCTGCGCGGTGAATACCGGATGCTCCACGGAAAAGACGAAGCGCCCTCCGGCGGAGAGGCAGCGGTTCACCTTGGCGCACAGGCCGCCGAACGACTCGATATAGTGGAAGGCGAGAGAGCTTATCGCCACATCGAACGAGTCCGCCGGGAAATCGATAGCTTCAATCGGCATACGCAGGTACTGGATGGCGGGTGAATCCGTCATGGCCCGGGCCTCGGCCAGCATCCTTTCGGACAGGTCGACGCCCACCACGGAGGCAGCCCCCTGTTCGACGGCATACCGGCAATGCCAGCCGAAGCCGCAGCCCAGATCAAGCACCCGCTTGCCCTCGAACGGAGGAAGCATCCTCCGCAGCACATGCCACTCCCCGGCGGCGGCAAGCCCTTCCTTTGAGCGCGGCATCCGGCTGTATTTGCCGAAAAACGTCGGGTCGTCGTATTTATTCTCTTTCATTGTGTCTTCCGGTTGGCCAACGCCTCCTCGTCCAAAGGGGAAGCGCGGGGTTAAAAAAGGGAGCCCTTCGGCTCCCCCTGTCATTTATCCGTTCAGATAGGCCTTGTTCACCACGCTTTTGGGCTGGCCCGCCATCCACCCGGCGATGTTCTCGGCGATGATCCGGGTGATGTTCTGCCGGGCGGTACGGGTGGCCCAGGCGATATGCGGAGTCAGCAGGGTATTGGGGCTGGCCAGCAGCGGATTGTCCTGCGCGATGGGCTCCACGGACACCACGTCCGCGCCGAGCCCGCCAAGCTTTCCGGATGCGAGGGCCTCAGCGACGGCGGCCTCGTCGAGCAGCGGCCCGCGCGCAAGATTCAGGAGGATGGCCCCGTCCTTCATGGAAGCGATGTTGGCGGCGTTGACGATGGCGCGGGTCTGATCCGTCAGCGGGCAATGCAGGGACAGCACGTCCGAAGCGCGGAACAGTTCGTCCATCTCCACAAATTCGACAGGGAAAGATACGGGAGCGGAAGAGGCCGACAATTCGGCGGCGGATTTGCGGGCGGAAGCGGCAATCACCTTCATGCCGAACGCGTGCGCCAGTTCGGCGACGCGGCGCCCGATGGTCCCGAAACCGAGGATGCCCATAACCTTGCCCGAAAGCTCCACCTGCGGCGTATCCCAGAAACACCAGTCCGGCCCGGCGGCCCAGCGCCCGGAGCGGATGCCCGCGTCGTGCAGGGCCGTGCGGCGGCACAGTTCCAACAGCAGGGCGAAGGCATGTTGCGCCACGGCTTCCGTGCCGTAGTTCACCACGTTCATCACCGGGATGCCCCGTTTGCCCGCCGCAGCGATATCCACCACGTCGTACCCCGTGGCGATGACCCCGATGCAGCGCAGGTCCGGCAAGGCCGCCAGCGTGTCCGCATTCAAGCGGGTTTTGTTGGTGATCAGGATCTCCGCGCCCCGGCTCCGCTCCAGCACATCTTCAGGATTGGTGCGGTCATACACCGTCAGATCGCCGAGCGCCGCCAGCGGGTCCCACGGATTGTCGCCGGGATTCAGGGTATAGCCGTCAAGAACAACGATTTTCATGGCACCGCTCCGATTGATGTTCGGTTGATGTTCAAAGGAACGAAGAGGATACCGGATACGTTCACCCTTTGACAAGAGCCCCGGCCTGAGCCAAAAGAAAAGCTCACGCTTCCGAGCGCGTTCCGGACATCCCCTTGCCCGGCCCTCAAAAACGCTCTTTCCCAACAGGCCACCTTTACTGACTTTCCAAATCTTGACTGCTGCCCTCCCCAATGCCTTCTCCCCCGTCTCTCCTCTCCACCAACACAACAGGAGCCGCACCATGACCGATCTGCCCCCCTGCCAAGCAGCCTCCGAACTGCGCCGCCTCACGGACGCGGCCCTGAGCGCCGTAGCACCCGACGGGGCCGTACTGCGCCACCTTCACCTTGATGGAGGCAAACTGACCCTGATCGACGAATCCGGAGCCCCCGCGTGGTCGGGCGGCCTCGACGCCTACCGCCGTATCCGCGTGCTCGGCGCGGGCAAGGGCGCGGCCCCGATGGCGGCTGCGCTGGAAAACCTGCTCGGCGACCGTATCAGCGACGGGCTCGTGATCGTCAAATACGGGCACGATCTGCCGGAAGGGCAACGGACCAGACACATCAGGATCAAGGAAGGCGGACACCCCGTCCCCGATGAGGCGGGCGCGGCGGCTGCGGGCGAAATCGTGGACATGGCCCGGGACAGCCGTGAGGACGATCTCGTCCTGTGCACGTTTACAGGCGGGGCCAGCGCGCTTACCCCCGCCCTGCATCCGAAAATCCCGCTGGCCGACATGCAGCGGCTTACCTGTATGCTGCTGGAATGCGGAGCGACAATCCATGAGATCAATACGCTGCGCAAACACCTTTCCCGCTTCAGCGGAGGCAGCCTCGTGCGCGCGGCCTTCCCGGCCACCGTGCTCGGGCTCATCGTATCCGATGTGGTGGGCGACGACCTTGACGTCATCGCCTCCGGCCCCACCGTGCCCGATCCGAGCACCTTCGCCGATTGCCTGCGGGTAGTGGAGCATTACGGCCTGCGCTGGAAAATGCCGCAATCGATCTGGGCACATATCGAAGGAGGGCTCCAAGGCCGCACCCCGGAAACGCCGAAGGCGGACGAACCGGCTTTCGGGCGCGTCCGCAACGTGCTCGTGGCCTCGGTGAAACAGGCCTTGGAAGCGGCGGCGGACGAGGCCGCGCGGTGCGGCTTCGTGCCCCGCATCCTCACGACGGCCATGAGCGGCGAAGCCCGGCGGACGGCGGCGCAACTCGTTGCCGAAGCACGCCGCGCACAAGCGGGCCTGCGTCCCGGCGACGCGCCGCTCTGCCTGCTCGCCGGGGGCGAAACCACGGTGACCATCCGGGGCAGCGGCAAGGGGGGGCGCAATCAGGAAATGGCGCTCGCCGCCACGCTGGAACTGGCGGACGACCGCGGCATCGACCTCATTTGCGTGGGGACCGACGGCACGGACGGCCCCACGGACGCGGCGGGCGGCTACGCCTTCAGCGGCGATCTGGCACGGCTGCGCGCCATCGGGCTGCACCCGAAAGAAAGCCTCGACGCCAACGACAGCTACCCCTTGCTGCTCAAGGCCGGAACCCTCCTGCGCACCGGCCCCACGCGCACCAATGTCATGGATATGGCCATCATGCTGGTCAGGCCGAAATAACAGGAGCAGAAAACTCTTTTTAGGTCTTTTCGGCTATGTACAAGGTGAAAAAAGGAGAGTAATCGTTCTCGTTCACGACCGGCGGGTCAGGACGGGGTCCGGGACGGGGCGTCCCGGAAAAGCGCTGGATGCGGACAAGCGAGGAGCGAAACGCACAGGAACGGCATACCGTCCTTCCGGTCTCCGGGGCGGAAACGGCCCCGCGGGTTCAACAGATATGGGAGGAGATCATGTCTGGTTTATGGTATTTCTGGGGCAGCCTCGCGTTGCTGCTCGGCGGGTACTTCGTGTACGGCGCGTTCGTGGAAAAAGTGTTCGGAGCTGATTTCGGGCGTCTCACGCCGGTCAAAAGCCGGCGCGACGGCGTGGACTACATTGAACTGCCCCGCTACAAGATTTTTCTCATCCAGCTTCTGAACATCGCCGGGCTCGGCCCGGTGATCGGCCCCATCCTTGGGGCGCTGTACGGGCCTTCCGCCCTGCTCTGGGTCGTGTTCGGCTGCATTTTCGGCGGCGCGGTGCATGACTACTGTTCGGCCATGATGTCCCTGCGCTACGGCGGAGCTTCCTATCCCGAGATCATCGGGCGCAACCTCGGCACCGGCGTCCGCCGCTTCATGGAAGTGTTCGCCATCGCGTTCATGATCATGGTCGGCGCGGTGTTCGTGCTCGGCCCCGCCGCCCTGCTCGCCAACCTGACGAGTTTCGGCCTGCCCTTCTGGGCCACGCTCATCTTCGCCTACTACTTCCTCGCCACGATCATGCCCATTGATACCATCATCGGGCGTATCTACCCATTCTTCTCGGTCCTGCTGCTGGTAATGGCCTTCGGGCTTGCCGGTTCGCTCATGCTCAGCGGCCGCCCCGTTCTGCCCAACACCGACTTTTTCGTGAATACCGACCCGGCCGGCCTTCCCATCTGGCCGCTCCTGTTCATCACCATCGCCTGCGGCGCGATCAGCGGCTTCCACGCCACCCAGTCGCCCCTCATGACCCGGTGCATGGAAAGCGAAAAGCACGGCCGGATGCTCTTTTACGGCCCCATGATCGCCGAAGGCGTCCTTGGGCTCATCTGGGTGACGCTTGGCCTGTCCTTCTACGAATCGCCCGAAGCCCTCGGCGGTCATCAAGGCCGGGACGCCCACGCTGGTGGTTCAGGAAATCTCCATGGCCCTGCTCGGCCCCATCGGCGGCATGCTCGCCATCCTCGGCGTGGTGGTGCTGCCCATTTCCACGGGCGACACGGCGTTCCGCAGCGCCCGCCTGCTGGTGGCCGATACCCTGCGCATCGATCAGGGCCCCATCGGCAAGCGCCTGATGATCGCCGTTCCGCTGTTCGCTGCGGGCATCGCCCTGACCTTAGTGGACTTCGCGGTCATCTGGCGCTACTTCGGCTGGGCCAACCAGACCATGTCCTGCGTGACCCTGTGGGCCATCGCCGTCTACCTTGCCCACCGCGAGCGCTTCCACTGGATAGCGACCCTTCCGGCGGCCTTCATGACCGTGGTGTGCGTCTCCTATCTCTGCTACGCGAAGATCGGGTTCGGCATGTCCGTCGAGATGTCCACGCTCATCGGCATCGCCTCGGCCGCCGCTTCGCTGGTGCTGTTCCTTTCTCGCGGCAAGCGTATGCCCGAGCTTGAGAACGAAGCGAGTTGCTAGAAAAAGCATGTGGGGAGGGGAAGGGGAACCTTTCTCCAGAAAAGGTCCCCTCTCCCCTCCCCAATCTTTTCTCTTCTACAAACAGCGCAAACCGCTGGCGGGATCGAAGACGTGGCCGTGGCCGGCGCGGACGGAGAGGCGGATGGCGTCGCCGGGCGCGGGGCGGCGCGTGCCGGGAAGACGCACGATGATGGCGCTCTGATCGGCAACACCGCCCGCTTTCCCTGCGATGGGATGGCAGTAGGCCAGCGTGTCCGGGCCGAGCGCTTCGATGATGTCCACGGTGACCTGCACGGAACCTTCGGGATCGAGCAGCAGGTCTTCGCAGCGCAGGCCGACGAGCACGTCCTTGGAGGGCGCTGCGGCAAGCCGGATGTCGGAGGCGGCGACGCCGGAAAGCGGCGTGCCGTCGGGCAGGATCAGCTTCTCGCCGTCCGTGGTCGCGGGGATCATGTTCATGGACGGGGAGCCCATGAACTGGGCAACGAATACGGAGGCCGGATGCAGGTAGATGTCGTCCGGCGTGCCGTACTGTTCGATGTTCCCGGCGCGGAGCACGAGGATTTTCTCGGCGAGGGTCATGGCCTCCACCTGATCGTGCGTCACGTAGATGCTGGTGGTCGCCAGACGCTGGTGCAGACGGCGCAGCTCGATGCGCATCTGGTTGCGGAGGTTGGCGTCGAGGTTGGAAAGCGGTTCGTCGAAGAGGAACACGCTGGGCTCGCGCACGATGGCCCGGCCCATGGCCACACGCTGGCGCTGGCCGCCGGAAAGCTGTTTGGGCATACGGTCGAGCAGTCCGTCGAGCCCGAGGAGCTTGGCGGCGTCCTCGGCGCGGCGCTTGCGCTCGTCCGCCGGGATGCCGCGCACCTTGAGCCCGTAGGTGATGTTGTCGAACACGTTCATGTGCGGGTAGAGGGCGTAGTTCTGGAACACCATCGCAATGTTGCGATCCTTGGGTTCCTTGCTGGTGACGTCCTCGTCGCCGATGAAGATGCTGCCGCCGGTGACTTCCTCAAGCCCGGCGATGCAGCGCAGGGCCGTGGATTTGCCGCAGCCGGAAGGCCCGACCATGACCATGAAGGAGCCGTCCGGGACTTCGACGTTGATGCCCTTCAGTACCTTATTTTTATTGAAAGTCTTTTCTACGTTCTTGAGCTGGACGCGTGCCATGCTGGTATCCTTTTGGCGGGCTTATTTTTCGGTTTCCACGAGGCCACGGACGAAAAGCTTCTGCATACCGAGCACCACCAGCAGGGGGGGCAGCATACCCAGAAGCGCAACGGCCATGATGAGGTTCCACTCCGGCACGGCGTCGGGGATGTTCACCATGCGCTGGATGCCCATGACGATGGTGTACATGCTTTCCTGGTTGGTGACGAGCAGGGGCCAGAGGTACTGGTTCCAGCCGTAGATGAACAGCACCACGAACAGCGCGGCGGTGTTCGTGCGGGAAAGGGGCAGCACCACGTCCACGAAGAAACGCCACGGCCCGGCCCCGTCGATGCGCGCGGCCTCAAGCAGTTCCGCCGGGATGGTCATGAACATCTGGCGGTACAGGAAGGTCGCCGTCGCCGAGGCGATGAGCGGCAGGACAAGGCCGAGGTAGCTGTCGATGAAATTGAGGTTCGCCGCCACTTGGAAGGTGGGCACGATGCGGACTTCAACCGGCATCATCAGCGTGATGAAGATGAGCACGAAGCACAGCTCGCGGCCGGGGAAACGGAAATAGACGATGGCGTAGGCCGCCGTGATGGAAATGGCGATTTTCCCGATGGCGATGCCGAGGGCCATGACGAGGCTGTTGGCCATCATCACCCACACGGGGATGCCGCCCGCCGCCTTGAGGCCCTGCGTGAGGACGGTGGTGAAGTTCTTGAGGAACTCGCCGCCGAACCACAACGGCGTGGAGCCGATGAGCACGTCGAACGTGTGGGTCGTGGCGACCAGCGCTATATAAAGGGGAAAGAGCACAATGGCGATGCCGAACCAGAGGAAGGCGTGCCCGATGGCTTTTCCCAGTCCTTTCTTTTCTACCATACTGCGTTCCTTGACCTAATAGGTCACCTTGCGTTCCACGTAACGGAACTGGAGGAAGGTCAGGACCATGACGATGAGCATCAGCACCACGGACTGGGCCGAGGAGCCGCCGAAGTCGAGCCCGATGAAGCCGTCGTTGAAAACCTTGTAGATGAGGGTTTCCGTGGCCTTTGAGGGGCCGCCCTGTGTGACGGCATGGACGATGCCGAAGGTTTCGAACAGCGTATAGATCGTGTTCACCACAAGCAGGAAGAAGCTTGTGGGCGACAGAAGCGGGAAAATGATCGTGCGGAACCGCCGCCACGGGGACGCGCCGTCGATGGCCGCGGCCTCGATGAGCGAGCGGGGGATGGCGTGCAGCCCGGCGAGGAAGAACAGGAAGTTATACGAGATCTGTTTCCATGAGGCTGAAACGATCAGCAGGAAAAGGGCCTGATTGCCGTTGATTTTGTGGTTCCACGTATACCCGAAGTGGTGGAGCAGCTCGGTGAGCACGCCCCCGGAAGGGTTGAACAGGAACAGCCAGAGCACGCCCGCGAGCGGCGGCGCGACGGCGTAGGGGATGATGAGCATGGATTTGTACAGCGTGCCGCCCCAGTTCACCTGATCGGCGAGGACCGCGAACAGCAGGGCGGTCCCCATTGTGAGGACGATGGTGGCGAGGCTGAACACGAGCGTCAAGCGCAGCGTTTCCAGATAGCTCGGATCGGAAAACAGCGTGATGAAGTTGTCCAATCCTACGAATTCTTTGGAAAGACCGAAAGAGTCTTCCATGTAGAACGACCCCATGAGCGCTTCACCGGCGGGGTAGAAGAAAAACACCACCGTGATGGCGAGCTGGGGCAGCAGGAAGAGGAGGGGAAGAAGCAGGTGTTTCTTGCCCCTGAACGCGTAACGTCCATCCTGCATAGCGGCTCCTTGTGCGGGTTGGGGGCGTCCCTTGCGGCGGAAAGGCCGCGAAAGACGCCCCGGAGGAAACGGGGGGAGGCCCGGCGGGCCCCCTCCCTTTGTGCTGCGGATCAGCGTTTACTTCTTGTTGGCCTTGGCGAAACGCGCCAGTTCGGCGTTGCCGCGTTCCACAGCGGCGTCGAGCGCCTGCTTGGCGGTCTTCTTGCCGGCCCAGACGGCTTCGAGCTCTTCGTCGATGATGTTGCGGATCTGGACGAAGTTGCCGAGGCGCAGGCCCAGCGAGTTGATGGTGGGCTTCTTGTCGGAAAGGGCCTTCACGGCGATGTCGGTGCCGGGGTTCTTGTCGTAGAAGCCCTGCTGCTTGGTCAGCTCGTAGCCTTCCAGGGTGACGGGCACGTAGCCGGTGAGCTGGTGGAAGCGGGCCTGCACTTCAGGCTTGAGGAGGTAGTTCAGGAACGCGGCGGCGCCCTTTTCGGCGTCCTTGGAGTGTCCGGCCATGGCCCAGATGGCTGCGCCGCCGATCACGGTGTTCTGGGGAGCGCCCTTCACGTCGGGCCAGTAGGGGAGCAGCGCCACGCCCCACTGGAACTTGGCACCGGCCTTCACGGCGGCGTAGGAGCCGGAGGAGTTCATGAGGATGCCGGCTTCGCCGGAGGTGAACGCGTTGATGGCTTCGGACTTGCGGCCCACGTAGACCATCACGCCGTCCTTCTGGAGCTTGGACAGGAAGTCGATGTGCTTGACGTGCAGGGGGCTGTTGAACAGGAGCTTCGTGTCGAGGCCGTCGTAGCCGTTGTTGTTGGTGGCGAAGGGGACGTTGTGCCACGCGGAGAAGCTTTCAAGCTGCACCCAGGACTGCCAGCCGGAGGTGAGGCCGTACTTGCACGCGCCGGATTCCTTGATCTTCTTGGCGAGTTCGGCCACTTCGGGCCACGTCGTGGGGAAATGGTCCGGGTCGCCGCCGGCCTTCTTCACGGCGTCCTTGTTGTAGTAAAGGACGGTGGTGGAGGCGTTGAAGGGCATGGCGATGAGCTTGCCGTCCGTGGAGGAGTAGTAGCTGGCCACGGAGCCGAGGAGCTTGGAGGTGTCCACCGGGGTGCCGGCGGCTTCCATGATTTCATACACGGGGCGGATGGCGCCCTTGGCGGCCATCATGCTGGCGGTGCCCACTTCAAAAATCTGGATCAGGTTGGGGTGCTGTTTGGCGCGGAAGGCGGCGATGGCGGCGGTCATGGCTTCGTCATAGTTGCCCTTGTAGACGCCCTTGACTTCGTACTTGTCCTGAGACGCGTTGAATTCCTTGATCATCTCGTCGGTGATTTCACCGAGTTCGCCACCCATGCCGTGCCAGAAGGTAATGGTGGTTTTGGCCTGGACAGGTGCGGCCAGCAGCATCAGACACATGGCCAGCAGGGCCATCAGACGGAAGGAACGCATGTGCTCTCCTGCATTGGCGGACGGAAACCGTCCGGTTGTATCCTCTCCGGGGCCAGTCCCCGGAACGTCCGCCGGGGCGCACCCGGCAAGATGGGTATCACTCCCCGGTATGGGAAGTCCGAAAAGGGAGGAAAAACCTTCTCCAGAAAGTCTCTCCTCCCTCCTTCAGTGCGTCATTCTCCGAGCGCCTTGCGGCAGGCTGCGGGAAAATCGGTAATGATGCCGGTCGCGCCTTCGGCAACGAGGCGTTTGGCTTCGCTCATGTCGTTGACGGTCCACACGTTGACGGCGAATCCGGCATCGCGCAGCGCGGCAAGGTCGCCGGGCGCGAGGATACGCTGATCCGGGTGGTAGGCGTTGACCTGGAGCCGGCGGCACAGGGCTGCCGGATCTCTGGGGCGTATGTGCTCGACCAGCGCGCCGGTGGCCATTTCGGGGCACAGGACGCGGCATTCTTCCAGATAACGGTGCTGGAACGAGGAAATAATGACTTGTTCCACCATATCGAGGCGGCGGATGAGGTCTAACACGTCCTTTGTTACGGTTTCGTGACCGATGAGGTGCGAATGGTTCTTGATCTCGACGTTGACGTACCAGCCGTTGTCCTTGGTGAAGGCAAGGGCCTCCTCAAGGGTGGGGACGGTCAGGCCGTCAAAGCTTTTCAGCGTGTCGGCGTCGATCTCCCCGGCGGCGACGCGGCCGAACTGATCGCGCCCGGCGTACCATGATCCGGCGTCGAGGCTCTTGATCTCGTCTAGCGTGAAATCGCATACGCGATAGGAGGGGCGGCCGGGGAAGGCCGTTTCCACGTCGGTGGTACGGACGAGGGTGTCGTCGTGCATCACCACCAGTTTGCCGTCTTTGGTATAGTTGGCGTCGAGTTCCCAGAGATCGGACTGAACGGCATAGCCGAGGGCGGCCGCCGTAAGCGTGTTTTCCGGGGCATGTCCGCGCGCGCCGCGATGGGCGACGACCAGCGGGACAGGGGGGCAGGTATGGAAGTCAATGTATTTCTGCATGAAAAACGACCTGAAAAGGTTCTGGAATCACGAAGTTCGAAAGTGAAAACGGAAAAGGCCTCTGCCAGAATGGGAAATCTGAAGGCAAAATACCCTGAAAGCAGAAAGTTGTCGAGATTTCCAGCGTCCTGTTGCCGTTTCATAAGGGAACATGTTCTGTTGCAATGGCGTATTGAGGGGCGTTTTCTGCTTCGGGAACGCGCCGGCTCTTGGAAAATCTCTTTATCATGCCGCCGGAAGATTGTATCTTCCACGTATCAACTTTCGAAATCGAACGTGCAAGGAGTCCCTATGAGCCGTTATATTCTTGCCCTCGACCAGGGTACGACCAGTTCACGCGCCATCCTGTTCGACCGCTCCGGCAACATCATTCAGATGGCCCAGCAGGAATTCACGCAGCACTATCCTCAGTCCGGCTGGGTGGAGCACAACCCCAACGAACTTTTTGACAGCCAGGCGGTGGTTGCGGCCAAGTGCCTTCGGCAGGCGGGGATTACGGGCTCTGAAGTCGCGGCGGTGGGCATCGCCAACCAGCGCGAGACCACCGTCGTCTGGAACCGCAGGACCGGCGCGCCCGTGTACAACGCCATCGTCTGGCAGGACCGGCGTACTGCGGGCTTCTGTGACAGCCTGCGCGAACAGGGGAAGGCCGGCCTGTTCGCGGAAAAGACGGGGCTCGTGCTCGACGCCTATTTTTCCGGCACGAAAGTCCGCTGGGTTCTTGAGAACGTGCCCGGCGCGCGCGAACAGGCCGAGGCGGGCGATCTGCTGTTCGGGACCGTGGATTCGTGGCTCATCTGGAATTTCACCAAGGGCGCGGTCCACGCGACCGATCCCTCCAACGCCAGCCGTACCCTGATGTTCAATATCCACACCGGGGACTGGGACGACGAACTGCTTGAGCTGCTTTCCGTGCCGCGTTCCATGCTGCCGAAGGTGGTCCCCTCATCCGGGATCATGGGGCACATGCATCCAGAATTCCTTGGCCACAGCCTTCCTCTGGCGGGCGACGCCGGGGATCAGCAGGCCGCGACCTACGGCAATGCCTGTATGCTTCCGGGCATGGCGAAGAACACCTACGGGACAGGGTGCTTCCTTCTCATGAACACCGGTGCTGAAGCCCGGCGCAGCGAGAACAACCTGCTCACCACGGTGGGCTGGAACTGCGGCTACGGGCTGCGCTACGCCCTTGAGGGCAGCGTGTTCATCGCCGGGGCGGTGGTGCAGTGGCTGCGCGACGGTCTCCAGATCATCAGCGACGCCGCCGAGATTGAGCCCCTTGCCTCCACGGTGCGGGACAACGGCGGCGTGTTTTTCGTGCCCGCCTTTGCCGGGCTTGGCGCGCCCTACTGGGATCAGTACGCCCGCGGGGCCATCGTGGGCCTGACGCGCGGCGTGGCCCGGGGGCATATCGCCCGCGCCGCCATTGAGGCCATCGCGCTCCAGACCTTGGATATCATGGATTGCATGAAGAAGGACTCGGGGCTGCCGCTTTCCACGCTCCGGGTGGACGGTGGGGCCAGCCGGAACAACATGCTTATGCAGTGTCAGGCCAACGTGCTCGGCGTGCCTGTCGAACGCCCCATGATCACCGAGACCACGGCTCTCGGCGCGGCCTATCTCGCCGGGCTTGCCGTCGGCTTCTGGGACAGCGAGGAAGAGGTGTCCACCCTGTGGAAGCTGGATCGCCGCTTCGAGCCCGCCATGGACGAGGAGCGCCGCGCCGAGCTGCTCCACAACTGGCATCGCGCCGTAGGCCGCGCCGCGAACTGGATTGAATAGGGGGTAGGGGGGGAGAGAACCGGGGGAGGGCGCTTTTTATAAAAAGAGCCCTCCCCCGGACCCTCACCCGCAAAAATTCCGGCTGGTGGGGAGGCTGTGCGTCGGGAGTCCCGTTGGATGTGGGGCTGTCGGCGTGTGGATCAGCTACAGGTGGGGATGCCCAGATAAAAAAGAGCCTCTGCACGATGCCGGGATGACGTTTTTTGTTATCAGGCTGTAGGATAAAGGAAAAGAATGGAAGACGTACAGAACAGTCCGGCTCCGGTGGCGCTGCCCATCGACCGGGTAGGGGTCAAAGGGTTGAAGCTGCCTTTGCTGGTGCGGGATCGCGCGCAGGGGACGCAGCATACGGTCGCCAATGTGGACGTCAGCGTGGATCTGCCCGCTGCGTTCAAGGGCACGCACATGAGCCGCTTTGTGCAGGCTCTGGCGAACTGGACTGAGGACTTGGACTACGCGGGGATGAAGCGCCTGCTTGAGGACGTGCGGGAGCGCCTGAACGCCCGCAGGGCGCATATTGTCTTTCATTTTCCGTATTTTGTGCAGAAGAACGCCCCCGCGACTGCCTGCCCCGGCATTCTGCCCTACGAGTGCAGGCTGACCGGCGAGTTGCCCGAGGACGGCAAGCCGTCGTTCCTGCTCGAAGTGACGGTTCCCGTGATGACCGTATGCCCGTGCTCAAAGGCCATCAGCCGCGAAGGCGCGCACAGCCAGCGGGCCGACGTGCGCATGGCGGTCCGGATGCGCGGGTTCTGCTGGATCGAGGATTTCATCGAGATCGCCGAGGCGTCCGGCTCGTCGCCCGTCTATTCGTTGCTCAAGCGCGAAGATGAGAAGTTCGTGACTGAAGACGCCTTTTCGCGGCCGACCTTTGTTGAGGACGTGGTGCGCAATGTCGCCAGCCGCCTTGCCGATCATCCGCATGTGAGCGGGTTCCGCGTCGAAGTAGAGAGCTACGAGTCCATCCATGCCCACAACGCCTTTGCCTGCATAGAGCACGGTGTGACGCTGTAAAGTTTTAGAATTGATGATTTTAAAATGATATTAAGGTACTGGAGAGGGAACTTTCCTGAAGAAAAACGTTCCTCTCCTTTCCCTCAATCCCACCCAACCTTAGTGGAGCCGCTATCAAGAAAAGGACATCTGAGGGCGGGAAGATTTTTTTGAACAACAAAAACGCCAGAACGGATTCTGTTCTGGCATTTTTGTTGTTGCTATATGGCAGTGTTAGGCTACTTCCTGTAGATTTTCACCAGATTGGTGCCGCGAGGCTGCGGGGAAGAGGACGTGGGCTGACCGGCGGTGATGACCACATCTTCACCGAGCCCGAACAGCGAGGACGAAGCGATGAAACGTTCGGCGCGGGCGAGATGGCCCACGTCGTCGTTGCCGACCTGATGCGGGAGCACGCCCCATGAGAAGTTCAGGGCCTTGAGGCTGGTCACGTCTGGGGTCAGCGCATGGATGGTCTGCACGGGACGGCGCGCGGACAGCAGACGGGCCGAGGTGCCGGAAAGGCTGTGCGCCACGATGGACTTGGCGTTGGCTTTCTGGGCCAGCAGACAGGCGGCGTAGGCGAGGAATTCGGCGGTGCCGTCGTTTTCGGGCTCCGCGATGCGGCGGGTTTCGGCCATGAGCTCCTCGGCCTTGGAAGCGATTTCGCTCATGAACTGCACCGTTTCAACGGGATAGTTGCCCATAGCCGTTTCTTCGGAGAGCATCACGCAATCCGCGCCGTCCAGAACGGCGTTGGCGACGTCCGTGGTTTCGGCACGGGTCGGGGAGGGGCTGGACACCATCGAAAGCAGCATCTGCGTGGCGACGATGACGGGCTTGGCGGCCCGGTTGCAGGCCCGGATGATGCGCTTCTGCATGGCCGGGAGTTCCGGCAGCGGGCACTCGATGCCGAGGTCGCCGCGGGCCACCATGACGATATCGACTTCCTTGAGGATGGCGTCGAGCCGATCCACCGCGTTGCGGCGTTCGAGTTTGGCGATGACCGGGATGTCGCGGTCGCTGTGGCTGCGGATGATCGACTTGGCTTCGCGGATGTCTTCGGGCGACTGCACGAAGGAGAGCGCCACGGCGTCAACGCCGAGGGCGAGGCCGTCCACGAGATCCTTCTTGTCTTTTTCGGTAAGCGCGGGCAGCGGGATGGACTTGCCGGGCAGGGCGAGGCCCTTGCGCGAGGTGACGATGCCGTTGTTGTTGGCTTCGAGCTTGAAGAGCCCGTCCTCGCGGTGTTCGACCACCCGGAACTGGAGGGTGCCGTCAGCGAGCACAAGGCGATCGCCCTGTTCGAGTTCGGCGAAAATTTCGGGGTGATCGAAGGGGATATACGGGAACTCGTCGTTGCACATCAGCGAGGAGGGGCCGAGCAGCAGCTGATCGCCCTTGAGCACGTTCAGCGAGCCTTCATTGGGGAAGGTGCCGATACGGATCTTGGGGCCCGAGAGGTCTTGAAGGATCGTGATGGGCGTCTTGTGGACGATTTCCAGTTCGCGGATCATCTTGATGAGGTCGACGAAGGAGGAACTGTCGCCGTGGGAGAAATTAAGGCGGAAAATCCGGACGCCAGCCGCGATCAGTTTGGAAAGAACGTCACGCTTGTTGGACGCGGGGCCGATGGTTGCCAGAATTTTGGTTTTCATCAAGGAATCCTTTTGTGCCGGCCTTTCAGAGCAGAAGGGCACGGGTCGTCCGCCGTCTTCCGGCGATGATCGAAATGGGCCGCCTTTCGGGGCACAGATAGACGCTTTATGTGTTTTTCCTGCTGTTTTCGTCCCCTGTCAAGTCTTTTGGGCGCGTCCGCATGGGAAGGGAAAAGAGGCACCGCCTTGACTCGGGTTCCGCCCGCGCCGTATAGCTTCAAGGGCGACTTTCCTTTTGAAACGAAGCGCCGCCTGACAGCGCGGCGTTGTTTTTCCATTTAACGACGGCTGGAGCACGATGAAGCAGATTGCATGGGATGAAGTGATGAAGCGGCTTGAAGTGGCCTCGAAGATTTGCAACGACGCCTCTCCTGTTCAGGTGGAAGGGCCCATTCATGTCGGCGTCGACCTCGGCACGGCCGACGTGGTGGTCATGGCGGTGGATGACAACGGGATGCCCGTGTCGGCGTTCCTTGAGTGGGCCACCGTCGTACGCGACGGCGTGGTCGTGGACTATCACGGCGCGATCACCATCGTGAAGCGGCTTGTGAGCATGACGGAGGAACGCCTTGGCCGGAAGATCACCGAGGCGTCCACTTCCTACCCGCCCGGAACGGATGCGCGGCTTTCCACAAACATTCTGGACGCCGCCAACCTGCGCCTTGTGAGCACGGCGGACGAGCCGAGCTGCCTTGCGCGTCTGGCCAGGCTGGATCGCGCCGCGGTCGTGGACATCGGCGGCGGCACGACCGGTACGGCGGTCATCTCCAACGGCAAGGTCATCGCCTCCGTTGACGATGCCACCGGCGGGCATCACGTGACCCTCGCCATGTCCGGCGCGCTTTCGGTGCCCTACGAGGATGCCGAGCTCAAGAAGCGCGGCACGGACAACCGCCAGTACGCGCCCATCGTGAAGCCTGTTTTCGAGCGCATTTCCGACATCGTGAAGGCCCATATTTCCG
>ERZ835880.1087-NODE-1087-length-24166-cov-2.904940_pt1 | contig 24166 bp, 16 predicted proteins | sample MGYA00519944_ERZ835880 | MGnify/ENA primary metagenome ERZ835880 (study PRJEB31850, sample SAMEA3708787) | human gut metagenome | biome: human gut; feature: human-associated habitat; material: faeces | place: China | collected 2014 ... | reverse complement strand
CGAACCGAATAAAAAGGCTATCTTTGCGCCGTACTGTGCCCGACCGACGCACAGGCGGAACGCAATGACCATAGAGCTGATCGTCATAGGAAAGACCGACTCGAAAGAGATCGCCGCGCTGGTGGAACTGTATGCCCGGCGCGTGAATCACTATTGCCGGTTCGCCGTCACCGCGCTGCCCGACGTGCGCAACACCAAAAGCATGACCGTCCGACAGCAGCGCACGGCCGAAGGCGAGGCCATCCTGCGCCAGCTTGCCGACGGCGACTACGTGACGCTGCTCGACGAGCGCGGCGAAGAATACCGTTCGGTGGAGTTCGCGCTGTGGCTGCAAAAGCGGCTGAACAGCGGCGTGAAACGCCTGGTACTGGTCATCGGCGGTCCCTACGGCTTCTCGGACGAAGTTTACGCACGCGCCGACGGCAGGCTGTCGCTCTCGCGCATGACCTTCTCCCACCAGATCGTGCGGGCCATCTTCGCCGAACAGATCTACCGGGCCTTCACCATCCTCAACAACGAACCCTACCACCACGAATGATGCAGCAGCGCCCCGTCATAGCCATCCTGACCGCCAACGTTCTCGTAGGCGTGGGGCTGCGCTCCATCCTCGAAAAAGCGGCCCCGGCCGCCGACGTGGAACTGTTCGGCAACTTTCAGGAATTTGCGGAGGCCGATCCGGAGCGGTTCATCCATTATTTCGTCACGGCGCAGCTCTTCGCGGCGCACAACGCCTTCTTCCGCGCCCGCAGCCACAGAACCATCCTCCTCGCCAACGGACAGACGCCCGCCGGGGTGCACTGCATCGACGTGCAGACCGACGAGGAGCGTTTCGTGCGCTCGCTCATGCGACTGCAACACAGCGTCCGCCGACCGGAACACGCCCTGCCCGTCCAGCCGCAGGCCGCGCAGCCGCTCACGGAGCGCGAGGCCGAAGTGCTGACGCTCATCGCCGGCGGACTGATCAACAAGCAGGTCGCCGACCGGCTGGGAATCGGCCTGACGACCGTGATCTCCCACCGTCGCAACATCATGGAGAAGCTCGGCATCCGCACCGCCGCCGGGCTGGTGGTCTACGCCCTGGCGGCGGGCTACGTCGATCCCGACGGGATGTGACGCGCCTCCTCATAAATTAGGATTGCACCGACCGAAATAAAACCGTTACTTTGTACTCCCGATAACCGCAACCGATACATGCACCGCAAATCGCTCGTCATACCCCTGTTGCTGCTGGCCTCCGCGGCCGCGGCCCGCACCGCGGGCGGCGACGGCCCGGCGCCGGACACGGAGACGGCCGACACGGTGATCGTGGTGGACAAGGTGCAGGTGACGGCCATCAAACAGGGCCTCGTGCTGCGTTCGCAGCCCGTCGCGGCGTCGATCGTCGGCGGCCGCGCCATCGAACGGGGACGCATCGGGGCGGTGAAAAACCTCTCGCAAACGGTTCCCAACTTCCACGCTCCGGACTACGGTTCGCGCATGACCTCGTCGATCTACGTGCGGGGCCTCGGCGCGCGCATCGACCAGCCGGTCATCGGGCTGAATATCGACAACGTCCCGGTGCTCAACAAGGACAACTTCGACACGGAGCTGGCCGACGCCGAACGCATCGAGGTCCTGCGCGGGCCCCAGTCGACGCTCTACGGCCGCAACACGATGGGCGGCGTGGTGAACGTCTACACGCTCTCGCCGCTCACCTACGAGGGCGTGCGGCTGACGGCCGAATACGGCAGCGGGGATTCCTACCGCTTCCGGGCATCGTCCTACTACAAGCTATCGCCCGACCTCGGAATGGCCGTGACGGGCTATTTCACCCACACGGGCGGCTTCTTCGACAACGACAGCACGGGCGAGAAATGCGACTGGGAGCGTCTGGGCGGAGGACGCTGGAAAACGCAGTGGCGCAACAACCGGGGAGTGCGCATCGACAACACCTTCTCGTTCTCGGCGCTCGACCAAGGAGGTTATCCCTACGCCTACGCCGGCGAGGACATCGTGCGCGACGGCAAGACCGTCATCCGCAACGGCCAGATCAGCTATAACGACCCGTCGTCCTACCGCCGCACAACGGTCAGCGACGGACTCACGGTGCGCTACGACGCCGCGAAATATTCCGTCTCGTCGATCACCTCGTACCAGTACTCCGACGACGAGATGACGCTCGACCAGGACTTCACGCCCGAACCCTGGTTCACGCTCCGGCAGGCCCGGCGCGAACACGCCCTGACCGAGGACATCGTTTTCCGTTCGCACGACGGACGGCGCTACGGCTGGCTGCTGGGCGCCTTCGGTTTCTACCGCCACGGCGTGATGGAAGCCCCGGTGCACTTCAAACGCACGGGCATCGAGGAGCTGATCGTCAAGAACGCCAACGAGCATCTGGGCGCGATCTGGAACGAGGAATACTCGATCTCCGCGGATGAACTGCCGCTCTACTCCGATTTCCGTATGCCCGTGTACGGAGGCGCCGTTTACCACGAGTCGAACCTGCGGCTGGGCCGCTGGCGGCTCACGGCCGGCATCCGTTTCGACGTGGAACACACGTCGCTGGCCTACCACAGCCGGACCGACATGGATTATTTCGTCAGCAAGGAGGGCGGCGCGCCCGCGCCGAAACGCATCTCGATCGACGAGGGGAACCGCATCGCCCACACCTACTGCGAAGTGCTGCCGAAGGTCTCGCTGCTCTACGCTTTCGACGAAGTGCGCAACCTCTATATTTCGGTAGCCAAGGGCTACAAGGCCGGGGGATTCAACACGCAGATGTTCTCCGACATCTTGAGCGAAAAGCTCAAATGGCGAATGGCCGGTTCGCAGTACGACGAAGCGGACCTGATGTCCTACGAGCCGGAATACAGCTGGAACTACGAACTGGGCGGCCACTTCTCGTGCATGGACGGCGCCGTGCGGGGCGATTTCGCGGTATTTTACATTGATGTCCGCGACCAACAGCTCACGATCTTCCCGGAGGGACAGAGCACGGGCCGGATGATGACCAACGCGGGCCGCACGCGCAGCGTCGGAGCCGAAGCGGCCCTGCAATTCGCGCCGTGGCGGTCGCTGGAGATCAACACGGCCTACGGATACACCGACGCCCGTTTCGTGCGTTACGACAACGGCATCGAGGATTTCAAGGACAACCGCATCCCTTACGCCCCGCAGCACACCCTCTCGGCCCAGGCGGCATGGACCCTGCCCACGGGCGTCAAGTGGCTCGGCGACGTGGTCCTGCAAGCGGGAGTCCGCTGCGCGGGGCGCATCTGGTGGAACGAGGAGAACACACTTTCGCAGCCCTTTTATGCGTTAGCAGACGCCTCCGTGCGGTTCGAGCACAAGCACTATTCGCTCGACATCTGGGGCCGCAACCTCGGGGGAGCGCGTTACGACGTCTTCTATTTCAAGTCGATCGGCAACGAGTTCGTCCAGCGCGGACGCCCCCGGACGTTTGGCATCACCCTGAATATAAACATCTAACAAATACCGACACATGAAAAAAATCCTCTTCCTCCTCTTCGCCGCCGCAGCTTTCGCTGCCTGCAACGACGACGACGGCGAACCCAAAGTCCGTTACGCCACAACCAATGACGGCATCGAAAACGGATACCTGCAAGGTGCCAACCTGCATTTTTACGGCACCTCGACCGTGACCGACGCCAAAGGCGAAACGTTTACGGACCCGGAAGCCTGGTTCGAATTCGCAGGCGGTCCGGAGAGTTTCTCCCTCTACATGCACAAAACGCGCTTCGCGGCCAACATGCCGGGCGTGGAAATGCGGCTCCAAACGGTCACCTACACCCCGAAGGGCGACAAGTCGCTCAACTTTGTCAGGGAGGAGATCATTCCCTCCGCCCTCAAAGAGAACAATGAAGGCGGAGGATCGAGCTACCAGCCCGTCGAACGCTATAAAATCACCAATCTCACAGGCGCAATCGACGGCGTTGACTGCCGGGTCAGCTTCACCTGCGCCGGCGTTTTTCAGGTAATATACGAAGGACGACTGATTATCAAAGAATAAATATCCACGAACCATGAAACCCGAATACAAACCTTTCGTAGATGAATTGATCGAACTCTGCATCAGGGAGGACATCGGCGACGGCGACCACACATCGCTCTCGTGCATCCCGGCCGACGAACACGGACGCATGCGCCTGCTGTGCAAGCAGGAGGGCACGATCGCCGGGATCGAAATCGCGCAACTCGTACTGCAACGCCTCGATCCCGAAATGAAATTCGAACAGATCCTGCACGACGGCGACCGTGTCGCGCCTGGCGACGTGGCCTTTTACGTCTCGGGACGCCTGCGCTCGCTGCTTCAGGCCGAGCGCATCCTGCTGAACATCATGCAGCGCATGAGCGGCGTGGCGACCCAGACCGCCGTTTACGTCAAGCGGCTGGAGGGACTTCGTACCAAGGTCCTCGACACGCGCAAGACCACGCCCGGCATGCGCGTGCTGGACAAGATGGCCGTGAAGATCGGCGGCGGCGAGAACCACCGCATGGGGCTGTTCGACATGATCCTGCTGAAGGACAACCACATCGACTTCGCCGGCGGCATCCGCCCCGCGATCGAAGGCGTGCGCCGATACCTCGCGGCCAAAGGCAAGACGATCCCCATCGAGTGCGAGGTCCGCACGCTGGAAGACATCGACGAGGTGTTCGCGGCGGGCGGCGTCGACCGCATCATGTTCGACAACTTCACCCCCGAAATGACCCGCCGGGCGGTCGAGAAGGTCGCCGGACGCTGCGAGACCGAATCGAGCGGCGGCATCACGCTCGACACGATGCGCGACTATGCCGAGTGCGGCGTCGACTTCATCTCGGTGGGCGCGCTGACGCACCAGATCAAGTCGCTCGACATGTCGCTGAAGGCCTGCGAATAGAGGATGAAACGCCTGCTCCATACGCCGCTGGCGCTGCTCGTGTGGCGCATCGCACTGCTCTACGCGGCGCTGATGCTCTGCCGCGCGGCGTTCTGGGTCTACAACGCCGCCCTGCTCGGTCCGCCGGTGTGGAGTGAACTGGGGCAGCTCGTGGCCGGGTCGCTGAAGTTCGACACCGTATCGGTCGTCTATGCCGACGGCGTGTTCATCCTGCTGTCGCTCCTGCCCCTGCACCTGCGCGAACGGCGCTGGTACCGGGGCATGCTGTTCTGGTATTACGTGATCGTCAACGCCGTGCTGATCGCAGCCGCGAATCTCGCCGACACGGTCTACTTCCGTTACACGCAGAAACGTTTCACGGCCGACGAAATTTTCTTCGCCGACAACGACAACTCGTTGCAGCTGGCCGGAAAGTTCATGGCCGAAAACTGGTATCTCGTGCTGCTGTGGGCGGGACTCGTGGCCCTTTTGGCGTGGGGTTACCGCCGCCGGGTGCGCGAGGAGAGCCTTTTGAGACGCGGCTGGGCCTACTATGCCGGCGGCACAGCCGTCTTCGCCCTCGCGGCGGGGCTGAGCGTCGCCGGGATGCGCGGCGGCATGACCCGCATGACCCGTCCGATCACCCTTTCCAACGCCATGCTCTACACGGCGGACAGCGGCAAGGCCAATCTGATTTTAAGCAACCCGTTCTGCATCCTGCGCACTATCGGCAACGCGGGAAGCGTCAAATACAGGAAATATTTCACCCCGGAGGAATTGCCCCAGCGCTTCACGCCCGTGCACCGGCCCGCCGACAGCGCGGCGGTCGATCTCACGGGCCGCAACGTGATGATTTTCATCATGGAGAGCATGTCGGCCGAGCACTCCGCGTTCCTCCATCCGGAACTCTACGCCGACCTCCCGGAAAAAGGCTTCACGCCGTTCCTCGATTCATTGATGCGCAACGGTCTGACATTCAAACGGATGTACGCCAACGGCTCGCGTTCGATCCAGGCCATGCCCTCGGTGCTGGGAAGCATCCCCTCGTTCCGCACGCCGTTCGTACTGATGCCCCAATCGTTGGGCGAGAGCCGCCAGCTGCCCGCCATGCTGGCGGACAAAGGCTATGCGACGGCCTTCTTCTGCGGCTCGGAACGCGGCTCGATGGGCTTCGGGGCCTATGCCCGTTCGGCAGGCGTCGAGCGGCTCGTAAGCCGCGAGGACTACGAGGCGAAGCACGGAACAAGGGATTTCGACGGCTACTGGGGCATCTGGGACGAAGAGTTCCTGCAATTCACGGGCGAGGAGCTGACGGCGATGCCCGAACCCTTCTTCGCCGCGCTGTTCACCCTCTCGTCGCACCACCCGTTCGTCGTACCCGAAAAGTACGCCGCGACGCTGCCCGAGGGCTACACCCGGATTCACAAGGGCGTCGCCTACGACGACCGGGCGTTCCACCTCTTCTTCCAGCGTTTCGGCGGCGAGGAGTGGTTCCGCCGCACGATCTTCGTCTTCGTGGCCGACCACGTGTCGTCGGAGAAATTCGCGGAGGAGACGCGCTCCTACCCGGGCAACATGCACATCATCGGCTTCATCTACACCCCCGACGGCGCCCTGCGGGGCGAGGTCGGCGAGATCACGCAGCAACTGGACATCATGCCCACCCTGCTGGGACTCACTGGCAACCGGGAGCCTTATTTCGCATTCGGGCGCGACGTGCTGAACGAACCGCAACGGCCCCGCTGGTCGGTCAGCTACGACGGACGGTTCCGCGCGCTGACCGGCGAAGGCGCAATCGTGCTCGACGATTCGGACATGAATGTGCAGGAATGCCCGGCCACCCCGGCCGCCGACAGTCTGGCACAGAATTTCCGGGCGCTGGTCCAGCAGTATTACACCCATATCGAGAAAAAGAGCTATACGGCAAATGATTGAATTCAAACCCGTGCGCCTCGAAGACCGGGCGGTCATCGAGCGTTATACCATGCCCTCGGGCATCTGCAACTGCGACCTCGCCTTCGCCAACATGTACTGCTGGCAGGCGGTGTTCCACAGCGCGTGGGCCGAGATCGGCGGATTCCTGGTGATCCGCTTCCAGATCGACGGCGGCGAGCGCATCGGTTACATGCAGCCCGTAGGCGAAGGCGACTTCGGCCCGATCCTCCCCCTCCTGCGCGAAGACGCCCACGCCCACGGACAGCGGCTGCGGATCATCGGCCTGACGGACGAAGGCCGCGACACGATCCGCCGGATCGTTCCCTGCCATTTCGCGTTCGAGTCGGACCGCGCGCTGGAGGATTACGTCTACAACGCCGACGATCTTCGCAACCTTGCCGGACGCCGCTATCAGCCCAAGCGCAACCACATCAACCGCTTCACGGCCGAATATCCCGACTACCGCTACGAAGAGCTGACGCCCGACCGCTTCGGGGAGTGCATGGCCCTCGAGCGCGAATGGCGCAAGGCCCACGAAGGCCACACCTCGGAGCTGTGCGCCGAGCAGCGGGCCATGCAGCGGGCCTTCGAGCATTTCGAAGAACTAGGGCTGATCGGCGGTTGCATCTACGTCGGCGACCGCCTCGCGGCCTTCACCTACGGCTCGGCGGTCAACGACCACACCTTCGACACCCACGTAGAGAAGGCCGACACGGAGTTCGACGGCGCTTTCACGATCATCAACAAACTCTTCGCGCAGCACCTCCCCGAACGTTTCACGCTGATCAACCGTGAGGAGGACCTCGGGCTGGACGGACTGCGGCAGGCCAAACTCTCCTACCACCCGGCGTTCCTCCAGCACAAATTCGCGGCGATCTGCATGCACCCCGACGAAGTGGCCTGCAAAGAGCTTTGGATGAAGGCCTTCGGCGACGACGAGCAGTTCGCCGACTCGTTCATCATGCGCTATTACTCCCGCCGCCGGATGCTGACGGCCGAGGCCGGAGGCCGCATGGCGGCGATGCTCCACCTCCTGCCGTTCCGGACGGAGCTGGGCCGCACAACCTATATTTATGGCGTAGCGACGGACCCGGCGTTCCGGGGACGCGGACTGGCTTCGCAGCTGATGCGCGAAGCGATGCGGCTCATCGCGGAGCGCGGCGACGATGCGGCGCTCCTCATCCCGACGCCCGGCAAGGAGTGGCTCCGGGAATTTTACGGACGCTTCGGGTTCGCTGGCGACGTTCCGGCGAGGTTCGTTTCCGCAGACCGCTTCGACTTCGGCACGGGCGACGCGGCCGCCGACCGGGCGATGGTCTGGCGGCGCGACTCCTCGGTTCCGCTCCCCGAACAGCTCACCGCCTCCTGGCATTCATAGCCTCCGGAACTCACCTCCGCGAGCGTCTTTTCGGCCTGCGCCGGAATCCGTCCGCCACACTGCCGCTCCCGGCGCAGGCGACAGCCCGCCCCGAGCGGCCGGGACCGGTTCCGACAACACCTCCGGTTCCGCCCGCCACTCTTCTCCGCCACGCCGTTTTCCGAACTGCCGTCGCCGAAAAACAGACGCCCGACAGTTTCGCTTCACAACCATTCCACGAATCAATGGCAACGAAAAAGAGATGAAAGGGAAATGGCAAATCTACCAAACGAAACACGACTAAAAATTAAAATTTTTTATTTGCAAAAAAAATCATCCGATTTTGTTTTTTAATAAAATAAGTTTAATTTTGAAATGTATTCGAAACACAATCGAAACACAAACAAGTTATATTTGAAAAGTTTTTCAGACAGAAGCGACACGGTAAACAGATGGTTACCATATATATAATGGAAGATGCGAAGGCCGGCAGGGCCGCAAACGGAGACTTCGGGACGGAGTCCCCGACCGGGTCTTTCCGGGCCTTCGAGGTGTCCAAACAACCGGATTTACAAAACGCGGACAAATAAAAAAATTATAATCGAAGAACTTAAAATGAAAAACGTATTAAAGTATCTGTTACTGGCACTCATCGCCGTCTCGCAACTCTTCGCCTGCGGCGGCAGCGATGACGAAAAGACCCCCGCGGATAATTTCGACGTGCAATTCACGGTTCCGGGGTCGGTAGACGTCACCGAAGGCGGCGAGTGCACTTTCGCCGTAAGTGGGGGGGGGAAATCGCCCCTGACCACAGACACATTCATTCTTGAGTCGGACGCAGGCATCTCCTACGTCTGCCCCATCGTCAACACCACTTCCGACAGTTTCACCGTACGCCTGGCCGACGGGTGTGAAACGGGTTACTACAAAGTCTTCGTCAAAAGAGACGCGCGCAAAAAATCGTTCGGAAGAATCTACATCAACATCGTCGAAGACATAGATTTCAAACCGGATGCAGGCACCACGGTCTACGGGATCGTGTCGTCGGCCGGCGTCGGCGTGGAGAACGTCGTGGTCTCCGACGGCGCGGAGGTGACCGTCACGAACGAGAAGGGCATCTACCAGCTCAAATCGGCCAAAAAGTGGGGATATGTCTTCATCTCCGTCCCGAGCGGCTACGAAGTTCCGTCCGTCGGGGTGCTCCCGCAGTTCCACCGCGCGCTCAAAAACAGCGCCGACGTCGTCGAACGGGCCGACTTCAAGCTCGAAAAGGTCGACGGACAGGACTCCTACAAGATCTTCATGCTGGGCGACATGCACCTCGCCAACCGAACGGGCGACCTGGGACAGTTCGCCCAGTTCACCTCCGACCTTACGGACTACATGACCCGCCACAAGGGCGAGAAGATGTATGCGCTCACCCTCGGGGACATGACCTGGGACCTCTACTGGTATTCGAACAGCTACTATTTCCCCCAGTACCTGAACACCGTCAACAGCCAGATCAAGAATCTGCAGATCTTCCACACCATGGGCAACCATGACAACGACTTCCAGACCAGGTCGGACTACGATGCGGCGGTCAAATATGTGGATCAGATCTGCCCGACCTACTATTCATTCAACATCGGCAAGGTCCATTACGTCGTCATGGACGACATTGATTGCAGCAGCTACGACGGGAGCACTTCCCGCAACTATGTCAAGAGCCTCTCCGCCGAGCAGCTGGACTGGCTGGCGAAAGACCTGTCGCACGTGGCCAAGACGACCCCCGTCGTCGTTGCCATGCATGCGCAGGTGTTCTATCCGACCACATCGGGATTCAAGATCGACCACGATCAGGTCAACACCCTGCGGCTTTTCGACATCCTCGACGGATATACCGTCCGCTTCGTGACGGGGCATACCCACAAACTTTTCAACGTGACGCCCGACGCTCCGATCGTGGACGGGCATAACTTCCGGGAGTATAACTCCGGCTCGGTATGCGCTTCGTGGTGGTGGTCCGGCAACCTCACACCCGGAATCCACATCGGAACCGACGGAACTCCGGGCGGCTACGGCATCTGGGATGTCACGGGAACCGATTTCCAATGTCTCTACAAATCGACCGGATGGCCCGAAGAGTACCAGTTCCGCAGCTACGACCTGAACAACGTGCATTTTTCGATGGCCGACGTTCCGCTGATGCCTTCCGACATCTCCGCTTCGGTCAAGAACGCCTATATGCAATATGTCAACGCCTATCCGCAGAACAACGACAACGAGGTGCTGATCAACATCTGGAACTGGAATTCGGACTGGACGTTGAGCGTCGTCGACGAAAACCGCAAGACGCTGCCCTACACCGAAGTCTGGGCCTACGACCCGCTCCATATCGCGGCGCTCTCGGTCAAGCGGTTCAACAACGCGGGACTCAAGTCGACCCCGTCGTTCATCACCGACAAGTTCACGCACTTCTTCAAGGTGAAGGCGGACGATGCGGACACCGACCTTGTGATCACCGTCAAGGACGAATTCGGAAACGAGTGGACCGAAAACATGCAGCGGCCGAAAGCATTCTCCACGGATGCCTACCGACGCAAGTGATTTTCGCTACATACCCAACCACAATCATCATTTACTAACCAACAAACACAGATCTTATGAGAGTATTAAGACCACTGGTTCTATCTCTTCTTCTGGTATTGGGAGGGGGAATAACAGCCCTTTCGGCCCAGAACAGGGAGGTGTCGGGAAAAGTCCTCGACGCCAATCAACAGCCGCTCGTGGGTGTAGCCGTTCTGGTCGATGGTACGACCAAAGGCGTCACAACCTCCGAAAACGGCACCTTCAAAATCCAAGTTCCGTCGGGAGAAGCCGTTCTCCAGGTCACCTGCCTGGGTTACCTGCCCCAGAAAGTGACAGTTCCCTCAAGCCGGAACAGCATCACGATCTACCTGCAAGAGGACGCCATCATGCTCGATGCAACCGTCGTAATCGGCTACGGTACGCAGAAAAAAGTCAACCTGACCGGCGCCGTTGCGACCGTAGGGAGCAAGGAGCTCGAAAACCGCGTCACCCATTCGCTGGGCAGCATGTTGCAGGGTTCCGTAGCGGGTCTCAACATCACCACCTCCTCGGGTAAACCCGGCAGCACGCCGGCGATCAACATCCGCGGCGTCAACTCGATCAACTCGGCCGACCCGCTCGTGCTGATCGACGGCGTGGTGGGCGACCTGAACCGCGTCAACCCCAACGACGTGGAGTCGATCTCGGTCATCAAGGACGCTTCGGCGGCAGCCGTCTACGGCGCCCGCGCAGCCTTCGGCGTCATCCTGGTCACCACCAAGAACGGCTCGGCCCAGGACGGCAAGGCGACGGTGCGTTACAGCGGCCGTTTCGGCTGGGAGGAGGCCACGACCTCGACCGACTACGAGAACCGCGGTTACTGGTCGGTCTATACGGTCAACAAGTTCTGGCAGGCCGACTCCGGAACGAACTATGTCAAATACAACGATCACGACATGCAGCAGCTGCTGGCGCGCGTGAACGACAGGACCGAGCATCCCGACCGTCCGTGGGTCGTCGAAGAGATCCGCAACGGCCGCAAACAGTGGGTCTACTACGGCAACTACGACTGGTGGGACATGCTCTTCCAGCAGCGTCGGCCCGTGCAGCAGCACAACATCTCGCTCAGCGGCGGCACGAAGGACATCAAATACCTCGTCTCGGGCGCCTATGACCGCCAGGAAGGTATTCAGCGCGCACATCCCGACGTGTATAACAAGTACAACCTGCGTGCGAAACTCGATTTTCGGATCAACCGGTGGGCAACGCTCTCGAACAACACGTCGTTCTTCTCGTCGAATTACAAGTCTCTGGGAGACGGCAGCGTAGACAACACCATCGCTTACAGCGCCCGCCACGCACTGGCCAACTTCCCCATGAAGAACCCCGACGGATCGTGGCTTTACAGCACGCCGTATCTCGATTACAAGATCGCCAACGGACGCCACATCCTGCTCAACGAGGGCACGCACCGCAACGTCGACCGCTCGAACGACTTCTCGAACACGACACGCCTGGTCATCACGCCGTTCAAGACGTTGAGCATCACGGGTGACTTCACCTACCGCCTCTACCAGAACCGCAATACGAGCCGCAGTTCCGCAATGAACTACCGCGAATACCCCGACGGGCCGCTGCTCGCCTACGACACGGGCGCCGGCATGAACCAGCTCGACGAAGTGGTTCAGACGCGCAACTACTATTCGGCCAATGTCTACGCCAACTACGACGAAACGTTCGGCGAGGCGCACCACGTGTCGGCAACCGCCGGATTCAACTACGAAACGTGGTCCAGCAAGAACGTCTCGGTGGCAGGCATCAACCTCTCCTCCATAAACCTCGACGACCTGAATCTGGCAACGGGATCTCCCACGGAGGGCGCTTACGGCGGCGGCCAGAACGAATACGCCCTGGCAGGCTTCTTCGCCCGTATCAACTACGACTACAAAGGGCGCTACCTCTTCGAGGTGAGCGGACGCTACGACGGATCGTCGCGTTTCGCACCGGGCAACCGCTGGGGCCTGTTCCCCTCGGCATCGGCCGGATGGCGCATCTCCGAGGAGCCGTTCTTCGGCAACGCCAAAGACCTGGTGGACAACCTCAAGCTGCGCGCTTCGTTCGGCAGCCTGGGCAACCAGAACGTGTCGTCCTACTACACCTACATGCGCCTGATCACGAACAAGGATTTCAGCAACTACACCTTCGACGGCAGCATAAAGGGCAAATACTCCTCGCTGGGCGCCCCCGTAGCCTCCGACCTGACCTGGGAAACCGCCCAGCAGTGGGACCTGGGTCTGGATCTCACCATGCTGAACAACCGGCTCAACTTCACCGGCGACGTCTACATCCGCGACACGAAGGACATGCTGACCGACGGAATGGCGCTGCCCGGCGTATACGGGGCCGATTCGCCCAGCATGAACTCCGCCGAACTGCGCACGAAGGGTTATGAACTCTCCGTCAGCTGGCGCGACCAGTTCAAACTCGCCGGCAAACCGTTCGAATACAGCGTCGGTTTCAACCTCAGCGACTACAAGAGCGTCATCACCAAATACGACAACAACCCGAACAAGTCATTGACCAACCTGACAAAGGGAGATTATTACGTCGGCATGGAGATCGGCGAAATCTGGGGCTTCAAGACCGACGGGTTCTTCAAGACCACCGAAGAGGCGCAGGCCTATGCCAAAGAGGTCGACCTGAGTTACAGCACGGGCCGTCTGACCGGCGGCTGGCAGGCCGGCGACCTGAAGTTCGTCGACCTAGACGGCAACGGCGTCTGGGGAGTCGGCAACGACACCGTCGACAAGCCGGGCGACCGGACGATCCTGGGCAACTCGCTCCCGACGCTCTCCTACGGCATCAACGCCTCGATCCGCTGGATGGGCTTCGACGCTTCGGTCTTCTTCCAGGGAACCGGCAACCACTACTGGTATCCCCACGGAGAAATGATGCCTTTCTGGGGCTGCTATTCCTATCCCTACCTCTCCTACCTCCCGACGGATTTCCTCGGCAAGGTATGGGCGGAGGACAATCCCAACTCCTATTTCCCGCGCGCAAGAGCCTATTCTTCATCGGGAGGTTATCTGAGCAAGGTCAACGACCGTTACCTGCAAAATATCCGCTACCTGCGCCTGAAAAACCTGACCGTCGGCTACACGATCCCCGCGACCCTCACCAAGAAGGCCGGCATCGACCAGATCCGCATCTATTTCTCGGGCGAGAACCTCTGCTACTGGTCGCCGCTCAAAAAGAACTCCAAGTACGTCGATCCCGAAGCGGCTATCAACCGTTCCGGCGTGAACAACAACGCCTACTATCCGTGGGCCAAGACGTTCATGTTCGGCATCGACATCACCTTCTAATAATTTCAAAATCCGAATACCATGAAGCGATTAATCATACTGGCAGCAACGCTGATTGCAGGATTATCGGCCTGCGACTCCCTGCTGGACAAAGAACCGTTGGATCGGGTGACGCAGTTCGACTATTTCAAGACGAGAAGCGATCTGGAACTCTTCTCCAACCCCTTTTACGACAACCTGCTGGACAAGACGCCCTACGATGAGCAGAACGACCTGCTCGTTCAGATGACCCTCTCCGATGTTCTCTACGGAGGCGACAAGCGCACCGTTCCGAACACCGGCGGCGGCTGGTCGTGGGGCAACCTGCGCCGCATAAACACCCTGCTGGAATATGTCGATCAATGCGAGGACAAGAAGGCCGTGACCGAATATACGGCCCTGGCCAAATTCTTCCGCGCCGCCTTCTATTTCGACAAGGTGAAACGCTTCGGCGACGTGCCCTGGTACGAGGTGCAGCTCGGCTCGGCCGACGAAGCGCTCTACAAACCGCGCGATTCACGCGAACTGATCATGACCAATATGATCAAGGATATCGACGAAGCCATCAACAGCGGCGGTCTTACGGAGGATATATCGACCTACCGCGTCAACAAATGGGCGGCGCTGGCGCTGAAAGCGCGGTTCTGCCTCTTCGAGGGAACCTACCGCAAATACCACGGCATCAACCTCGAAGGACATGACTACACCTATTATCTGGAGGAAGCCGCCAAGGCCGCCAAAACGATCATCGACGAAGGTCCCTACAAGCTCTACTCCACCAAAACTCCGGACAAGGACTACATGATGCTCTTCGCACAGGAGAATGCCAGCACCGAAGAGTATATCCTCGCCATCCGGAACAGCTACGAGGCCCAGGTCTACCACAATGCGACGGCCTACACGCTGCTGCCGACACAGGGCCGCCCGGGCTACACCCGCAAATTCATCAACATGTACCTGAAGAAGGACGGCACCGCATTCACCGACCAGGAGGGGTGGCAGACGCTGCCTTTCACCGAAGAGGTGAAGGACCGCGACCCGCGCCTGGCGCAGTCGATCCGCACCCCGGGTTACAAGCGCATCGGCGCCAAACGGGTGCAGGGTCCCGATCTCGGCGTCACGATCACCGGCTACCAACCCATCAAATTCGTTCAGGACACGACGGCCTCGGGAGGACAGATCGACCGCAACGACCGTTCGACCTGCGACATGCCGGTTTTCCGCTATGCCGAAGTGCTGCTCAACTATGCCGAAGCCAAGGCCGAACTGGGAACGCTCACGCAGAACGATCTGGCGATCACCGTCAACGAAATCCGAAGCCGGGTGGGAATGCGGGGCCTCGACATGAACGAAGCCAACAAAAATATCGACTGGTATCTTGAGTCCAAAGAGTACGGCTATCCCAACGTGACCGGCGCCAACAAGGGCGTCATTCTGGAAATCCGCCGCGAACGGGCCGTCGAGCTGATCCAGGAGGGTTTCCGCCTTCAGGATCTGTATCGCTGGAAAGCCGGCTATTGCATCGACCAGGCCATTTCCGGCATGTATTTCCCGGGTCCCGGCGAATACAAGCTTGCGGGCAAAGAAACGGCCGATCTGATTCTCTATAAGGCAGGAGAGACCAAACCCCAAGCCGGCGAAGGAGTTTCGGTATACGAACTCGGTTCGGACATCATCCTCTCCGAGGGAAACAAAGGCTATGTCTACTATCACAAAACCGTAGAGAATCTGCGCACTCCGTTCAACGAGGAACGCGATTACCTCTACCCGATTCCCAGCGGCGAGCGTTCGCTCAACCCGAACCTCACGCAGAATCCGGGATGGAGCGACGGACTCGATTTTTAAGTCGGAAATAACCTAAAAAACAAGATTATGAGATTTGTAAAATATATGACAGCCCCGATCCTCATGGCGGCCCTGTGTTCCTTCTGGGGCTGCGACAAGGATGAGGACCACCTTTCCGAAGCTGTTCTGGCGAGCGCCAACACCTTGAATTTCGAAGCGGAAAGAGCGGCGGAAAAGATCATCACCATCTATGCCGACGCCGACTGGGTGACGGAAGTCCCCGACTGGGTGACGGTCACGCCCAACTCGGGAACCGGCGTCATGGACGTGACGGTTTCGGTGACCGACAACATGCGCGACGGCGCGGAGGACAACCCCCGCAAGGCCACCCTCGTCTTCAAGGGACGGACTCTTGCAAGCCGCGCACAGGTGCTCATCACGCAGAACGGAGACAAATACCGCGATGTGAAGGAGTACACGGCAGGTGAACTCGCCGCCCTGGCGGACGAAACGGTCATTTCCGTACCGTCGGCGATCGTCGTGGCCGTGACGACCAAAGGCTTCGTCATCAGCGACGACAAAAACACGGACAATATCTTCGTCTCGGACGCCACGACGGTTGCCGTCGGCGACAAGATTTCGCTCTTGGGCACCAAGTCGTCCGACTCGCAGAAACTCGCTACGGTAATCGACTGCGACGAGGTGACGGTTCTGTCCGGCGGAGCGGTGAACTACCCCGAACCGGAGGACATCAGCGCAAAGATCGACGACTACACCTCCTCCAAACGGGGCTACGTCACCGTCAAGGGCGTTTTCAACGGCAGCACCCTCACCGTTTCGGAGGATGCCAAGTACTCGGTCAGCGTCGTGGACGCCCCGTCGAGTCTGGGCCTTTCCGCCCTGACCGGCCATATCGTAACCGTCACCGGCTACTACGCCGGTTTGGCCGAGCCTGTACAGCGCATCATGGCCACCGATGTCGAGGACAACGGCCTGAACGAGATCGTCTATTTCCTGGAGAACTTCGAATGGCTCGAACCGTGGTCCGTAGCAAGCGGTGTCGGCCAAACGGTCGAGACGGATAACCTCGATGCAAAAGCGACAGCGCTTACCTCCATAACTGTCGATGGAGTGACTGCATTCGACGCTGTCGAAAAACTCGGTTACAAGTTTATCTACGACAAGAACGACAACAAACGCATCTACCTCCAGCAGAACTACCTCAAATTCGGCAAGACCGGCAATCACGCAGGTATCATTCTTCCTCCGATAGACGGGGTTCCCGAAGCAAAGGACAATGTGACACTCTCGTTCGACTGGTGCGGAATGCGCCAGGGGTCCGGCAAGATCGACCCCGTCAATCTGATCGTCATCTTCGAGAACGGCAGCGACAAAGTGCAGATCGACATACCCGAACTGGGATGGGAGGATGGTCACAAGCTCGAATGGGTTCGCGCCGAAGTCAGCCTGAAGGGCATTACGGTCAACAAGGATACGAAGATCACCATTACGCAGACGCAGTGGGAAGTCGGAACAGCCAACCGCTGGTTCCTCGACAATATCAAAATATCCGAACCGATCAAACTCTGATAACAGGAACCCTGTAAAACGAAATCAGCCGTTGACCCGTGAGTCAACGGCTGATTTTTTTTCAGCGGAGGCGCAAAAAAAACCGAAGTTTTCGCTCCGTTCCGCCGGCTACCGGCCCGCTCGCCGGAGGAAACACTCGATCGTGTTCTCCATCAGGCAGCAGATCGTCATAGGCCCGACGCCGCCCGGCACGGGCGTGATGGCGTTAACGACCGGCTCCGCAGCATCAGAATCGACGTCACCCACCAGCTTGCCAGCGGCCTCGTCCCAATTAATGCCAGCATCGATGATCGTCTGGCCCTCGCGAACCGCATCCACGCCAATCGTACGTGCGCGTCCAACGGCGGCAACCACAATGTCGGCAGCACGGCACTCGGCAGCAAGGTCGTGCGTATGCGTATGGCACGTCGTCACGGTCGCATTGCTCGCCGTAAGCATGGCGGCAACGGGACGGCCAATCACCAGAGACCGACCGACCACAGCAACCTTAGCTCCATCCAGCTCAACGCCGTAATGATCCAGCAAAGCAAGCACGGCTTCGGCTGTGCAGGGGGCAAAACCCTCGCCGCGCCCCGAAAGCGTGGTGAGCAGCGAAGCCGGCGTCATGGAGTCAACGTCCTTGGCGGGATCGAGTGCCGAGGCAACCGCGTCCTCGTCAAGGCCGGCGGGCAGCGGGCGGAACATCAGGCAGCCATGAACAGCGGGGTCGGAATTGATGTCCTCGATGGCCGCCAACAGCTCGTCCTGCGAAACATCGGCGGGAAGCAAAACGCGGCGAGCTTCAATGCCAACCTTCTCGCAGCGCCTGAGCGCACCGCGCTCGTAGGATAGGTCGTCCTCGCGTTCACCCACACGCACGATAGCCAACGTCGGAACAACGCCCCGCTCGCGCAGGGCTGCGCAGCGAGCAGCAAGTTCCTCAGTCAAAGCGCGAGCGACGGGAGCACCCTTCAGCAGTTCAGCCATGGCTATCCTCTCTTCCTTGCAGCGTCGGCGGCGCGGCGCGCCAGCGCATCGGCGCGCGGCAACCACGTGTCGAGCAGCTCATCGCACGCGGTCTCGAGCTCCTCGGCGCGCGCCCGGTCCTTCATAGACGTGGTGTTGGCAAAGAGCGTCAAGCTCGCGCCCTGCATAGCGGAACGGCAGAACACGGCGCCGCACGCCACATCGGACAGCAGCTGACGCGAACCCTTGTCGGCCATGTCCTCGAGCAGCGCCAGCGCACGCCCGCAGGCATCCATAATGCGATACGGCGGCATAGCGGCCACATGCAGCGCATCCTGAATCGCGGTCGCTCGAGCCGGATCGTCACGCGGAATACCGTACGCCGCGGACACCTGCCCATAGGCACGAACGTCCTCGGCAACCAACTCGACAAGCTCCTGGGCCAGCTCATCAGCATGGGCAAACGCACGCGTCAGGTCATCCGCGCGATCAGCAAGCGCGGGATTGGTCGCACCGTAGCGGGCAACCATTCCGCACAGCGAGGCGCCCAGCGCGCCCACAAAGGCGCTCGCGCTGCCACCGCCGGGAACCGGCTCGCGCGCGGCCAGCGCCTCGGCAAACCCGCGGCAGGTCTTGTCCATCATCTCTTGGCTCATACACATGCACCTTCAAGTCATATACATCGGTCGGGTGGCAACCGCCGACCGACTGCATCGATCACGTAATGGTGCTAAGTCTAGCCCATAAGCACATGAGCGTCAGCGCACCTGGCCATCGCGGATTTCTATGGCACACGATAGGCGGCAGCGACACAAACATGGGACACATGGCCCACCTTTCGAGACTCCCGGGCAGCGGCAACTGGGGCATACATATAGGTAAGGAGCCCTATGTTGGGGCAAGCTCATCACGGCGCCGGACGACGAATGGAGGAATAACCGCACAGTAAACAAAGGCATCATGTGCATGCGTAACCGCCGCCCCAGCGATCCGCGGCGCACGATGTCCCTGGCAGACAAGGAGGACGCCACCATGAAGAAAAAGACCCTATCGATTCTTTCCCTTTGCATCGCCCTCTTTGCCGCATTTGCCCTTGTCGGCTGCGGCGGGAGCGCATCGGGCGGAAGCGGCAGCACCGCCAAGAGCGAGAGCAGGGAAAAGGCCCCCGTCGCCGAAAAGACTGACTTTATCTGGTTTAAGGTCGAGATGCCCGAGAGCGTTGGCGTGAGCGACTCCGCCGGCAAGAACGCCGACAGGGTCCAGCTCACCTTCCCCGAGAACGAGAACGCCTCGGCCGATCGCTTTATCCCCGTTTGGAAAAAAGCGCTGACGGCCGAGGAATCCCACGCCGACCAGGCGGAAAAGAAGGGGGATACGTTCCAGTGGAAGGATGGCGGGTCCGTCGAGTATAACGGCAGGACGTGGCTCGTCGGAACATACGAGGACAACAGCGGCATCTCAACCATGCTTTTTACCGACGTTGAGCCGGGAAGCGTCTACGTCCTCATCTCGAACTTCGACCAGCACAAGAAAGAAGCCGAGACGCTCCTCAACTCCATCGAGTTCCCCGATGACATGGAAGAGGCAGTTTCCGAGGCACGCGAAGTCGAGATTTCGAGCATCGAGATCAAGTAACGGGACACCCGCACGTGCCTATGCGCACCCGCGTACACGCGCCCCATTAAAACAACGGGCACCCAACCCCGGGGAGGGCCGACAGCATCGGCCCTCCCCTCTTTTGCGTCCGAGCATATTGCCACTTAACGGCGCAAATCCGGCCCTCAGAATGGGACACATGGCCCACCCTAGCGAGCCGCCCACGCGTACAGTAAAGGCAGGTAATCCATGGGCGGTTACAGATCGAGGAGGACACGACCATGAAAAAGAAGGCCTTTGCGATTCTCACCCTCTGCATGAGTCTTTTTGCCGCAGTTGCCCTGGTGGGTTGCGGTGGAAGCGGTGGCGCTGCCGGCAGTGGCGGTGGCGGCGGAGCAGAAAAGCCAGCCGTGGATATGAGGACCGACTTCATTTGGTTTAAGGTCGAGGTGCCCGAGGGCGTCGAAATCACGGACGTCGCAGGCGACACCGCCGATAGGGCCCAGTTTAAGTTCACCGAGAGCGAGCACGCCAGCGATCGCTTCATCCCTGTCTTCGACTCCGACAAGAACGCCGACGAGCTGTTCGACTACGAGGCCAAATGGAAGGCCAACTTTGAGTGGACCGAGAATGATCCCGTCAAGTACAACGGCAAGACTTGGCGCAACGCTTCCTATACACACTCGGGCGGCGTGACGACTGAGTACTTCACCGAAGCAGGCGGCGGCAGCGTCTACGTGAGCATCGACAATGTCGAGGAGCACAAGGACGCCGTCAAGACCATGATGAAGTCTCTGGAGTTTGCCGACGACATCGCCGAAGCCAAGACCGAGGCCATGGACGTCAAGCTCGACGATATCGAGATCAAGCGCTAAGCGACTGGCGAGCGCAACGGGAAACACGGTCGCAGTGCAAACAAGCGACGGTACCCCAGCGCTTCGTACCCAGGGAGGGCCGGTAAACCGACCCTCCCTTTCTTATGCCGGTAGCCGACGAACGCGAGGATGCCGGACGCCGGAACCGCCCCAAATGTGGCAACAGTACGAAAACGATAAACACCCCAACACGTCCGCCCACCGATTTATTGCGCCGCGCAGACAATTAAACCAGCATCTTTAAACATCTGGGCAGTATAGTGACCAAAACTATCGCATAACCGCACCCTGCGAATGGAGGAGTCATGGCCGAACATCATGCCATCAGTCGCCGAGCGTTTACGCTGGGCTTAGGTCTTGCGGCGCTGTCGCCGCTTGCAAGCCTGCCAGAAACCGCGGCACCGGGCATTCCCCTGCGAGCGGCATTTGCAGACGACACGCCCAAACCGGCGGAGCACCTCGGTAATTTCGTCATTCGCCTTCGCCCCGCGGGCTATTTTCGCACCGCGAGCGTCAACGAAGACGGCAACGTCATCGGCAACGTCTGCCATCTGTTTAATGACGGCACGTCCAGCAAGCTCATCCTTGAGCACGTAGGGACCGATGCGGACGGCACAAACTGGTACGCCATCCGCACCCTGCTCAATTTCGAAGAGCACAAGAAGACGCGCTACAGCATTTGGTCGGTCGATGGCGACTCGGACAAAGATGGAAAGGTCATCCACGTATGGAGTGGCGAGTACGACCATAAGGACAGCCGCGCCTATACGTTCGACCGCCAGTTCGACGGAACTTATATTATTCGAGACCGCATATACACGAAAAACGGTATTAACTACCTGGCCATAGAATCGAAAGGCAAAGACCAAGACAACAACAAGATTTGCCAAAAGAAATATTCCATTCCGTGGGAGCTCGAGCTTGTCGGCTACAGCATGGACAAGACCAATGCCACAGTTAGCAGCATCGACTGGACCACGTATAGCAGCTACGTCGACGGACCATGTTGGATGAGCCACGTCGAAGGCAACAAGTACCTCGACGAGCTGAGCATCCCGGGCACGCACGATTCGGGAACTTGCAGCGTGGACAACGACACCGAGCCCCAATCCTCGCAAGCAAAGTGCCAGCAGGACTACATCCCCACGCAGTTGCTCGAAGGCATTCGCTATTTTGATATCCGACTCGGAAAAGGCAACGACCCCGGCATCGACCATGGAAGTTGCTACCTGCTCAAAAAAGACGGGCACTTCATGCATCTCTCCGATGTCGTTGGCTACTTCAAAAAGTTTTTGAACGAAAATCCGTCAGAAGCGCTCATCATGCTTGTATCCCGAGGCAACAACGAGGCTACTGACGAGAGCCTTACGACGGCTTTCGCCAAGGTTTTGGACGACAACCCCAAACTGTTCTATACGTCGAGCCGCGTTCCCACACTGAACGAGGTGCGCGGAAAGATCGTCCTGCTGCGCCGATTTGGACTCGCCGGCGACAGCGTAAGCGGCCACACGTGGGGCCTCGACCTAACCGAATGGGACAACAATATCGCAGCACACCCCAGCAGCTCCTCTATGTGTCTCGTCCAAAACGCGCAAGGCTTTGAAGCCGCAGGGGAAACAGGCGACAAAAAAGCCTATTGCACCAAGGTATATGCCCAGGACCATTACGAATGCACCGGAACCGACAAGATCAGCTGGGTCGATATGGCCCTACAGGAGACGGCTAAGCTCACCCGCAACGAGGTAGATGTCGAGGACGATAACGGGGCCAAGGAGCAAGTCCTGGAGCGCTGCTGGTCTATCAACTACACCAGCTGCACGAATTACAAGCAAGGAAGCAATCCTTTTACCGCAGCGCGAGTCGTCAACGAGCATCTGTACAAGAGCCCGTACATCAATCCCAGCGGCATCGAGGATACAAAGTCAGATTATCTCAAGCACATTGGCATCATCGCATCCGACTTTGTTGATGCGGCGCTGGCCCGGAGCATCTACCAGCGCAATTACAATTACGATACGAAGCACACGCAGTCGGCTTCGTGCTGCCTCCCGACCCGCATGCGCATGACGTACGGCGACTCGCTGACCGATGCCTCGCTCCAGGACGGCAAGACCGTTGGCGAGGGTCATTTCCGCCTCGTCGACAGCAGCAACGTACTCAACGTGGCGGCTTCGGGCCGTGCGTTTGCCATCGAATATGTGGATGTCGACGCCCTGGGCAACGAGACCGTTACGGGGCTGCAGGGTTCCGTGCCCATCGATATCGACCCGCGCGCGCTGACGCCCCATTTTGAGGGGCTCGAGGGCCTTAAGGCCGGCGAGGACGTGCGCGCCAAGATTGCGGCATCACTCGAGGGCAAGCTCGAAACCGATGCCTGCACGGCCCAGCTCGAGTTTGTGCACGACGCGAACGGCGCTCCGGGCACGGCAATGGCCGAGGGCGAAACATTTGCCGCAGGGACGTACTGGGTGCGCGCGAAAGGCCTTTTGGGCGACGCGGCACAGAACTACACGCTCGCCAGCGATGGAGCAGCAAGCTTTACCGTAGCGGCCTCGAGCAGTGCAGGCGGCACCGGCAGCGGCACGGGTTCCAACGCAGGCGGCGCCGACAAGAACGGCGGCGGCAACAAGAGCGACCAGGGCAAGAGCTCGGGCGGAAAACTCGCCGACACGGGCGACGGCTCCGGCATTGCCGCCGGGCTCGCTGCCGCCGCCGTGGCGACAACGGTCGCAGGTGCAGCAATGCTTGCCAGTGACCGCGACAATACCGAAGACGTTAACGAATAGGCAAGCCAGTCTTTTGGGCGCATCAACTCAATCGGGGCGCAGAATACCGTTCTGCGCCCCGATTTTTACCTTAGCCCGAACGCCGTTATCGGCTACATCACCATGTTCAGCGCATTCACGAACTCCTGAGCTTGGGAGCGGCTGCTCAGGCTAAAGACGCAAGCAGTCAACAGCCTGTTACGTAGGAAAACGTCGCGGCCCTTGATCCTGTTGACCCCCGTGATGTCCTTAAGATAGACAATCTCGGTGTGCTTGCCGCCGAAAGTACCCTTCTTGAGCACCTCGATACGATTGGGGTAGATCTTAACGTCTTTAAACCTACCCGAACCTTTGTCCTGGAATAGCAGCGTGTTGTTGTCCATACGCGTCACTCCCGTGGGGTTCGCTAAAACTGTCTCTATTGCCACATTTTAGTCACCGCAAGGCTCCCATGCGAAGGTGCCAGACAGCAAAGCAATTCGTGTCCGCGCGAGGCTTTAAACTAAATGCAATCAAGATGCATTCCACAAGAGGAAAGTGGGGCGACAGTGATGGGCGAACTGGT
>ERZ835880.1084-NODE-1084-length-24204-cov-5.339807_pt1 | contig 24204 bp, 19 predicted proteins | sample MGYA00519944_ERZ835880 | MGnify/ENA primary metagenome ERZ835880 (study PRJEB31850, sample SAMEA3708787) | human gut metagenome | biome: human gut; feature: human-associated habitat; material: faeces | place: China | collected 2014 ... | reverse complement strand
GGCCGCGGACCAGGCTGGGGCAGTAAGCCACCTCATAGCGGCCGTCGGCCAGTGCGTTGGCGGTGGCCAGCACATACTTCAGGTCGTCGGCAATGGCGGGGTCGGCACAGCGGGCGGCCACGGCGTCCAGCGTCACATTGCCTGCGGCGATGAAATCGGCCAGGGCCTGGATGGCGGTCTCGGGCAGCTGCTTCTCGGTCAGCTCTGCCTTGACGCCCTCGGCACCGATCTTGTCCATCTTATCAAAGGTGATGCAGACGGAGTCCAGCGTGTCGGGGGCAAAGCCCATGCTTTCCAGCATCCCGCGCAGGATGCGGCGGTCATTGATGTTGACGGTAAAGCCGGTGAAGCCGATGCCCAGCAGGGCGCGGGTGGTCACGTCGATGAGCTCCACCTCGGCGTTGGGGCTCTCATCGCCCAGGATGTCAATGTCGCACTGGACAAACTCGCGCAGGCGGCCTTTCTGGGGGCGCTCGGCGCGGAAGACGCGGTCGGTCTGGATGACTTTGAACGGGTGGGGGAGCTTGTCCTTGTTGGCGGCATAGAAGCGGCTCAGGGGCAGGGTGAGGTCATAGCGCAGGCCCATATCGGAGAGGGCCTTGGGGTCGCCGCTGTTCAGGGCGGCGGTGAGCTTATCGCCCCGCTTGAGCACCTTGAAAATGAGGTTCAGGTTGTCGCCGCCATCGGATTTATCGAGGTTTTCCATATCCTCCAGCATGGGGGTGGAGATGCGCTCGAAACCGGAGGCACGGTAGGTCTCCAGAATTTTGCCCTGGATATAATCGCGCAGGGTCTGCTCCGCGGGCAGCAGGTCCCGCATACCTTTCAACGCTTGGGTCTTCATGGTTGGTAATTCCTCTCTTTTTAAAGAAGTAAAACCTCTCCGTCACGCCTGCGGCGTGCCACCTCCCCTAATAGGGGAGGCCTTGGCAAAAACGAGAAGCTTTCCCTCTTCGCCAGAGGCTCCCCTCGGTAGGGGAGCTGTCGAGCGGAGCGAGACTGAGAGGTTGAGGTTTCGTAAAACTTACCCAAGGAGGACATCTTCATGTCTCAGCATGACCGTTATATCAGCCCCTTTTCCACCCGTTATGCCTCCGATGAGATGCAGTACATCTTCTCGGACGACAACAAGTTCCGCACCTGGCGCCGCCTGTGGGTGGCGCTGGCCCGGGCCGAGATGAAGCAGGGCCTGACCAATATCACCCCCGAGATGGTGGCCGAGCTGGAAGCTCATGTGGACGACATCAACTATGAAGTCGCCATCGAGCGGGAGAAGCTGGTGCGCCACGACGTCATGAGCCATGTCTACGCCTACGGCCAGCAGTGTCCCAAGGCGGCAGGCATCATCCATCTGGGTGCCACCAGCTGCTATGTCGGCGACAACACCGACATCATCGTGATGCGTCAGGGCCTCGAGCTGGTGCGCAAGAAGCTCATCGGCGTGCTGGCAAAGCTGGCAAAGTTCGCCGAGGAGTATAAGGATATGCCCTGCATGGCCTACACCCACTGCCAGCCCGCCCAGCCCACCACCGTGGGCAAGCGCGCTACCCTGTGGGCCAACGAGCTGGTGATGGACCTCAACGAGATCGACCACCGTCTGGCTACCCTGCAGCTGCGCGGCGTCAAGGGTACCACCGGCACCCAGGCTTCCTTTATGGAGCTGTTTAAGGGCGACGCCGATAAGATCCGCGCCGTGGATGCTTCCATCGCCGAGGAGATGGGCTTCGACAGCGAGGCCGTCATCCCGGTGTCCGGCCAGACCTACAGCCGCAAGGTGGACGCCTTTGTGCTCAACGCACTGGCCGGCATCGGCCAGAGCTGCATGAAGTTTGCTACCGACCTGCGCCTGCTGGCCAACTTCAAGGAGATGGAAGAGCCGTTTGAGAAGAACCAGATCGGTTCCTCCGCCATGCCCTACAAGCGCAACCCCATGCGCTGCGAGCGCATCTGCGCTTTGAGCCGCTACCTGATGGTGGATGTGCTCAACCCCAGCTTCACTACCGGTACGCAGTGGTTCGAGCGCACGCTGGACGACAGCGCCAACAAGCGCGTTGCCATGGCTGAGGGCTTCCTCGCCACCGACGCCATCCTGAACATCATGCTCAACGTCACCGACGGCCTCGTGGTCTACCCGAAGGTCGTGCGCAGCCGCCTGATGGCCGAACTGCCCTTCATGGCCAGCGAGAACATCATGATGCAGGCCGTGGAGAAGGGCGGCAACCGTCAGGAACTCCACGAGCGTCTGCGCCAGCACGCCATCGCCGCCGGCAAGCAGGTCAAGGAAGAAGGTCTGCCCAACGATATGGTGGACCGCATCGCCGCCGACCCGGCCTTTGGTCTGACCAAGGAAGAGATCACGGCGGGCCTTGTGCCGGAGAACTTTGTGGGCCGCGCTCCCCAGCAGGTGGAGGAATTCATCGCTCACATCCTCAAGCCCATCTTTGACGCCAACCCGGATGCTGTGGAACAGCACGCAAACCTGAGCGTCTAAACGTGATTTTACAGGAAAAGAGGCTGTTGCCGCAGGCAACGGCCTCTTTTCTGCACACAGAAGGAGTTTTCATGCGACTCGATAAATATTTAGCCGAGACGGCCCAATGCACCCGGAGCGAGGCGAAGGCACTGCTGGCGAAAGGCCGCGTCACGGTCAACGGCGCGGTCTGCAAGAAAGGGGATACCCAGCTGAAAGAGGCTGACGCCGTAGCGGTGGACGGCAAGGCGCTGGCCTACCGGCAGTTCGTCTACCTTATGCTCAACAAGCCCGAGGGCGTCGTCAGCGCCTCCACCGACAAACGGGACACGACGGTCGTGGATCTGGTGGGGGATGCCTATCCCCGGCGGGAGCTGTTCCCGGCCGGGCGGCTGGACAAGACCAGCACCGGTTTCGTCCTGCTGACGGACGACGGCGGCTTTGCCCACGACATCCTCGCGCCCAGGCGCCATGTCTCCAAGACCTACACCGTCGTCATCGACACCCCGCTGACGGAAGAGATGAAGGTCGGCTTTGCCGCAGGCGTTACCCTTGCCGACGGCACGGCCCTTTCGCCGGCGGAAGTGTCAGCCCTCACCCCCGACGGTCTGACGGTCCGCGTCCTGCTCAGGCAGGGCGTGTATCATCAGATCAAGCGGATGTTCGCCGCGCTCGGCAACGAGGTCATCGCTCTGCGCCGTGTTAAAATGGGCGACCTCCCGCTCGATGAAACGCTTGGGCCGGGCGGGTGCAGAAAAATAACGGCAGAAGAATTGCAAAAAATAATCCAGGCGGTTAACGGATGAATCCGGACCGGCATCCAAAACGTGCCCGACACAAGTGAAAGGAGGCCCATGGCGATGAAATGTATTCCATCTGAACATACCTTGAAAAACGGATCTGTCATTATCGCGCGCAGTTTATGCGCCGCAGACGCGGAGCAGGCGCTTGCGCATCGAGTTCGCGTCTGTGGAGAAAGCGACAATTTATCCCGTTATCCGGACGAAATCCGAATAACGCCGGAGGAGGAACGTACCATTCTGCAAAAGCAGGAGGAAAACCCGAAAGGCATTCTGCTCGGCGCGTTTGTGGAGAACCAACTGGTTGCGATGGCAAGCGTGCTTCCTGTGTCCGATTCGCACGAACGATACCGGCACCGGGGCGGTTTCGGCATCAGCGTCCTCCAGGGCTATTGGAATCAGGGAATTGCCAGTCTCCTGATCCCTCGGGTGTTAGAATGCGCCCATCAGGCCGGTTATGAGCAGGTCGAGCTGGAGGTGCTAACGGACAATGAAAAGGCCATATCTCTTTATCAGAGACATGGCTTCCGAGAATATGGATGCAGGCCCCATGATGTGAAAATGCGGGACGGCTCCTACCGAGACGCGCTTTTGATGCTCCGGCCGCTGTAATGTACACATTGGATCACGGCGGCGTTCCACAAAGCGCAAATCACAAAAAAAGAGAGGGCAAAGCCAGCATGAAACTCTTTCTCAACGGCGGTGGGGACGGGCCCCAAGCCGCCCTGGCATACCAACGCTTCAGCGAAATCATCGACCACGCAAAGCCCTTGTTATATATTCCGCTTGCCATGGAGCCGGAGCGATACCCTGGCTGCCTTGCATGGATTACAGAGGAATTCAAAGAGCTGAGACTTGCCGGGATCAACATGGTCTCTTCCATGGAAGAACTGTATCGGACGGATTTCGCGAATTATTGCGCGCTTTTTCTCGGCGGTGGAAACACCTATCGGCTGTTAGCCGGATTGAAAGCAAGCGGCTGCTTTGAAAAAATTGCCGATTATATCCGTCACGACGGCGTTGTATTCGGCGGCAGCGCGGGCGCGATCCTCTTCGGCGCGGATATCGATAGCTGCGCATGCGACGACAACAATGGCACTGATTTGACGGATACCGCAGGCTTCGATGTGCTAAACGGCCTCTCTCTCCTATGCCACTATACAAACCGTTCGGCGGAAAAGGACCGGCAGAGCACAGAGTATCTTCTGGCCCTCTCAAAGCAGAGAGCCATCCTTGCGCTGCCAGAGGAAGACACGATTTGCATCAACGGGGCAGAAATCGAAGTGATCGGCGCCCGACCCTATTATGTATTCAAAAACGGAGAGCGAATCCAAAGAAAAATTTCATCGCATCAGAGAACAGTGGAATCAAACGAACCGTTCGCCGCCTGTGTAAAAGATGCCGGCCTCCAAAGCTTCTCTGGCTCGACAAGTTGAAAGCCGGGAATTTATGTATTCCCGGCTTTGTCTTCTCTCTCCCGCGGGCCAAGGCCAAAGCTGACGGACAGCGCGCGGTTGATGCGGTTCATATCATCGGGTGCAAGGTTTCCCATTCGCTCGCGCAGGCGGCGTTTGTCCAGCGTGCGCACCTGCTCCAGCAAAACAATGGAATCCTTGGCCAGCCCACAATCGTTTGCATGCACCTGAATGTGCGTAGGCAGATTGGTTTTATACTTCTGGCTGGTGATGGCGGCGGCGATAACCGTTGGGCTGAACTTATTGCCCACATCATTTTGCACGATCAGCACCGGACGGACGCCGCCCTGCTCGGAGCCGACCACAGGGCTTAAATCCGCGTAATAGATATCTCCCCGTTTGATTGTCACGTTTCATCACTCTCCAAAGGAATTTGGTTTTTGTATTTCTATTTTTGACCAGCCACAGCGCAATTAAACATTTGGATTGAATTTCGGGGAGCAAAAATTCAAGCGCCGATTTTTCCTATAGATTTTGTGCAGCGTATATTCGATACAATACAGTGTATTCCATCCGGCCGGAATTGTGAAAAGAGGGCTGTTGCAAAATGCAAAGCATTTTGCAACAGCCCCTGGTCTCTGCGTATTTTTTTATGAAGCGGAGTAGGGGCGCACTATGTGCGCCCGCGGGCGGTCAAGGGCCGCCCTTATTATGGTAAATATTGCTGTGAATTCTGCAAGGCTGTTCATCTGCTAATTCGCCTTGATCTCCTTGAAATTGGTAAACGTCGCCTCCAGTTTGCACACTGGAACGGAAATAGACAACAGCGCGCCCGTTTCCCCATCCTGTACCAGCTCGAACGCACCGGATTTCGACTCGCCCTCATAGTGCCACTGGCCGTCCTTTTCCGTAATTTCAAGCGATTCCAGCCGCGCGAGCGATTCAATGGAATTCACCACCGCCGCGCCTAAAGCGGATTGCGGAAATTGTGACAGATCAACATCGAACGCCATCGATTGATATTCAACACGATAGGTGTCGCCATTCCAAATGATCGTAACGCCGTTAAACATTTTCGGCTCTGTCACCCGGATTTCACAGGAGAGCAGCGCATGGCGGACGATATGCGCTTTGATCGTCTGCTCGGAGATCACCGCCGTCATATCCGCCTCAAATTCCGCAGGCAGGGCGGGCGGCTGACCCTTTCCTCCACCCTCGCCCTTGCCGCCGCATGCGGGCAGCAGGAGCAGGCAAACAAACAGCAGGCAAAGCCATTTCGCCTTTTTCATCACGCAACCATCCTTCCAAAAGGCGGCTATCCGCCAAACCGTTTGAGCAGAACGGCCAATTCCTCCGCCATCAGCGAGGGCGTCATGCCGCACATGGAATAATGCTTTGCAGCGACATCCCCTGCCAATCCGTGAAGATAAACCGCTGCTGCGGCCGCTCTGAGCGGTTCCATTCCCTGTGCCGCAAGGGAGGCAAGCATACCCGCGAGCAAATCGCCGCTGCCGCCCTGCGCCATACCGGGATTGCCCGTTCGGTTGACGAAAAGGGAGGCGGCGTTTTCTCCGGCAATTACGGTATTCGCGCCTTTCAGCACCAGTGTAACGCCATATTCCCGCGCGAACCTGCGCGCCGCACCCGTGCGGTCCGCCTGAATTTCCGCCGCTGTGCAGCCACACAGCCGCGCCATCTCGCCAGGGTGAGGCGTAAGAAGCAACGGAGCCTTTCTGTTCTTTAGCATATCTATATGCGCGGCGGCGATATTTATGCCGTCCGCATCGAGAATGACCGGGCAGGAAGCCTCTTCCAGAATCCTTTCCACCAGGAATACCGTATCCTCATTTACACCGAGCCCGCAGCCAATGAGCACCGCGCTCGCTTTGCTCAACGCCGCGCGTAGTTCGGGCAGAGCCGCCTGTGCAAACGTCCCCTCACGGTTTTCATGCAGCGGCAGCAGCAATGGCTCCGTCAGCTTTGAAGCAACCGCCGCATATGCCCCTTCCGGAAAAGCGGCAGTAACCAGCCCTGCGCCCATGGCAACCGCGCCTTTTGCCGCCAAAACGGCAGCCCCCGGCATCCTGCGGCTGCCGCACACGCTTAGCAGATGGCCGTAATCACCCTTATTGGAAATCGGATCGCGCGGCGTAAAGCACTTGCGCACCGCATCTTCCTCAATCGAAAAAAGCATACCGTCCTCATCCTCATAGCAGCCCTCCGGGATGCCGATGCGCACCACGCTCACCTCCCCGCTCAATGCAGCCGCCGGATAGAGCACATGGGCTGGTTTGAGCGTGGAAATTGCCGCCGTGCAGTCGGCATGGAACGCGTACTCCGGCGCAAGGCTCACGTCGCAGTTGACGCCGCTTGGCAAATCCACAGCAATCTTCAACGCAGGCGAAGCGGACATCGCTTCAAACAGCCGGGCGGTCTGTGCATTCGGATCCCCGTAAAATCCAATTCCAAACACCGCATCCACAAGTACCTGCGCCGTGCGCAGCTTTTCCAACGCCAAATCGCGCTGCGTTTCATAGTTCACGACTTCAATCGGCAGCGCGGTCATGCGCGTGTACATCTCCAGTGCATCCGCAGCAACCGGATGCCCCGCCGCAAGAACAACGCTCACCTCAGCGCCCTTGTCATACAGCTTACGTGCAATCACGAAGCCGTCGCCGCCGTTTTTGCCTTTTCCACATACAACGGTGGCAGCTGTATTGGATTCCAGCGTAATCTGTGCTTTTTCTGCAACAAAACGCGCGCAGGCGGAGCCCGCGTTTTCCATCAACCGCAGATAGTCAAGCCCCGTATCCACGGCTCGCTCCTCAACCGCGCGAATCTGCGCGGCGGTTAAAATTCTCATGACGTTACCCCCTTGCGATTTAGAACAAGTGTAGCACGGTTATGATAAAAATGCAATTGGCACACATGGGAATAAAAATGCCGGGCGAAACCGCTCCATTCAAAGCGGCTCCACCCAGCAGGGTATCGTATCCTATGCTATTGCATATTACGCTTCGTATCTCCGGGCTTGCAGGTATAAACCCATTCCATCCGGTCGCCCGCCTGTAGCTTATATTGATTGGCGGCCATATTCGGGAACACACCGTTCACCTGATAAAGCCATCCGCTTTGGGGAAAGCTCTGTTCCCCCCGCAGCTTTTCATTCAGGCCGTTGATGGAGCGGACATAGCCATGCTTTTCACTAAGCGGAATTTTCTGCTCTTTCAGCACTTTTTTTAGCACGTCGAGCACAGTTTCACCCTCTGCAATGGGAACCGCGCTGTTTTCATAAATCACGCCGTTGGCCGGTACGATTCCGCTGTAGCCAGGCCAGTTCTGAATGCCGTTCGCCACAGCATTGCGGCAGGTGACGGCAAGCGCTACCGTCGCCTGCTTGGGTGAAACGGCGGCAGTTTCCTGCGGCCTTTCCGTGGTGGGCGCCACAGCCGTTGGCTCAGGCTTCACCGCCCGAGTTGCCGTTTCCCCTATACCCTGGCCCGCGGTAACAGCGCTGTGCGAGTCGGAGCCTCCGATGCTTTCGCTGGGAAGGGTGGAAGCGGATACGGCCGGCTTGGCATCCGCTTGCGAGGTGATCTGATATCCAAAATCAGAAACAGCCTGCGTATCCGCCTGCGTTTCCGGCCCTTCCATGATGCCACATCCCGCCGCCAACAATAGGAGCAGCAGGGTAATGCATAGCGCCAAAAAACGCCGGTAGCTTCTCTCTTTATTCATCGCCGCTCATCCGCTTTCTGCTCACCATCAGCGCACCGGCAGAGAGGAGCGCCAGCGAAGCAATCCCTGCCACTGCCAGGCCGGAGCCTGTGGATGGATTTCCCGGATTATCCATTTCCGTTCCGCTTTCCTGCACACTGTCTGTCTGGGGTTGGGTAGCAGGCAATGCTGTTGGTTCTGCTGTGCTTGCCGTTTCAGAGGATTCTGGCTCTCGTGTTAAATCGGACAAATCAAAAAACGCTGTGCCGTTCTCCACGAAGCGCGCATAAGCCTCCAGCGCACTCAGCGATTGATAGGTTGTCAAGCTGTTGGAGCTGCCGTCCCATGCGCGCATACCGCCATCCGGGTTGACGAAGGTAAGCAGCGCATCCAGCATGGTTTTTCCGTTTTTCACATATTCCGGCCCGCAAGGGTCAATCCTCAGTGCGGTCAGGCCTACAATAGCCATCGAGATCGTTTCCGCGCTGTCGCTTCCCATAAAGCCAAAACCTGCCGTCTCTACATTTTGATTGGCCTTCAGGAAGGCGAGCGCCCGCTCAATCACACCCGCAGTTTTCTCCTCCGTCTGATAAGGCGCAAGCGCTGCGAGAACCGGCCCCGTCGTGTCTATGCTTCCATCAACCGAATAGGGGTCCTCCGGATTGACACGAAGCGCATAATTAAAGCCGCCATCCTCCCGTTGTGCACTGCAAAGCGCGTCCACCGCGGCCTTGCGCACCGTTTCCGGAAGCTCATACCGCATGGAATCCATTGCAAGCAGCGCAAAAGAAACGCCGTCCGTATAAATCTCCCGCGTGAAATCCGTTTGGGCGATGGCTTCTATCAAATCATGCCCGCCCACATTGCGGGCATCTCCTCCCGCCGCGGCAACCGCCAGCGCGATACGCGCATAGTCGCTTAAATAGAGCTGCGAAAAATTCGCCCTAACCACGCCGTCGATGTACTGCAAATAATCCCCATCAATTTGGTAACCGCCTCTTGCAAGGGCGAAAGCCGCCCAATCCACGATGTTGTCCGGCTCCTGATCCGCCGGATCTACGGCCACATTTTTCAGCAGCCAATTGGCTGCTCCATCCGCTGCGCTTGCACGCCCGATAGCGATTGCGCCCGCCGCTGTGCTAACGGTGATGCACAGCGCGAGGAGCAAGGAGAGAATGGGTTTCCATGTCTTTTTCATGTTGTCCGACTCCTTCAAATTATATTACGATAAAGGAAAAGCGAGCCCTTTTCGGGCTCGCAAAGTATTGGGACAAAGCCTGGAAAGGAAAACTCCTCCTGTGCTCCATCACCGCATACTTCCTCTCCCGCCGAAAGGAATGATACATTTCTAGGGAAACAGCGGTTTCCCCGGGCGCACGGCAGGTCTCCTGGCTCGAAATCATCCGCCTTCTCCATGCCTTCCCAGACAGGTTGTCCAGTGGCCAGGATCTGTGGCAAGCATAAAGCTGGCCGCAATCTCCTGAAAAGCGTCTGCAAGCCACGCATGGCGGCCTGCATTTTTCATATCTCTACGGATACAAAATCACGCTTTCCCGGCTTTTATGCATCATACACATGCGCAGCAAGCCGGTGGGGAATTTGTCCTTCACACAGTAGCGGGGGCTGTCACGGATTCACACCGTGTTCCCTTTTCATCCGCCCCCGCCGCATTGCGCAGGGGCGGAACCGATACGCCATATTCTATTTTTCATCTATCATTGCCGCGTAGAATTCCGTTTTATGGTAAACTTTTGCCCCAACACATTGGCACATCCCTGGGGAACGCACAGCGGCGCATTCGCCTGCTGCGGCACATCCTTCTCTGCAACAGGCGTGAGCACCGGGCTCTGCCCCACAGGCCAGAAGGCCGGATGCTTTCCACAGCCTGCACAACGGTTTGCGCCGCGCAAGCCCTCTACCTTCGCACAGAGATCGGCAAAAATCTCCGCCGGGCTTTCATAGTCCATGCCACGGCTCTCCATGCAGTCGTTCGCCAGCGCCTGAATCATCTGCCAGCCCTCAAACCCACACAGCGGCCGGAACGCTTTGCGCACCACGCCAAGCTTTCGCTGGGCGGAAAGATAGGTGCCGTCGGTTTCCGCAAAAATGCTCCCGGGCAGCACAACATCCGCGCGGCTAGCCGTATCCGTCAGGTAAACATCCTGCACTGCCAGGAATTCCGCATTCTGCGTGCAGGCCTCCGGCAGCATCTCCCCAAAGGAGATAACTGCCTTGATCGTTGTCCAGTCAATCTGGGAAGCGGGCTTCACCCCCAGCAGGGAAAGGCCCTGGCTGTTTGCACCAGGTTTCAGGACGATTAAGCCGTCGCGCGCATGGCCGATATGGCCGGATTTTTTGGCGAGTGATGCTGCCAGCACGGCAGCCTGCCGCGACACCTGCGCATCGTGATAAACAATCATCGCTTTTTTTGCACCGCGATAAATTGCGGCCGCTTGCGCCGCCTCGCCCGTGGCCTCCGGATTTTGGAGCGCCTCAAGCATCGCTGTGAGGAAAGCTGTTTCATCCGTCTGAAAATGCCACTGTGCGAAATCGTCAAACCAAGTCCGGTTCGGGCCGATCAGCATGAGCTTTGATCCCTGCTTCACCGCTTTGCGGATACGCACACCCGCCATTGTTGTGGAAAGCGCCGGAGTCGCCCCAATGAGCAGGATCACATCCGTGCCGTTGAGCTCCTCGAAGGTGTTCAGGGAAGCGTCGATGCCCAGCGCCTCTTTCACACCGCTCTCCATTAGGCCGAAGGAGCAGAGGTTCTCGGTGCCGAGTGCCTCGTTTGCATAGCGCTTGGCCAGATACGCCTCCTCGCAGGTAGAGCGCTCGGAAACCGTGACGGCAACCGCTCCACTTCCATACCGGCTGATGATATCCGCCATGCGCTCACTGACGCAGCCAACCGCTTCATTAAACGGCACCTGGATCAACGCCCCATTTTCCCGCAGCAGCGGCATTTTCAGCCTACCCTCTTCCTGCGCCGCGCCAAAGCCAAAACGCCCACCGGCGCAAAGCATGCCGCTCTCCCCCACAGGCAGAGCGCGCGTCATCATATCGCCGCGCGTACGCAGGTCGACAGGGCAGCCCATGGAGCAGAAGGAACAAGTGGTCAGCGTGGATTTTTCCCCCACCGGCACACTCTTTTGAATTGGCTGAAGCTCCCGCAGCGCGCCCGTCGGGCAAACCGCCACACACTGGCCGCAGGAGATACAGTCCGTCTGTTCGAGCTTCCGGCCAAATTCCGGCGCGACCACCGTATCAAAGCCGCGGCTGACAAGGCCCAAAGCCGTCCGCCCCATTGCCTCGTCGCACACGCGCACACACAGGCCGCAGAGGATGCATTTATCGGCGTTTCGCTCGATAAACGGATGCGTCTGCTCCTGTGGACGGGTATGCTTTTCGCCCTCAAAGCGGGCGGGCGCAACCTCGTATTCGTTCGCATAGTGCAAAAGCTTGCATTCAAAAGAATCGTGGCAGCCGCATTCCAGGCATCGAGAGGCCTCCCGCTTTGCCAGCTCCTGCGTATAGCCAAGATCAATCTCTTTAAAGTTTGTTCTCCGCTCTTCGGGGGAAAGGTGCGGCATCTGCACGCGTGCTTTCCGCTCCCGGTCCGCAAGCATTTCCGGCGTGACGGTGCGCTCCACCACATAAGGCTTGCGATAAGCAACGGCAGCGCCCTGGAGGAAGTGATCGATTACCTTCGCCGCCTTCCCGGCCTCGCCGATGGCCGCAATCGCAATATCCGCGCCTTTATTCGTCGCGTCGCCCACTGCGAACACGCCGGGGAGGGAGGTGGAAAACGTGCTTTCATCCGCAGCGATCGTGCCGCGCTTTGTCAGCTCCAGCGCTTCAAAGCCCTCCGGATTCGTCCATTGGCCGATCGCCATGATGACGGTGTCGAGCGGCAAATCCTCAAACGCGCCCTCCACTGGAACCGGCCTGCGCCGGCCGCTCGCATCCGGTTCGCCGAGCGCCATCTGCTGAAGCCGCACGCCGCGCACAGAGCCGCCCGCACCCAAAATCTCCACGGGATTCGTCAGAAATTTGAAGGCGAGACCCTCTTCCTCCGCCTGTGCAATCTCTAACGCATCCGCAGGCATCTCATCGCGCGTGCGGCGGTAGATGATATACACTTCCTTTGCGCCCATACGCACCGCGGTGCGGCAGGCGTCCATCGCCGTGTTGCCGCCGCCAACGACCGCTACGCGCTCGCCGATCCCAGAGGGCTCGTTGAGCGCCACATGGCGCAAAAAGTCGATGCCGCCCATCACGCCGTTGAGGGACTCGCCCGGCACGCGCATAGAGCTCGACGTCCACGCGCCGATGGCGACCAGCACCGCATCGCTGCCCTCGCGCAGCTCATCGAGCGTTACGCCGTCGCCAATTTTGGCGTTGTTGATCATGGTAACTCCTAGATTTGCGATCGCTGCGATCTCCTGATCGAGCACCTCCTTGGGCAGACGGTATTGCGGGATGCCGTAGCGCAGCATGCCGCCCATCTTGGGCATGGCGTCATAAATTGCCACGGAATGGCCCATCGTCCGCAGGAAATAGGCCGCGGTCAGGCCCGCGGGACCGCCGCCTACAATGGATATTTTTCGATGTGTATCCGGCGCGCATTCGGGTTGATACGGTGCCCAGCTGCGCAGATCAAGATCCGCCGCAAAGCTCTTCAGATGTGCGATCGCAATGGGATCCTCCACCATCTTGCGGCGGCAAGCCTGCTCGCATGGATGCGGGCAGATGCGCCCAATAGAGGCGGGCAACGGCACCTTCTCCTTGATAAGCTTAACCGCTTCCCGATACTGCCCGTTTGCAATCAGGCCGACATAGCCCTGGCAGTCCGTCCCCGCAGGGCAGTTGAGGGAGCAGGGCGCTTTGCAATCGCCCTCGTGGTCAGAGAGCAGCAGCTCCAGCGCCACCTTGCGCGCCTGTTTGGCCCGTTCGCCCTGCGTATGGATCACCATGCCGTCCGCCGCCTTGGTGGCGCAGGCGCGGGCAAGCTTCGGGCTGCCTTCAACTTCCACCACGCATAGCCCGCAGGCGCCGTAGGCCTCTACGCGCGCGTCATGGCACAGCGTGGGGATTTCAATGCCGTTTTCCCGGGCAATCTGGAGGATTGTCGCGCCCTCCTGCGCTTCGATCTCATAACCATCTATGTTCACACGAATTTTCATGATAATAACCAACCTTTCTCCGCAAAACGGCTAGTCTACAAGGACTGCGCCAAACCGGCAGGCTGCCTTGCACTTGCCGCACTTGATGCAGATCTCCGGATCGATCACATGGGGCTTTTTGACCTCGCCGGAAATGGCCTTGACCGGGCAGTTGCGTGCGCACAGCGTGCAACCGGTGCACACATCAGGGTCAATCCGGTAGGAGATCAGCGCCGCGCATTGGTGCGCCGGGCATTTCTTTTCCCGGATATGCGCCTCATATTCCTTGCGGAAATACCGGATCGTTGTGAGCACCGGATTCGGCGCCGTCTGGCCGAGGCCGCAGAGCGCGCCGTCCTTAATGCTGGCGCACAGCTCTTCGAGCAGTTCGACATCGCCTTCTTTTCCCTCTCCATTGACAATACGGGTGAGAATTTCGAGCATCCGCTTTGTACCCAGCCGGCAGTGCACGCACTTGCCGCAGGACTCCTTGGCGGTGAAATCGAGGAAAAAGCGCGCCATCTCCACCATACAGGTGGTTTCATCCATGACGACCATGCCGCCGGAGCCCATGATCGCGCCTGTCGCACCCAAGGCCTTATAATCAATGATGGTATCGAGCTTTTCCGCTGGGATACAGCCGCCGGAGGGGCCGCCCATCTGCACAGCCTTGAATTCCCGATCACCGCGAATGCCGCCGCCGATGCCGAAAATGACGTCCCGCAGGGTTTTGCCCATCGGGATTTCCACCAGACCGCCCTTTTTAATCTTGCCCGTGAGGGCGAAAACCTTGGTGCCCTTGCTGTCCGGCGTGCCCATGGAGGCAAAAGCCTCGCCGCCGTTTAACAAAATCCATGGGACGTTTGCAAACGTTTCAACGTTATTAATATTCGATGGCTTGTGCCAATAGCCGCTCGCCGCGGGGAATGGCGGCTTGAGCCGCGGCATGCCGCGCTGGCCCTCGAGCGATTCGATCAGCGCCGTCTCCTCGCCACAGACAAACGCACCCGCGCCCTCCTTGATGCGCATCCGGCAGGAAAAGCCGGAGCCGAGGATGTTGTCGCCCAAAAAGCCTTGTTCCTCCGCCTGGCGGATCGCATTGCGCAGCCGCTTGACCGCAAGCGGATATTCCGCACGCACATAGACAACCATCTCGGAAGCCCCAATCGCATAGGCGGCGATCAGCATGCCTTCAATCAGGTTGTGCGGGTCGCCTTCGATCACCGCGCGATCCATAAACGCACCGGGGTCGCCCTCATCCGCATTGCAAATGAGGTATTTCGGCTGGGCCTGCTCTTTGCGCGCCGCATTCCATTTAAACCAGGTGGGAAAGCCCGCGCCGCCGCGCCCCTTCAGGCCGGAAACCTTGATGGTTTCAATCACATCCTCCGGCGCCATGGAGGCGAGCGCTTTGCGAATGGAGCTGTAGCCGCCGTCCGCGAGATAATCCTCGATTTTCTCCGGGTTGATCACGCCACAATGCCGCAGCGCGATGCGCGTCTGCTGGTCGAGAAACGCCTTGTCGTCATCCGTGATCATAAGCGCGGCCAAGGCGCTTTGATCGCCTGTTTCCACCGCCTTTGCAATGGTAGGAACATCCTTTTCCTGCACGCGCACAAGCCTTGTGAGCGCGCCGCTCTCTTCATAAATATCTACAATCGGCTCGAGATAACACATGCCGATGCAGCCTGCGATCGTCAGCTCGTGCGCTGTGCCTGAAAGCGCCTGTGCCAGCGCGTCATAAACGCGCCCAGCGCCCGCCGCGATGCCGCAGCTGCCCTGCCCGACTACAATTTTCATGATTGCGGACCTCCCTTTTGCTCCGATGCACGCGCCTTCAGCTCCCGCAGGATTTTTTTTGTTTTCTCCGGTGTAAGGGTGCCGTAGGTCTCATCGTTTATCATCATCACGGGCGAAAGGCTACAGCAGCCAAGGCATGCCACATCTTTGAGTGTAAATAGGCCGTCCGAGGTAGTTTCGCCGTCGTGAATTCCCAACTCCTCCACGATCGCCTGCTCGATCATCTGAGAGCCATTGACGTGACACGCCGTTCCCTGGCAGAGCATGATCAGATATTTCCCCACCGGCTGGAAACGGAACTGCGCGTAGAAAGTTGCCACGCCAAACACCTTCGCAGGCTTTACGCCCGTCTGCTGCGCAATATGACGCAGCACATCCTGCGGAAGATACCCATAGATTTCCTGCGCTTTTTGCAAAATGGTAATCAGGCTGCCCGGCACACTGGCATATTCGTCCAGCACGCCGTCCAAAAGCGTCAGATCGCTTTCCTGTTTCTGTTCACAGCAACAACTCAAAACAAATTGCCTCCTTCAAAAAACGGCTTATTTCGCCGTTTGCATTTCAAAAAAAGCGAACAATCCGCATCCGGTGGGCAATACCGCAGGGTGCGCATGGATTGTTCGTCTCTAGCCTCGTGTTTTATTATACATAGTTTTAGGGGCGCTTTCAAGCATTTCGGCATCAATTACCAGAACCATGGCCGATTTTAGTAGACCTGTACGGAAAAGGCCGTGTTTGCCGCCCCATGTTTTTCACATCAGATGGAATCAGAGGCTAAGGTGTAGGAAATTGAACTTGACCGAACCCCATCGGGGGGGGGCAAAAAGGCCGGATGCACGCCCACTTGCGCACATCCGACCCTTTCACAGGCTCACAGACTGGCTATGCCGTTTTCTTTTATTTTTTGGAAATTGCGGAATTCTTGCTCGTTGGCGGTGAATGGAATGCCGTCTTTCCGCAAAATTGCCTCCAACGCATGCTCCACACACCGGTTCTGCGAGGATGCGCTGATGCACAGGGATACCGCTTGCCCGCAACCGACTGCGGAAGCTGTCATCCCGCCTCCGCCCGCACCAAGATACATCTCAAAACGGTTGAGCTTCTTTTCCACCACCGGCGCCGGCTTCTGAAATCCAAGATTCGATAGCGTTGTCGTCATCCCTGTGCCCGCAATCACACGGTAAACCCGGCGGATCATGAATTCCTTCACCACACGCGGCGTATAGCGGATAAAAATATGATTGGCCGTTTTCACCGTGGCGGCGATGCCGGAGAGCAGCCGGTCGCGTTGCGTCGCCTCCCGCACCTGCCGATGTATGCAGCGCAACGCCTGCTCCATATCAGCTACCACAGGGATGCGCACATTGACATAGTATGAAAAATTGCGCTGTGTAACGGAGCCGAAAAACGGGCGCAGATTGATCGGAATGGAGAGGGAAACATCCGGCGCGCCTTTTGGGATTTGCACACCGAGCGCAATCGCCAGGAACAACGCCGCGGCCAAATAGTCATTCACTGTGAAGCCCTCCGGCTTTATCCTGCCCTTGATGCCGCCCAGATCAATGGAGAAGCAGGTCAGCCGCACATAGTCGCCATCCGGTAGAAGACGGAAACGGTACGCCTGCTTTTCCACAAAGGAGGCGTTTTTCGTCCTGTCAAAGTTGCGTAGGTAATCGTCGGCCAGCTCGGCCTCTGAGGCCGGGGCCGCCGCGCATGGCTCTCGGCCCTCCATGCGTACACAATAATCCTCTAACAACTGCTGTAAATACGCAATTGCCGCGCCTGCATCCGCATTGGCGTGGAATACGTCCATGGTAATTCTGTTGCCCTCGCAGTAAATTCGAAAGGCGGGCTTAGCGGTATCATACAGCTCTGGCAGCGTGAGATACGGCTCCTCTCGCCCGATAATATCCAAATCTTTTGCCGGAACATGCACATAGCCCAAAAACGTTTTTTTCAGATGCGTATACAGGACGGGAAACCGCGGCCTGAGCGCCCGGACGGACACACCAAGCACCTGCGCATCCACCGCCTCAGTTAAAACGGCGCACAAGCGAAATAGATACCCGCGCCTACCGAAGCTCAGCGCCGGATAGAGCATCGAAACGGCATCCAGCCGCTCATACGGCACAGACATATGACCATCCTTTCACCCGGCAGCACAGAATCGGTCAGGCAGTCGTGTCTGCCTGGCGAATATACATGGAGCGGTTGCCGGACTCTTTTTCCACCATCGTTAAGGTGCTATCCTCAATCGAATAGGTATAGCTTTTCGTGATGCTCTTGCTGTAAATGGAATAATTGATCGTAAGGGTATTATCCTCCCCGATGGAATATGTTCCCTTTACCGAGCCTGTAAACGGGATGTTGACGACCGGCACGGTGAAATTCGCATAGGTCAGCTCCACAATCCCCTCTTCCTGAAATTCATAGCCGCTCATATTGGAGGAATCCATCCATTTGCCCAGCAGCTTCTTCTCCGGGCCAGCACAGGCGGTCAGCGCCGTCAACATCAGGATTGCAGCTAGGAGCAACGCAAGCAGTTTCCATACTTTTTTCATTTCATATCCATCCTTCCAGCAGCGGAGCCCCGACCAATAAAAGCAGGGCTGTTCACCGCTTTTTCTTATTTATTATACGGGATACATACAAAAAAGTCCATCCATTTCTAAGCCTGTGCTTTTCAAGAAAAACACAAAACTCCCGGCAGAAGATTTCTGCCGGGAGGGAACAATAAAAAGGCTTTTATACCGCTTCCATGGAGGCACAAATCGCATCCACCATTGCATCCACATCGGGCATTTGCTCCTTTTTCAACGCAGAGCGGATTTCCAGCGGCTCGCAGACGAGCGCCATATTCTTCATGCCCTCCACCTGCTTTTTCATCAGGTTCGCCGCCGCAGGCGCCCAAGAGCCGTTGCCGATGATCGCCACCTTACGGTTTTGCAGGTTGAGCGCCGCCATCTCATGGAGAAGGCCGTGCATTCCGTAATAAATTCCCATGTTATAGGTGGGCGAAGCGAGCACCATATGGCTCAAACGGAACATCTCTGCAATGATCTCGGAGGGATGCGTTTTGGAAACATCGAAAACGCTCAGGTTTGCAATCCCGCGCTGCGCCAGCTTGCCTGCAAGCAGATCCACCGCATTTTCCGTATTGCCATACATAGAGGCATAGGCCAGCACCACACCGGGCTCCTCCGGGATATATTTGCTCCACCGATCATACTTATCCAGAATATAACCGAGATCCTCGCGCCAAACTGGGCCATGCAGCGGACAAATCATTTTTACATCAACACCGCCAAGCTTTTTCAGGGCGGCCTGCACCTGCGGGCCATATTTGCCCACAATATTGGCATAATACCGGCGCGCTTCCGAAAGGTAGATCCGCTCAAAATCCTTTTCGTCGCTGAAAATATCCCCATCATGCGCACCGAATGAGCCAAAGGCATCCGCCGCAAAGAGGATGCCCTGGCTCTCCTCAAATGCCAACATCACTTCCGGCCAATGCACCATAGGGGCAAAATAAAACTGCAATGTGTGCGCGCCCAGCGGTAGCGAGTCGCCCTCGCGCACCTCTATGCAGCGATCGTCCAGTGAAAAATCATAAAACTGGCGGATCATTTGAAATGTTTTTTGATTGCCTACAATTTTCATTTCCGGATAGCGGCGCGCAAGCTCCTCAATGTTAGCGCAGTGATCCGGCTCCATATGGTTTACCACTAGATAATCAATCGCGCGCCCTGCCAGCAGACGATCCATATTCTCAAAAAACTGCCGGGTGATTGCCGCATCTACCGTATCCATTAAAGCTACTTTATCATCTAAAATCAGGTAGGAATTATAGGCTACGCCCTGCGGCAGTGGAAACATATTTTCAAACAACGCTAGACGTCTGTCGTTGCCACCCACCCAGTGAATTCCAGGTGAAATTTCCCTTGTGTAATCCATACGATTCAGCCTCCAAATTCAGCATGATCTCTGTGCATTATGTTAGCTTATCCTAACAAGGCTCATTTTACGCCAATTTCAGGAAAAAGTCAAACTGTAATGCGTAAAAACACAACCTCCCGCAAAGAAAAAATATACAACAGCTGGCGTTTCGCGCCGACAGGCATTTTTCCAATGCTTCAAACTCTGTTTGAAGCTCTAACCTCTGCGAAATGAGCGGCGTAGCCACAGGCCATCAGCCCGAATCAATGGCTCAATGTTCTTCACAACCCTCAAAATCTTTGATTTTGCCAGCGTTTTGTAAAGTTATTATGCCACACTCCCCCAGCCCTCAATCACGCCCAAGCCGGTTTGCGGCAAAAATAAACCACCGTATTTTCCGAAGAAAAACGGCGGTTCACTTCCACTGCGCGCTGGGGGGCTAAGAGAGAACCGGGGCAAGACGTGTTTCCGCTTTTGCAAACGAAAACACGTCACAGTTCTTCTCGCGCAGTTCTTTGGCTGAAATACACACAACATCGCGGCAGGCGCCGCCGGCGAGGCGGACGCGTTCACGCAGCGTATCCATTGCTTTTGCAGCGTGCCGCCCATCATATAAAAGCAGGCCTGAAATCGCCCTGCCGCGCAAGTCCACCTTATGCAAAAAGGCGTTTACTGCGGGCACCGGGCTGCCATGCCAAACAGGAGTGGCCAAAATAACCGTATCATACGCATCAAAATCGATTTCAAACGGATCGATTTGCGACCCCATGCCCCTGGAGGCCAGATAGGAGCCAACCGTAGCGGCGGAAAGCACGCCTCGATCATAGCGCTCGCGCAGTTCCAAAACGTCCACTTCCCCCTCCCGTGCAGAAGCTTCACAGAGCGAGCGAATATTTTTTTGATTGGAATAGTAAACCAATAATGTTTTCAAAAGATACACTCCCCTAATGAGAAACGTTTTTTACAGGACGGCCTAACGGATGGCCGATCCCATTCTTCCCATATTAATCGGCCTTCGACGCGTTTGCGGGCTCCCCTTCCACAACGCGGCGCGCCCACTCACCGATGAAGGCAAACACAGCCTTCCGATCAGTCTCGTTGAGGATTTCATGCCGATCACCAGGATAGAGCTTAAGCGTCACATCGCCATGCCCCGTCTTTTTGAGATCCCGGTAAACCTGCCGCACACCCTTTCCATAATCGCCCACCGGATCCATCTCACCGGAGATGAGCAGGATCGGGAGCGGATAGGGCACTTTTTGATACCATTTCGGCGCAGACACATGCTTGAGCAGGCTGAACAAATCGCGGTAACCCGCCGCGGTAAATAAGAAACCACACCAGGGATCTTGAAGATAGCGATCAACGATCTCCTCCTCTTTTGTCAGCCAGTCGAAAGCCGTGCGCGGCGAATCGCATTTTTTATTATAGCTGCCAAAGGCGAGGCGATTGATGAATTCGCTGCGGTAACGGCTGCCACGGCGCTTCGCCACAAAGGAAGCGAGGCCCACCGCAATCCCGGCCGCTGGGTTTTCGCCGCTTGTGCCGCAATAAATGGCGCCGCTGATCTCATTGCCATAGAGCTCTGTATAATAGCGGGCGGCAAAGGAGCCCATGCTGTGCCCAAAAATAAGGATGGGCCGCCCGGGGTATGCCTTGCGCGCCAGATCTGTTACCTGCTTTGCATCCCGGGCAAAGGCCTTCCAGCCGTTTTCCTCGCCAAAATAGCCCAGCTCCTCGTCGCTTTTCGCGCTTTTACCATGCCCTACATGGTCATTTGCAAACACAGCAAAACCCTGCCCGCATAGATAGGATGCAAACGCATCATATCGTGCGATATGTTCCGCCATGCCGTGCAAAATCTGAATCACAGCGGTTACCTCCCTCTCCTCCGAGGGAGCCCAGCTCTTCGCATAAATATCGGAAAGGCCGGTAACCGATGGAAAGGAATATTCCCTCGTAACAATATCCATGCGGAATGCCTCCTAAAAAATCTGTTTGATCCATGTGATAAGATAGGCACAATCCAACTTGTTGAGCAGATCCGGTGACATGCTCATTGGAACCTTTTGTTGTTATTATAGCACGCGATTACAAAATTGTAACCCTTTTGTTACAAATTTGTAGTAATAGACAAATTAAAGGGCTCTTTTTTTACAAAAAAGACCCGTTTCATGCCTTATTCGCATAAAACGGGCCTAAAAAATTACAATCCGTTACAAATGTTCTTTTCCCTTTTGCAGACGCTGCGCCAGCTCCCCGGAGGGACGAACGCTGACCGTCCGGTAAGTATCATAAATCACTTTGCCGGGCCGCGCGCCCTGCGGCTTTCGCAGCATGCGCACCGGCGTATAATCCACCGGCACGGAGGAGGATTCCCGCGCCCGGCTGAACCATGCGGCAAGCTGGGCGGCCTGAAGGAGCGCCTGCTCGCTCGGCTCCCGCCCGCCGGTAACCAGAATCACATGCGAGCCAGGGATGTTTTTGGTATGCAGCCATAAATTCTCTTTTGCTGCCGTTTTTAACGAGAGCTTATCGTTCTGCACATTATTGCGGCCGACTAGCACAGTAAAGCCGTCATCCGTGCAAAATTCCATCGGCGGCAGCGCTTTGGGGGCTTTTTGTTTTGCGCCGTTTGCGCCCCGCCTGATTTTCAGATAACCGCTTGACGCAAGCTCCTCCCGAATCTCCAACAGCTCCCGCTCCGATTGGGAGCGGCTCAGCGCGTCAAACACGCTCTCCATATATTGCAGCTCCTGTTCGCCGGCGGCAATCTGCCCGGTAAGCACCTTCTGAGCCGTCTGCGCCTTGCGGTATTCTTTATAATACTTTTGCGCATTGTGCGCGGGCGACAGGGCAGGGTCCGCCGGGATGCGCAAAAGGCGGTTGCCATCATAATAATTTTCCACTTCATAAAACGGAGCGCCCTTTTCCAGCGCATATTGGTAGGCATTGATCAGCTCCGCGCGAATGCGCAGCGCTTCCCGGTCCTCGCTGGCTGCAAGCTCAGCGCGCTGCGCGTTGAGGCGGCGCGTAATGCGCTCCATGGTGCTCGTAACCAGGCGAAATAAATCCTGCGCCCGCTGTTTAGTGCGTTCCGCACGGTCGCGCTCCGTGTAAAAATCATCGAGCAGCGGGGAGAGCGCCGTATACGCACGAGTCCGCATTAGCGCACCATATTGACGAATGGAAAAAAACGCAAAATCAACAGGCTTTTTCTCCTGATCGAGCACCATCTCCGGCTCCGCCCGGCCTTCCCGCACCCGTGTGCATAGCGCCTCCAGCTCCTGCGTCAGCGCCTGCTTCTGCTGCAAATCCAAAGAAGAAACGGGAAGATCCTCCCCTGCCGTGCGGAACGCAAGCTCCCGGCAAACGATGGGCGAAACACCCTGTAGGGAATGCAACAGCGCCGTGGAAAGGCGCGCATCCCCCTCCAGCAGGATTCGCCTGTAAGCATCCTCCGCTCGCTCCTCCAGGAAATTCCCCTTTTCTTGAGCGGGCGGCAACTCATAAGGCGTGCCAGGCAAAATCTCGCGGACGGAAGATTTCGTGGCGTCAATCCGTTTGACCGCATCGACCACAACACCGTTTTCATTCAACAGGATAATGTTGCTGTGGCGCGCCATGATCTCGATGCACAGGCTCGGATGCACCCGGTCGCCAATCTCGTTGCTCGCGTCGAAATCGAGAAATAACACGCGGTCCAGCCCCACCTGACGCAAGCCGGTGAGCACTGCGCCAACGAGCGTTTTTCGCAGGAGCATGCAGAGCATCGGCGGCTTCTGCGGGTTATCCGGCGCATAGTTCGTAAAATGCAGCCGCGGGCTATTGGAGCGCACGCTGAGCAGCAGCTTCAAGGCCCCGGTATGGGAGCCTGCGCCCGCCCGGCTGCGCAGCGAGAGCACCAGCTCCTCCCGGGAAGGCTGGCTGACCTTTTCCACCCGGGCGCCGAGCGCCTCGCGCTCGATTTCCTGTTTTAAAAAATGCAAAAAAATTCCATCAAGCGCCATTACAATGACTCCTTGCCATCAAATTGAATCCATGTCACCGGATTCTCCTGCCGGATGCGCACCACACGGATGCCAGGAAACCGGGCGGATAGCTTACGCGCCAGCACGTCAACTATAGGATTCTCTGTTTCATAATGCCCCGCCGCAAGCAGCGTAAGCCCTCTCTGCTGCGCCGCCAAAAATTCGTGATGGCTTGCGTCGCCGGTCACATAAGCATCCGCGCCTGCCGCCTGTGCATCTGCCATCAAATCGGCGCCCGCGCCGCCGCAAACTGCTACACGGGTGATTTCCCTCCCTTTGTTGGCCGCAGCCATCCGGACCGCCGCGTGCAAACGGCGGCTGACAGAGCCTGCAAGCGCCTGCGCATCCATGGGCTCTACGCTGCCAATCCGCAGCAGGGGCGCTCCTTCTTGGGCGGGAACCGCCTCCACGGCGGATAACCCCAGCTTCTCCGCTAACACATCATTTACGCCGCCTTGCGCCACATCCAGGCTGGTATGCGCACAAACTGCGCTCATCCCTGCCTGTGCAAGCAAATAAGCGGGCTCTTGCGCCAAAAATTGCTTTTGCGCATGAAAGATCACTGGATGATGGCTAATAAACAGCTGCGCGCCGGCCTCCCGCGCCATTTGAACCGCCTCTGGCGTCATATCGAGAGCAACGGCGAGCGTATCCACCCGCTGCTTCGGATCTCCCACCAGTAGGCCGCTATTATCCCAGCTTTCCTGCCGGTCAAAGGGCGCGATTGTATTGAAATAATCATAAAAATCCTTTACACAAAGCATTCTGCCAAACCCGTTCCTTTCGCTGGTCATTGACAAAGCCCCTTACAGAGCGTTTATTCCATTGATCCAATCACTGGTTCTGCCATTTTACGCATTGCCCCGCCTA
>ERZ835880.1071-NODE-1071-length-24524-cov-3.908701_pt1 | contig 24524 bp, 23 predicted proteins | sample MGYA00519944_ERZ835880 | MGnify/ENA primary metagenome ERZ835880 (study PRJEB31850, sample SAMEA3708787) | human gut metagenome | biome: human gut; feature: human-associated habitat; material: faeces | place: China | collected 2014 ... | reverse complement strand
GGAGCTGCATGACAAAGTCATCGGGCATTATCTGAACATAAAACACTATCAATAAGTTGGAGTCATTACCCTTCTGTCAGATTACTGCAGTTCTCGTAATCGATAAATGCAATCACCTGTTGCTTCTCTGATTTCCTGGTCACCACTTCCTCTTTCTGATTAGCACATTTAATAATCAGGTAAAGAACCACAAATAACATCCCGCATCATCTGGTATTAACTATGTAATTACTGCATGTTATTCTTCTTTCCCACAACCTCCCGGTATTAACCGGTGGTAGCATCTCAGCGTAGATATACAGCATTCAATGTCAGTGATATGTCACATAAATGGGCCTTTTTCTCTGTTTATCTTCTCCATAATAGTTATTATCTCCATATGCTTTTTGTAAAACTTTCATGACAAAACATTACATCAGAGGGGTTATCAACCGTAATATGCTGTGCTACCTTTCCCGGGTGTTCGCTGGACGTGGACACAGATTCTGTACATGATGAGGCATAAACAAATATACTGATTCACACCAGAATGCGCCCGGGATGAATCCTTCGGCCTCCGACCCCATGCGGAGGCTTTTTTTTATTTCTCATCAAGAACGGCCTGAAGTTCTGCCTTTATCCGGTTCTGGCGGCGGATTTGATCCAGACGCGCTGCCGCATACGCTTCCTCCTTCTGAGAAATATGCTCCGTCACATACCCTTCCGTGTCATACCGGCAGGCACCGGCTTTCATGGCACACAGATAGCTTTCTGAACGGGTGATGGCCTTCAGCGCCCTGCGCAGTTTTTTATGCGAGAGCGGGATATTCCGCTGCGCCACGTCTTCCAGTAACACGTCCCGGATACCGCAGGCCAGAAGCCGGGGCGTGTCACCGTCAAATAATCCCGGCCACCAGGGTTTCAGGGTATTCACGGCCTCATCCAGCGTGGGCAGGTTCAGATAAATGGACAGTGCCTGTCTGGCCTGCGCTTTTTTTGCCGCCAGCTCTGCTTCCCGGGCTGCTTTCTCGGCCAGCTTCTGCTTTTTCACCTTCCACTTTGGTGGCGTGGTGACATTGATGATGGTTTTCCGGCTGCGGACAGGCGTCTCCCCTTCCGTTTTCCGCTTCAGTGTCAGTACCGGTCGCTTCTGCTCTGTCATGCTGTGTTCTGCCTCTGACGAATCATCCTGTTACGGTCAAAGATACCACACCCGTCACAGCGCCAGAACGCCCAGCACAGCCAGATGACAGGCGTAGAATACCGGGAAAAAATCCCCGGGCCAGAAACGGGGTAATGATTTTCCTGCACACGACACCAGACCAACGGTCAGCACCGTCATCACAAGACCAGCCACCGCCGCTGCATCACTGGTGGCAAGGTTAAGCGCCGGAATAACAGCCAGCAGGCAGGCGACCAGCGCCAGACGTTCCGCTCTGTCTTCCGCCCGGTACAGCCGGTGGCTGACTGCCAGCATCAGCAGCCCGGCAATGCCGTAACTGGTGCCGGACAAGGGCCCCCACAGGGCCATCAGAAGAATGGCCGCTGCTGTACGCCACCCACTGCGCGTTTCACACCACGTCAGCACCTGTGCCGCCACTGCAAAGGCAAACAGGATATTCCCCTCATACCAGGGAAAGCCGGCCAGATAATATGCGAACTGGGCAATAATCCCCCATTCCCACAGCCGGTTAATGGCCGATTGCCGGATATGCGCATGACGGGACAGATTCAGCCCCCATACCAGGGCAAACAGCGGAAAGGCTCCTCGCCCGGTCAGAAACATCCATTCCTGCTTCAGCTGGAATATCAGATTGATGTGGTCCAGTACCATCAGCACCAGTGCCACCGTTTTGATAATATCCCGCTGTCCGGGTGACCAGACCAGAAACGACTGCAACCAGGTATCGGTCCGTGCAGCCAGTGAATCGTTACGTGTCGTGTTCGTGTTATCCGTTGTCATCAATGTTTGTCTTCCTGTATCAGTCTCCGCCCAGGGTTTTCTCTTTCTGCAGGTCACGAACCATATCCCGCTCCATCTGCTGCAGACGCTCCTGCAGCAGATTTTCCCGGGCAACCTCCCGGACCGCTTCCAGCTCCCGTTGTGATTCACGCAGCACACTCTCCGGCAGTGCGGTTTCCCGTTCAGAAGTGGCAGTCCGGTCACGTTCCTGCCCGGCAATCTCCCTGACAGCCTGCTCTGTTTTGCCATCCGGCAGGTCAGGTTTGTTCTCTGCCATTTTTCTGACAATTTCATCTGCGCGGCGTTCCGTTTCACGGCGGATGGCCTCTTCAGCCTGCCGCTGTGCCAGCACCTCTGCCGTGACCGGTTCGCCATTTCCGGCTCCCGGCTGGACGCTGTTGTCCGGGATATCCCCCCACACGCGACCACCGGTGATGGCACCGGGATTCCACGGACGACCTTCACCGGCAATTCTCACCACCACACCGCTGTCAGGATTATCACGGGCAATCCGGACACCATCCTGCATATTATCAGCCAGCAGGCTTTCTCCGTTACGGCTGCCCTGCAGGGCCACAAACTGTGCATCTTCACTGCCCTTCACCCGGCCTTCACCGCTGAATCCCCGCAGCCCGTTTCCGTCATCCGTGGTCAGTGGGTTCAGCCAGATACCGGCGGACTTGCCGTTACGGTCAAACGCCGGCAGTGCCACATACGGCTGCGGATATTTGCGGCCCGGTGCAATAAACCGTGCAGGACTGTCTCCCCCGGCAAGCCCCGCCTGACGGAGAACGGCACGGCCTGCCGCCACGTCCCGCAGTTCCCGTGCCGTACTGAACAGCCGCTCTGCATTCATGACCTCCCGGTCCGGTTTCGGCTCCAGCACATCGTGGGCAGTTCCTTTCTGTACGGCATTGTTAATGGCATCCGTCCAGCCCTGACGGTTATCGGTGTACACCTGCACATGCTGCTTCATACGCGACAGGGCCACGTAGGCTGACTCAAAGCCGGCCATCAGTTTCCGGTTACCTTCCGTGCCTTCAAGCGCGATGGCAAAGGTTTCACTCGCCCCCTGCGCACCGTGGGCAGTGATGGCATAGGCCAGGTCAATATGTTGCTCTGCCCGCTCCTGACCGGGGCGAATCACCCGGGTCTGCTGGCCGTCCGAGAGCGTGACACTGTCACCAGAAACCGCTGTCACCGTCCAGACGCTGTTGGCCACATAACCGCGCTCCCGGTCACTCTTCGTGAAGCGCATCCGGTCGCCGGTCCCCACCCGGATGGTGTCCGGGGTGTACAGTGTGACGCCTTCAGCCACCGCCTCCCGGGGCGAAATCAGCCGCGTGTTACCTTCCGCATCCTCCAGGGTTATCAGCCCGTCATCCTTGCCGATACCGGCAATCCGGTGATACACATTATCCACCAGGGCAAGGGCATCCGGGTTATTCTCCCAGGTGGAGAGACGACGCAGCTCTCCGTCGCGTATATTCGCTGTGTTCAGGACAGGCACCATGACCTGCTCTTTCCCCAGCTCACCGGCCTTTTCCCGTGCATCATGAATCATGCTGTTCAGTACGCGCCGGTCCTCATTCAGGTGCGTGACAATCAGCGTCTGCTCCCGTGCTTCCGGTGTCCTGCCGGTATAGTCGCGGACAATGGCTTCATACAGTGTCATGGGGACATCCGGAAAAGCCTCGCCGTTCTGCATCGCCTTCTGCTGCGCTTCTGCCAGTTTCGCTTCCTGGCTGTGACTGAACTCCGTCACGGAGTGCTCCGGTGCCCATGCGCCCTCCAGACGTGGCACCTGAGACGGTTTCACACTCTCAAGTCCGGACAGCGCCCTTTCCACATCCCGGTTAATCAGGCTGTATACCGCCTCCCGCAGTTCCGGCGTCTGACGCACAATCTCTTTCATGATGGCCACATCGGCAGCACTGCGCGTCTGCTGGAGACGGAAAGGCTGACCGGGCGCGATGGCCTGCAGCTGGTCCGTGTCACCGCTGGCCACGGCACGACCGCCACCGGCTGCAATCAGGGCGTATGCCCGTGCCATGTCGGTATTGCCCACCATTGAGCTCTCATCGAGCAGGAACAGCGTGTTGCTGAAATCCGGCGTTTCTCCGCTGCGCTGCTGCAGCTGCGTGTCATGCAGAAAGGACGCCAGCGTCTGTGCATCCACGCCGGCGCTGCGCATCTCACCGACCGCACGGTGCGTGGGCCCCAGCCCCACAACTCGGGGACGCTCACTCGCCGGCAGCATGTTCACGGCTGACATCACCGCCCGGAACTGTGTGGTCTTACCCACACCGGCATAACCCTGTACCACCGTGAAGCGGTCGGACGTTTCCAGTATCATACGGGTGGCGGCACGCTGTCCCGACGTTAACGTCTCCATGAGTTCGCCGGGTACTCTCTCCATCAGCGGCGTGACCGCCTCCTTACCTTCGAGAATATGGCGAAGAATACTTTTTTCTGCCTCATACGACGCACGGGAAACCAGCAGGCCTGTGCCATAGCCTTTTGCCACATCCACATACAGTAAGTCACCGCGTTTTATCTGCGCATTGATTTCCCCTCCCAGTTCAGTAAAACCGGTTCCTTCTGCAGCAAACGACTTCGCCTCTGTCAGCAGGTCCACCATGCTGAAGGCCAGGTTTTTACTTTCCAGCACAGGAAGGGCCAGATGAATGGCCTGCTGTGCCGGCGTGTGCAGCCCGGCTTTCTGCAGACTGATAGCGGTTTCCAGCGATGTCTCACCGGCCCGCGCCTTTATCTGCTCAGAAACCACCGTAAAGGAGGGATGGCGGGCAAGTTTTTCCGCAGTACGGGTTTCATCCAGTGAGGAATACAGCCGGACATCACGACCGCTGCGGGCCAGACCGTTCAGGGTGGTGTTGTCCATTGCCATCTGTGTGACGGAGGCAAAAACCTTCGCACTGTCGCTGACGGAATGCCCGGGCGTTTCCACCCAGCCATTCTCCAGCTTCAGTGCCGTGAACGGTGAATCGCTCACAGGCAGGGAGGCCGGTTCAGCCCGCCCCGGCACAACAACCGTCATCGCATCTTCACTGACGGATGCCACCTGCAGGCGGTCACCGCCGGAGACGCGGAGTCCGGGAATTTTCCCGGTCACCCTCAGTCGCTCGCCGTCTGCCACCGGCATTTTTTCCGGCCGGAACAGCGACCAGCTGCTGTCCAGGGAGGAAATACGCACCACCTGCGTTTCGCCCTGCGCATCCCGCAGGGTCAGGCTGTGACTCTGCGCTGTCACCCGGTCTATCACATAGCGGTCATGACTGCGTGTCTCCGGGTTCCACTGCTCCATCACCATCCCCGGACGGTACATATCCCGCAGATAACGGCTCCGGCTGTCCAGCCAGACCGGTGACAGTGCAGTCATGGTCACCTCAGGGTGTCCGAGCACGCCCTGCGTTTTCAGCTCACTGCGAATGGCCAGTGTCAGTATGGCCTGTTCCCGTACCCCGCTGACCTGTGCCACGCTCTCTTCTCCGGCTTTCACGCTGGCCGCAAAATCCCCGGCCAGCCGGGCATAGCGGACATTACGGTCCGGTTCACTGATGATGGTGGCCGGTCGCTGTTCTCCGCCCTGCCAGCGATATGTGTTCACCCCGGCATCCTTCATGGACATCAGCGCACTGCCTGTACCGGTTCGCTGCCCGCTGTCGGTTATCAGGACCTGTACGTTATGACGTGCGGCACCATCCAGCAGGGTTAACGTCTCTTTCAGGGAGAGTTTTTCGCCCTGGTCGACGATAACGGTACTGCCCGGCGTGAAGATCATGCCCTCCTGCAGCTGACGACGTCCGGTTATCAGCTCACCGGACAGCCGTTCATCCTGCTTCAGGTTCATCTGCGAGCGACGGTCAGCAGCGATAATCTGCACTTCCCGCCCCTGCTCCCGGGCCATCATGACCAGTTCAGCCACCCGCTCACGCTGCCCGGCTGCACCGCCCTGCCCGGACACAATGGCCAGCGACGGGCGATCCTGTGCCAGAACACTGACGGCATCGCTGTAACCGGCCGTCCGGGGGACACTTTTCTCCGGATGTACGGTCACCCGGTTCTGTTTCATGATGTCACGACTGAGTGCCCGGACGGACAGCTCATCGAGCACATGAATCCCGGACGTGAACAGCCCCTTCTCACGATCGAGGGGGATAAGCTGCTCACGGCTGATGGCCTCATCGATACCGGCGCGTGCCCGTTCAATCACACCATTTTCCGGCGGCAGTATGCCGACCGTCCTGGCCAGCACGTCCGTGTACGTGAACTGCACTTTTCGTTCACTTAATCCGGCAATCGCCTGTGTCACCGCCTGCTGCACATCCGGCCCGTCCTGTGAAGCTGGCCCGGGCGCCTGCGTGCGGATCTCCGTACGCTGATCCGCCGCGTCACGATATGCCCGGATGTCGAACCCGGTTTCCTTCAGCGTCTGCATCCATTCAGCCATTCTGACTTCAGGATCGACGTGCTGTTTGGATTTTCGCGTATCCAGTGCCGCCACATCCCGGGATTTCAGCGAGGCATCTTCCCCGACGGCCTCCCGGATAGCCTGTGAGCGTCCGGAAAAGGCCTCCACCGGTACGCCCGGCATCTCCCACATACCGTGCTTACCGACCACTTCGGTTTCATAGCCCAGTGCCTCAACCTGCTCTTTCAGTTTTTCCCGGTAGAGCCTGCCAAAGGCAATCTGATTAGCGTACACATTCTCAATGAACCCCGTTTTCCCCACTTTGTCACTGCTCAGTGTCTTCCACTCACCGTTATGCTGCGTGACATTAGCCACCACCGCATGCGTGTGTAACTGTGGTTCCTGATCGCGACTGGTGTCGTGGTTAAACAGTGCCATCACCAGATTACCGGTCAGTACCGTTTCTGACTGTCCGTCCGTCATCACCCGTGTGGAGGCCAGCGCCTCCACCTGACGAACAGCAAAGTCCACGGCCTGGTTATGTGCATCAATCAGGCGCTTATCGCCACCTAACATGGCCATCATGGAGACACTTTTGGGGGCGGAGAAGGTCAGGTCGTAGCCGGGACGATGCTTATTACTGCCATCCTGCATGCGGCTTAGATCCGCTCCGTCCGGCAGCCTTCCCTCCAGAAGACGGGTAAAAACATCCTTATCGACGCTGCCCTGCAGCCCAAGCTGTTCAGCCCCCCTGCCGGCCCAGCGTTCTCCCATGCTGCCCAGTACATAGTAATTATCCTTGTCGGTGTAATAGTTACCGGCACTTCCGGCCGATCTGACCTGCGCGATACTCATCATCAGAAATCATCTCCCGGCTCAACATCCTCCCCACGCTCCCGGTGCACATTAATGTTCACCTCTTCACGACGCTGCATCTGCTGCTGGATGTCCGGATGATTTTCCTGTTGCCATGCCTCATAAGCGGCCATATCCACCACTTCACCGGATTCACTGATCCCGGGTGGCAGTTGCTGTTCCATCTCTTCTTCCGGTTTCATTTTCAGCTCCTGCTCGATCCCCCCTGCCGGAATATTCACACCTGAATCTGACTTCTTATCGTTGATGGCAGGAGACACCGGCTGTTGCGGCTGTTGCGGCTGTTGCGGCTGTTGCGGCTGTTGCGGCTGTTCAGCCTGAGTCACGTCTTCTCCGGAAACAACTTCCGGCACATCCGGTTCGAAGAGGCTGGCCATCTGACGACCTTCTGCTTCCCTTGCGGCAAGTACGGCACTCAGACGGTTCTCCATTTCCGGGTTGATGTCACGCGGAATAAACTCAGGGGCAACCTTCGGACGTGCCTGATATTTCAGTGAGAGTTTTACTGCCGGATACGGTCCGGGCAGGGTGACATAACAGGTCAGATCCGGCAGAGACTGAATGTCGGAATAACTGACCAGCGTCTGGCGCTCCATCTCCTTACCGGTTGATATCCCGTCACGCACGGGATCAGCACCGTAGGAATACTGCAGACTGGCTTTCAGGTGCTCTTTCTCACCAATCTCACCGGCCGCGAACTCTGCAATCTGATGGCTCGGGGAGCGGAAAAAGGCACGGGTATTCAGCACATCAAACAGCGTGGCCGCCGCTTTCTCACCGTAGATATCTTCCAGCTGGGCATAGGACTGGATACCAAACACATAACAGCCTCCGAACTTACGGGCTTCCGGCAGGATCTCCACCAGGTCCGGCAGTTTGTGTAACGTGGGTAACTCATCACAGAAAAACCACACACGACGGTTACGGTTTTCTCCCATTGCCAGCAGCCCACGAATGGCAATGGACAGCCACATGGAAACCACCGGCTTCAGGGAGGCATGAGTGTCGGCATTTGACGAGATAAACAGCCAGCCGTTTTTCTGATCTTCCCGGACACCCCGCATCCAGTCACGTATGGTGAAGGGTTCACCGTTATGCTCAATCCCCTGCAGGTAACGGATGGCTTTCACGTAGTTGGTCAGCACAGCACGGATGGAAATCGCCGTTTTCTCAATTTTCTCTTCCACCAGGTTGGCCGCCGGTGAATTACGCAGGAAGGTACGCAGTTTTTCGATTTTGATGGAAAGCAGTGTGTCCACCAGTTTGCTGTAGCTGCGGTTGGGGTCATTACGCATCAGATACGCCGCTTCCGCAAAAATGGTACGTCCTGATCCCTGCCAGAACGGGTCCTCTTTCGTTCCCATCGGGATCAGCGTGTTCGCGACATTATCAAAATCCGGCTGTGTCAGGCACTCCTTCCACAAATCCCAGGCGGCACAGCGGGCATCCAGCGGATTCAGGATTTTATCGATGGAGGGATCATAGTAACTTTTAACAAACTCACACGAACGGTCATAAATCACCACCATGTCGCCACGTTTACGGGCATAGTTGGCAAGACGACGGATAACCTCTGACTTACCCGTCGACACTGTTCCGTGCAGACAGAAGTTCTGGATTTCGGAATCCCGGATAATCGGCAGGTCGCCAATCCGGATATCGGAGTCCTTGCCGTCTTTTTTCAGCATCCGGGCAACGTCTTTCGGATTGTCTGTCAGCTGACGACCACCTGTGACTTCATTTTCGCTCTGTTGTTTACCCTGACGCCCCAGAATCCAGGAGACAACAAAGAAGGTGATCAGGCAAATAACCAGGGCCACGACAGACGCCAGAACGAATGCAGACCATAGCTGCTCACCGCACCAGATCATGTATTTATCATGCAGTACCTGAGCCGCGTTCATCCGGAAGGTTTTGCCGTAATACTGGATCTCATATACTGGCTGGGACTTGATTAAATCCCGCATGCCTTCCAGCGTGGTACACCACCAGTAAATACAGCCGTTCACAAACGTCTGCCAGCTTATTTTTACCCATAAAACCAGACCAACGAGTATCCAGAAAAAAATAAACAGGCAGTAAAGCATGATATTGGCGATCTGGCTGAACATGCGGATACGCATGGACGCAATCTGACCGCCCTGGGTCATATCCTTTGCGTTAAAACTCATGATGAAACTCCGGGAAAATCTGGAACAGGGCAGAAAAGGATGATGTGGGGTTAATTCACAGAAACAGACCAGGTGTACCCTGTATGCCGGTGGTGATACCCGCCTGCAGTCCTGCCGGAAGAGACCTTCTCTGTAACAATGTCAGTCAGGCGCAATACTTCAGACCAGTCACTCCCATGCGGAAACTGGATCTGAATAAAAAGGCGTACCCGTTCACGGTGATCCAGAACTGTGTCCGGTTCATAAAAACGGCCACTGTCAGGAGAAACACGGGACGTTTTATTGATGAGATCATACTTATCGGCAGGAGACTGCGATGAAATCGCCCAGGTGATATTCTCCGCCTGGTGGCCATCAATACGACTGCTCCCCGGCGTCCATGCAATTTCCTGCGCACTCGCCACGATGATCTCCCTGGAAACTTCAGCCAGCTTTTTGGGTGTACAGAATACCGGGGCCAGCACACACAGGGACAACAAATTACAGCTGACCGCTTCCGGTTTAAGCGAATTGCTCCCGGATTTTTCAGGAAAAGATATTTTTGTCAGTATTTCAGTTAATTCCTTATGCCTGAGAGAATTAATAAAGTACATGATAAGCATCATGAGAAACAATATAACAATAAGCCCTCCGATAACCACTAAAAGGTCAGTATCAATATTATTGCTGTACAGATAGTCTTTAGTGGTCACTGTATTATCCTGTATCACCGGGGGGTATTCAGTTACAGGCTTCTCAGTAAATTGATTATTCTCACCAACATATTCAGCGATATTGTCTGATGTCATAATGACTTTCTCCGGAAAATCCCGGCTTCGCCGGCAACACTTCACGGTCGCACAAAGAATTTGCACAACCGCTCAGTGTTTTCATATTTATTTCGGAAACGCCGGGAGGTGACAAAATTTATTTTGTTACATCCCGGGGTTGGACAACGAGCAACGCGAGGCGTCAGCAAGGAGGCCGGTCAGATCAGCCTCCTGACGAGGTTCAGAGAATATTTGCGATTGATTTGGCCAGCTGGTCTTCGAGAACAGGCTTCGCCTCTTCAAATTTCAGGTTAACCTTGTTCGCATTTGAGACCACACGGGTCTGGTATTTATGCTGGTTACCTGTTTCAGTACTGGTCTGAATTTTCGCACCTGATGTGCCCTGACGCAGGGCGGCAACATTATCCGTTGTCACCGTTGCCTTAGTACGCTCTGCAATCTGCACATCCGTGATCATGGTATAGTTCACATCTTCCACCATCGCATCTGCAGCCATACCCACCAGACCAGCAGCAAGGCCCACACCGAGTGTGGCACCGGCAGAATTTGAGTTATAGCCGGTAATACCGGCACCTAACGCTGCACCAACAGCTGCGCCTTCATAACCACGGTTCAGCCATCCCTGAGACTCCCGCAGATCCATCTTATCGGCCTTCAGTACATTCGCCTGAATCCAGTAGTAGGCTTTATCCGGAGAAGTCACCACCTGATATCCTTTTGCTTTCACAGCATCAGCAATTTTGCCCTGCAGCCCACTCATGTCTTTATCAGACGTGTTTTTGATCTGCAGAAATACCGTGCGTTCGCTGGCGGGTTCAAGCCAGATGGTCTCACTCATCTGAGTCTTCACCTCAAGGTTACGCTTCTTGATTGCTGTGCTCATCGCACCACACCCTGAAAGGGCCAGAGTGGAACTGACCAGTGCAACCATCATTAATTTTTTTGTTTTCATCCAGAATATCCTTTTAACTAACAGACTCTTTTTTGAACAGTCCTATTACTGAGGCTATAGCTGAGAGATTATAACGATTTATATCTATGGTATACACCAAGAAAAATAATATGAATGTAATCATTAGTGCAAAAACATATAAGATAGAATGCATAAACGAAACCATAGAAAAAACAGTCAAAAACAACAAAATATATGTCTTACTCTTAGAATACATAAAATTTATTATTTTTGAATCCTTTCTGAAACTATCAGGAATCGCAAGGTATAACATCATTCCATTTGTAATAGCCACAAAAAGCAGGAACCCCATCATTCCACTAGCACATATATCAAAGCCAACATCCCTGACATCACTTTTAACCGATACTAAACGCAGAAAAGTTGGCCATAATAAAACCCATAAAAACACATAAGTTCCCGGCTTTATGACTTGTAATAATGATGGGATATTAACACCCTCTACAGAGAGTACCTCCTTTAGTTTTTGCATCTCCATTTTTATATCATAGTGAGTGATCATAATGGCCCCTTCAATCGTTCTTTCTTATCATCCACCATCTGTTTTAACGCATCTTCAGACGGTGTTGGCATTAATTTCTGTCGTTTATTTTCTTCATTATATCTGTTGTTTTGTTGAATTTCTTCCTGTTTGTGATTATTTTTTAACTCTGAATATTGTCTGTCTACAATATTTTCTTCGCCATGAATACTATTCTGAGTATCTCCGATATTCCCTTTATATTCTGTGACCATATTATCAACCTGATGTTTTACATCATTACGGATATTACTGTCCTGCGTTCTTTGATCAATAATGGCCTGATGCCCCTGATGGTCAGCAATAATATCCTGGCTGCCACCACCCGAAGGTACGCTCTCCATTCCTTTACCAATATCCCCACGGGATTCACGCCAGGCATTATCAACACCAGGCTGCACCTGTTCCTGAACAAAAGACCATGCCATCGCCCGACGGCGTTCTGCAATCTCCGGTGAACTGGTGTTTGTCAGAATAGCTTCTGCATCCTGCGGCGCGTGTTTCATCACATACTGTGCAAACTGTTGCGACAGATCTTCACTCATCTGCCCACTCATGCTTTCAGTACGGGATGCCATTTCAGCATATTCATGGCTGCGGGTCATATTTGTCGTGTACTGGTCGTAACTCTGTTTCGCTGAGTTCAGGGCTGCAGACAACTGGTCCACGCGGGAATCGGCATTATTGTCAGTATGGCTGCCGGATTCACTGACTTTGCGACTGGTAAAGTAATCGCTGGCCTCTTTAAAGTCCTTACTGGCTTTAGCATCGATATCATGGCGAGCATCATGGGTAGCCCTGCTGCCACTACTTGCTGAATGTGAGTCATCATCCGTTGCATCCAGGCTCCCCTTAAATCCACCTCTGATGCCTACCCCACCACCAACACCAAGAATTTTAGGTTTAACCCCCCATTCAGCATGAGCATCAGCATACATTCCACCAGATAGCCTGGTACTTGTTGATGCCAGTTCCTGAGTCGCCTGCTCATTACTGATATTATGCGCCTTCGCATAGCTTTCCACTGCACTGCGCATACGGCTGGCCATCATGGAGTCCTGTGCGCTCATCGTACTGTCAGCACCACCTGTGACAGAATCACTGCTCCCCCGGTTAGAACCAAACTGACTGAGCGTGTTCCAGGCACTGGCAATACTGCTGCTGAAACCATGCAGGGCACTTTCTGCTCTGTTCGACGCCTCGCGGGCCATTTCCTGTTGTGCCGCTGCAATCTGACGCGTTGCATTGATACCAACCGGTAACCGGGACATCGCTCCGCTTGCATCCATCACCATATTACCGTCACGGGTCTGTGTGGCAGTTGCGCCACTGCCGGTCTGGTACATCATCTGACCAAACGACGTGGTGCTGTTGGTGCTCCAGCTGAAGCCGTTCACGTTTTCCGTCTGCATGTTGCCGTAGGAGTAATTACCGTCAACCACACTGCCTGCTGCACTGGCCGTCGGACTGATAGAGGAAGAGGCGAAGTGGCTGTACACGCTGGAAAAACCTGCGCCAAGGCCTTTTACCATCATCCATGACAACGGGGGGATCATGGCTGAAAGATACCCGGCAGTAGAGGCCAGGTCAGAGTATTTCAGCTGTATCTGAGAGAGTTCAGACAGCACGACCGGCGCACCATTCATCTTCGCATAGAATGTCATGGCACTGTTCAGAATGGCATACAACAACGGCCAGGTCTGCAGCCACATCAGGGCAAACACATAGCCTTTCAGGACGGACAGTGTCAGTTTGTTGAAGACAGCTGCCAGTACCAGAAGCGGGAAAATACCAATGGCAATTCCCGTCAGGATAGTCTGTACCATTGGCAGGTTTCGCATTGTCACATGACCGATAGAGACATGCGCCAGACGTTGCTTCTCCATCGATGACGTGGTGGCCAGATTCACCAGGCTGGCGGTGTCACCATTACGGGCGGCATTACTGGTGATACCCTCTTTCAGGGCATTCATGGTGACGTTCTGGCGCATAATCTGGCTGGCAGACTGACTGGAGCCGTAGAAATAACTGTAACTGTCACTGACCAGTTGTCTGAATAACAGGTCCGGGTCCGGTCTGCCGCCAAATATCTGCTGCACATAATAATGCCAGGTCTTGCCTCCCGTCTTTGTATCGAGATTCAGCCTGTCTTTCAGCGTGACCGACGCATCCTTACAGGTTATGAAATTATTATTGTTGTCATAAACGCCCCGTAGCGGGCTGGGTCGGGAAAAAATCAGCGTGTAGGGGTCAGCGGAGGCCATCAGATCTTCCAGCGTGTATTTATGATTCAGGTAAATATCACCCAGCACGCAGTTCTGGACGTAGTCCTGGAACAGATTGATGATTTCCGGATTCCGGGACAGGAAATCGGTGCTTTTCACAATCAGATTCGCCCCGAACAGCATGCCTGTCTTGCTGTAGGTGACGCTGTCCGGTTGGGTGAATATCATCTCGTAGCTGACCACCATTGCATGCCCGATACGTGTCGTCAGTGAAAGTGGCATCGCCAGACCGACCGGCACATTATCCACCCGATGGACTTTGACCAGGTCACTGTTATCAATAATCTGCACCGATGTACGGACATTAACCAGCAGGCTGATAAGCACAAACACGGCCCCCCAGCCCAGCAAATCCATCACGTTATGCCGCTGTACCCACATAAAAGCCACAGCAACAACAGACAGGGTGAGCGCGATTTTTTCAATTGAATCCCAGGTCCGGGTATTCATAAATGCTGCAATGGCATTCAGGTTGTTACGCAACCACTCACCACCGGCAATCACATAAACTTCATTCACAGTGAATTCCCTCCGAAGTGATAGTTGTTCTGGTAACGGCTGAGCATACGGGCGGAAAGCTGCTGACGCATGTAGCTCATCTGACGTTCGACAACCAGCAGCGCATCCTGCTGGACCTGTACCTGACTCTGGAAAATGGCAATCTGTTGCTGTGCCTGATTCAGATTCTCCAGAACATTGTCCATCACAGCCTGCGGATAGTTCCCGGTGGCAATCATGGCCCGGGCCTGCTGAAGCAGTTCCTGAATGTACTGGAGCATGATGTCGTAGCCGATATAGTCCGTCAGCTGGTAAACGACGCTGTTGGACACACCGAGCATCTGCGGGTCAATCAGATATTTAAAAACGGGAATGGTGGTGCTGGAAATAAACCCCTGTTCCCGGGCGTCAAGCGGAGTGTCACTCACTGCTTTATTCTGAATACTGGTCAGCAGTTTTGTAATCTGTGACTTCAGGGCTTTATCCCGGGCGATGGTCACATTTGCATCCGCCACCACCTTCAGACACTTGTCCGAATCGTTGCAGTGGTAAATTTTTGCCGTTCCCCCCTCCATAATCGCCCGGAGGATATCGCGGTCAGTGGTACGCGCCGGCAGGGGGGTAATCTCGCTGTCTTCCCCAAAAATCAGCGTACCGGTGAGCGTCATGATAAATTCTTTCAACTCTTTGTTGCCGTCAAACATTCTGTTTTTTTTCAGCGCCTCCCATATGATATTCTGGTTTTTCAGCACCCGCTCCTTGTCCTTGTCGCTGGCTTTGTCACGAACAGATGAGGACTGCCCTCCGACCGTGCACCCCTGACGAGATGCGGCCCAGTCGGCGAAGATATTGCTTTCACTGCCAATGTCCTGACAAACTTTCTGCTGAGATTCCTGCGTCTGAGGGAACAGCCCCCCCACAAGCCCCTGTGCCACCTGACAGGAACTGAGGTTCATACTGTTAATGTCACTTGCCATTTTCTGCAGGAAGTCTTTTGCGGTTTTTATTTCCGGCACCGTTGTCTGCAGGGCAAGGTCAAAAAAGTAACCGGCAGCATTGCTCATAATCTGCTTAACAAAACGCTGCAACTGATCGCCATTAATAAAACTGAACGAGCCGAGATAGGCGTCGATGCCGCCACATCCGGCATTGATATCCGGCAGCGTCATGGAAATCAGCTGGATATTTTTGACCTGGGTGCGGGCATACAGGGAGCCACCATAGGCATACCCGGCGGCCTGCCCCTGCCAGACGCCCGGCTGGGTGACATTGGACGCAAATCCCAGCTTATTAAAGAACTGATTCATGTCGCTGTTCACATCCGCTGACGCTGCGGGTGTGACCGTCAGTAAAACGGCACAAAGAACCAGAAGAGGTTTAATGCGAGGCATCGTTATTCCCCTCCCTGAAACTGTTCTCCCGGCGCATACGGCGTTTCAGCAGGAATATCCGGACACCCCCAAATATTATTTCGCACAACGGCGACAGAGAAGCCGCAGCAAGAAAACCAGCTGCAAGCGCATATAACATAATCGGAATGACATACATCAGGGTGTTCCACATATAACGAAAATTATTTAATTCCGGGTCAGCTTTCCACGAATCAATACCGGCACTGAAAAAATCATGCATAACGTTCCTTACAATCAATCCGGCAGCAAAGAAAACCACAAAAAGCCAGAAGTATTTTTTTGCATTATCACAACCACGTTCAATCTCCCTTTCAATTTGTTTGATTCCCGGTTCTGTATCATTTATTTTTTCTTTCATTATAAGTTTCCTCTGATATTTCTGATGATTCATTCAGACAGGTTATGCGGCTGTAATATGACACCGAAATCCATCCCACAATTGCCCCCACAAAAAACACAACAGAAACAGAAAAGGTAAGACACAGCGAAACGACAATTTCCACAGGGCTGGCGGGATAAAAAAGCCCCTGACGGATAAAGGGGATATTCAGGCTGACGATTATTCCCGTCGCGATGCCGGATATTCCGGCAATGAGTAACACCACCTGCTTATTTCGCACCTTTTTCCTCTCCGTATATCTGCAGAACGGTATCCATCCGCGCCATAAAACTGGCGGCATCCGTTGCCCCCTGCAAAAGCGGTAATGCCTCAAGTGTGTTGACGTTGACCAGGAAGGTGGTCGGTGTGGCCACCGGGATATTCGGGAAGAAGGTCTGCATCACGTCCGGTGGCACCGGTAATGCTTCCGGAAAGGCAGTATCCCCCTGACCATCCAGGGTGTAGGGAAAAACGGAAAAGCCGTACTGCTGTGCCAGCTGCTTCAGTACCGGGTCAAACTGGTGACAGTAAGGGCAACGCCCCTGCATAAACAGCACCACCTTCCAGTCGGCCAGGTTAACCTGCCTGCCGTTGCTGAGGCGGAACCAGCGGGGAGCCGGCTTTTCTGTTCTGGCTGATGTGTCTGCTGCCGGTTGTGCAGGCTGCACGGCCATACCCTGCGGATTCCAGAGTCGTTCAATTTCATCCCGGGTGGAGGCCTGCACACCTGTGGCCATCATCAACAAAATGACCGGCAGTAATTTAGTGAGAGACATGTCCGCCCTCCTGCTGCCCTTCCATCATGGCCTGTTGCCTGGCTTCCAGTGCCTCACGCTCTTCCAGGCTGACACGTGCAATCCATGCATCCAGCACCTGGTATGCGCCGAACAGCACAAGGATGGCCGCAATCAACTCCGCCAGAAAAAAAGCCATCCAGGGTTTGCTGTAAACAAGACGGGCGACGATATGAAACCAGACACCCAGGGAAAATACCCACATACCCGTAATATCAAGCCGGGGTAAAGAGAATCTGCATTTACTTATCATGTTAAACTCCGGTTATTATTTACATGAGAATATTCATGTCTGTAATATTCGCGTTTGTGTGATATTAATCAGATCAACCTCATTATTTTGTATGGTTTTTATTACCGTTTTATATGACTTAGCCTGTCATAAGCCCCTTATAAAAAACCACGTCACTCCGGACCATGCCGATGACAACATAATACAGATAAATATTCTTCTGAACCTGTCGAAGCTCGTAACGTTCGGTAATGAACCAATAACCATTGGAACAACCATTGCTGCGCCCTGATTCATAATTGCACCACACAGAAACCAGAGACTGGCGGTAAGCACATATAAACACGCGATATTAATAACAAGGAAAACCAGTGAACTCAGGAGAAACATTTTCCTGTCATTACGCTCAGAAAAGAAATAACCGGCAATAATGACAAATATTAACAGAACAACACCTGTAAACATTTTCAAATAATCTTCACTCATAAATCAAATCCGCGATTAAAAATTTGGTTTAAAATCTTCAGAAACGTTCAGGAATTGTTTTGCCAGGTCGTCCTGCGAAATAAAGCCGTATGATAACGGGCGAACACTGCCCTGTTTCGGGTCAACCAGCATCATGGCCGGGAAATATTTCACGCCGAGGCGCTGCGCCTGCCCCTGGTCAGTCCGGGAATCCGGCAACAGCGGATTAATCACGCCATCCACGGAAACGGGAATAACACTCAGACCATACGTATCCCGGAAGCCATTAATGACCTGCGCCAGCTGCCCGTCGATGGGGTCCTGCCCCCGGTAAAAAAACATGATGCCGTAGTGTTCAGCCAGTTTCGCAATGGCCTGTCGCTGCTGCGCCTGGTCTGCCGCCAGCTGGTTCCGTACCGTGCCGTTGTAATGGCTGTACTGCAGGTTATAGTCCAGTTCGGGATGTGCCAGCATGGCCTTTTTAGCACTCATGGTGAAAAGCCCGGCCTGCTGAGTCCAGTAATTCTGCAGCCGGAAATATTTAACAAAATTATCCACGCCGGGATACAGAATGGCTTCGTACAGCGCCCGCTTTGTTGCCGTCTGCAGCGCGGCCAGTTTCTGCATAATATCCGGCTCCTGACGGGGGGCTGCAGGTACAGGTTTATTTTCTTTTTCCTTTGGACTTATTTTCTCGTTATACCACTGCCAGCCTGCATCTTTCCCTGACGCCGGAAAAATAAAGCAGCAGAGTAACAGTGGCAGTAATGCTTTATTCATCTTCATTCCTTTCATCATTTTTTCTTTCATCGGTTTTCTGCAGGTCAGTCAGGGCAGAAAAACAAAAATACAGAATAAACAGGAGCACACCGGAGTAAAGGATAACGAAAGCAGCGGCAAGCATCCCGTCTGCCGTGGTTTCTTTTACCGTATCCCACGACCAGATAATTACCGGGGAAATGACAATCGCTGTAATCAAAAGCCGGATAAGAAAATCAATAAAACGGTTCGACGTGAATATGACTTTCATCATTTCCCCCGGTTATTTTCCATACCTTACTGTCCTGCCTGTTTCAGCTGGTCAGCAATCTGCTCTTTCACTTTCTGCGTCAGAACGCCACTGTCAGGGATTTTCTGGTTATTCATCAGGTCTTCGTAGAAGTTAGTGAAATCCAGTCTGTCGAACTGAATTTTCTGCAGCTCATCAACCGTAATCCCCCGACAGTCAGGATGCTTCGCACTGCCAAAACTGATACGCAGCTGACCGTTGCGCCCCTGCTGCTGGACTATCTGCGCCAGCTTCGAATCAAACTGACAGTAGCTGCGTTTTTTCTCCAGACAGACACCCAGCACTTTCTTCGAACAGAACTCCCCGACGCTGACGGTCAGTTTGTTTGATTTTGCTTTAGCCAGGGCTTTTTCATCACTGCTGCATTTGGCCAGCCCGATATCCTGTCCCCAGCCGCTGTCCTTACAGCAGTTGCTGTATCCGGCTGCAGCCTTCTTACAAAATTTCGCCTGACCGGTGAAAGCACGGACATCCACCCCGTTCAGCGCCGCAACATCCTTACCTGCAGCGGCCAGTGCTGCCAGCTGAGAAACAGCTTCGGCAAAATCATTACTCTTCCCGCTCTGAGCCTTATCGCATTCGCCATCGAGGCAGAAGACGTCTCCCCCACAGAGCATCACTTTCCCGGATGTTTTTGACTCACAGGAGTACGTGGCATATTCATGCAGACAGGCACCTTCTTCGGAGTAAAAGGCGCACTGGTGTGACACCAGGGTACAGGCCGGATTGTCGGTGTAGGTCTGACAGGTTCCCTTGTCTGCTGACTGTGTGACATACGTGTCCCGGTATGCCCAGCAGCTCTGGTACATGCTGTATGACTGACCGTCTTTCACCAGCGTCCTGTTCCCGCCAGCCTCCGTACATTCTGTTTTTGTCAGTTTCCCCAGCTCCTTGCTGAACGGGCAGCTTTCAGACCAGACAACATACGGGGTGTACGAGGCTTTTTTTACCCTGACAACCAGACGCAGCTTCATTGCCGTATGACGTCTGAATTTTGTATTCCCGACCCGGACGGGGTGAGATGACGTAAAAGCAACACCGGCAGTCAGTGTTTTCTGTACTGGTGTAAATGAGGCATCTGCTGAGTATTTGGCATTCCAGCTCAGTGGGGTTCCCAGTACTGTAATTGTCATAGGTACACTCTTCTGCAGGTAAGTACGACTCCAGCTGTAATGCGCATCGACAATTTCGCCGGTAACGGGAGAGGTAATGGAGACAACATACTGACCATTCACTTCACGTGCAGGTAGCTGACTCATTTCATACTCCAGCGTCCGGGTTTCCCATGTGGTACTCCCCTGCAGCTCCATACGGGCAGTTCGTGTGCAGTACTGCTCCACCTGTAAATCCCGCTCACAGGTGTAATTCGTGTATTCACTCCGGCTAATCTCCTGCGCACTGCACTGCTGCCCGGTGTTTCCCACAATGCTGTCAGCCCGGTTCACCACATCCCTGCCGGTCTGGATAAACGGTGCATCCGGTGAAAGAATGTCTTTCGGCTTGTTCATGAAGGACTCTGTGATGGTTTTTCCGGTTTCACCGGTCGCCCATTCCGTGGTGCCGTCATTTTTCAGGCCGCCATCCCCGCCGGCAGTCACGCCACCGTAATATTTTGTCTCGTCCGGATTCGCGTTATAGCCGGGGATACTCTCCTGTGGCTTAAAGCTCTGAATACTGCCTGTACCCTGCCCCTGAATCTGACGGGCAAAATCAGAACCGGCCCGGTAATCACTGTTGCTGTCAGCCTGTGCCATGCCGGCAACCAGAGCCAGTATCAGAGGTAAAATACGTTTCATTTCCCGGAATCTCCTTTCCCTGCCAGTAAATCATGAGCCACCTGCCGGCAGTCACCCGTGGCGGCCACTTTCTCCAGCGCTTGCCTGACGCGCAGATTTCCCCGGATGATGTCGTGCCCCTGGCTGCAGAACACCACCAGGGCCGGAACGCTGCGAATGCCGTACTGTGAAAACAGCGTCGGGTCGATCTGAACACCATCAGTTGCGCCGTCTTTCACCAGGGACAACACGGCGTCAGCCGTGGCCTTCAGGTCGTTGTTCACCATGCCCCGCAGCGTGGCGGGAATACCGTAGTGCCGGGTTTCACCCAGCATCCTTTTCAGCCCCTCTTCGGGTATGGAAAACGACACAAAATACAGGGCACCCTGCCGGGGTTTCCCGTCCTGCGAAGCCTGCTGTTTACGAACCAGCTCATCCAGAAAATGGTTATCTGAACGCTGAAGGGGGTTTTCCAGCACCTGTTTCTCCGCCCAGGCTTTCAGCTGATGGTCAGGTTTCTCTCGCAGTTGTCTGCTTAAATTTTCCTGCTGCTTCAGGAACTGGCGGTTTTCAGTTGTGTTCACATTTTCTGAAGCATGAACAGAGATAAACAGTCCTGCTGTCAGGGCGAATAAAATGTATATTTTTTTGTTCATATAATTCTTCTGCAAACAGGCAGTAATTAATCACTACAACCAATATCTGATATCAACAACCAGATTCTCACGGTATTTCAGGGATTATTAATCCCGGGATTACGCGCCCGGTCGCGTTGTGGTAAAATATTTCAGCCTGATATATCGATTGCAAGAGATGACAGGCTAAAAACATACCAACAAGGAGTTACAATGAATAATAACACATCAGAAGACCGCCCTGATTTTTCATTCAGTTACATGGACAATCAGAGAGCAGATGAAATAAAGGCTTTAAAAATATTATTATTCAGCATCATCAGAAATATGCCTCATGATACAGCCATCAGCATTATTAATAACATCGTAAATACTGATAATAATGAGGCGCTCAATAGATTATGCCTGGAGATAACTGACGCTATGTTAAACACAACGAGAATCGTTGATTAGCTTCTTTCCCCATTTATCTTTTTCCTGAGACTGGCTGCAATTAATTGCCAGTCTCTGTATTGCTCTGCTGTTATTACCTTTTTCTCCATACTGAAAGTGTCACGGGGTACAGGGAGAGATACATCCTGATGCAAGGGGAGCTGCAGGCCACATTGTTTCTGTTCTTTTTCCATCATTTATCCTTTTCTTGTCAGTGTTATAAAAATACACAGTTACGTTTACGCCACATCAGGTAGCCGAAGTTTTTCTTTGTGTTGGGCGGATTTTTTCCCGTCTCCCAGCGCATCACACTGCGCCCGAACGGATGGCACTGCCCGCTGTCCGGATACATATTCACCATCTGATAACGCCAGCGTTCTTTGGGCAGGATTGGGGACGGATATTCATTACAGACGGCGTTATTTTTCCCGATGGTTTCCATAATCATGCCCTGACGGTGCAGCTTGAATGCCATGCGTTCACTGACCAGCAGGGAGGACTGCAACGGACTGGACTCATTACTCACCCAGCCATTGAACGGGTACATACTGCCCTGCGAACCGGCACACCAGAACAGAACATCGAGAGGCATATTAAAGGCACTGGCAATGGCATCTGCTGCGCAGGCCCCCTGTGCTATCGGATTGGCAAAAATGACGGCTTCCGGGTTGAGAATGGTGGTCAGGCTGCTGTCCGTCCAGGTGGGGTCGATTTCAGAAAGATAAGCAATATCCAGGTCACCACCTTCCAGACAGCCCAGCGATGTGATGATGTTCAGCCAGTACGTCAGCGGGTATTTGTACCAGTGAACGTGATAGAACGCCCCGTTCACCTGCTTCTCATCCTTTTTCGCCGTTCCCTGTGCCGTTTTACCAAAAGCCGGCAGGCTGAAGCCCAGGTTCACCATGCATCCCGGTGACCGGGTGACGTCCGTCAGCGCCATCGGCTCCCAGTAACCAATGGCCAGCCCGATACGCCTGAACAGCGGCGGCGGTGCCGGACAAATCTGAATAGGCATCGACGGGTTCGCCGTGTCGGGGACCTTACCCTGACTGACTTTGATACTGCCCAGCGAGAGCGGGAAAATACAGCTCCAGCAGATATCCGTGATCGGGTTTACAAAACGCCCCTCACAGGCAGAATCCGCAGACGCTGCAGGGACATGACCGGCGAGAAGGAATAACATCAGCAGCCACAGTCTTCGCTTCATTTTCTGCCCTCCTCTGCCGGAATAAATTCCACCTTCAGGAAGCGATCGCCGGGAACGGCGCTCACCCGTGCCGGGACCTGATCAATGCCGAGGCGCTGGCAGAGCACACCGTTCTGGTCAAAGTAAACACGGCTGTCCAGAGACTTCTGCATCTCCGGGATACTGCCCTGCACGAGGATAATTTTGCTCTCCAGTGTGGGCGGCGTCTGGCGTTTCATCCAGGCCACCTGCGCCGGATCATCGCCATTGATGAAATACAGCGTCTGGTTAAAAGGAACATACTGCAGCGGATTCATCACTTCACCCTGACGGGCAAACACCCGCCCTTCGTTATCCCGGATATCCGCAGCCAGTCTGACGGACGGGTCAAACAACCGGCTGCCGTATTTCTCTGTGCGTCCGATACCGGGCACGGCAGGGGGCCGCAGACTGTTACGGATCACCCGCTCCTTAAAGGCATCCATTTTCCGGCCCATCTCACCGGACTGCTCCAGTGCCGTCAGGCGCTGCATGATCACCGTCAGCATGTCCGGCTCCTTTACCGGCCACAGATCGCCCCAGGTGCCAAGATCGGCGGCGGCCACACTCTGCCCCCATATCAGCAGGGCAATCAGCCCCCGGCATCTCATGGTTCCGCCCTCATTCGCCGGGCAATATCCTGCTGGATTTCCCGGGTGATATCCGGTGCCCCCTGTACCACGGCAGGCGACACCAGAATGACCGCGTGGTGTTTCTGCTGCCATGCCTGCAGGCTGGCTTCCAGTGCCGTGTTAAAACGCGCTGAAAGGGCTTTTGACTGTGCTTCTGACAGTTGTTTCTGACTGGCGCTGTCAAAAAACGCATCCACGGTCTGTTTCATGTTGAAGGCGGCAGTCACCGGTGCGTTCAGTCTGACAATGCCATAACTGATGGCTGCGTTCAGTAACACCATTGCCAGGCATCCCGGCACGGTCCACCACCAGTGGCTGCGTCGGGGGGCTGTAACGTCAGTCGTTTTTTGCGTTGTGGTCATGCAACACTCCTGTATTTCTCATGTTCTTCCAGCCAGGCCTCCAGCGAAGCCATCTCCGGCCCCGATTTCTTCCACGCCAGCTGCCACACCGCCTCATGAATACTCATACCCTCTCTGCGTTTCTGCTGCACAAACTCAAAATCCGGGCCGTCAGAGCTGTACATGGCACGGCTTAAGGGGTCCACAAACAGACGGTGCCAGGAGGAATGGTTTTCCACCTGCAGCAGGAAGGAACTGAACCACTGGTCTTTGGCCGCACCAAACTTACCAATCATGTCGCGCTGCAGTGGCTGGAACTGATCCGGGAATAACTGGTTATATTTCGCGAACTCCTTCGCACTCTGTTTGAGGATAATTTTGTAGGAGGAGTTACCCCATGCCGCACGGGCTGCGCTGGATGCCTTGTCAGAGTCAAAGTCGACGATGTTCTGTGTGATGGTGATATAGGCACCGGTATGACGGCGACAGGTGCGGTAACCTTTTTGAATAAACTCACCAACTTTACGATTTTTGAAGTCCAGCAGACGCCAGCCTTCATCAATGACGTTCAGTTTCTTGAGGGTACGCGGCGTGCGGTACATCCGGTTCTCGATGTAAATGATAAGGCTGAACATCACCGCAACCAGCAGTGACGGACGGTCT
>ERZ835880.1063-NODE-1063-length-24623-cov-4.200545_pt1 | contig 24623 bp, 25 predicted proteins | sample MGYA00519944_ERZ835880 | MGnify/ENA primary metagenome ERZ835880 (study PRJEB31850, sample SAMEA3708787) | human gut metagenome | biome: human gut; feature: human-associated habitat; material: faeces | place: China | collected 2014 ... | reverse complement strand
TTTATCTCATTTTTTCTCTTTTTCCACAACTGACAGCTGTTGATGATGTTCTGCCTTAGAACGTAGGTTCTCGAAGTCTATACCCGGATTGAATAGAATGTTCACCGCCTTGATATTATCGCTGGAGAAGTCCTTGAGTGTAGCGGCCGGCTCGCAGGTGATGGAGATACTAAAGATTCCTAGTTCGCCGAATTGTACCTTGTAGCCGTTCAGCAATTGTTCCACTAGACATGAGCAGGTGTCGCTTACCACGCCTTTTACCGTGCCGCGTGTGAAAACACCGTTGTGATCTGAGATGTGCTTCACGAAATCATCGAAACTCATCACTTTCGTCACTTGGTTCTTGGCGTACGCCTGTTCCTTTGCGGTCTCATCCAGTGGACTTTTCCACATGTAAGTTGAATAATTAATCATACTTCTTTTTTTTAAAAGATTAAACTTATTGTTGACAATGCGAAAGTACAACCCCCGGATAGCGAAATCAAATCCGTTGATAACCGTTGACAAACTGTTTACTTTTCATTGACAAACGATTCATATATACCTTATGTCTGATATAACGATTACCATACACGGCGGCAATAACCAGATACTCCCCAACGCTACGGAAGCCATCCAGAACTTCTATGTGGGAGAATATTGCGGGGAGACCTCCCAAGAAGAGGGGGACGGTAGATCCGGTCTCATGCCTGAAACGATCCGTTTTCGTGCCTATATAAATAAAGAAGAGGATCTGGAACGCTATCTTGCGCAGATCGTCGAGTGCCGGACGGTTACCGAGTTGGCCCAAGTCATTCTGGTCATGCAAGAGAACGAGCTGAAAATAACCCCCGAGGAGATGGTCAAAGAGCGTTTCATCCGCCTCTTTCTACCCATCACCCCCCGAATCACGAAGGGTAAAAGCGTCAGCAACATCCGTGCCCGTATCAACGATGCGTGGAGCAGTCGTCTCAGACACCGCTCAACTGGCCGTTTTTGAGAAGATATACTGCATGTGCCCGAGGATATATACTGTGTTAGGCAATTGATATATACTTCACAGGGCAATTCATATATACCTCGTTTTCCAAGGGAAACGAAAAGTGATAACCTTACTGAAAAAATTACGATATGACAGAAAACCATGAGCGGGCGGAACAAGCACGTTTCGTCTTCCATATCTACGGTTGCAATGTGCAGATCGTGCCCAATGCAACCCATGCGATCCAAATCATCCACCAAGGTGATGGTACGATCTTGCGGACGGAAAGCTGTATTACGCCCGCCGCTTCGGGACGCCACGAGTCACAGGCACCGCCGTTGGGAAAAGTTAGGGCACTGAATATAAAACAAACAAAATACAAATGATGGATTTTCATAAGGGCAGATGGCGATTGGCCTTAGGCCGTCTGGTGAATTTGCGGTATATCAACCGTTGGATCATTTTTAGTGCGGACCTTTTCGTCTCGCTCTTCGTATCGTTGCTGGGCGTACTAGGAATGTTCTCCATTCTGCATATACGTATTGGAGAGTCTGATGTGCTGAAAGTGGGCCTCTCCTCATTTGTGGCCAGTATCGTTTCGTTCTTGCTGTTCAAAGCATATCATGGGGTTATTCGCCATTCCACGCTGCGTGGCTTGTGGCGGATCGGTGGTGCTGCGATCGGCAAGTCGCTCTTGATGTTCCTGCTGCTTTGGCTGTTGAAAGCCCGTTTCAGCCCTCCTATCTATTGGTTGGGTGGAATTATGGACAGTACGTTGACGATCGTGATGTTGGTTACGTTGCGTGTCTTCGTGATTAATGTCTATAACAGCGTCCTCCTGCAACTAGGCAAGAAACGCAAGCGGGTACTGGTCTTTGGCACGGAGGAGGAGAGCGTGATGATCGCTACCTCGGCGAACCGTCAGGTATTCATGCAGAATTATAGCATCATGGGCTTCCTTTCCTTTGGCAATTCCAAGAAAAGCATTCGGATCGCGGAGTTACCGGTCTACCAGATCGAGAACGTGGAGGATCTGTATCGCTTGATCCCTCGCAACAGTTTGGATGGCGTTCTCTTCCCGAATATAAAGGTTGCCCATCAGGAGCGTGACCGTTTGATCCGTTATTGCGAGCAGGCCTCATTGAAGACGTTGGTAGTTCCGGAGATGGAGGAGCTACGTGGAGGTGAGGCGAAGCGTTCGGTCCGTGAGATCCGTATCGAGGATTTGTTGGGTCGTGAGGAGATCCATATTAATCTGGACGAAATCGGCAATCTGTTGGAAGGGAAGACCGTGCTTGTCACGGGAGCCGCCGGCAGTATCGGTAGCGAGATCTGTCGCCAGCTGGCTCATTTCCCGATTAAGAAGTTGGTTTGCTTCGACTCCGCTGAGACCCCGATGCATAATCTCCGTCTGGAATTGGAAGAGAAATACAAGGGACTAAACTTTGTCCCGGTGATCGGCGATGTCCGTAGCCCGGACCGTGTGGATTATGTGTTCCGCAACTGGCATCCCCAAGTAGTGTTCCATGCGGCGGCCTACAAGCATGTCCCTTTAATGGAGGAGAACCCCTGCGAGGCGATTCGAACAAACGTGTTCGGTACTCGTGTGATGGCGGATGCCGCTGTAAGCTATGGTGTGGAGAAATTTGTGATGATCAGTACGGATAAGGCGGTGAACCCCACGAACATCATGGGCTGTAGCAAGCGCTTGGCTGAGATCTATGTACAGAGTCTGAGCCTTGCGATCGAGCGAGGAGAGGTGAAAGGCGAGACGCGTTTCATTACGACCCGCTTTGGAAACGTATTGGGTAGCAACGGTTCGGTTATCCCCCGTTTCCGGGAACAAATCGCTCAGGGAGGTCCAGTGACGGTCACCCATCCCGATATCATCCGTTACTTTATGACTATCCCGGAGGCTTGTCGCCTGGTGTTAGAGGCCGGTACAATGGGCAAGGGTGGTGAGATCTTTATCTTCGATATGGGAGAGCCGGTGAAGATAGCGGATTTGGCGAAGCGCATGATCGAGCTGTCCGGATTACAGGTAGACAAAGACATCGAGATCAAGTACACTGGTCTCCGCCCCGGTGAGAAATTGTATGAAGAGCTACTGAACAACAAGGAGAACACGAAAGAGACCCCTCACGAGAAGATTCGAGTGGCGGCGGTTCGTGAGTATGACTATAAGGATGTGGTAGAACATATCAATGTGTTAACGGAATTGTCCCTCCGTGTTCAGATCCTCTCGATGGTAAAGGAGATGAAAGCCTTTGTCCCCGAGTTTAAGAGTCAGAATTCTCAGTTTGAGGAGTTGGATTGAATACTTACAAACGTAAAAATAATTGACTAAAAATAACGAATGATGGAATTTAAGCGGAATATACTTATAACAGGAGGAGCCGGATTTATTGGTAGCCATGTGGTGCGCCTGTTTGTGAACAAGTATATTGATTGTCATATCATTAACTTGGATAAATTGACATATGCTGGGAATTTGGCAAATCTTAAGGACATAGAGAACAGGCAAAATTACACTTTTGTAAAGGCTGATATTTGCGATTTTATAAAGATTCAAGAGTTAATGGTGCAATATGAAGTGGACGGTGTGATTCATTTAGCAGCAGAAAGCCATGTGGATCGGAGTATCAAGGATCCGTTCACTTTCGCTCGAACGAATGTGATGGGAACCCTATCCTTATTACAAGCGGCCAAATTGTATTGGGAATCGCTACCTGAAAAATATGAAGGTAAGATGTTTTACCATATCTCAACGGATGAGGTTTATGGTGCGTTAACCATGAGTCATCCGGAGGGAATAGAACCGCCATTTATCACTACCGCTTCCTCGGGTGGGCATCACCATGCCTACGGAAAGGATTTCTTTTATGAGAATACCAAGTATAACCCACATAGTCCATACTCCGCAAGTAAGGCGAGCAGTGACCATTTTGTTCGTGCATTCCACGATACCTACGGGATGCCGACTATTGTGACTAATTGTAGTAATAATTATGGCCCTTACCAGTTCCCAGAGAAGCTGATTCCCTTATTCATTAATAATATTCGTCATCGCAAACCCCTGCCTGTTTACGGAAGAGGCGAGAATGTGCGGGATTGGTTGTTCGTTGAAGATCATGCCCGTGCCATTGATTTGATATTTCATCAGGGTAAGGTTGCGGATACCTATAATATAGGGGGCTTCAATGAATGGAAGAATATTGATATCATCAAGGTGATCATTCGTACCGTAGACCGTTTGTTGGGACGTAGGGAAGGAGAGGATATGGATCTCATCACTTATGTAACCGACCGTTTGGGACATGATGCTCGGTATGCCATTGATTCTACCAAATTGCAGAAAGAACTAGGTTGGGAACCTTTATATCAATTTGAAGAAGGTATTGAAAAGACCGTAAAATGGTATTTGGAGAATCAGGAATGGATGGATAACATCACGAGTGGGGAGTGTGAGAGGTATTATGATTCTATGTACAACGGTAGGTGAGAAAATATATGGATAACAAGCCGGTAATAATAGAGCTACCCAAGTTTTTAGATAAGCGGGGTAATCTTTCCTTTGTAGAGGAATTCCAGCATGTTCCATTCAAAATCGCACGTAGTTATTGGATATACGATGTGCCGGGAGGGGAAGTGCGTGGAGGTCATGCCTATAAGAAGAATGAAGAGTTTATCATCGCATTGTCGGGAAGTTTTGAGGTTCATATTGATGATGGGATACGACAACAGACATTCCTGTTGAATCGATCCTATTACGGACTTTATGTGCCCAAAGGGGCTTGGAGGGAAATGGTCAATTTTTCAACAAACTCATTGGCCTTAGTTTTAGCGTCTATCCCTTATAGTGTGGATGATTATATATACGATTATCAAGAATTTAAAAATTATACTCATGCGAACATCCAGTGTTTATGATTGTACAATGATAGAGCTTGATAAACATCATAGCGACCGAAAAGGAAACTTAACAGTAGTAGAGAACCTAAAGACTGTCCCTTTTGATGTGAAACGCGCTTATTATTTGTATGATGTCCCTGGTGGTGAGAGTCGTGGTGGCCATGCGCATAAGGAGCTAAGCCAATTGATTATTGCTGCAAGTGGTAGTTTTACGGTTACATTGGATGACGGAAATGTAAAACGAACTTTCCATTTGAACCGTCCTTATCAAGGGCTTTATATCGTTCCGGGTATATGGCGTACATTGGATGATTTTTCTTCGGGTTCTGTATGCTTGGTTTTGGCTTCGAATGGGTATGATGAGGGGGATTATATAAGGGATTATGATAAATTTTTAGAATTTAGGAGAGATTAGTATTTTGTTTTTCATTGTGATAAATCTGCTAATTTTAATGTAATGAATAATAATCAAACAAGAGTCTTGATTACTGCAATAGGTACAATGAATTGTACAACTATAATAAGTGAATTAAAGAAGGCTGAAGAGGTTTTTTATGTGATTGGAGCTGATATAAATGGAAAATATAGTATTGCAAATTCCAATGAAGTTGATGAATTTTTTCAATTTCCCTCTGTATTACATGATAGGGAAGGTTATGTTCAATATCTACTGAATTTTTGTAAGGAACATAATGTAGAGGTGTTTTTTTGTGTGGTAGATGAAGAAGTTGAGGTTGTTGCAAAACATAAAGAAGATTTTAATGCTATTGGTATTACATTGTGTCTCGCAAATATAGATGCTATAATTACTTGTCATAATAAGAATTTATTTGCAGAATGGTCGGAAAAAAATATCGCAAAATATTGTATAAAGAGATATGAAAATATAACGGATGTTAATAATGATAATTTTCCAATATTTATCAAACCTGTTGAGGGAAGAGCTAGTATAGGATGCAGAAAAATTGAAAATATGGAAGAGCTGTGGAAGTATGCTAGTGTTTGGGATAATTATATTGCTCAAGAATATGTGACAGGTGAAATTGTTTCTGTTGACATAGTCCGTAATAGAAAAACAGAGCAATTTGAGGTTGTTCAAAAATTAGAATTACTCCGCAATAGTAATGGGTGTGGTATTGCGGTGGAAATTGTAGATATTCCTGAAATACGACAACTCTGTTGTATAATTGCAGATATCTTTAATTTGAATGGTGTGATAAATGCAGAATTTTTCATAACCAATAAAGGCCTAAAAATCATAGAAATTAACCCTAGGCTTCCGGCTGGTATTGAATATTCATGTATGGCTGGTTTGGATGTTGTGCTTAATGCTTTGCGTATAGCTCGTGGAGAAGCTTGTATTTTTAAGGATATTAAAATAGGAGCTCATTATGCAAAAAGATATGAAACGTATGAGATAAAATAATGAATCATAAGAACAACTTAAAGTATAAATAATATGATTCCATTTCTTTCATTAAAAGATTTGACTGCTCTTCACGCAGAGGAGATTCACGAAGTTGTGTGTCGTGTGGTTGATAGCGGTTGGTATTTACAAGGTAAGGAAAATGATACTTTCGAGACTAACTATGCCAAATATATAGGAACAGGGTATTGTATTGGTTGTGCAAATGGTCTTGACGCACTTATATGGATATTCCGAGCGTACATTGAATTGGGCGTGATGAAACCTGGTGATGAGGTGATTGTTCCTGCTAATACCTATATAGCTACGATTTTGGCAATAACAGAAAATGGTTTGAAGCCGATTTTAGTAGAGCCGAAACTCAATACGCTTGAGATTGATGAAGACTTGATAGAAGAGGTCATTACGCCTAGAACGAAAGCTATTGCCATTGTCCATTTGTATGGACGTATAGCTTATACGGAGAAAATCGGAACGTTATGCAAAAAGTACGATCTGAAATTGGTGGAGGATTGTGCACAAAGTCATGGTTGTTTCTATCAAGATGGACGTATGACTGGCAACTTGGGGGATGCGGCAGGCCATAGCTTTTATCCGGGTAAGAATTTAGGGGCATTGGGTGATGGCGGTGCGGTGACGACGAATGATAAGGAATTAGCTGTAGCCATCCGAGCGTTGGCCAATTATGGAAGCCAAAAGAAATACGTATTTAAATATACGGGACGTAATAGTCGTTTGGATGAAATCCAAGCAGCCGTGTTGGACGTGAAGCTAAAATATTTAAAGGAAGACAACGCCCACAGAAAGATGATCGGAAAATATTATATAGATCATATAAACAATCCGCATATCAATTTTCCGGATACGCTTCCTGAAGAGCAAAATGTATTTCATCTTTTTCCGGTATTTTGCGAAAGGCGGGATGAGCTCCAAGCTTATTTAACCAAGAATGGAGTAGGTACGGTTATACATTATCCGATTCCTCCTCATAAACAGGAGTGTTATAAGCAATGGAATGAACTAGCATTCCCGATAACAGAACAAATAGCCTCACAAGAATTGAGCTTGCCTATAAGTCCTGTATTGACAATAGAGGAGGCAACTTATGTGGTAAATGTATTGAATAAATGGGAATAGTTCATAAAATTCTCTCTTTCAGCCAACGGACATTAAAGGCGGACATCGTAAAAGTCTTTTCCTTTACAGCCATGTCTACCGTGGTAAAGATGCTTACGGGGCTGATTAGCGTTAAAGTGGTAGCCTCAATAATTGGTCCTTCTGGAGTGGCTTTAGTGGGACAATTGAATAATTTCGCTACAATTGCGATGTCTTTAGCCAGTGGAGGTATCAATAACGGTATCACCAAATACGTGGCTGAATATAAAGAGGATAAAGAGAGAATCAAGGACTGCTTATCGACTGCGTTGCAGATCACGGCTGTCTGTTCATTACTTGTTGGTACTTTTTTGATTCTCTTCAACTCTTATTTAAGCAAGGTCATCTTATTATCACCGGATTATAATTACGTTTTTATCATATTTGGTTTTACAATCTTATTGTATGCTTTAAATCTAATGTTAATCTCGATTCTTAACGGGTTTAAGGAATTTAAGAGATATGTAAGGATTAATATTGCCAATAGCGTAATAGGCTTGATTTTCACATTGTCATTTGTTTCTGTTTTAAGATTGCCCGGTGCTTTGATCAGTGCCGTGACCTATCAAAGCATTATGTTCTTTATTACGCTTTGGATGATGCGGAAATTACCTTGGTTTACATGGGGTAATTTTAAGCGGAAGATAAACGGTACCTTGTCGAGGAAATATATGCACTATACCTTGATGGCGCTTACTACAGCGGCTACGGTACCTGTTTCCCAAATGTTGTTGAGAGGATATGTGATTTCAGAGATATCGCCTGTAGAAGCAGGTTGGTGGGAAGGCATGAACCGGATCTCTCACATGTATCTGATGGTGATTACAAGTTCGTTTTCTGTTTATTATTTGCCACGCCTTTCGGAATTGAAGGATTCTGTTGAGATCAAGCGGGAAATAGTGAAGGCTTACAAAGTGATTGTTCCGATGTTGTTGGTCGCTTTTACTTTGGTTTACCTGTTGCGTACTGTCATGATCCGTATTCTTTTCACACCGGAGTTCTTGCCGATGGAGAATCTGTTCTTTTGGCAATTGGCTGGAGATTTTTTTAAGATATGTAGTTGGCTGTTATCTTTCTTACTGGTCGCTAAATCTATGACAAAAGCATTTGTATCAACAGAAGTGTTGTTTTCTTTGAATTTTGTGATATTGGGTTTCTTGTTTATGCGTATGAATGGTGTAGTAGGAATCAATCAGGCGTACTTGGTGAATTATGTGGTGTATTTGATTTGTATGGTTTTTATTTTTAGAAGAATATTGTATGTAAAATAGTCTTTTGGTAGAGTTAATTGTAATTGAAGTGATGAAACATAGGGTAGATTGGAATAATATTTGTTTGACAGCAAAGAAAAATATACATCAAGATGTTGAGGCTGGAAATTTAAACTTGGCACTAAAAAAGATTCGGTCGGTTCTTAATATAGAAATAAACAGTTCGATTTATAGAGATGATGAGCTGGAGTCTATATTGTTAAAAATATCTGATATATTATTTCCAGAAGAATGTTTATTTCACCCCATACAAGGTAATTATGTGTTCTGTGATTCTATGATGTGGGATGATCATGGTTTGACTCAACAATATCTTAGTGCAATAATGAATATGGGCGTTAATATATTATATATAAAAACAGAGCTTTCGGATCACCCTAGTGAAGAAATACAATCTATGTTGGATAAATATGAGAAAGCTTCAGTTATAAAGATTAGTAAGGATACTGATTTCGTAAAATCTATACAATTGATATATAATAGTATAGTTGAATATAGACCTGAGAAGATTTTTATTCATTCTTTTTCTTGCCTTGACGTTGTTGTTTTAAATAAGATTGCATCTTCTATTAGATATAGAATAAATTTAGGTAGTCATTTGACTTGGGTTGGTATCAATTGTACGGATATTATGCTGGAGTTTGATGATTTTGGCTATACTGTATCTTTGGAAAAACGTTGTTTTCCTAAGAATAAAATGTTTAAACTACCTTTTTATCCGGTTCTTGATAGTCATTGTTTTGAAGGATTTGATTTTCCTCTACAGGAGGGAGCAGTTCTAATGTTTACAGGAGGAGCTTCATATAAAATCAAAGATAAGAACGATACTTTTTTGAATATTATTAAAAAACTAATTGAGAATAATAATTCATTGATTGTTCTTATTGCTTTGCGAGACAATAATGAGTATGTGAGTAAATTTATATTAAAAAATAATTTGTATGGTAGATTGATAAATCTTAGTTATAGAAAAGATATAAATCAAGTATTTAAACATATTGATATTTTTCTTCAAACTTATCCTACTGTTGGTGGCTTAATGTTAAAGTATGCAATGTTAAATAGAAAACCTGTTCTATCCTTTGTTTTAAAGGAAAGTTTTGAATCTTACTCTAAGATTGATGATAAACCAGTTGATTTTGGCGATCGAACATATAGACTTGCATATACAAATTTGGAAGAATTTCATGAAGAAGCGAAAAAATTAATAGAAGATAGGGTGTATAGGGAGTCTATAGGAAATGTGCTGGGTGATTGTGCGTTGGATGAACTTAAATTCAATGATGAATTTAAGAGGATAATTTTAGGTGATTCAGAGTTGAATTTTAAGTTTTCTAAATTGTCATTGGATTATGATGTGTTGGATAAAAGATTTTCTGACTCGGAAGAAACTAGAGAGAGTATTTATTTTGCAACATTGTTACGAAGTTATGGGCTGAATTTTTTATTTTTGTTTTATCCGTTGTTTTTATTTAGATTTAATGATGTGTTGAATACTATTTGGAGGTATTTAAAAAATAAATATGTGTTAGGCTGATTGATTTAGTTGGATGTGCAATGTGTTTCCTAAGTATGATGATACTTTATATACAGAATTATTTGGTATGCAAATACGAAAATATGTTCTATTCATATTTCTGATAGGTTTGATATTATCCTCTGAGTTGTATTTCTTTTGGGGATTAAAAGTTGGCAATTGTGGACAGTTACTATGTGGAATATCGGTTTTGATTCTATCCGGTATGAAGGTTGAAGAAAAGAGTTTTACTTCTAGCTTCTTGTTTCTTGTTTTTTATTTGTATGCTTCTTTATATGTATTAGATCTTAATTTATTAGGCAGATTATTTTCTTTTTTGCCATTTTTTGTCTTTTTCTTGAAGAAGAGAGATGTACAGATAGTTTATACTCTGTACCGGGATTTTTTTGTATATACGATAACGATTTCATTGGTTGTCTATTTTTTAGTGGTATGGATTGAATATGATTTACCTCATTCTATAATAGAACCTTTGAATAATTTAAAATCATACAATTATTTAGCTTATCCTTTTTGTGTAATACCAGATGAAAACTATTTTTCTTATTTTCGTTTTTGTGGTTGTTATGATGAGCCGGGTGTAGTAGGTACTATTGCAGGGGTTATGCTCATTACAAACCGATGGAATATGAGGGATTGGAAGAATGTGGTTTTGTTGCTGAGTGGGGTTTTTAGTTTCTCTTTGTATTTTTATCTACTTCAATTTTTATATTTCCTGCTTTATGCAAAGGTGCAGTATAAGATTCTCGTTTTATTGCTTTTGACAGACCTGTTTCTGTATTTGCAAAATGATGAGTTAGTGAACAAGTTTATTTTAACTCGTTTGGATTTTTCAGGAGGCGAGTTTTCTGGAGATAATCGTACAACAGCTTCCTTTGATAGTTGGTATAAGAATTTTTTGTTCACAGCGAATTTTTGGATAGGATGTGGAAAAGGTATGGCAGAAATAGTCGATTCGGGTGGTGCCTCCTATAAACATCTAATAGTGGATCATGGTTTTATCATGTTTACTATTTATATGTTCTCATTTCTTTATCTTATTTGGAGGAGCCATTCAATGTCTAAAAATTTCTTGATTATGTCTATTGTACTTTTTTCTTTGATTTATCAACGACCATTTATTTTTAGTTATTTGTATTTGTTTTTGTTGATATCTCCTATATATGTTTTAAAGAGATAATATTTTAATTTTTATTCGTAATGTCTAGTAAAGTAAAAGTAATAGCTTTTTATTTACCTCAATTTCATCCTATACCAGAAAATGATGAATGGTGGGGGAAAGGATTCACAGAATGGACCAGTGTAGGGCGTGCTAAAAAATATTATAGAGGACATTATCAACCTCGAGTTCCGGCTGATTTGGGGTATTATGATCTACGTTTACCGCAGGTGCGTCAACAACAAGCTGATTTGGCAAAAGAGGCTGGTATTTCAGCTTTTTGTTATTGGCATTATTGGTTTGGTAATGGAAAACAGCTGTTGGAAAATCCGTTACAGGAAGTTGTTAAGTTAGGGGAACCAGATTTTCCTTTTTGTTTAGGATGGGCAAACCATACTTGGCTAAATAAATCGTGGAACAGAGAGAAACAGACGGTTATACCTAAGCCTTTGATATTGCAAGAGTATCCTGGGAAAAAAGATGTTGATTGTCATTTCTATACTATGCTGCCAATGTTTAGAGATCAGCGTTATTTTCGAATTCATGGAAAGCTCTTGTTTTTAATATATGCGCCATTGGATATACCGAATTTCAAATATTTTAAAATGAGATGGAACGAATTAGCGAGTCAAAATGATTTACCAGGATTTTATTTTATTGCAAATTCAGAAGATATATCCAATATAAAGAATCCCATTATTCGAGAGTTTGAAGCTGTTTCTCTGTGTCGGTTATATTCGGCTTGGAATATAGAAGGGAAAAAAGTGAATAATATTGTTATACGTATTACACGTAATATATCTCGTATTTTAGGGTATTCTTTGAATAAAATTTCATATAAAAAGGCTATAGAAAAAATTGATACTCCATATTATGAGGAAGATAGAGTGTATCCTAATATTATACCGGGTTGGGATAACTCTCCTCGTCGTGGGCCCGGAGCATTTATCTTTCATAAAGCTACACCTGCATTATTTAAGAAACATGTAAAGATGATATTGAATAGGATAAAAGATAAACCGGATGAGGATAAGGTTATTTTCCTTAAGTCATGGAATGAGTGGGCTGAGGGTAATTATATGGAACCTGATTTGAAGTGGGGAAAAGGATATATTAGGGCTTTGAGAGAAGCCTTGGAAGAGGATGCTAAATGATTTAAAATTAATACATTATGAATATCGCATTATTAACCGCCGGAGGAACCGGCACTCGTATGCATCAAGATATACCCAAGCAATTTCTTCATGTTAAGAATAAACCTATTTTAATTTATACATTGGAGGCTTTTGAGCGGCATCCTAGTATAGATGCTATTATTGTAGTAGGGTTGGAACGTTGGATTGATATTATATGGGCATATGCGAAGCAATTTAATATAACTAAATTGAAATGGGTGGTATCAGGTGGAAACACTGGTCATGAATCGATTCGCAATGGCTTATTAGAATTGGAGAAACATTGTGACATTTCTGATGTTGTAATGATACATGATGGGAATCGACCGATGATAAGTCCGGATATTATATCGGATAGTTTGGCCAAACAAAAAGAGTTTGGAAGTGCCGTTGCAGTAATTCCTTGTGTGGAGGTGGTCTTTAAAAGTAAAGATGGTCAATCATCCACTATAAATATACCTAGAGATGAACTACTTCGTACACAAACTCCTCATACTTATGAGCTAGGAAAATTATTGTGGGCACATAGGGAAAGTGATCGATTGGGCATTTCAAATACGGTTGCTTCTTGTGATTTGATGTGTAGACTGGGGGAGACTGTATATTTTTCGAAAGGATCAGAGCGGAATTTAAAGATAACGACAGTGGAAGATATAGAGATTTTTACTTCGTTGTTAGATTATAGGAAAGAGGAGGGATTGAAGTGAATGTTGGAACGTTGATAGGTGATTTAAAAAGCAAGTCTATTTTGATAACTGGAGCATCTGGTTTGATATGTTCAGCTTTTATAGATCAATTAATGGGCGATAATGAACGAGAAAATTTAGGTATAAAGATCTATGCAATAAGTAGGAATAAGGATTACGCTCAAAAAAGGTTTCAACAGTATTGGAATAATCCGTTATTTACATTTATGCAACATGACATTATAAAGCCTCTTTCATTGGATGTTCCGCTAGATTATATTATCCATGGAGCGAGTAACGCCTCTCCGAAACGTTACGCTACAGATCCGGTCGGAACTATGAAAGCCAATCTTTGGGGCGTGGCGAATACGTTGGATTTGGCCAAGGAGAAACAAGCTCGCCTTTTGTATATTTCATCTGGTGAAGTCTATGGAGAAGGAGATGGAACGGATTTTACGGAAACTTATAGTGGCTATGTGGATTGTTTAAATCTCAGAGCTTGTTACCCTTCTGGTAAGCGAGCTTCTGAGACGTTGTGTATTGCTTATAAAGAGCAATACGGTGTAGATATTGTAATTGCTCGTCCATGTCATATTTATGGTTCAGATATTGGACGTGACGATCGAGCATTCGCTCAGTTTTTGCGAAAGGCCCAAGTGGGTGAAGATATTATATTGAAGAGCGAGGGACAGCAGATTCGTTCTTATTGCCATGTAATGGATTGTGCTTCGGCGTTGTTCTATATCTTATTACGAGGAAAGGATGGAGAGGCTTATAATATTGCCAATCGAGAATCGATATTATCCATTAAAGAGTTGGCGGAAATGATAGCGAATATGGCTGGGGTAAAGATAGTATATGATATTCCTTCCGAGCAAGAAGTAAAGGGGTATTCTAAAGTGCAACGAGCGGTCTTGGATTCTTCCAAATTAGAGTCTTTGGGTTGGAAGCCGTTTATCTTTTTAGAGGATGGATTGAATAGAGTTTTAAATAGTATGATGTGTCATAAATGAAACGAGTCGGAGATTATATAAATGCTAATTTGTCACAAATAAGTGTTCTTCGGGAACTTACTGATAAAGAAAGGGAACGATTGAGGAAGTGCTTGTTCTCCATATATAAGGATATAGCGTTAGTTTGTAGTAAATATGGGCTTTGTTTTATGTTAGGAGGGGGATCTGTTTTAGGTGCGGTAAGACACAAGGGCTTTATTCCTTGGGATGATGATATCGATTTGATGATGCCTCGCGAAGATTATATGAAATTTATTTCTGTTTTTAATAAAGAATTAGGAAATAAATATGATTTGTTTTATCCTTTCTCTAATGAAGGAAACTTTCAATATTTTGTTCAGGTATCAAGAAAAGATACAATTCTTACGAAGGTGAATGAGTTGAAAAAAATGGGAGTATTAATAGATATAACACCAATTGATTATGCTCCTAATTCTAGGTACTTGTCTAGATTGATTCATTTCTTAGTACAGATATTGAGGTCTATAATGTATGCGGTAAAATCTTATAAATCGAATGATGTCAATTATAAAGCTGTGATGTTTTGTTCTTTGAGGACAAAAATTATTTATTGTATCGCAAAATGTATGGGTTTTATATTTTCTATTTTTCCTTTGAAATCTTATTATCGATTATATGATAAATTGATATCGAAAATACATTTAAGCAGATTTATGACTATTGCTATGGGTAGGAAGTCTTATTGGGGAGAAAGACTACCTTGTGATGTTTTTTTACCGGTATCTAAGGGGATGTTTGAAGGTGTTGAGGTGAATTTGCCCTGTGATCCTGATACTTATTTGAGAAATTTGTATGGAGATTATATGCAAATCCCACCAGTAGAAAAACGTGAGCGCCACTTTTATACGGAGTTTGACTTGGGTGTTGAGTCCTCAAATGTTGGACAATAAATTATGTGTTTATGTTGATTAATAAAATTCGAAAATTTTTATTTGGAAAATTAGTCCATTTCTATCCATGGTATTTACGTAATATATATAAGATGGATATTGGTCATAATGTCCGTATCTCTTGGCGAGCTAATTTGGATCTTACGATAAATCCAAGAGGAATACATGTTGGAGATAATACTTTGATTACTAGGGGGGTATATATTATGGCACATGATGCTGCTCGTGGTATAAAAGGTGATGTCTATATAGGTGCCAATTGTTTTATAGGGATTGCGTCTATTATATTACCGGGGGTACATATTGGAAATAATTGCATTGTTGGAACTGGGGCGGTTGTTACCAAAGATTTTCCAGACAATAGTATTATCGCTGGTAATCCTGCGAAAAGGATCAAAGAGAATACATATATATAATGAAAGATTTAATAGTTTGAATATGGAAATAAAAGATTTTGTACAAAATTTTGCGGATCAATTTGATGACACAGAGGCTGACCTGTTTACGGCCGGGACAAAGTTCCGAGAATTGGAAGAGTGGAGTTCATTGATAACCCTCTCCATAATCGCCATGGTTGATGAGATATATGGTGTGGAGATCAAGGCTGATGACCTAAGGAAAGCTGAAACGATAGGTGATTTGTTTGAGATCGTGTGTGCTAAAGGATGAATAGGCTGAGTTATAATCCTTTTTCTTTGGAGAATAAAACGTTTCTGGTGACAGGGGCCTCTTCCGGTATTGGACGTTCTATTGCGGTGGAATGCTCTCGACTAGGAGCTAGCGTGTATATTACTGCTCGCAATGAGGAACGTCTATGTAAAACCTTATCACAGATGGAAGGTGAAGGACATCAAATGATCCTGTCCGATTTATCCGAGGAAGGAGATATTGATCTTTTAGTGAATAAGCTACCTCCGTTGGATGGAGTCGTGCATTGTGCGGGAATACAGGAACGAATGTTGTGTAAGATGCTTAAATCTTCGGATATAGAAAACATAATGGCTATTAATTTCAATGCACCGATTTTATTGCAACGTACATTGTTGCGAAAGAAAAAAATATCCAAAGGAGCTTCTATTGTTTTTATAGCTTCCCGTGCGGCTTTTGCTCCAACCGTAGGTAATGCGCTTTATGCCGCTTCAAAAGGTGCGATTTTATCTTATGCCAAGGTACTAGGTTTGGAGTTGGCGTCACGTCAGATTCGTGTGAATAGTATTTGTCCGGCTATGGTTTGGACGGACTTGACTCGAAAAGATGAAACTAAGACGGGGGCTGATTATAATGAAGTTCAAAAATCGTATCCTTTACAGCGGTACGGAAAACCGGAAGATATCGCTTATTTGGCGGTTTATCTACTTTCGGATACTTCCGTTTGGATGACGGGGTCGGCTATAGATATAACAGGTGGAGGTGAATTAACTTTGGTATAATCATAAGATATGAAGGCATATATAAAACGAATATCATATTATTTGCCCCCAAAGATTCTTTCCAATGAAAAGTTGGTAGAGGAGTTTCCTGAATGGACAGTTGATAAGATTGCTTCGAAGGTGGGGGTGAACAATCGACATGTGGCAGGTGAGCAGGAGACTGCTTTGGATATGGCGGTGGCCGCTGCCAATAATTTGTTTGCTATAAATTCGGACATAAAACGAGAGGATGTTGATTTTGTGCTTTTTTGTACACAAAGTCCGGATTATTTCCTGCCTACTTCTGCTTGTTTGATTCAAGAACAGTTGGGGTTACGTACCAATATTGGGGCGATAGACTATAGCTTGGGTTGTTCGGGCTATGTGTATGGATTGGCTATCGCTAAGGGATTGATAATAGGGAGAATTGCGAAGAATGTGCTGCTGTTGACGGCAGAGACTTATTCGAAGTTTTTACATCCGAGAGACAAGGGGAACCGTACCATATTCGGAGATGCGGCTAGTGCGTCGATTATCTCGACCGAAGGATTTGCGGAAATAGGAGAATTCGCATTGGGAACGGATGGGAAAGGTGCTAATAATCTCATAGTCCGTACAGGAGCGTCTAGGGAAAAGAAGACTAAAAATGATTTGTCTTTTGATGAGAATGGCAATCCCGTTTCATCTGATTACCTATATATGAATGGTGCGGAAATATTCACTTTCACTCAAAAGAATGTTCCTGTAGTGGTGAAAGATACATTGTTGAAAAATAATCTGGAACAGCCTGAAATTAATTTGTTTGTTTTACATCAGGCCAATAAATATATGTTGAACTTTCTTCGGAAGAAGATGAAAATCGAAGAAGAAAAATTCTATTATTTCCTGTCAGAGGTGGGAAACACGGTCTCGAGCAGTATTCCGTTGGCGCTTTGTGAGGCAAAACGAGAAAATAGATTAAACGGAAATGTTCTTCTTGCCGGCTTTGGGGTTGGTTATTCTTGGGCTGGAGTGGTGCTTAAAGCGTGAGTTGGGTATGCGTATTGTTTGTAAAAGGACGGATGAATTGTCTTCTAGCGAATGGAGGCAAATTGTGGCGTTGTTTGAGTCCGTATTCGAACGGGAAAACTCGATTGAACGTTTAAAGGAGGCATATACCCAAAATGTTTTAGGCTATTCTTTTCATGCTATCATAGAAGATGATGATCAAATAGTAGGCCTTAATTCTTATGTACCGGCCTACTATTTGTTTAAAGGGGAAAAGATGTTGTTTGCGAATAGCGTGACTTCTATGGTCGCAAAGAAATACAGAGATTTTTTCAGCTTTTTTGATATGGTAAAAGCCGCATATAGCTATATGGCTAAGAATGGAGTCTCTTTTGTTTTTGGTTATCCTAATGATAACTCCTATCCGGTCTTGCTGAAGTCGAAATTGATGAGAGAGATCGGAAAAATGAGTATTCATTGTTTACCCTACCGGATTGGGGGGATAAAATCTGCTTTATCATTCTTGAATTTATTTTCCGTATGTATCAGCCGATTGTGGGTTGGATTTTTAGGCTTATTTGCGAATCCTGATATTTATGATTATCAGATACATAAAGAGGAGGAGAGTTATAATCGGATGCGTTACAGTCGCCAGGATGGGGATTATCGTAAAATAAACGAAAGAGGGTGTGAGTTTGTGTATAAAATAATGAGATACGATCATATTTGGACGGCCTTCTTGATAGACGTGTCTCCTAAATCTTCAAGGAATTTCAATAAGGCCCTTCAATATCTGATAAAACATCAAGGGAAAGAGTTTGACTTGATTTTATATATAGGGAGTATACCTTCTCTATATACAGGTCTTATTCGTATACCTGAAAGGCTTGAGCCTAAACGATTTAATTTTATGGGGCGTATATTGGATTCTAAAAGTATTGATAACGCTATTTGGGATTTACATCTTTGGGATACTAATCTGTCAAATTACGATTTATTATGAAAATTCTGACGTTTGATATAGAGGATTGGTGGGGGTACGATTATTATAAGTTAGGGGATAGGTCGGATTGGGAACCACGTTTGGATAAATACCTTCGGGTAGTATTGGATTTATTGGATGGAAGAGGAATCAAAGCGACTTTCTTTATTTTGGGAGAAGTGGCTGTCTCAAATCCGGCTGTCGTTAAAGGTATAGCGGAACGAGGACATCATATAGGATGTCATTCGTTTTCCCATACTTTTTGGAAACAACCAACGGAAAAAGAAATTAAGGAGGATACCTATAAAGCGTTGAATGCGATAGAAGATTGTATCGGCCAGAAGGTAACTGCTTATCGTGCGCCTGCGTTTTCTATTACGAGAGAAAATTGTTGGATTTTGTCTGTTCTTGCGGAGGCTGGTATTTTATATGATTGTTCGATTTTTCCTACCAGTCGTAGTTTTGGTGGTTTCCCGGAGTATAAAAGTAAGTTCCCTAGTAAAATAGAGATAGATGGGGTATCTATCAAAGAGTTTCCGATAGCTCCATCTACAATATGGGGACGTGAAATTGTATATTCTGGAGGGGGATACTTCCGCATATTTCCGTATTTTAAGATAAAGGCTTTGACGGTTGATTCTGATTATGTTATGACTTATTTCCATATTAGGGATTTTGATAAAGAGCAGGCCCGTACGTTTGCGACTCTAGAAGGCGAATCTGTTCTTACAAGGTATTTTAAGAATTATATAGGCCTAAATTCCTGTTTTAAGAAGTTTACGAGATATGTTTCCGATTTTGACTTTTGTAGTGTAAAAGAAGCGGATGCGGAAATTAATTGGGAAGAGTTACCTGCGATTCGTTTGTAACTCGGTAGGTAGTGAGTCCTTGTAATTATTCAGTTATTATGTATAAAAACTTCTTTAAGAGGATGATTGATTTCATCCTTGTGTTCTGTGCATTGGCTATGATCTGGCCGATATTATTGCTGATTACCGTATGGTTACATTTTGCCAACAAGGGTGCCGGCGCATTTTTCTTACAGGAGCGTCCGGGTAAGAATGGTAAGATATTCAAGGTCATCAAATTCAAGACAATGACGGATGAGCGAGGTGCTGATGGGAATTTATTACCTGACGCTGACCGGCTAACGAAAGTCGGTAAGTTTGTCCGTTCCACCTCAATCGACGAGTTGCCCCAATTGATTAATGTTTTGAAAGGAGATATGGCCTTGATTGGCCCGAGGCCGTTATTGGTACAGTATCTTCCTTTATATAGTAAAGAGCAAGCTCGCCGGCACGAGGTACGACCGGGAATAACGGGTTGGGCACAAATTAATGGAAGAAATAATATTTCTTGGGCAAAAAAATTTGAATTAGACGTTTGGTATGTAGATCATTGTTCTTTGTCTATTGATATAATGATTGTTTTTAAAACCATAAAAAAAGTTTTATACAGGGAAGACATTAATCAAGTAGGTGGAGAGTGGGCAACGATGGATCCTTTTACTGGAAATAATTGATATAATAAAATGAGAGATATTGCGGTATATGGTGCTGGTGGTTTTGGATGTGAAATCGCTTGCTTAATTAAATTAGTTAATGAAAGTCTTCGAAAGGCTAGATGGAATTTTATAGGTTTTTTTGATGATAATGAAAAGTTAAGAGGAGCTAGTAATAAATATGGAAAAATTCTTGGGGGCAAATCCGAATTGAATGTTTGGGATATGCCTTTGGATATAGCTGTGGCAATAGGATCTCCTAAGATATTGAAGTGCGTAGTCGAAAAAATTATAAATCCTAATATTACATTTCCTAATATTATTGCCCCCAGTGTTGATTTTCTGGATGAATCAAGTGTTCAATTCGGAATAGGCAATATTATATGTAATAAATCTGTTTTGAGCTATAATACTTCGTTAGGGAATTTTAATTTACTTAATGTTTTTACGCAATTAGGCCATGATAGTAAAATTGGAAATTATAACATAATTATGCCTTCAGTGAATATTTCGGGAGGAGTTGTTGTGGGCGATTGTAATTTATTTGGAGTTAAATCGACAGTTCTTCAATATAAGAAAATAGGTAATAATGTTAATATAACTCCAGGCTCTGTAATGATGAGAAACGGGAAGGATGAAAGAACTTATTTAGGAAATCCTGCAAAGGTGTTTATGTAATAATTATGCTGGATTCAATGACTTTTCATCACATAGGGTTGGCTGTAAGATCTATTGATCTTACAGCTGCTATTTATGTGAATGCGGGGTATAAACAATCTGTAACGATTTTTGACCCTGTTCAGAATGTGAATATTTGTTGGTTGATAAAGGAAAATATGCCAACAGTGGAACTTTTAGCACCAGTTGATGAGACATCTCCTGTTTGTAAAAGCTTGGAGAAAAATGGAGTTTCGCCTTATCATACTTGCTATGTGGTAAATGATATTGAGGGTGCAGTAGCGGATTTACGTAAGATGAAATATATAGTGGTGTCTAAGCCGGTGGAAGCTCCTGCTATTCATAATTCTAAAGTAGCATTTTTATATAATAAGAATATTGGTTTAATAGAGCTGGTTGAAGAACCGGCAGAAGTAACTTTTTAACCATGAGGTACGTTTTTAGAAATAATACAGTAGAGCGCTTTTTCTCAAAAGGATATGTCTTTTCAGGTTATGATGACATTAGTGTGATCCCTACAGGCTTTGAGTATTATGTGTGGTGGTATCAGGTGCCTATAAAGTTTGAACGGCAGGTTTTGGCTGAGGAAGTTAATGGTTATATTCAAAAATTCAATTTCGTGCTTCAACAGATAGATCCTGATAAGATGTTTGTAGCTTTGACTATGGAGGCCTTTTATGATGCTCCGTTTACGGATGACGATAGTTTGTTGACTAAAGCTGTGTCTGATTATAATACTGCTTTATTTGAAACTGAACGTTCACACACAAATTTAAAAGTTGTTGATTTGGGAGATTTTGTTCGTCAATATCCTGTCTCTGAATTGATGGACTGGAAGTTTTATTTTATTTCTCAAATGGGTATGAATCCTAAGCTAAACAAACCTTTTCAGGCATGGTGGAGTCGTAAATTGGATAGTATAGCATTGAAACGAAAAAAATGTCTTGTCCTTGATTTGGATAATACCCTTTGGGGTGGAGTGCTAGGAGAGGATGGGGCTGACGGAATCCAGATAGGTGGAGATTATCCTGGCAAGGCTTTTTTATATTGGCAAGAAGCTTTGATCCAGTTAGCTAAGACAGGTGTGATCTTGACAATTTGTTCTAAAAATAATGAACAGGATGTTCTGGAGGCTTGGGATAAAAATCCATTTATTCTATTGAAGAAAGATGATTTTAGTGCTTATCGTATCAACTGGACAGATAAGGTAACAAATATTAGAGAGTTAGCAGACGAATTGAATATAGGGTTGGATAGTATGGTGTTTGTTGACGATAATCCGACAGAGCGAGAATTGGTAAAACAAATGTTGCCGATGGTAAGTGTCCCGGATTTTCCGGAGCATCCTTATATGTTACTTGAGTTCTTCAAACAATTAGTGAATGATTATTTTAAGGTTTACAGTATAACTGAAGAAGATCGCAAGAAAGCAGAACAATATAAGGCTGCGGCTAGTCGTTTAAGAATGCAAAAAAAATTTGCCGATTTTGACGAATTCTTAGAGAGTTTAGATATCCAGATCATAATAGAGGCTGTTAATGAATTTAATATCCAACGCATTGCTCAAATGACTCAGAAAACCAATCAGTTTAATCTTACAACAAAACGTTATACGGATGCTGATATACGGAACTTTATGACAAATGGTTGGAAAATTTGGTGTATCAGTGTTGCTGATAAGTTTGGTAATAGTGGTATTACAGGATGTGCGATGGTTAATGGCAATAAAATAGATACATTTTTGTTAAGTTGCCGTATTTTGGGAAAAGGTATAGAGATTGCTTTTGCTAAAACACTATTTAAAATATTGGTGTCTGAAGGAATGCTGGAATTAAAAGCTCAATATATACCTACAACTAAAAATATGCAAGTAAAGGACTTTTATGATAAGCTGGGATTTTCTTGCATAATGGAAAAAGAAAATGGGAATAAAGAGTATGCATTGAATTTATCATCGATGGATTTTTCAGTAAAAAAGTATTATCATATCACAGTGAAATAAAATATAATTGGTTATGGAGACGAAGGTATTGGATATATTAAAAGATGTTTTTGAACTAGACGTAGTTGATGAAAGTTGTTCTCAGGAAAATTGTGCGGCATGGGACTCAATGGGGCAGTTGAACCTAGTGGCAGAATTAGAGGATATTTTCGATGTTTCATTGGAACCTGAAGAAATTGGCTCAATGAAATCTTATGAGGATATTGTGAGAATATTGAAAAGTAAAGGTGTAGAATAGTAACACTAAAATTCTTTGGTAAGTATTCAATTTAGGACTCACAGATAGAAGTAGTACATTCGTTATGAACAAAAAATTATAGATTTATGTATAGTAACGAAGATTTAGAGAGGTTTTATTTTCAGTATCAAACAGAATCGTTACCAAGTAGAGAGTCTGTTCTGTCTTTTTGTAAAAGAAATAAGGTTCCTTATAATATCTTCCAAAAGTAGTATAAGGATACACGTAATAAAATAGTCGAGGTACAGGTTGATGGAATACCTAAGAATCAACCATTCGATTATGTTTCTTCCTCTCTTAGATGCTTTTAAATGGAAAAACTTGTGTTATATGAATTCTATTTTGCAAGATCGGCTGGATGCAATAAAGGAGCTATACAAGCGCTACAAGGTACGGAGCTTGTATTCTTTTGGTTCTGTGAATACTCCGAGATTTACGGAGCACAGCGATATTGATCTCTTGATAGAATTCGATCCGTCCATCTCCTTGGAGGAATATGCGGATAATTGTTTTTCCTTACGAGCCCGATTGGTTAAGTTATTCAAGAGAAAGATCGACTTGGTGACCAATCGTTCCTTATCCAATCCCTATTTCATCGCAGATATCGAACAAGGCAAGCAATTACTCTATGGGGCATTGTAGTATTCAGAAATATCTCTGTGATATCCAGTAATCCATTTTATCCATTGAGGAATATTTGGGTGAGAAAAGGGATTTTATAGCTTACGAGTGAAACAAGTTGTTGCGTCGGGCAGTGGAGCGTGAACTGAAGATTATAGGGGAAGCCACCAATCATCTCTTGGATATAGACTCGGGTATACAAATAGAAAATGGGAGAAGGATCTTTGATCTGAGAAACTTTGTCATACATGGTTATGATAAGGTGGACAATGCGATTATCTGGGGTGTTATCAGTAAGGACTTACCAAAACTTAAACAACAAGTAGACTATCTTCTTGGACAGATGACAATATTGTAGAAATGGCTCTCTGACCATACATGAATTATGAATTTTTATATATAAAGCGGTCTTGCGTTTTCACGTGAGGTTGGTTTTTATACCTACTACATTAATAAAAGTGATGAATAAACGAATCTATCTTTGCCTTGCTCACATGAGCGGCAAAGAACAAATGTATATCAAAGAAGCCTTTGATACGAACTGGGTCGTGCCTTTAGGTCCGAACGTGAATGGATTTGAGAAAGATCTGGAGGAATTCGTGGGTGAAGGTAAACATGTGGTGGCTCTGTCTGCCGGTACTGCCGCAGTGCATTTGGCGTTGCTTGCCTGTGGCGTGAAGCCGGGGGATGAGGTGCTGGTACAGAGCTTTACCTTCTGTGCTTCCTCGCATCCGATCATGTATTTGGGGGCTACGCCTGTATTCGTGGATTCGGAGGTGGATACTTGGAATATGGATCCTGTGTTGTTGGAAGAGGCGATTCAAGATCGTATCGAGAAGACGGGAAAAACACCGAAAGCGATTGTTCCGGTGGCCTTATATGGGATGCCTTATAAGGTGGATGAGATTATGGCGGTCGCTGATCGGTATGGGATTCCGGTCATTGAGGATGCGGCGGAGGGTTTTGGCTCTCGTTATGATGGACGTATGTTGGGTACGT
>ERZ835880.1049-NODE-1049-length-24802-cov-8.391159_pt1 | contig 24802 bp, 19 predicted proteins | sample MGYA00519944_ERZ835880 | MGnify/ENA primary metagenome ERZ835880 (study PRJEB31850, sample SAMEA3708787) | human gut metagenome | biome: human gut; feature: human-associated habitat; material: faeces | place: China | collected 2014 ... | reverse complement strand
TCTGATACATTCTCATAGTGATACAGTCAGACAGATCCAGGAAAAGATTCCAGAAGAGCAGGAGATCAGAGGACTGGCAGATTTTTTTAAGGTATTTGCGGACGCCACCAGAATCCGGATTCTGTGTGTGCTGTCCTGTTCTGAGATGTGTGTGTGTGATCTGGCACAGACACTGGATATGACGCAGTCGGCAATTTCTCATCAGCTCCGGCTGTTGAAACAGATGAAACTGGTAGTGAATCGAAGAGAGGGGAAGACGGTGTTTTATTCACTGGCGGACAGTCATATTAAGACGATCATGAATCAGGGGATGGAACATATCAGGGAATAGGTATGAAGAAAGAAGTAAAGCGAAGAGCCATAGAATGTGCGGCGGCTGCCGTTTTGTATATTGTTGCGATCGTGGGAAGCTCGTATGCAGAGCTAGAAAGAGAGATGCGTCTGCTGATTTTTCTGCTTCCGTATCTGATCATGGCTTTTGCGACGGTCAGGCTGCTCTGGAACAATCTGAAGAAAAGAAAGTTGTTTGACGAGAATCTGCTGATCCTGCTTGCCACAGCAGGTGCATTTGCAGTCCATCGCTATTCGGAGGCAGTGGGAGCGATGCTGTTTTTCCAGATTGGAAAGTTGCTGGAACTTATCTCCATGAGCAGGACGAGAAAATCCATTGAGAAATTTATGGATATCCGTCCGCAGTATGCCAATTTAAAGATCAGCGGCGGGGAGATGCCCAGCTTGACGCCCATGTAGAGCATATCGGCCAGGCCGCCGTTGTTCAGGATCTCGACCCACATCGGGTGCTCGAGGCCGTCACCGACAAAGTACTGCATATGGATGACGCCGCTGCCGGGGAGGTTGGCCAGGATCATGCCGAAAGCCATGGGCAGCAGGATCAGAGGCTCGAACTCTTTGACGATAGCGAGGTAGAGCAGGAAGCAGCCCACGCAGATCATCACTGCGTACAGCCAGCCGCCCGGCTCACCGAACTTGGCAAAACCGGAACTCTGGAAAATACCGACCAGAGTCTCAATAAACTGAGTCATGTTTTTCCTCCTGTGTTAAAAGGGTGCGGTGGTGTCGTTGACGCCAGCCTTGCCCCAGCCATTCTTGCCGCGGCGGACTGCCTTCAGCACATACTTGCCGTTGCCCATAGAGTAGATGGCTGCCATGATGGCTGCCACAACGTCGCCGGGGATGCCGGCCTCGACCTGCGGGGCAGCAGCCTTTGCAGGAGCGGGCGCAGCGGCCTGTTTCACAGGAGCAGCCGGTTTTGCAGCAGAAGCAGCCTTGGCAGCTGCCTTCTTGCCGTTCATGGCGTCAAAGATCTTGCCCTCCAGCGTGATGATGGCCATCAGCAGGACGAGGATCAGAAACACCAGCACAATACCGGTTATGGTAACGATCACATCATAACCTAAATCCATGGTCTTCCTCCTATTTACTTTTTTCTTTGCCGCCCGGGGGGCGGGCGGCAAAAAGCGATTTGAAGATATTATACAATATTTTCCGGGTCGATTCAACAACTATGAACAAAAATCATGTTGTTTTTCACGATTCTGTGAACAGCGCTTCCCTCTCAGCGGCGGCCCATGCGGGGGGTGGCGTCCATGAAGCCGGTCTCCAGCTTGTCGCCCAGACGCAGGCTCATGGCCGTACCCAGCGCGACACAGTTGACGGGGTCAGGCGAGACGGTCACTTCCACCTTCAGCTCCTGGCTCAGGTACTCAGGCAGGCCGTGGAGCTGTGCGCCGCCGCCGGTGAGGACGACGCCGTTGCGGTAGATGTCGCCGGCCAGCTCCGGAGGAGTTTTTTCCAGCACCTGATGGGCGGCGGTGCCGATCTGCTCGCTCAGGCGCATGACCGGCTCGTAGAGGTCGGCGGTGGAGACATTGACGCGCACGGGCAGGCCGGTGAGCAGGCTGCGGCCCTTGATCTCCATGGTCTCGTTGAAATCTGCCTTCTGGGGGCAGCAGGCCACGTTCTTTTTCAGGTTCTCAGCGGTGCGCTGGCCGATGGCGATGCTGAACTTGTTGCGCACGAACTTCAGGATCTCTTCGTCGTAGTGGTTGCCGGCCACGCGGACGCTGGTGGCCTTGACCTTGCCGCCGAGGCTCAGCACGGCGATGTCGGTAGTGCCGCCGCCGATGTCGATGATCATCCGGCCATCCGGCACGGTGATGTCGATGCCGGAGCCGAGAGCTGCGGCGATAGGCTCATCAATGAGGTAGACCTGACGCGCACCGGCAGCCATGACGGCCTCCACCACGGCGTCGCTCTCGATGCCGGTGATGGCGGCAGGCACACAGACGGCCACACGGGGCTTGACCATGTGGGAGCTGTAGACCTGATTGACGAAGCGGCAGATGAGCTCCCGGGTCATGGTGTGGTCGCTGATGACGCCATCCTTCAGCGGGAAGATGGCGGAGATGTAGTTGGGCGTGCGGCCCACCATTGCAAGGGCCTTGTCGCCGGCCTCAAGCACGCAGTTCTTGCGGGTATCCACCGCCACCACGCTGGGCTGGTTGAGCACGACGCCCTGCCCCTCCTGCGCGATGATGATGGTCGTCGTACCAAGATCGATACCGATGTCATTCTGTGCCATAGTCGTGATATTTCCTTTCTCTGCTGCCCATTCTCTATTTCCATCGCCCATCTCCGGGCGCGGGTCATCAAAACACATTATAGTATAACACAGGTGTATCCAAAAAGAAACCCTTAAAGGTTCTCCTGCTCCGGGAGCAGAGCCTGGGCCAGCAGGGCGGCCAGGCCGCTGTAGCGCAGGTTCTGGCGGATATTGGACATCATCCGGTTCACCACGTCCCGCCGGCCCACCACGATGCAGAGCTTCCGCCCGCGGGTGACGCCGGTATAGAAGAGGTTGCGGTAGCACAGGCGGGGCGGCACCTGCGCCGCCGGGAGGATGACCGCCGGGAACTCGCTGCCCTGGCTTTTGTGTACCGTGATGGCATACGCAATTTCCAGCTCGTTGAGGTTCTCCGCCGGGTAGACCAGCCGCCGGTCGTCCATCCGCACCACCATGGAGCGACTGCGCACGTCGATGGACTCCACGATGCCGATGTCGCCGTTGTAGGCGCCCACACCCTGTTCCCCGCCGATGCGCTGCCACGTTATCTCGTAGTTATTGCGCACCTGCATCACTTTGTCCCCCACCCGGAAGACCCGGGCCGCGCTCTGCAGCTCCGGCTTGCCCTTCTTTGGCGGGTTGAGCATGGCCTGTAACTCCGCGTTGAGGGTCTGGGTGCCGGTGGGGCCAAGCTTCGTGGGGCAGAGCACCTGAATATCCTTCACCGGGTCGAACTGATAGCTGCGGGGCAGACGGGTGGTCACAAGGTCGCAGACCAGCTTCTGGGCTGCGTCGCCGTCGGCTTCGAGGAAGAAGAAATCGTCCGTCTTTCCGCCCTTTTTCAGCGGTTCGCCCGAGATGATGTGGTGGGCGTTCTCCACAATGAGGCTCTGAGCGGCCTGCCGGAATATCTCGTTGAGGCAGACCGTCGGCACCAGCCCGGAGCGGATGGTCTCGCCGAGGATATTGCCCGGGCCGACGCTGGGCAGCTGGTCGGCGTCACCTACCATAATAATCCGGCAGCTGTACCGCAGTGCCGCAATGAGGGCCTGGAACAGCTTGACGTCCACCATGCTCATCTCGTCGAGGATAACGACGTCGCACTTGAGCAGGTTCTTGTCGTTGTGGATGAAGCTGACCACGCCGCCGGTGTAGTCCACTTCCAGCAGACGGTGGATGGTGGAGGCTTTCCGGCCCGTCAGCTCGCTCAGACGCTTGGCGGCGCGGCCTGTGGGAGCGCAGAGGGCTACCCGTTCGGCCTCGTTCTCGAGCAGCTGCAGGATGGCGTTGACCGTGGTGGTCTTGCCGGTGCCGGGGCCGCCGGTGAGGACAAGGCAGTTCTCGGTCATGGCCTTACGGATGGCTTCCTTTTGGAGCGGCGCATAGGCAAAGCCCTGCGCCAGTTCCAGAATCTGGATGTTCTTGTCGAGGCCGTGGGCCGTCTGCTTTCCGCGCCTGGTCAGCATGGCCAGACGGTCGGCGATGTCCTGCTCTGCGGCCAGCAGATCCGGCAGATAAATATACGGTGTGCCGTCGAACATCCGCACCGCCAGTTTCCCGGTCTGGATGCAGCTGTCCAGCGCCGCCGCCAGCTTTTCGGGGGGCTGGTGGATGAAGTTCGACGCTGTTTCCAGCAGCTGCGCCCGGGGCAGACAGGTGTGGCCGTTGCCTGCGTTGTGGCGCAGGGTGCGCAGAAGGGCGGCTTCCAGCCGTTGGGCGCAGTCCCCTGCCATCTGGTAATACTGGGCGATGCTGTCGGCATGGCGGAAGTCCAGCTGCAGCGGCTCCCCGCACAGCAGGTAGGGGTTCTGCTGGATAGCCTGCATGGCCCCCGACCCGAAGGTGCGGAAGACCTCCATCGCCCGGCGGGGACTGATCTCGAACTGAGCCAGATAGGCGATGAGCTCCCGCATTCCGAACATCCGCTTGAACTCCTGCTGGATGCGGTCGGCCTTGTCCGCCGAGATGCCCGGGATGAGGGTGAGCTGGGCGGGGTCGTTGGCGATAACTTCCAGCGCCGCCGCGCCGAATTTGTCAATGATCTTATCCGCCGTCCGAGCCCCGATGTAGGGCAGCGACCGGCTGGCGAGGAAGGCGTAGACGGCCTCGAGGTCTTTGGGCATATCCGTCTCGCACTCCTGTGCGTGGAACTGTCGGCCATAGGTAGCGTGGTTCTCGTACCTGCCCCGGCAGACGACGCTCTCACCGGCGTGGAGTTCTCCCACCACGCCGCACACAACGGTGACGACACCGCCGCCCGACACCTCGAACACGGTGTAGCCGTTGTCCTCGTTCAGGTAGATGATGTCCTCTACCGTGCCTTCCAGCCGTTCCAGCTCCTGCTCCATCGTCCCGCCTCCTCGTTTTGACACAACTATATATAGTATAGCGGTTTTGGAGGGATTTGTAAATACAACAAAAGCTCCCCCGAAGGGGAGCTGTAGGCGAGGTTTAATCCCCCACCCCATATGCATTTTCTTTCATCAGCCGATTGCGCACTGCAAAGTACGCCGGGATGAGGAAGAAGCAGGCGAAGAACCATGCCACAGGGTTGGCGATGCAGGCCGCAAAGTAGCCCCAGAGCGGCACGAACCAGAAGCCCACCATGGCACGGGCGACCATCTCGGCCACGCCCGCGAACATGGCAAGGCCGGAATAGCCCAGGCCCTGGATGGTGTAGCGGTAGATGATGAGGACGGCCAGCGGGATGTAGAACACGCTGTTCCAGAAGATGAAGCTGCGGGCATTCGCCATGATCTCCACCTCGCTGCTCTCGAGGAAGAGGCTGATAAGCGGCACATCCAGCACACGCAGGATGAGGAAGGATGCCACGCTGTAGACGCAGCCAATGCCCAGCGCGGTATTGACGCCCCGGTCCACACGCTTGAGGTCGTGAGCGCCCATGTTCTGGCTGGCGTAGGTGGTCATGGCGGTGCCGATGCTCTCCAGCGGCACCGAGAGGAACTGGGCGGCCTTGCTGCCTGCGGTCTGCGCGGCCACGATGCTGCTGCCCAGACCGTTCACCGCGCCCTGCAGCACGACGCTGCCGATGGCGGTGATGCTGCACTGCAGGCCCATAGGGATGCCCATGTTGCAGAGCTTGAGGCAGTGGCTGGCGCTCAGACGGCCCTCTTCCCTGCTCCATTTCAGCTCCGGGTAGTGGCGGCCGATGTAGATGAGACTGCCGATGCCCGCCACCGCCTGACTGAACACGGTGGCGAAGGCCGCACCGAACGCCCCCATCCGGAAGATGAGGATACAGAGCAGGTCGAGGCCGATGTTCAGCACGCTGGCCACCAGCAGGAAATAGAGCGGCCGCTTGCTGTCGCCCAGCGCGCGCATGAGGGCGCTGGTGACGTTGTACAGCAGGGTGAAGGGGATGCCCCAGAAGATGGTGCGGATGTAGATGTCCGCGATGTCGATGATGTTGTCGGGGGTGTTGGTCCAGACCAGCACCGCCCGGGTCAGGGCCACCGTCACCACCGTGAGCACGACGGCAAAAAAGAGGCTCAGCCAGACGGTATTGGCGGTGTAGCGCCGCATCTCTCTGTAGTCCTTCGCGCCGAAGGTCCACGAGATGGGGATGGAGAAGCCGCAGGCGATGCCGTTGACGAAGCCCAGCACCAGATAGTTCAGGCCGCCCACGCTGCCCACCGCCGCCAGCGCATCCACGCCCACGAAACGGCCCACGATGATGGTATCGGCCAGATTGTAGAACTGCTGGAACAGACTGCCCAGCATCAGCGGCACCGCAAAGGCAAGGATGAGCTTGAGCGGGCTGCCCTGTGTCATGTCTTTTGTCATACAAAAGCCCCTCCCCGGGCGGTCACTTAACATTTCTTTGCCGGATCTTTACCGACAAAAACGCCCTGCCGGACGAGGGGCAGGACGTTTTGCGTTTCATGAGTGGTATTATACTCAGCTCATCGTGATTTTGCAAGGGGTTTTTCTCAGATTTCTTCGTACAACATTGCTATTTTCTATCGGTGGTTTTTGGTGATTGTGCGCAGGGGCGGCAGGGCTGCTCCTGCGCAGGGCCCTCCTGCTGCACTCCCTCTCAGCCCACGCTCTCAACCTTCATAATCGAAATCCCATGCAGAGTCATAATATGCGGAGTCATAAAAGGGATCCCACCCCACAAATTATCGTCGCTGCTCCCTATCCATTTTCTTGTCTCCCAATCTCCTCTCAAATCCGGCGGCTGACTGTCCCTTATCCATTTTCTTGTCTCCCAATTTCCTTCCCAATCCGGCGGTCGACTGTCATCCTTGCCCGGCTTCCACACCCAGTCACCCTGACTGTCCGTTACCCATCCGCCTGTTTCCGGCTGCTGGGCGCTTGTTTCCGGCTGCTGGACCGTGGTGAGGCTGTCCGGCGAGAGAGTCGTCGGCCCGCTGAGGTCACCGACGGAGGGGGCCGGGCCGTCCTTCTTGCTGTCCTGCTTCCCGCCCGCGAGCTTCACGATGTTACCGGTAAATGTCTTCCACACCGTCGGGTTGGAGGCGGGCTGCTCGGACGGACGGACCGCGATGGAGCCCATGTCGATGATGGTGGGATCCTTCGGGGCTGCGCTGAAGTCGGTCACGCCGCCGACGGTACCCGTTCCCGGCTGAGTCAGCTCGGGCAGTCCGCTCAGGGAGCTGCTTTCTCGACCGGAGAGGACCGTTCCCCATTGCTCTTTCTCCTGCTTGCGGCGGGCGATCGCCTCTTCCACCCGGGCAGTCTCCTGCGCTTTCTGCTCCTCATCGCCAACGCGGTACACGAGGACCAGTTCCTTGCCGTTTCGGCGCAGGGCGGTCTCATCCGAGAATGTTTTTCTATCATATCCCGTCTGCCCGACAACATGGAATCGAGAAAGCCCTTCATGGGACAGCTCGAGTTCGAATGCGCCATTCATGCCGACCAAGTCTTTTATCCGGGCCAGCGGAATGACCGCCTCCATCTCCCGCCCTTCCCCATCAAGGAACCGGATGCGAAGCTCATGGACCTCCTTTGCAAGCTCCCGCAGCGAGTCGCCTGTCATCCGAAAGAGTGTGCTGTGGGCATCGAAGCTCAGGATCTTGTTGACCGGGTCATACTCCGCCGTGGCCACATTACCAAGCTCCTGTGTGCCATCCAGATGGGTGATCACGCCGACGGTCTCGTACATCTGCTTCACACGGTCCGGCACCTCGCCGGTCTGCACGCTTGGAGCGTCGTCCTCGTCGTCGTCCTCGTCGTTCTCGGTATCATCGGGCTGTTCCGGCTTGTCCGGCTGCTCCGGTTGGGAGGGCGTCCGCCGGTCGTAGCTGTAGTCCTCCATCTTCTTCCCGTCGGGGTCGTAGCGGGTCAGACTGCCGCCCGTCACCTTGTGGTCGTCGTTAGAGAGGGCGTCATTGGGGATCTCGCCGACTATGCCGCCGCCGATGGCCGCAGTTTTGCCGCCGGTGCTTGCGCCTGCCTTGGCCTCCACCTCGGCGTCGCCGGAGATATAGATGTGATTGGGATTGCTGGGCGGCGCATCCGGGTCTATCTCAGACCACGCACCCGCGCCGTCGCCGAGGCCTGCCGCGCCGGGGCGGGGGTCGCCGCTGTAGCTGCCGCCCGTGGCCGACACCTTGCCGCCGGAAATCTCGATGTCGCGGCCCGGGCCGTACACACCGCCGCCGATACCGGCAGCACCCTCGCCGCCCACGGCTTCTACCGTGCCGCCGGTGATCTCGATGTTTCCGGCGCCGCTTTCGTAGCCGCCGCCGATGCCTGCGCCGCCGCCTTCGCCGCCCTTGGCGGTGAGGGAGCCTTTGGTGTCGTTGTCGTCCTTGATGGTCAACGTGCCTTTCGACTCGTGTTCGTTCTTCTCGAGGCCAGCATTGTGGCTGCCGCTCTTCAGCTCGTTGGCGCCGTCCAGCTCGATGGTCGCATCGCCGCCGCCCTCGACCCGAACAGCAGCTTTGCCCTTATCAACTGAGCCGTCACCGCTGCCATCCACCTCGGTCTTGCCGCTGACGTCGATCTTCAGGTCATCGAAGGTGACGTCCACTTTGCCGCCGGAGGTGTCGATGGTGACGGTGTTCTTATCCGACTCGCCGGTGATGACGGTCTCCCCCTCATCCTTCTCGAAATCCTTTTCACCCTGCTTGACATTGTTATAGTTTCCGCTTTCATCGCTCGCACCTTTGACCGTAATGTCGCCGTCGGCGATGTTCCATGTTTTCGCATAGGCCGGGATGCCGGAACTCACCACGATGCCCGCGATGACGGCGGCGGCCACGCCCCGCCGGAGTGCGCTTTTCAGTCTCATCGTACATCTCCTTTCGTTTTGTGTATCATGCAATGCCGTCGATGCTGCTCAGGCTCTCCTTTGAGATGCTTATTTCTTTGGGCTGCCCCAAGTCCTCCGGTATCCAGAGCTTTATCTCACCCTGGGTATCCGGCAGGTCCTCCCAGTCATCGCCAAGGTCGGCATAGCTCCGCAGGTCACTCTCCAACAGATTGGTATACTTTGTGCCATCCGGGACGGTGGTTTCCAGCAGGAAAAGCCGTGGCTTATCCTCCTCGGGAGCGATGGCCTCAAATCGGGAAGCCAGCTGTTTCAGGGACTCGTCAAGCCCGATTCCCGGCGTTTCCTCTCTCGCAGGCTCGAGCCACCAATCCAAACTCGGGAGGTCGTCCCTTTTTTTCGCGAGTTGGAAGTCCATCATCTCCAGCTCTTGTTTCAGTAATTCGTCGCGTTCACGTCTGAGCTCTTCACTCGTTTTTTGCTCTACCCCTTCGTGGGTCAATATCAGCTGCTCCTGCGGCTCTGGCGTCTGCACCGGCACCCACTCCAGATAGCGCTCCGACAGGTCGTCCCGCGTCTCGCCGTCCAGCCGGAGGCTGATGTCCTCCCTGTTCTGCTTCAGCTCCACGTCAGCGTCCTCGCCCGCCGCGTCGGCCATCTTGTCCACGCTATAGTGGGTCATGGTGTCCTCATAGCGGAAGAAGATGTCCTCCACGCCGTCCTCCCGGAGACTGGAGATGTCGGTGGTGACGGTGGAGCGGGGAGCGGCGCTCTCAATAAGCACCACACCCCCCGGGGTGAGGACCTCTCCGGCGTCGCCGGCCTTTACGCTGCCGACCATGGGGTCGGTGCTCTCAATAATGGCCAAAGCAGAATCCAACCGCTGGATGGTGACCCGGCTGGAAAAGAAGCCGCCCACCACCATGCCGCCGGGCAGGGGTTCGGGAGCGTTCTCCTGTGCCGGGGGCGGGACGTCATCATCATCGTCGTCCTCGTCGTCGTCCGGCTGGGGCTTGGGGGTGGAGGTGTAGTCGTAGCCCATCCCCTCCATCACGGTGCCGTCCGCGTTCAGACGGGTCAGCCGTCCTCCCGTCACCTTATGTTCATCGTCAGAAAGGTTCTCCGTGGGTACTTCGCCGTAGCTGCCGCCGATGGCCGGGGCCTTGGCGTCCGTCATCTGGCTTCCCGCCTTGGCCGTCACCTCGGCGTCGCCGCAGATGTAGAGGTCTCCCGGGTTCGGGTCGTCGGTGTCGTCCGACGCGTGGCCTGCTCCGTCGCCGATGCCTGCCGCGTTGCTCCCGCCCACAGCCTCGATGGTGCCGCCCCGGATGGTGATGTTGCTGCCGGTGCTCTCGATGCCGCCGCCGATGCCTGCGCCGCCGAAGCCGCCCTCAGCGGTCAGCGCGCCTTTGGTATCGTTGTCGTCCTTGATGGTCAGAGTGCCTTTCGACTCGTGTTCGTTCTTCTCAAGACCCGCATGATAGCTGCCGCTCTTCAGCTCGTTGTCGCCGTCCAGTTCGATGGTCACATCGTGGTCGCCCTGCACGGTGACGGCGGCTTTGCCCGCATCGACTGGGCCGTCACCGCTGACGTCCCCCTCGGCCTTGCCGCTGACGTCGATCTTCAGGTCGTCGAAGGTGACGTCCACGTCGCCCTTGGAGGTGTCGATGGTGACGGTGTTCTTATCTGACTCGCCGGTGATGACGGTGTTGGTGTCGTCCTTGTCGATGGTCTCGCCCTGTGAGACCTTGTTCTTTCCTTCGGCGTCGCCCGCTTTCACGGTGATGTCGCCGTTGGCGATGTCCCACCGGGCCGCATAGGCCGGGATGCCGGAACTCACCACGATGCCCGCGATGACGGCGGCGGCCACGCCCCGCCGGAGTGCGCTTTTCAGTCTCATAGTCTGTCCTCCTTTGGTCTGTTCGTCTTTTGAAAAATCAGCCTTTTTCGATACAAGCTTACCAAAAAATCCGGAGAATGTAAATAAAAACTGCGCGAATCGTGGTGTTTTCGGCGTGAATGGCGCAAAAAAGCCCTCCCGAGCGGGGAGGGCCATAGTCTGTCTTATTCAGAGTAGTGCGCCAAAAACTGCTTGGTGCGCTCCTCCTGGGGGTGGTCGATGAGCTGGCGGGCCGGGCCTTCCTCCACCACGACGCCGCCGTCCATGAATAGGATGCGGTCGGCCACGTCGCGGGCGAAGTGCATCTCATGGGTGACGATGATCATGGTGGTCTTTCGGTCGGCGAGGTCCCGCAGGACACGGAGGACTTCGCCGGTCAGCTCCGGGTCAAGGGCGCTGGTGGGCTCATCGAAGCAGAGGATGTCCGGGTGGAGCGCCAGTGCGCGGGCGATGGCCACCCGCTGCTGCTGACCGCCGGAGAGCTGGTGGGGGTAGTGGCCTGCCCGCTCCGACAGGCCCATCTGGGCCAGCAGGTCACGGGCCTGTGCTTCCAGCTGGGCGTGGATGGCCTTTTTGTTGGCCTTGTAGTCGGGCTGCTCCTTTGCCAGAAGCTCCCCCGCCAGCATCACGTTTTCCAGCGCGGTGTACTGGGGGAAGAGGTTGAAGTTCTGGAACACGAGGCCGAAGTGGAGGCGCTTTTTCCGCACCTCGCTCTCCCGCTGGGTGGCAGGGTCGGCGGCGTCCCACATGGTCTCGCCGTTCACCCTGATGACGCCGGTGTCGGGACGCTCAAGGAAGTTCAGGCAGCGCAGCAGCGTCGTCTTGCCCGAGCCGGACGAGCCGATGATCGCCAGCGCCTCGCCCTGTTCCAGTGTGAGCGAGATGTCCTTGAGAACTTTCGTCTCGCCGAAATTCTTCCCGATGCCAGAGGCTTCGAGTAATGCCATAATTCAGTATCCTCCTTAGCAGCGGAAATAGTCCATCTTTTTCTCGGCCCAGTCCAGCAGCAGGGTGAGTGCGCCGACAAAGACGAGGAAGAAGATCGCGGTGGAGAACAGCGGCCAGATGAGGCCTTTGGCGCTGTACTCCTTTGCCATCATGATGATCTCCTTGTTGGCGATGACATTCGCCAGCGAGGTATCCTTCACCAGCGTGATGACCTCGTTGCCCATCGGGGGCAGGATGCGCTTGACGACCTGCAGGAGCGTGACCTTGAAAAAGATCTGGCTCTTGGTCATGCCAAGCACCTGACCGGCCTCGGTCTGGCCTTTCGGCACAGCCTCGATGCCGCCGCGGTAGATCTCAGAGAAGTAGCAGGCGTAGTTGATGGCGAAAGCCACCACCGCCGCCACCAGACGGCCCGAAGAGCCGGAGGGCCAGGGGTTGGTCATACCCAGCAGGCCGGGGCCAAGGTAGATGACGATGATCTGGAGCATCAGCGGCGTACCGCGGATGACCCACACGAAGGTCTTGACGACGCCCCGCAGCGGTGCGCACCGGCTCATGGAGCCAAAGGCCACCACAAGGCCCAGCGGCAGCGAAAACAGCAAGGTCAGAAAGAACAGCTCACAGTTGAGCGCGAATGCGCCGGTCAGACGCTCCAAAATCACAGTCACAGAATCACTACACCTATCCGTTTATAATGTAAGTTACTCAGCCAGAGTCAGGCCGTACTTGTCGGCCAGAGTCTGCATGGTGCCGTCAGCCTTCAGCTCGTCGAATGCATTGTCCACAGCCTCGGCCACGTCGCTGTCCTTGCGGAAGGCCACGCCGTACTCCTCGACGTTCAGCTCATCCACCATCTTGAGGTTTGCGTAGTCGGTACCCTCGCCGATCATGGCAGAGGCCAGAGTCAGGTCGAGGACGGCGGCGTCAGCAGTGCCAGCGGCGACTTCCATCAGGCAGTCGGTCTGAACAGCCTTGGAGATGAAATCAGCCTGAGACAGGTCGGCGTTCTCGGTGATGGTGGTCTCACCGGCAGAGCCGGCCTCGGCCACCACGGTCTTGCCGATGAGGTCGGCGGTGGAGGTGTAGTCGGTACCGTCCTTCACCACGACGACCTGGGCGTTCTTGACGTAGGGCTTGGTGCAGGCCATGTTCTCCTCGCGGTCATCGGTCAGGGTCAGGCCGTTCCAGATGCAGTCGATGCTCTTTGCAGCCAGCTCGGTCTCCTTGGTGTCCCAGTTGATCTCCACGAACTCCGGCTCGACCCCCAGCTTCTCACAGACAGCGGTGGCCAGCTCGGTATCGAAACCGGTGAAGTTGCCGTCGGCGTCGGTGTAGTTCATCGGCTCATACACGGTGTAGCCGATGACCATCTTGCCGTTGGACTGGATGTGAGCCAGGTCGTTGTCAGCGGCCACGGAGCTTGCCGGGGCGGCAGAGGCGGCGGCAGAAGAAGCAGCCGTAGAAGTGGATGCAGAACCGCCGCAGGCGGCAAGGCTCAGCGCCATCGCACCGGCCAGAAAAGCAGATACCAGACGTTTCATATACAAATTCCTCCTTTAGAAGCCGTTTTCATAAGCATTGCACACCGCCTGAGCGGTCTTTTTGCTCGCATACTGCGTTGATTTCCCTTGCAATCCACCAAGGATTGCTGCGGAAAATTGCCTTGTCTGCGGGGCAAAAATCCTCGCCATTCGGCGTACCCCGCTTACGAAAACAGCTTCTCAGCAGAAGCGGCGCTTCGTTTTACCGCTTTACCATGCTAAATTGTTAAACCGTGACTATAGAATAGCGCGTTTTGCCCCGTTTTGCAAGAGGAAAACCGATTTTTTCGCGTTTTGCCCGCAGACCGCCCCTTTCCGATCGGGTTTTCGGTGTATTTGTACAAAGGACAAAAAGAAAACCGCCACCTCACGGTGACGGTCAGACTTTCCGTTCAATTTATAATGACGCATTCTCAAACGCATCCCCTGTGGCCTTTTGCAGGGCGCCGATGGAGATGGTGCAGAGGGCCGCGAGGTCGGCGTCCGAGCCGTCGGCAGGGATGTCCGCCACCTCTTTCTCAGTCTTGCCCTTGAGGTAGCTGCAATAGCCCTCGCTGTGCTCGTACCACTCCTTGCCGAGGCTGGATGCGTTCCGCATCCCGTAGCTGTCGCCCAGCTCAAGCTTGGAGCGGACGGTGTCCGGGGCGGTGACGCCGCCGTCTGCCGCGATGGTCAGCGCAGGCTCTGCCATGTCGCCGATGGCGCTGGTCACACGGCCATCGGCATCCAGAGTCAGGGCCACGACGGTAAGGTCAACTTCTGCGTTCACATCCTTGTCGTCGGTGGCGGTGATGTCCGAAGAGGCATTCTCCGCCTCCACGCCGAGGCTCACCCGGTCGCCCTTCGCCGCGCCGAGGGCGGACGCATTCGTGCAGGCTTTCGCCACGGCGTCGCGGTACTTATCCACCCGGATGGTGCAGCCGGACAGCAGGTCGGCGTCCACAGCTTTGCCGTCCTTATCCGTTTCCAGCATGGATGCCTGCTCGGGCGTCATGCCGGTGAGGTAGTCGGCGAAGTCATCGGCCTGCTCAGCCCAGCCCTTTTTCAGCGAAGATGCCGCTGCCAGCGGGTAGTCGTCCCCTTTCTGGCGCTTGGTGCGGTAGTCGGTGGGCATGGTGACGACGCCTTTGCCGTCGGCGGTAACTTCCACTTCCAGCTCATCCAGCATCACGTCGGCCAGCTTGCCGTCTCCGTCCAGCAGGACGGCGGCAGCGATGGTATGGATGGTGCCGGTACGGGCCTCATCGGAAGCCTCGGTCAGGATGCCGAGGCCGGTCTTCCAGCCGCCGGTCTGGGTGGTGCTGGCGTTGCCGGACGAGCCGGACATGGCGTTCGAACTGCTCATGCTGCCGGAATCGCTGTTGCCTTTGCGGCAGCCGGACAGCAGCAGTGCCACCGCCACGGCACAGCTCAGAAGAGCTTTTTGTCTCTGTGTCATAAGCGTTACGCTCCCTTTCATCTCTTTGGGAGTAGTATAGCCCGACAGGAGTCTATTTATTTATGTATCTTTTTGTTGGAAACTGTGTTATACTTGTCCTGCGGCCTACCCCGCCCAGTTTTATGGGAAGGGAGGTGTTGTCCAATGGCATATATTTCCACATTTATCCTGTCCGTCGGAGCAAATGTAGCTTCTTACTACATTTGTAAGTGGCTTGACGGATGGCTGAAGGGCCGTAAGCACTAAAAAGGACCCCCTTTCGGAGATTGCCGCTCCGGGAGGGGGTCTTTTCCTTTGGGTGTGCCAATGACATATCGGCTTCCACATTTATCATCTTTATTATATGCGATTTCCTGCAAAAGTCAAGCACCGCACAGAAAATTTACAACTGTGCTCTGAGACCGACGTGTTATCTGGCGAAGTTCCAAAATAATGACGCAGCAACGCTGCAAAACAAACTTCGCCAGAGTGGCGAACTTCGGGTCAGCTGGCGAAGTTCGAACTTCGCCAATCAGGGGAACTTCGCCAAGTTGGCGAACATCCAATATTAAACTATATATCGTTTATTTTATAGAACTTCGCCACTTATTCTACCGCAGTATCGCTCACATCAGCGGGCTCAGCAGGCGGAGCACACTGTCCAGCAGCGTCCCGGCCAGCGAGGTGCGGCAGTCGGCCAGCTGCACTTCCCGGCACTCTGGCAGGGTGCGAAGCACATCGTCCCGCAGCGCAATGACCTGACTGTTATAGAGCAGCAGCGCCCCGCACTCAAAGTGGAGGAAGAGGCTGCGGTAATCCATGTTGATGCTGCCCACCACGGCGGCGCGGTCATCGCTGACGTAGCACTTGGCGTGGAGGAAGCCGGGCGTGAACTCGTAGATGCGCACCCCCGCCCGGAGCAGCGGCACATAATAGGAGCGGGTCAGCCGGAAGATGAGCTTCTTGTCCGGGATGCCCGGCAGCACCAGCCGGACGTCCACGCCCCGCTTTGCCGCCGCCTTGAGGGCTTCCAGCATGGTCTCGCCCACCGCGAAGTAGGGCGTATAGATATAGACATACCGCTGGGCCTGATTGATGATATTCAGGTAGACCGTCTCGGCCAGAGCCTCTTCGTCCAGCGGGCTGTCCCCGTAGGGCTGTATCACTCCGTCCGACTGGGCAGACAGGGACTCAGCCTGAGGCATAAAGGGCGCATAATCCTCCTCGCTGGGGCGGAAGGCGTTCCAGTGGTCGAGGAACATCACCGTAAAGTTCCAGACCGCCGCGCCTTCGGTGCGGAGGGCTGCGTCCTTCCAGTAGCCGAACCGCTCTTCTTCGTTGATATACTCGTCGGCCAGATTGATGCCGCCCGTATAGGCTGTATTTCCGTCCACGACCACGATCTTCCGGTGGTCGCGGTGATTCATGACCAGCGACACCAGCGGCACCACCGGGTTGAACGGGATGCAGCGGATATGCGCCCGCTCCATCTGCACCACGAAATCGGACGGCAGACCCAGCAGACTGCCGAAATCGTCGTAGATGAGCCGGACATCCACCCCCTGCGCCGCCTTGCGGACAAGGATGTCCTCTACCCCCTTCCACATCTTGCCGGTGCGGACGATGAAGAACTCGAGGAAGATGAACCGCTCTGCCTTTTCGAGGTCGGCCAGCAGGTCAGGGTACATGGCCTCACCGCAGGGGTAATATTTTGCCGTGGAGTTTTTCCATGCGGGGTACGGCCCGTACTCCGAAATATACCGGCTCAGTCCCCTGCTGGCGGGGTCGAGGGCGTCGGTCTGGCCCGGCTGCTGGGCGAGGTCGGCGGTGTGCTGGCGCTCCACCGCCTGCATCCGCTGGCGCATCCGCTTGGCGGGGGCCTTGTTGCCGAAGGCCAGATAGAGCGCACCGCCCAGCAGCGGCATCATGCCGATGAGGACGAGCCAGATGATCTTATAGTCGCTGTTCTCGTCCTTCCGCACGAGGTAGAGGGTGATGAAGAGGCTGAGGACGTTCAGCCCCGCATTCACCCACACCTTTCCGGCGGTGAGGGAGAAGAAGGCCCAGAGCAGCCAGCCGATCTGTAGCAAAACAAGGGCCACTGTGACCGTGGCCCTGTTGATGACACGATTGAAGAACCGTACGACCGGCAGCCGAAAGAACATCTGCGCCTCCCCCGCTGCCTTTCGGCAGCATTTTTATGGGAATAGTATAGCGCAGAGATGCGGAGATTTCAAGCTCAGGCGTCCGCGTCCTCGAAGCCCACCATGAGGCCGCCCAGCTCGGCGTAGTAGCTGCACAGGCCGCCGCACTCGGTCACCCGCACCTGTGCGCCCTCGAAGACAGCCCGCACCATGTGCATCAGGCGCTCGGCGGCGGCGGGGTTGCCGCAGTGGGCAATGATGACCTTGCCGTTCGTGTAGCCGTGGCCTTTGAGCTCCAGCACGATGCGCTCGAGAGCGCCGTGCTCGCCGCGGGTCTTGCAGAGGACGTCCAGTTCGCCCACATCGCTGGCCTTGCCGATGACCCGGATGTTGAGCATCCGCGCCACAGCGGCCACAGCGGGCTTCACCCGGCCATTCCGGGCCAGATTCGCCAGCGATTCCAGCGAGAACAGCAGATGGGTGTGGTGACGGTAGCGCAGCATCTCTTCGCACACCTCGTCAAAGTCCCTGCCCTCTTCGATGAGCGCACGGATATGCTCTGCCAGCAGCACCAATTCCGGGCCGGCAGACAGGCTGTCCAGCACAAAGACCTGAGCACCCGGGTGCTCTGCCTGATACTCCTCTGCGGCCAGCTGGGCGGCGTTGCAGCTGCCCGACAGGGTGCCGGTGATGGTGATGGCATAAATTTCATCTGCGCCCTCATAAGCCTCCAGCCAGTCGCCGATGTTGGGGCAGGAGGTGCTGGTCTTGCCCTTATAGGTGCGCAGGGTAGTCGCCATTTCCACGGCGTCCAGCGTGCCGTCGTCGAGGTATTCCCTCTCGTCGGTCACGATCTTCAGAGGCACAGCAGCAAAATCAATGCCATCCAGCGCATACAGGCTGGCAGAAGAGTCCACAACGATTCGTTTCATCTCATCTATCTCCATTCCGGCGGGTGTCCGCCGCATTTTTTACGTTCGGTGAGTCCACTATATCAGTTTTTCAAAAACCTGTCAAGCGATTTGTAAAATTCTTAATATCGTTTTCATAAACGGTTGACCCCGACTCAAAAATGCGCTATACTACCACCATGAATCAGGAAATGAAACGCCGTGTCACGGCCTGCGCCGCCGGGTTTTCCCTGCCGCGCTACCGGGAGCTGCCCTCCGTGGGGCTGTATCTCGACCAGACCGTGCAGCTCGTCAACAGCTGCTTCCGGGGCTTCCCCGGGGTGGAGCTCACCCCCTCCATGGTGAGCAACTACGTCAAGAAAGGAGTCATCTCCCACCCCGTCAAAAAGAAGTATTCCCGCGAACAGCTGGCTTCTCTCATCTATATCGTATTGTCTAAAAATGTCCTCTCGCTGGAAAACATCGACACCCTCTTTCAGATGCAGCGGGCTCACTGCACCGCCGCCGAAGCCTACGACTACTTCTGCGACGAGGTGGAGAACTGCCTGCCCTACATCTTCGGTGCCAGCCGCACCATCTGCGGCCTCGACCCGGATGCCGCCGACGAAAAGCGTCTGCTGCGCGGTACTATCGTCGCTGCTGTGAACAAGATGTACCTCGACTGCTGCTTTGTCGCCATGCGGCAGGAGGAAGCCCTTTGGCCGGGGATACTCGGCGACCTCGAATAAAAAGAAAAACGTCTGTACCTCCAAAACGAAGTACAGACGTTTTTATTATGCTCTGATTTTAGGTATCCTGCAGCTCACCACGGCTTGCGGCCTTGAGGTAAGCGAAGATGAAGCCGTCGAGGTCGCCGTCCATGACAGCATCCACGTTGCCGGTCTCATAGTTGGTGCGGTGGTCCTTGACCATCGTGTAGGGCATAAAGACGTAGGAGCGGATCTGGTGGCCCCATGCGATCTCGTTCTGGACGCCCTTGATGTCGTCGATCTTATCCATGTGCTGCTGCTTGGCGATCTGGTACAGCTTTGCCTTCAGCATTTCCATCGCGTAGTCGCGGTTCTGGAACTGGCTGCGCTGGGTCTGGCAGCTGACCACGATGCCGGTGGGCTTATGGATGAGTCGGACAGCGGAAGAAGTCTTGTTGATGTGCTGGCCGCCGGCACCGGAGGAGCGGTAGACCTGCATCTCGATGTCCTCAGGGCGGATGTCCACCTGGATGGTGTTGTCCAGCTCGGGCATGACTTCCAGCGAAGCAAAGCTGGTCTGACGGCGGGCGTTGGCGTCAAAGGGAGAGACGCGCACCAGACGGTGGACGCCGTTCTCGCTCTTGAGCAGGCCGTAGGCGTTGGCACCCTTGACCATCATGGAAGCGCTCTTCATGCCGGCCTCGTCGCCGTCCTGATAATCCAGGACCTCGACGGTCATGCCGTGAGCCTGCGCCCACTTGTTGTACATACGGTAGAGCATCTCGGCCCAGTCCTGTGCCTCGGTGCCGCCGGTGCCTGCGTGGAAGGTAAGGATGGCGTTGCTGTGGTCGTACTCGCCGTTCAGCATGGTCATCAGCTGCAGTTCCTCCACAGCCTTGCCCACGGTGTTCACGGCCTCCTCGGCCTCGGGGATCATGGCGGGGTCGTACTCCTCGTCCAGCATCTCCAGCATGGTCTCAGCGTCATCGTACAGACCCTGCAGCTTTTCAAAGCGGTTCAGCTTGCCCTTCAGGTCGCCGACCTCGTCAAAGACCTTCTTGCTCAGTTCTGCATCATCATAAAATCCGGGGCGGGACATAGTGTGCTCCAGCTCCTGCACGCGCTTGCGGCTTGCTTCAATGGCCAGTGCTTCCTCCAGGTCCTTAACGGCCTTGGCGTGCTCGGCCAACTGCACTTTTAGTTCATCAGTCGTGATCATTCTCTAAGTTCCTCTCGTTCAAGGGTTTACATCATAACAATAATGTCCCCGGCAGGGTGCAAAACGCACGCGCAGCGCGCATTTTCTGCTCCGCCAAAAGACACAGTTTATACACAGATACTTCATTAGTATACCGAGAATCTGTGATAAAGTAAAGAGGAAAAATACTATCTTGCCGGATTTTTAAAGATTTTCACCTTTTCTTTTCATACCCGGGGGAGTATAATACCAGTATGATCGATTTCACAGGAGGATATCATGCCGAAATATTATGGCTGTCCCTGTGAGGGCTGCGGCAAGCCGCTGACCCTTCAGGACGACATCGTGGTCTGCCCGGACTGCGGTGCACCCTATCACCGCACCTGTTACGAGAAGATGGGTCTGTGCATCCACGCCCCTGCCCATGGCGCAGGCTATGAATGGAAGTTTCCTTATCAGGATGCGCAGCTGCGCACCTGTCCCACCTGCGGGGAGCGCACCCTGCGCAGCGAGAATGTCTGCCGCTGCTGCGGCGCTGCCCTGCCCCCTGAGAGCGCAGAACAGCCCAACGACCGTGCTGCCGCCAGCGCCGAGCAGAACCAGGATTTTGATTACAGCAGGATGTACCGGGACGAAATGTACCGTAATTTTACCGAGAAGGTCGTTGACCCGGTGCACCGCAATGTGCGCGCCGCCTTTGGCAAGGATGAACTGATCGACGGCGTCCCCTATCAGGACTGGGTGGATTTTATCGGCACAGCCGCGCCGGTCTACCTGAACGATTACAGCCAGATGCAGCTGCGTCACTCCAAGATCTCCATGAGTTTTTCAGCGCTGCTGTTCGGCCCGTTCTACTTTTTCTACCGCAAGGCGTGGAAGCCCGCCTTCGGCTTTCTGGCCGCAGAACTGCTGCTGTTCATCCCCACCTTAATTAGTATGATGCAGACCACCGGCAGCCCCCTGACCGCCGGGATCAGCGCCTCTATGCTGGTAGTGTTGAGCCGCGTCATGTCCCTTCTCAGTTTTGCACTGATGCTGGTGCGGGGGCTGTATGGCAAGTGGCTCTACCGCCGCAGCGCAGCGGCACGCATCCGCCGCATCCGTGCCGAGTTCCCGGACCCGGAGCAGCGCCGCGCCGTGCTGAACGCACAGGGCGGTGTCAGCTTTGCAGCCTGCATCGGAGCGTTCATCCTGCTGATGCTAGTAGGCAGCCTTTGCTCCATGCTGCTGGGGCCGGACCTGAACGCACTGGTAGGCACCTTTATCTGATAACGGTTCATGCAGGATGGGGATCCTGCTGAAAAGCGCGGTTCACCGTGCATAAAATGAGAACATGGGAGAATCATTATGAAAAAAGTCACCAAAGCCGTTATTCCGGCTGCGGGTCTTGGCACCCGCGTACTGCCCGCTACCAAGGCAATGCCCAAGGGAATGCTGCCCATCGTGGATAAGCCCGCCATCCAGTATCTGGTGGAGGAGGCCGTCCGCTCCGGCATTACCGATATCCTGATTATTCTGGGCCGCAACCAGAGCATTATTGAGGATCATTTTGACCGCAGCCCCGAGCTGGAGGAAAAGCTGGCAAAGCCCGGCAAGGAAAAGATGCTGGAGGAGTGTCTGGGCATCGCCAATATGGCCAACATCCTGTTTGTGCGTCAAAAGGAGACGCTGGGTCTGGGCCACGCAGTCAACACCGCCAAGGCCTTTACCGGCGATGATCCCTTTGTGGTCATTTATGGCGATGACGTGATCTGGGGCGAGGATCCGGTCTGCGCCCAGCTGATTCGCGCCTACGAGGAGTTCGGCCGCCCGGTTGCCGGCGTGTCCGCTGTGCCTTGGGAGGACGTGAGCCGCTATTGCAGCTTAAAAACCACTCCCATCCACGACAACTACTTCTTTGTGGACGATATGATCGAGAAGCCCAAGAAGGGGCAGGAGTTCAGCAACTATTCCATTCTGGGTCGTGTGCTGCTGACCCCGGAGATCTACGAGATCCTTGCCCACACCAAGCCCGGTGCCGGTGGCGAGATCCAGCTGACCGATGCCATGGCAGAGTATGCCCGCACCCGCGGCGGCATGACCGCCGTGGAGTTCACCGGCAAGCACTACGACATGGGCAATAAGCTCAAGGTCGTGGAGGCGCAGGTGGAGCTGGCATTGCAGCATCCTGAGATCGGCGAGGAGTTCCGCGCCTACCTGAAGGAGTTCTGCAAGACGCTGTAAATTATATACTGCGTAAACAATAAAAACGGGGTTGTTGCACGAAACCATGTGCAGCAGCCCCGTTTTTGCATATATTTTTACAGATGAAAAAAGGGTTCAGAAACGCCCGCAGGCGATTCTGAACCCTAAACATGAAAATCAAATTCCTGATTTAGTTTGCCTGACTGGGATGCGGCACGGGCGGGCGCTTGGTGAACATGGCCTTGAGTGCCAGCGGGGTAGCCACGCTGGACACCACGATCAGCAGGATCACAGCGGTAAAGTAGACCGGGTCTACCACACCGATGGCCAAGCCCTTCTGTGCCACGATCAGTGCCACCTCGCCGCGGGTCATCATACCGACGCCGACCTTCAGGGAGTCGTCCCAGTTGAAGCGGCAGACCTTTGCAGCCAGACCGCAGCCGATGATCTTGGTGATCAGTGCCACCACCACAAAGCAGACGCAGAACAGCAGGATCTCCGGGGTCAGGCCGCTGATATCAGTCTTGAGGCCGATGGAGGCAAAGAAGATCGGCGCAAAGATAACGTAGTTGCTGATATCCACCCGGCGCTCCACATAGGGTGCGTCATCCATGGTGCACAGCACGATACCTGCAATGTAAGCGCCGGTGATATCGGCGATGCCGAAGTATTCCTCTGCAATGTAGGCCATGGCAAAGCAGAAGGCCATGCTCACGATGGTGATACGCTGGGTGTGGGGATTGCGCTGATCCAGCCACTTCATGGCGTAGTGCACCACAAGGCCAACGCCCAGTGCGGTGGCAAAGAACAGCAGGGTGTTGAACAGCACCTTGCCCAGACCCGTACCGGTGCCGCTGCTGGCACCCAGCACGCAGGTAAGCACCACAATGCCGATGACATCATCAATGACAGCGGCACTGACGATAGTCGTGCCCAAAAAACTCTTCAGGTGCCCAAGCTCCTGCAGGGTGGCCACCGTGATGGACACACTGGTAGCGGTCATAATGGTGCCGATGAACAGCGCCCGGTAGAACTCCGGGCTGCCAACTGCGGCAAAGCCGTAGAACGCACCATATAATAAGGTGCCGCCCACCAGAGGCACAGCCACGCCAACGGTAGCGATCAGGGTGGCGATGGGGCCTGCCTTGATCAGCTCTTTCAGGTTGGTGCCGAGGCCGGTGGTGAACATAAGCATCACAACGCCGATCTCTGCGAAGATGGAAATGGAGTCGCTGATCTGCACCAGGTTCAGCACGCAGGGGCCGATCAGCAGACCGGCAATAATGCAGATGGACAGCACTGACGCTACTTTCCGCACCAGATCCGTTCCGAATACCGAAACGACGAAAATAATTTTCCAGTTTCATAACGATTCTCCCTTCTTCCTAACAAGCAAAAGGGCATACTGACCTTCTGTTGGTCAATACGCCCTTGTATCTCCGATGTGCTTTAGTATATCACAGTTTTAACGCGAATGCACTCAATTTTAAGCAAAACGCAAAAAATCCCGGGATTTTTCTCTCCCGGGATCTGAAAATTCTTACTATGTAATTCTTTTTTAAACCACACGTCTTACCGCAAGAATCGTGGTATACGCTGCGTTGCTACTGATCTTGATACCGTCGCGCTCATTGCTTGCGTGTACGATTGCACCGCCGCCGATGTAGATGGCTACGTGGCCGCTGTAGCAGATAATATCGCCCGGCTGAGCCTCTGCATAAGATACACCGCGTCCTACACCACGCAGTGCACTGGAGGAATGCGGAAGGTCGTATCCGAAGTGTGCGTAAACGCTCATGATAAAACCAGAGCAGTCAGCTCCGTTGGTAAGGCTTGTGCCGCCCCATACGTATGGATTTCCAATAAACTGTGTTGCATAGGATACGATGGCACTTCCGGTTGCGCTTCCGGTGCTGCTGGAGCTGCTGGAATCATCCGAGCTGCTGGTATCGCTGGACGAAGAATCATCGTAAGAGCTTCCTCCGTTAGACGGTGTTGTTGTCGTGGTGGAGCTTCCTGTGCTGGACGGTGTGTTGTCTGCCGTTGTTGTATTATTTGCAGCACTGCTTGCGGCTGCTTCTGCTGCTGCCTGTCTTGCTGCTTCTGCCTGGCGGGCTGCCTCGGCTGCTTCTGCTGCCTGACGGGCCTCTTCGGCTTTTCTTGCTGCCTCTTCGGCTGCAATCTCCTCCTGGATCTGCTGGATCTTTGCGTTCTGCTCTGCCAGTACTGCGTTGTACTGTGCAGCCATGTCGTTCAGGTCTGCGATCTGGTTTTCGTAGTCATCGGAAACGGCTTTTTTCTGCTCAAGCATTGCCTCAAGGGACTGCTGCTGTGCTTCCTGCTCTGCCTCACTAGCTTCGAGATCTGCTTTTTCATCTGCAAGCTGATTGCTGTAGTCTGTTACCTGCTGTACAAGATCCATGTACTCCTGCAGACACTCTCTGTCGTATTTGTATAACTTCTGGGTGTACTCAGCCTGGTTGAGAATGCTGCTTAAATCTTTTCCCTCCAGAAGAAGTGCTGCCCAGCCGTTGTCTCCGCCGCTCTCATAAAGGAACTGGATTCGTTTTTTCATCAGCTCGTACTGCTCGTCCTCTTCAGCCTGGGACTGTGCCAGTTTTTCCTGTGTTGTTTCAATTTCTGTCTGTTTCTCTGCAATTTCATTTTTCAGATTTTCCACGGATGCCATGGTTACGACAAGCTGTGCGTCCAGGTCATCAATCTCGCCGGTAATCTGATTCTTTTTGGTTTCCAGATCGTCGATTTCTGCTTTTGCGTTGTCAAGCTGTGCGCTGGTCTCTGCCTGTGCTGCCTGCTGCTGCTGTAACTGCTCCTGTTTCGAGGCGCTTACTGTCATTACCTGAGCTGCACTTACGATCACTGCTAAACTTAAGGCAAGAAATTTTTTTCTCATTCTTTCACTCCCAAATTGATTCGTTGTATGTAGGTTTCTTTGTTTCAGGTTTCCCTGTTTCTTAGAAATTCAATTATTCTGTAACAATTTTGAAATATTTTTCCCAATTCTTT